>Ga0101943_1000433_pt1 | contig 72119 bp, 54 predicted proteins | sample DewCreD2012metaG_5_FD_75244 | JGI IMG/M metagenome (GOLD analysis project Ga0101943, IMG submission 75244) | Hot spring sediment bacterial and archeal communities from British Columbia, Canada, to study Microbial Dark Matter (Phase II) - Dewar... ... | reverse complement strand
CATAATGCTGCTGCTCGCCCTTCGCAGAACGCCTCGTGCCACTCCACGGGCGGTACACCCTTCCAATAGCAGCGGCACATGCGCTCTGCGTGCTCAACCGCTTCCATAACGCATGCCGCATTCACTGTGACTGCACCAGCACTAGTGCTGCTCGAAAGTAATGCACAGACCCAGCGAATTGTTTCACCTGAGATGCCGTGTCTACTGGTGCACTACGCTACGGCGACAGTATCCGCACAAACCGGCGCTTGCCCACCTTGACGATATGCTCCCCGCGCGGAAGCACAGCCGCTTGGTCAACGTGGCGTACTGCAGAAGTTCCTTGCATGGGAGTAGTGGTAATCCACATCAACGCGCAGAATGATTTGCCCTGTACGTGAAAGTAACAGGTGTGCCTCCAGCTCACCGCTATTGCAATGATGAGGCAGCTGGATGTATTTTTGCGGCAGCAGCATGCTGCACCTCCAGGCAGGAGAGGTGGGTGAGTGGCTGAAACCAACGGTTTGCTAAACCGTCGTAGTGGTATAAACCGCTACCGCGGGTTCGAATCCCGCCCTCTCCGCGCAAATGCTGTGCGCTGGCGCCGTAATTTCGGCGCCAGCTTTTTTGTGCACCCGGAGCGCTCCCGTATGCAGCTCGAACACCTACGTGCAGTGGTTTACATCCTCTCGTCTGTTGCGTTCATCATCGGGCTCAAGCAACTCTCGCATCCACGTTCGGCGCGGCGCGGCAATCTCGTTGCCGCTGCAGGGATGCTGCTTGCCATCGTGGCAACAATGGCGCTGCCTGGCAGCGAGGGGAGGCAGCTTGGTAACATCGGGCTAATCCTTGCTGCAATGGCACTTGGGACGCTGATCGGCTGGATGAGTGCGCGCCGCGTTCCGATGACCGCGATGCCGCAGATGGTGTCGCTGTTCAACGGCATGGGGGGCGGTTGCGCAGCCGCCATCGCACTGCTGGAAATGGTGCACGCGGCCGAGTATCTACCGCGCCTGGAGCCAGCTGCAGCAAGCATGATCGTTGCAAGCGCTATTATCGGGAGCGTCTCGCTCAGTGGATCGCTTGTGGCGTTTGCGAAACTTCAAGGCATCCTCGAACGCTCGCTTCGCTTCCGGGGGCAGAACGTTGCAAATAGTGCGATTGCCGCTGCTGCACTTGTGCTCGGTGGCATCGTCGTAGCTCAGGGCCAGGCCAATCCCACACTGCTTGCCGGATCAGTCGCACTTGCGCTGCTCTATGGAATCGCGTTTGTGGTTCCGATCGGTGGTGCAGATATGCCCGTGGTGATCTCGTTTCTGAACTCCTGCACCGGTGTCGCTGCTGCGTTCGGTGGACTCTACTATCGCAATCACGTCATGCTCACCGGTGGGATTGTCGTCGGGGCTGCTGGGATGCTCCTGACGCTGCTGATGGCGCGTGCGATGAACCGCTCGGTGCTGAATGTGCTCTTTTCACACTTCGGAGAAACTGCTACCGCACGCGGCGATGCTTCGCACCGCACGATGCAGAGCATCACCCCGGATGATGCTGCGGTCCTGCTCGGCTACGCACGGGATGTCGTCATTGTGCCGGGGTATGGCTTGGCGGTTGCGCAGGGGCAGCATGCACTGGTCAAGCTCGCAAGCCAATTAGAGCAGCGCGGTGTTCGCGTGCGCTACGCAATCCACCCCGTCGCTGGGCGGATGCCGGGGCATATGAACGTTCTGCTGGCAGAAGCGAATGTGCCCTACGAGCAACTGGTCGAAATGGAAGCAATCAATCCCGATATGCCGCAAGTGGATGTTGTCCTCGTCGTTGGTGCAAACGATGTCGTCAATCCTGCTGCACGGACCGATCCCTCGAGTCCGCTCTGGGGCATGCCGATCATTGATGCAGATCGCGCACGGAATGTCATCGTTATCAAGCGGAGCATGAATCCGGGCTACGCTGGCGTGGATAACGCACTGTTCTACCTTCCGAACACTTCGATGCTCTTCGGCGACGCCAAAGCAATGCTCGAAGCAGTACTCGAAAAAGTCAAGAGCCTCTGATGCTGTGTTCGGAGCCAAGGGCGAAGTAATTTTGCTTGCACGGAGCATTCGTGCGCGATTGAACGTCCCCGTCCCTTGAGCAACGGTACCGTCTCAACAAGAGAACCGATGATACTTTCCGACACAGAGATTCTCCGCCACATCGAGCAAGGCACAATCGTCATCGAACCATTTCGGCGGGAGTGTCTCGGCACCAACAGCTACGACGTCCACTTGGGTAAAACGCTTGCGGTCTATCGCGACGCGCTGCTCGATGCGCGCCGGCACAATCCGGTTGATTACATCGAGATCCCCGACGATGGCTACGTCCTCGAGCCACATCGCTTCTACTTGGGTGTCACGGAAGAGTACACCGAAACGCACGTGCACGTCCCCTTCTTGGAAGGGAAGTCCTCCGTCGGCCGACTCGGTATTGACATCCACGCAACTGCTGGGAAAGGCGACGTTGGGTTCTGCAATCATTGGACGCTCGAAATCTCTGTCAAGCAACCGGTGCGCGTCTATGCGGGAATGCCGATCGGCCAGCTCATCTACTTCGAAGTTCGCGGAACCATCGGAACACCCTACGATAGAAAATCGAGCGCCAAGTATCAGAAGCGTTCGCCGCTCCCGGTGGAATCCATGATGTGGCGCAATTTCACCGAAAACCAATAATGCGCCGGTGTGCACATTTGGTCTTGCTTCTATTGGCATGCTCGTGTATGCCACCGCCCCCAGAGCACGTCGAACGCGTGGATGCAAGACTTGCGTTTATCGAACTGCAGCAAGATGAATTCCTCCGCTCACCGGAAGGAGACCTTGCGCTGCCGCTTCCACCAGGATGGACGCTCCTGCCGTTGCCGAGCGATCTTGCCGATGGAACGATTGGAGTGGTGCTCGATTCGGCGATGACGGCAGCAGTCGTCGTGCAACGCTTGCAGCCGACCGAAGCGATCGCTGCTGCACTCGAGCGTGGCGACGTGCGGGGCCTTGCACGTGCGTGCTTTGAGCGGCGCTTGCAGCGGACGGGGAATACCATCCGACTGCTTTCGGATTTCCGTCTTGTTGCACGAGATAGCATGCGGCTTGGCACATACGAGTTTGTCGAAAACGTTCGTGATACTACCGCGCTCCGTCGGACACGCGTTGCAGTTGTACCAACGTCAATGGGTGGGATTTACGAGGTGGCGCTTTCTCCGCTGGTGCTCTCGCTCGACCGTGTGCCAGAGGAACGGATGCTCGATAGTGTGTTCGTGTACGTGATGCAGATTCTCCGCGTGCCATGACTGAGCAGTACCGATGGTGGGAGTATGCCATTCGCGCAATGGCGATCGTTGCCGTCACGGTGTGGTACGGGACACTCTTCCTGCTCCGGCGGATGCTTGGAGCTGCACCAACGTTGACCTACAGAATTTTCCCTCAGTGGGCTCGAGCAGTCCTTCGGGCAGCAGGTGTCGAGCTCCAAGTCAAGGGGAGCGAGATGCTTGACCGCGAAGGTGGCAGATACGTCTTCGTTGCAAATCACGCATCACTGTTTGATATTCCCGTTCTCCTGGTTGCGTCGCCGTTGCCGGTGCGCATCTTGTACAAACGCGAACTCGAACGTGTGCCGTTTTTGGGGTGGGCGCTGCGCGCTTCGACGTTCATCGCCGTTGAACGGCAACGGTGGCAATCGGCGGGGAAGGCGGTCCATGCTGCACTTGATTCGCTCAAGAGCGATGCTGCAGCGTTGCTTGTGTTTCCGGAAGGCACGCGTAGCGTTGATGGGACGCTCGGTAATTTCCGTCGGGGTGCCTTTGTGCTTGCGTTCGAGTCGAAGCGTGCGGTCGTTCCGATTGCGATTGTGGGTACAGCAGCGATCCTCCCGCGCGGCACGCTGCGGTTTTCCGGTGGGACGGTACGCGTCGAATTCCTTCCGCCAATAATTCCACCCCCACTGGAAACGAGAGCCGACGAACGAGCGTGGATTGCAGCGCTCCGGGAGCGCATCGCTGAAGTCGTGGGGAGAGCGCTCGAGTAACACTGCCGTAACGTTGCGGTTGTCCTACCGATACAAGCGCGACGAATTTTCGCGGTACTTCAACACGTCCATTACGTAAAATTGCACCGTAGACTTTCCCGCCCACGGAGTACCATCACACTCTTTCCCCCAATAGCCCGAGAGCGTGCTCCCAGACACGCTTCGATGAGTATGTTTCACATTAGCGTTGATGTCCTATGCATGTTGTTGCCCTCGTTCTCCTGATTGCTGGTATTGCCTACGGACAAGGTGTGACGACCGCCACCATTTACGGCAAGGTGACTACGCCGAGCGGCGAACCGCTTGCTGGCGCAACAGTTGTTGCACGCCATGAGCCTTCGGGCACCGTCTATGGCGCTACCACGCGCCGCAATGGTGAGTACACGATTCCTGGCATGCGTGTCGGTGGGCCGTACACGCTCCGCGTTTCGATCGTCGGCTATCAAAAGCAGGAGCGGGGAGGCATCTATTTGCAGCTCTCGCAGAGTCTGCGGCAGGATTTTGTTGTTGTCGCGCAGGATGTCCAAGGAAAGGAAGTTCTCGTTGTGGCAGAACAAAGCCGGCTCCTGAATGCATCCCGAACTGGAGCAGAAACGGCAATCGACCAGCGCACGACAGCGACACTGCCGACCATTACTCGGCGAATTGAGGACATCACCCGCCTGACACCACAAATGGGCGCGAACATGACTTTCGCAGGACAAGACAATCGCCTCAACAACATCACGGTTGATGGTGCCTACTTCAACAACTCCTTCGGGCTGGCCGGCCAGCCTGGTGACCGAACGGGGGTAGCGCCGATTTCTCTCGATGCAATCGAACAAATTCAAGTCAACGTTGCACCGTACGATGTACGGCAGGGTAACTTCGTCGGTGCGGGTGTCAATACTGTCACCCGCAGCGGAACCAACCAGTGGACAGGCTCGCTCTACTACTTTTTCCGCAACCAGGACTTTGTTGGTACAAAAGCACAGGATGCAACGATTGACCCGGGCACGTTCCGGTATTCGATGCTTGGAGCGCGTGTGAGTGGACCGATCATGCGCGATCGGTGGTTCTTCTTCACGAACTTCGAAACCGAAGCGCTCACGCAGCCGGGGACGACGTTCCGCGCCAATCGTGGTGAACCAGTCGGGGGCAACATCACGCGCGTGCGTGCATCGTCCCTTGATTCGCTCAGCGCGTTTCTCCGAGATCGCTTCGGGTATGAAACAGGGCCATACGAAGGGTACGACTTCAAAACGCCTGCGCTGCGGTTTCTCCTTCGCTCCGATTACAACCTCGATGAACGCAACAAGCTAACGCTCCGCTACGTGCATCTGGATTCTCGAACCGACGTGCTGCTGTCGAACTCTTCGTCGCTGGGATTTGGCAACCGGCGTTCGAATTTGGATGCGCTCAACTTCAAGAACTCGAACTATGCAATTCTGGAAAACATCCGCTCGTTGGTCGGGGAATGGAATGCAATCCTCGGAGAGAGCATGGCCAATCAGCTCATCGTCGGTTACTCCCACCACGATGAAAGCCGTGAGCAGCCGAGGACACTCTTTCCGTTCGTTGACATTCTGGAAAATGGCACGACATACACCTCGTTCGGTACCGAACCGTTTACGCCAAACAACGAGTTGCGCTACTGGACACTCCAGCTACAGAACAACTTCACCTACTACGCCGGAGAGCATACGCTCACCTTCGGTTTGAGTGCAGAGCGGTATCAATCGGAGAATGTCTTCTTCCCTGGCTCGCAGAGCGTGTACGTGTATAACTCGCTCCAAGATTTCTACACCGATGCACTCGATTATCTAGCAAATCCCAATCGGACGACCTCGCCAGTGACGCTCCGACGATTCCAGGTGCGGTGGTCGAATATCCCAGGACTGGACAAACCGATTCAACCGCTCAAAGTTTGGTATGGCGGCGTCTATGCGCAGGATGAGTGGAACATCCTTCCATCCTTGCGGCTGACGGCAGGACTGCGCGTGGATGTGCCGTTCTTTGAAAACACCGGCTATCACAATCCACAAGTTGATACTCTGACCTTCCGCGATGAACACGGCAACGCGGTGCGGTATCGCACCGACAAGATGCCCGATCCGAATCCGCTCTTTTCGCCGCGTCTTGGTTTCAACTGGGATGTCTCCGGCGATCGCACCACGATTGTTCGTGGTGGGACGGGAATCTTCACCGCACGTCCGGCATACGTATGGATTTCGAATCAAATTGGGAACAACGGTGTCCTGACTGGCTTTGAGCAGCTCGACAACACGACTGCGCGGCCGTTCCATCCCGATCCGAACCACTACAAGCCAACCAACGTCAGCGGCCAGCCCGCGCGCAGCTATGAGCTGGCGCTCACCGATCCCGGGTTCAGATTCCCGCAACTGTGGCGTTCCACGCTCGGTGTTGACCAGCAATTGCTCTTCGGATTTGTTGGTACTGCTGAATTCCTCTACGCGCGCGATGTCAACGGCATCTACTACATCAACGCCAATCTCAAGCCTGCCGATGCAGCCTTCACTGGACCGGATAACCGTCCGCGGTGGACCAGCGGTAATCGTATCAACTCGATGGTTACCAGTGCGGTCGTGCTGAAAAACCAGAACGTTGGGTACTCGTGGAACATCGCGTTCTCGCTCGAACGGCCGTGGATGGACAATTGGTACTTCAAGGCAGGTTACAGCTACGGTGTGGCGAAAAACACTGTTGATCCTGGCTCGATTGCCTTCGGTTCGTGGAACAACAATCCGCACGCAGGCGATCCGAATAATCCAGGGCTGGGCTTTTCGGCAAACTCACCTGGTCATCGCGCATTTGCCACTGCATCCTATCGCTTCGAATACTTGAGTATCGGGGCGACGACGCTCTCGGTCTTCCTCAACGGTCAGACAAATGGCAATGCGAGCTATGTCTACGCCGGGGACCTCAATGGCGATGGCGGAACAAGCAACGACCTTATCTACATCCCGCGCGATAAAAGCGAGATGAATTTCCAAGATTACAGCGTCAACGTCAACGGGCAGAACGTGACATTTACCGCCCAACAGCAAGCCGATGCCTGGGAAGCATACATCGAGCAAGACCTATATTTGAGCAAGAATCGAGGCAAATACGCTGAACGCGGGGCGCTGTTTTTCCCAATGGTTTGGCGGGCGGATCTGAGTCTGACGCAAGAGATTGCCGGCGACCTTTTTGGTAACCGCCAGGGACTTCAGCTCCGACTCGATATTCTCAACTTCACAAACTTGCTCAACAAGGACTGGGGTGTTGGGCAAATTCCCGTCTCCACACAGCCGCTCATTGCCCGCGGAGCCGATAGCCAAGGTCGTCCGATCTACCGTCTCCGCAACATTGGCGATAAACTCATTGATCGGACCTTCCAGCAGTCGGCAACGATCAACGACGTCTATCGCATTCAGCTCAGCCTACGCTACACGTTCAACTAATCACGAATCGCAGGCAACGCTCATCATCGAACGCACAAGCGGCCACAGGAGCAATTCCTATGGCCGCTTGCGCATCGCACCGAGTTGACAGGGTCACCTCCTCCATGCCCCTGTGCCGCGGGTGTTGCGGTCAACTCGGCAAGCTGTTTACCATTCAATGCCGAACGAACAAAAGCCTTGCCGCCCGATCAAGCTCGGGACGTACCGCGGCTGAACCACGTCGAGCGCGTTATTGAGGCCTGCGGCGATGGTGAGTTTGGCGTTGTTTCCTGCAAGTGGAATTTGCTTTTCGATGCCAAGGTTGACCAACCAGTAGCCTGCTACAAGCTCGGCAGGGGTATCGAGCAGTTGGCCAAGATATTGTGTGCCACTGTAAATGTCCGGATTCGATGCGCGCTGGAGATCGCCAAATGCTCCGACGTACTGCGCACGGAGGTTTGCACGAACGTTCCACGGTAGAATGTCCCACTGGATGCGAACAGTTCCGGAGTGAAACGGCCGGTACCACAAGCCGTAGTATTCACTCCGCCTCAGGCGGTGGAACTCTCCTGTTGAGGGGATCAAGTAGCCAGCCGTCCCGGCAGCGATTGCATCGAGCACACGCTCGTCGTAGGCTGCAAGCCATTGGTATGACCCCTGCACGGAAATGCGGTGCTGCCCAAGCTCTACGCTCGACGAGGCCATCAGCAGCAGGCCATACGTCTGCACTGCAGCGACATTCCGATACGTAAACACCAGTGGAAATTGCTGGTACGGGTAGTACTCGATCAAATCTCGAACGCGATTGAAGAAAAGCAGTGCATCGAGGAACACGTGTTGGAATGGCACATTGCCGAGTGCGAGAGAATCGAATGCAACGGTTGTGCCTGCCATCAGCGAAAGTGACTGTTCGGGTCGGAGGTCAAGTCCGAGCATCCGCGCGCCGAGCAATTGATACCCAGCACCTGCCGGACTGAAACGAATGTAAAGCTGACGCATGTCCGGTGCTCGGAAGCCTTCGCCGACTGTAGCCGTCAGTGCAATGCGGGAAGAAAGTGCATAGCGCACCGAGAGACGTGGAAGCAACGGAATGCCGCCGAGAAATACAGACCGCGGCGCGCCGAATGCACTCGTCCAATCCGATCGGAGCGAAAGTGCATAGGAGAGCTTGTCGTTTGGATTGCCTTCCCACTGCACAAACGCAGCGAGCGTGCGGTAGAGAGGCCGGTCTGGATAACGGCTGCCGCCCGCATCATCGTAGAGCAATTCCACTCCTGCCATTGCTCGGTTGCGAAACGATACAATTCGATCGTATTGCACGAACATCCGTCCTGTCCGGCGTTCGAAAGAATCAGCGCTATCGGTTACGGCTTGCGATGCTGCAGCGAAGGTGTAGCCTTCGCGGTATGCAGTGCCATACAGTTGCGCGCTCACTCGTCCGAACGTGCTGAGCCATTCGACGCCAGCGCCGAGCGAACGATCGAGGATGCCAAGCGAACCATTGACGGTGGTAACATCGCCTGCTTGTGCCTGGAGAAGCTCCCCGCGTGTTGTGCTTGCGAAAACGCGTGCCGATGCTGTCGCGCGGAGCGCAGACGAGGGCATCCACCGCAGTCGTCCACTGAGCGTGTAGTCGTTGCTCGCAGGGTATGGGAATCGGCTGGTATCTTGTGCGATAGCGAATGCCGGCGTGCCCCGCACTACGCTGAGCAAACCAGCCTCGAGTGCATCGGACCCGTAGAGCTGCTCGGCCTGCAGTTCTGAAGCACCACGGTAGAGGTAGCGCCCCAACACTCGCCCATGCCAGCCTTCGTCCGGACGGCGGGTGATGATGTTGATAACGCCTGCAAGCGCATCGCCGCCATAGAGGCTCGACAGCGGCCCCCGCACGACCTCGACGCGTTCAACGTTACCAACCGATAGCCGCTGAAGATCGAGTACGCCGCCCACACGGCCAGTAAGCGGCTGCCCGTCAACGAGAATGAGCGTATAGTCCGGGCTGAGCCCCATCATCTGAACACCGCTTCGCACACTACCGGGGGCGATGAGCAAACCTGGCTGTTCGCGCAGTAGCTCACCGACTGTTGAAATTGCAGTGCCGCGGACCTGCTCGCCACCGACGACTTCAACTCGCACCGGTGCTCGTTCAACGGGGGTTTCTGCCCGCGTTCCCGTTACGACGATCGCTTTCGTTTGGTACGAAACTGTATCGGGGGATGTCAATCCGTTGGGCACTGGATGTGCCAGAAGATCGAATCCGACAAGGAGTGTGGTCAGGAGAATACAGCGGAGCATCACGATGAGAGGGTGTTCGCGATGCAAAAATACGCTGCACGGTCAATTTTTGTAAAAACACGCAATTGCTTCAGTAGCGGAAGTGCTTGATCGGCTCGCCTTTTTCGCCGATTTCCGTCATCGCCTCGATGCCGATTTGCAGGTGGAGATCAGCGTACTGTTCGGTTACTTTGCGGTCGGAGTCGGCTGTTTTGATCCCCTCTGGCAGAAGGGGAATGTCAGAAACGAGTAGGAGGGCTCCCCGAGAGATTTCGTTTGCGTGGCCAACGATGAAGATCGTTGCCGTCTCCATGTCAATGCCGATGACCGAAAGCTTGCGGAGTCGCTCGCGGAATGCATCATCCCATTCCCACACGCGGCGATTGGTGGTGTACACAACACCTGTTCGGTAGTCGTGGCCATGGGCGATGATTTTGTCGGAGACGAACTTATGCAGCTTGAACGAGGGAAGCGCTGGTACTTCCGGGGGGAAGTAGTCATTACTGGTGCCCTCGCCGCGGATGGCAGCGATCGGCAGAATAAAATGTCCGATTTCCGTTGAGGTCTTCAATCCACCGCACTTGCCCAAGAACAGCACACCACGCGGCGCACGGGCGACAAGCAAATCCATGATGGTCGCTGCATTTGCCGAGCCCATCCCGAAGTTGATAATCGTCAGTCCTGCGCTGTTGGTGGCGGTCTGCATAGGCTTGCCTTCTCCGCGAATGTCGCAGCCGAAGCGCTCGGCGAAGCGAACGATGTAGTCGTGGAAATTCGTCAGCAGGATGTAGTCTCCGAATTCATCAATCGCTGTTCCTGTGTAACGCGGTAGCCAGTTGCGTGCGATCTCAAGCTTGGTCTTCATCGGTAGAGCGCAGGCAGAAAATCCATACGTTCCAAACGTGTTTTGAGCCTTCGAGCAAAATTAGCCATGGAGCGCTCCGTGCGGGCAGTAATATCGCCGCAACATCGGCAAGCTTCGCCACCAAGCTCCAAAGCTGGCGTGTGCAAGTATATTTGCCGGCATTCTCCACACCATCCGAGAGGATACGATGGCGTCGAAGAAATCAAAGCCGAAAAAATCGTCGCGCGCAAAGGCTGCTTCCCCCGCTAAGAAGGCGGCTGGAAAAGCATCCACCACAGCAGTGCGATCGAAGAAGGCATCACAGAAGAAGATGAGCGCAAGCAAAGCAGCTTCGCCAACCAAAACGGCAACAAAACGCACAAGTGCGAACGCGTCGAAATCAGCTACTTCGGCTACCAAATCAACTCCGAAGAAAGCCGCTGTGAAAAAAGCGACTGCTACAAAAGCTTCCTCTCGAACTGTAGCCAAACGGTCGGCAGTGAAAAAAGTCTCGTCCACAGCGACCGGAAAGAATGTAGCTGCACGTGGTACCAAGACAACTGCAACACGCAGGAGGGCAACGAAGGCAAAAGCATCCTCGGTCACGAAGAAAACTGTCAAGAAAGCCACCAAGAAAGCCACCAAGAAAGCCACAACCCGGAGCATATCATCGGCAGCAGCTGCAACGAAGGCGGCAGCGCCAGTGCGGCGTGCAACAACGAAGCGTTCCGTTCGTCCACGCGCGCCGCAGCCAACCACACCCACGACCACAACTTCCATGGCAAAACGCAGTACACCCAAAAAAGCTCAACCTTCTAACGGCGGCCTGCAACAGAAGAAGAGCGCGGCGACAAAGCCCGCAGAATCTGCTGCGGAAACGAAGAGTACTGCAGCATCAACTGCGCGCCGGCGCGCTACTCCAGCGCCGGAGCAATCAGCAGCGCCTGCTCAGCAGCCTCCACCGAAACCTGCACCGAAGCCTGCGGTACGCTACTCCGACGAGGAGTTGGAAGAGTTCCGCCAGATCATCCTGGCAGAGCGCGAGAAAACGCTCGACGAACTTCGCATGCTCCGCGAGCGTTTGGAGGACCTGACCAACTACGAAACGTCGGAAGAAACGGGGATCTACTCGATGCACATGGCTGAGCAGGGCTCCGAAGCCTACGAGCGCGAAAAAACCTACGCGCAAATCCAACGCATGACCGACTACCTCCGCAAACTCGACGAAGCGCTCAAGCGCATCGAGGATAAAACCTACGGCATCTGCCGGATGTGTGGTATTCTCATCGCCAAGGAGCGGCTCCGTGCGGTTCCGATCACCACGCTCTCTGCTTCCTGGAAGTTGCGCGGTAAGTGCCCAGAAGATGGGATTGACCGTGTCGGCCCGGATCTCGGCGGCGAGTAAAAAAACAGTCTGCTACTTATCCAAGTCGCGCATCGTCCATGATAGCGGCAACTCCTAAGTAGCAGACGTTCCGAGCTTACGCTCTGGAGGAGCATGAGCGCATCAGGCACTCCGTTGCCCGCACGTCAGTGCTCAGCCGAGTGCGTCCTTGCTCTCACTGCTGAGCACCGGCATCATCCGTGATGCGTTAGCGCTTCAAGTTCGTTACTTCCTGCAACAGTTGGTCACTGACGGTAATCGTCCTCGCAGCCGCTTCGAATGCACGCTGCGTTGAAATCATATCCGCAAACTGCTCGGTCAAATCTACGTTCGATTCTTCCAGTGCACCGCCGACAACACTTGTAGACTGGAAGATTTCGACCGCTGTCCCAACGATCGGAAGACCGCTGTTCGGCGAGACAACGAACATCCCATTGCCATCGCGCGTGAGGCCAGCAGGATTCGAAAACCGCGCGATTGCAAGCTGCCCGAGAATTTCAGACTGGCCGTTGGTGAAGAGTCCGATGATCTTGCCGGTGCTATCAATGCTCAAGTTCTGCAAATCGCCTGGAGGGAAGCCATCTTGCTGGGAAACCGTCAGCGTACTCGATGCAGCGAACTGCGTTATGCCTGAAAGTAAGTCTCCTGCGCGTGCAAGCTCGATGGTCAACGTTTTTGTGCCGTCGAATGGCTGCGCACCGCCGCCAAGTGCAGCGTTGAGATCTGCGCCGGCGATGCTCATGTTGAGCGGGGACGCAAGCGAACCATCCGGATTGAACTGCACCGTGGTTGTTGGAAGCGTGAGTGCGTTTCCATCGAGTGTCGCGCTGAGTGTGAATTCTCCGGGGTTCGCCGTCTTCGTAAACGTCAGCTGCAAGATGTGCGTGTTGCCTACGTTGTCGTAGATCGTTACTGACGCTTGGGCTGTTTCGCCAGTGGCAAGCGTCGCGTTCAGGTTCCCGCTGAGTGAAATGGTTTCCGTCTGACGGGGAGCAGAACGAACTCCTGGGTCAATGCGCAAGCCGGAGAGCTGCCGCGCAAGCACGTTGAACCCATTCGCATCCTTGATCGGTCGGCCGTTTGTGTCCCGCACAATGTTATAGCCTTGGATGATTGCACCCGTTGTGCTATCAACGATGTTTCCATCGCGATCGAGGCTGAGTGCGCCTGCGCGGGAGTAGTAGCTCACGCCGTTGAGACGGTAGATGAAGAATCCTTCACCGTTGAGTGCAGCATCGAGCGGACGATTGGTCGTGCGGAGCGCGCCTTGGGCGAAGTCCGTGCGCACTGCGCCCATCCGCACTCCGAGGCCGATCTGGAGGGGATTGCGTCCGCCGAAGACTGCCGATGGAGCTGTAGCAGCTGCGAGTGTTTGCGCCAACTGTTCAGCAAAGAGCGCCTCGCTGGCCTTGAAGCCAATGGTGTTGACGTTGGCAATGTTGTTCGAAATGACATCGAGCCGTTGCTGGTGTGAGCGCAGTGAGCTTACCCCACTGGTCAAGCTCCGAAGAAGAGCCATGTGCTATCCTCCAAAAAACATTGGTTGCGGTAATCTACCGCGGCAGGTCTGAATCTGGCAGGAGGATGCTCGTGTCTTGGTGAGGGCGCATCGTCGGTCGGTCGGATGCGCTCGTGGTGGGTCTCCGTACCGGCGTGGTACGGTCCAACCCGCTTCCTGCTAAATCAAGACTGCCGCATCAATGTTGGTGAACACGCTCTCTTGTGCCTGATCGGCTTTGAGCGCAGTAATCACCGTTCGGTTCTTGATGCTGACGATGAACACCATGTCGCGCAGCATCACGAATGCGTCGCGTGCGCCTTTGTGTTCGGCTTTCGCGACCGCTTCTTCCAGTCGGGCAACGTCCTCGCGGCTGAGGTTGACCCCGCGACTCGACAGGCGCGCTTGCGCATGTGCGGAGAACCGCAGTTTCTCACTTTCGAGGATCGCATCGAAGGTGCCTCCACTTGCCGCCGGTTCAGCCTGCGGGGATGTTCCCAGCGGAACAAACGGGAGCGCGACCGGTTGAAGCTCAGCAATCTGCATGCTTGGTTGACTAGCGACGCTGGTGATGACATCCAGCGTTGAATATCGTCGCTACCGCAGAAAACTTGAGCGATGAGCAATCAAAGAACCTACGAAAGCTCGATGATGCTGCTTATCGGCACTTCGAGCGCGCCAAGGAGCACCATCAATCCGCTACTCGAGTAGCGAATGCCTGTAATCGTGCCCCGCACCAACGGCGTTGCTGTCACCGTGGTGCCGTCGCTGGCTTGGGCACGAATCGTGATCGAGTATGTTCCAGCTGGCACACGTTGACCACGGTCGTCGCGTCCGTCCCACTCAACGTGGTGCGTGCCTGCGTTGAGCTCGGATGCTGGGATGCGGATGCTGCGCAGCAGTGCACCACTGCTCGAGCGAATCTCGATGGTACCCTCCGTTGCAGCGCTGGCAAGTTGATACCCCACTGCAACAGTGCTGTTGCCATCGAACGTAACCTGCGAGGAGCTTACCTGCGCTGTTTTGCCAATGAGCGAGGGTGCCGTGTACTGCGCCATTTGCAGTGCAAGCGATGTGTTGCTTTGGAGCAGTTGCTCGAGCGTTGCATTGATGTTCTGCATCTGCTCGAGCGCTGAAAACTGTGCCAGCTGCGCCGCCATTTCCTGGTTCGAAGTTGGATCGAGCGGATTTTGCGATCGCAGCTGGAGCGTCAGCAGCTTGAGGAAGTCCTCCTTACCGAGCTGCTTGGTCGGCGTCTTTGCTTGCTGCTGAGGTGCAAGCTCATCGAAGAGCTGTTCGGTCACGGAACGAACCGTCCCTGGCATGGTGCCTCCTACATGAAGTGATCGAAGATCGCGTGCGTGCGACTTTGCCGCTGTCGTCGGTGAAACGAACGCTGCTGGCGTCGTCGCTCAGCATCCTCATCGCCAATTGCAGCGACAAGCGGTGCCAGGGGTGCAACCGTCTGCTGCGAGGTTGGTCTTTCATCCCGCATGCGAACGGTGATAGCCTCGGCGACAACGCCACTGCTTGCCAGATCTCGGCGTAGCGATTCGACTGTCTGCTCGACGGCACGGAGCGTTTCAGCGGACGAAACGATGATCTGCACCGCCGTTCCAGTTGCCTGTGGTTGAAGGTGCACAACAATTGTGCCAAGCGACTCTGGATAGAGAACGATTCGCGCAATCGTGGTGCCGGATTGTGTCAGCGTGGTAACCGTTGCGCGAAGGACAGAGTGCAGACCATCGAAGGATGTCACTGGCGACACGCCCGAGGAAGTGCTGTGCTGCCCTTGACGGAGAGCATCATCGGACCAGAGCGAAATGACGTGCTGCGCGGAATCGCGCACTGCAGCATTCGAGCGTTCGCTTTCGGCTGGCTGCCATCGCTGCTGGTGATCCATCGTTCCATCAGGAGATGGCATGTCAGCTCCTGCGCTGTGTGTGTGGAGCGCCAAGTGTTGCAGGAGGGCATTCTCCACGCCCTCTTTTCGGGGGGTGAAGATTGTTGCTGCTGATGCATCCTTCCAAGGAGCTTTGCTTCCATCGTCGGCTGGTGATAGGGCGATTGCGCCTTGTTGCGTGCAAAGCTCGATGTGGAAAATTTGCACTGCTGGAATCGGTGCACTTGTGCTGAGGATCTCAACCTGCGCATCAGGCACTGCGTTGCTGATGAGCTTTTGGAGCTGTGTAGCTGCGCGGATGAGCACCTCTTGCGGCGGTCGTACGTCGGTACTCTGCGTGCTCTCGGCAGTTCTTTCGTCCAGTGTGGGCAGTAGTACCAGCAGCAGAGGATACGGCACAGCACTACCTGCGGCAAGTTCTGGAGAACGTTGGGTAGCTCCAGGCTCGGTTGAGGTATCGGTTGCGTCGGACTCGCCTGGTGTGCTCTGTATGCTGTTGGCTTCCTGCGGCGCTAAAAGCTGCGCAAAAAGATTTGGTTGATTTCGCACGCTGCCGGGAGCAGCGGCAGTGGTAAACAAGGCTTGTGCTTCGCTACAACCCGGAGGAGTACTACACCCTGGTAGAAGTGTGGTGAGAACGTTCGGCACTATGTCGAGTGCAGGCATTGTCACGCGGTTGCATCCATGCAGTGTGGGAACGCCAGTGCCGCCAGCGATTAGGGTTGTTCCAATGCAGCGAGCGAAATCGCAAGCGCTTTCTCTTTGGGAAGCTGCTCGAGTACGCGTGCGGCGGTCTTCCGCTTCATTGCGCGGAGAACCGCTGCAGCGTAGGAGCTTTCCGCATTGGCTAAGATTTTGGCAACCTCTGCTGGATCGGCTCGATCGTACATTTCGGCAAGGATGTGGAGATTCTTTAGCCGCAGCGAATCGCGCTGCACAGTGTGCTGCACGGAGGTAAGAGCAGCGCGGGCAGCATCCAGTTGCGATTGGAGCTCAGACTGTCGCTGGCGGAGTGTCGCCAGTTCCGTAGTGATCCGCTGGAGCGAATCTTTCAGACGGTTCGTCTCCGCGCGGAAATGAGCATTTTCCTTTTCGAGCTGGCCAAGCTGTAGTTCCCAAACTGTTGGTGGTGCTGCAACGGAGTCATGTGCGGGCGGACGTGCAAGTCCGAGTAGCTCTGGCTTGGTTACGTAGATGTAGCCACCGCCGAGCACCAGACAGAGAAACGTTACGCTGCTGACGATCACGAGTGCGATGAGCTGCCTTGTACCCATGCAGGTGCGGTAACACGGTATAACGAATGCAGTGCTGTGCAGCCAGCGCTACCGCTGCTCGTACGATGGCGCATTTCGATGGCGGCGGGCGGCGATTTCATCGAGCTGGCGCTGTTCGTTCCGACGCTGCTCGAGAGCGAATTCCTCGTAGCGACGCTGGCGGAGCCGACCAAGAACGTCCCGCTCCTGCATGCGTTCGATCAAGCGCTGCTCGGCACGCTCACGTTCCGTACGGACAGCATCGAGTTCTTGCTCAAGCGTGCGGATCTGCTCGGCAAGGCTCCGCCGGTGTGCATCGAGCATCTGTAGGTGGTGCGCTGCTGTTGTGGTGCTCTGCTCTTGCTCATCGAGCATGCGTCGGTGGAGCTGCTCGATTGCAGCACGCAAGGACTGCTCTTCTGCCGCAAGTCGGGCTACTTCATACTCGGCTTGCTCGGCAAGGTGTTCGCGGTAGCGGAGGAGTGTCTCGAGCCGAAATCGAAAGTGCGCCATCGCCGTTCTCCAGGCTAGTACGTGGCTGCCTTCGCACTATCGAACAGTATCGGCGCGAAGGCGGGAAACCTGAGTACCTACCGCAACAACTGCGCCAATTCCGCGCTATTGATGTTTCGCCACTGCAGCCAGCGCGTGGCAGAGAGCGTCGAGGTCTTGCTTGGAATACCATCCGCAGTGCCCGATGCGGAAGAGCATATCGCGGAAGCGTTCCTGCCCCCGTGCAACGAGGATGCCGTGTTCAGCTTCGAGTCGTTCGACAAGGTCGGGAACGTGATCGGGTACGTACGCGACTGTCACTGCATTCGAACTGCACTCCCCGAAGAGGCGATAGCCCGCGGTCTGCAAACACGCGCGTATCGAAGACGCCAGGTGTGCATAGCGCTCCCACCGACGTGGCAATCCTTCCTGTTCGATGAGTTCAAGTGCAGCATCGAGTGCAGCAAGGAGCGTTACCGCAGGAGTAAACGGTGTCGTTGCCCGCTTGAGTGAATCGAGCGCAGTTCGAAGGTCAAAGTACAGCGTCTCAGGATGCGGCAAGAATGCTGATTGCGCACGACTGCTGAGTGCAACAAGACCCAGTCCAGGCAATCCGCCGACGCCTTTTTGAGAGGATGCGATGACGACGTCAATGCCGGCAGCGTCCATGTGCACCGGATGGATACCCAGCGAGCTAGTTGCATCTACGCAGACGATGATCTCCGGTGCGTGCACTCGTACAATTGGGAGGATTTCCTCCAGCCGAGCGAGGACACCCGTTGACGTTTCCGAGTGAACAATCCACAGGCTCCGTGCACGTGGAGCAGTGCGGAGTGTCCGTTCGAGCGCATCGAGAGCGATATTTTCGCCCCACGCCGATTCGACGCGATGGACACGCGCGCCGAAACGCTCGAGCATCTGGGCCCACCGATGACCAAAGCGGCCACCGACGCAGACAATTGCTTCCGACCCGCGATCATGGAGCATACGCGCAACTGCTTCGTGTGCGCCAGTTGCCGAGCACGTCAGCACTGCAACGGGGCTGCTCGTTTCGAAGAGCATCTGCAGCCGAACGTGCACGCGCTCGAGTAGCTCGGCAAACGCGCGGTGTCGGTGGTAGAGCGGCTGCTGGGCAGTCGCCTCGAGTACTGCGGGATGAACGGGGACCGGTCCGGGGGTAAAGAGGCGTCGAACGGCATGCATTGAACGTTTCCGTCAGTACAACAACGTGTGTGATGCGAAATTCGGATACATCTCGGCCGCCGCGCCAAACGTTGATGGTTGCAACGATTTTTTCCTTGACTGTCATGGTTGGCGTTGGGACCTCGACGATGCCACCAGCGCTGGCCGCGGTGCAACGGACGTTCGGTGTTTCACCGGATGTTGCGGGAATGCTGCTGGCAGTGTTCACACTCCCCGGCTTGGTGCTGACCCCGCTGGGTGGTTACCTTGCCGATCGCGTTGGGCGGCGTGGCGTCCTTGTGGGTTCGCTGTTGCTCTTTGCTGGAGCTGGGGCTGCAGCACTCGTGGCAGAGCGTTTCGAGCATCTCGTCGTCGTCCGTTTGGTCCAGGGAATTGGAGCAGCATCGCTCGGTGCGCTCAACGTTACGCTCATCAGCGATTTCTTCGATGGGCACGCCCGTGTACGGCTGCTCGGGTTCAACCACAGCGTGCTCTCGATTGGGACGGCAGTGTTGCCAGTCATCAGTGGGTGGATTGCGGCAGCCAGTTGGCGTCTACCGTTTGCGTTGCCAATACTCGGCGTCGTTGTTGCTGCTGGTGTGCTGATGTTCATTCCGCCACATTCACATCACCAAGCGGTTAGCAGCGATGCGCCTGCTGGCGCTCAGACCAATCGTGGAGGTCTTGCGGTACTGCTGAGCATCAGTGCTGCAACGTATGCGGTGCTGTTTGGTCCGTTTCTCAACTACCTGCAGGAGCGTATTCGTCTGCTGGAGCCGGAGGGACCGGCGCTCTATGAACGCATTGGGTTGATGGTGGGGCTGATGTCGGTTGCGACGACGCTCGGGGCACTCGGTGTAGGGCGGCTTAGCAAGCGGTTCCCGCTGCACCTACTGCTCACTGTTGCGTGCGTGCTCTACTCGGCTGCTCTGGTGCTCTTCGTTGCAGTGCCGTCGTATGCGTTGCTTGTGATCCCAACGGTGCTGTTTGGGCTGGCGCAGGCACTCAACCAACCAGTGGTGCAGTCGTTAGTGGCACGTTTGGCATCAGCAGAGCGGCGGGGGACGGTTCTCTCGCTCAATCGCACAGCCGCACTCGTTGGCCAGACGGTGGGTCCGCTTCTGTTTGGAGCTGTCTATCGAAGTGGAGGTCTTGAGGTGGTGTTCATCGCTGGTGCAGTGCTGACGCTTGCGTGTGCGGGGGTGCTTTGGCGGTGGCGGCACTAACGTGGCGCTACCGGCTGGCACACTGCTTGCAGCTCAAGGAGCAGGACGACTATCACTCCAGCCACGGATGGCACAACGACCAGCATTACCCTCCACTCCAGCAGGTACTGCGCAGGCGCTTCCGCCAGGTATCGAAACAATACTCAGCGGAATGAGCCGCTACCGGGATCTTGCGCTTGTCGCCGGTATCCTCGGCGTGCTCGGACTGCTCATTATCCCACTACCACCGTTTTTGCTCGATCTCCTGCTCGGGCTCAACATCGCGCTTTCGGTGCTCATCTTGATGGTGGTGGTCTATATTGCCTCACCGCTCGAGATCAGCACATTCCCAACGGTTCTGCTGGTCGCAACGCTCTTTCGACTCGGGATGAACATCGCCTCGACGCGGCTCATCTTGAGCGAGGCTTCCGCAGGGAAGATCATCCATGCATTCGGTACGTTCGTCGTCAGCGGCAACTTCGTCGTTGGCGTGGTGGTGTTCCTGATTCTGCTGGTCATCAACTTCGTGGTGATCATCAAAGGCTCGACGCGGATTGCAGAAGTTGCCGCGCGCTTTACGCTCGATGCGCTGCCGGGCAAACAGATGAGCATTGATGCCGATTTGAACGCTGGCTTCATTGACGAGAAGGAAGCGCGCCGCCGCCGCGAGCAACTGCAGCGGGAAGCGGAGTTCTACGGTGCAATGGACGGTGCGTCGAAGTTCGTCAAAGGAGATGCCATCGCAGGGTTGGTCATTACGGGCATCAACATTCTCGGTGGCTTTGCAATCGGTGTGCTCCAGCGCGGGATGGACTTGAGCGCAGCGCTGAAGACCTACACCATTTTGACCATCGGCGATGGCTTGGTTTCGCAAGTGCCAGCACTGCTGATATCCGTTGCTGCTGGGCTCATCATCTCCCGAACAAGTTCGGAATCGTCGCTCGACAAGGATTTGAGCACGCAGCTGACAGGCAGAGCGCGTCCGCTCTTGGTTGTCGCCGGCGTTGCTGTTGCGATGGGCTTGCTGCCGGGCTTTCCCTTTCTGCCATTTGCTCTGCTGGGAATCAGCATCGGGAGCATCGGACTATTGCGGCAGCGGCAGACACAATCTGCCGAGCGTGAAAAGCTCCGCGAAGAACTGGCGCAAGCCGAGGTGGCGAAAAAAGCGCCCGAGCAACCGATCGAGGAGCTCATCAAGGTTGATCCTGTCGAGGTTGAGATTGGCTTGAACCTCTTGCCGCTGGCCGATGAGCAGCAAGGCGGCGATCTTTTCCGGCGCATTGCGAACATTCGCCGGCAGTTGGCAAGCGAGCTAGGCGTGATTCTGCCGCCTGTTCGCGTTCGCGATAACCTCGGTCTGGAGCCGGACGAGTACGTCATCAAACTTCGCGGCAATATCGTCGCGCGCAATCGGCTCTACGTCGGGATGCTCCTGGCCATGAATCCGGGTACAGCCGAAGGGACGCTCCGCGGCATCGAGGTACAAGAACCTGTCTTCGGACTGCCGGCGACGTGGATTCCGCTCCACGAGCGCGAGAATGCTGAGCTGGAGGGCTTTACCGTCGTCGAACCGGCAACAGTGTTGGCAACGCACTTGGCGGAGATACTGCGGCGCAACGCCGATCGGCTCCTCAGCCGGCAAGACGTCCGCCAACTCATCGAAGCGCTCAAGAAGGACTACCCCGCGCTCGTCGAAGAAATCACACCCGATACACTTCCGCTGGGGACCGTGCAGAAAGTGCTGCAGAACCTGCTGCGCGAGCAAATTCCAATCCGCGATTTGCCGACGATTCTGGAAGCACTGCTCGAGTACGTCAAGGTCACCAAGAACACCGACGTCCTGACCGAGTACGTGCGCCATCACCTCGGCGAGACAATCAAACGCCTGTTCCAGGATTCCAACGGTGTCATCCACGCAGCAAGCCTCGACCCGGCAATCGAGAATCTGCTGACAACGACGCTCCAAAACAACACCGCAGCACAATCGAGTCCGACGTTAGGATTAGCGCCAGAGGTCGTCCGCGCGATCCTCCGCAGCGCAGGCGTTGCGCTCGATCACCTGACAATGCTCGGCTACCAGCCACTGGTCATTTGTTCGGCACCGATTCGGCCGTACCTCTATCGCCTGCTGCGGACGCAGTATCCGATCGTAAGTGTCATCAGCTATAGCGAGCTTCCGCCCGAAACAGATGTGGACATCGTCACCCGCATAGCGCTCAAGGAGCAGGCAGAGCCAGTTGCTGCGTAGGCAGGCTCACTGCTCAGGGCGTTTCGATCTCTTCCCAGCGCCGTTCATCGAAGATGAGCTGGCGGCAGAGTTCCCGACCGCGTTCGTCAATGGTGTAGAGCGGAACAATCCGCGAGGCGTGGACGATTGCTAAATCGAGTCCGGCTTCGACAGCGTAGTGAAGGAACACCGAGTTGAGAATGTGGCGAATACGCGGCGCCAGTCCGAATGAGCAGTTGCTGATGCCCAGGATGGTTGCAGCACGTGGCATGCGCTCTTTGATTTGTCGGATTGCTTCCAGTGTGGCTTTCGCGCTCTGCCGCAGGTCTTCCTGTCCTGAGCCGAGTGGGAACGTCAGCGGATCGAAGATGAGGTCCTCCTCGCGCAGACCGTGCGTGCCGACGGCACGGTCACGGATCCGCTCGGCGATGGCGACTTTTTTCGCGGTCGTGTAGGCCTGGCCTTCTTCGTCAATCGAGAGCGCGATGACCGCAGCGCCGAATCGTTTGGCAAGGCGCAGAATTTGGTCAGCTTTCTCGGTGCCGTCTTCGAAGTTGATCGAGTTGATGATGGCTCTCCCACCGTAGAGTTTGAGTGCTTCCTCGAGAACGGCTACTTCAGTCGAGTCAATCATCAGAGGTGCCGTTACCTGCGTGCGAAAACGGCGGATGACTTCGTGCATATCGCGGCGTTCGTCGCGTCCGACGTAGGCAACGCAAACGTCGAGGATATGCGCACCTTCGCGGATTTGCTCGTTGGCCATTGCGACCATCGCATCGTACTGCTCAGCAAGCAGCAGCGTCCGAAATTGCTTGGAGCCGTTGGCATTGCAGCGCTCGCCGACAAGCAGTGGCGGCTGCTCGATGTGGAGTGGAACGCTGGTGTAGAGTGAGCTGACGCTCGGCGCAAAGCGAACGCACCTGCGGCGATCCGACTCGCGCTGAGCTACTTCTGGGCGTGCGTTGTAGTCAGCCAGCCACTCGGCGAGCACGCGGATGTGCTCATGCGTCGTCCCGCAACATCCTCCGATGATGCGAACGCCGAAATCACGGACGTAGCGTTGCATCCAAGTGAGCAATTCCTCCGGACGGAGGTGGTAGTGCGCTCGGCCACCGATATTCTCCGGAAGCCCGGCGTTCGGCATGACAAAGACCGGCTTCGGTGAATGCGCAGTAAGGTAGCGGACATGCTCTTCCATCTCCTTCGGGCCAGTGGCGCAATTCATGCCGAAGGCAACGATGCTCTCGTAGGGTTCGAAAGTCGTCAGCGCGGCTGCTATGTCTGTGCCCATGAGCATGGTGCCGGTCGTTTCGATGGTGACGCTGACGATGATGGGAATCACGCCACCGCGCCAATCGGGCGGTGAATTTCTGCGCCACTCAGCGATTGCATGCTCGGCGCCAGCGAGTGCAGCCTTGATTTGGAGTGGGTCTTGGCAGGTTTCGATGCAGAGAAGATCGGCACCACCTTCGATGAGACCGCGCGCTTGCGTTGCAAAAGCTTCTGCTGCTTGGTCGAAGCTGATGTGACCAAGCGATGGAAGCTTTGTCCCCGGGCCCATCGAACCAGCAACGAACCGAGGGCGCTCTTGGCGGGAATACGCATCAGCTGCGCGACGTGCAAGCGCTGCAGCTGCGTAGGAAATTTCGTAGGCGCGATCGGCAATTCCGTACTCTGCCAGCACAATTGCCGACGAGCCGAAGGAATTGGTTTCGATGACGTCCGCACCAGCCTCGAGATAGGAGCGGTGAATGCGCTCAATGATGTCCGGTCGAGTCAGACAGAGCAACTCATTGCAGCCATCGTACATTTTGCCGCCGAAGTCTGCGCTCGTCAGCTCGAATCGCTGGATTGTTGTACCCATTGCACCGTCGAAGAGCAGCACACGTTCGTCGAGTGTTTGCAGGAAAGGATGCGTTGTATTCATTGAGCACGATGCACGTGGAAGAAACACCCATGCAAATTAGAAAGGTGAGCGGTGGAAGTGGTGGATGTTTCCGAGGTGTTCGGTTGGCAGTGTTCGACTCTACTGCGGTCTGTCAATCAAGCGGCTCTTACGACCTGGATCTTCTTCGATTCGACGTTGTGTGCGAATGCGGTTGACTCGTCTGTTGTGCAGAGGCGAATTGCTTGGGCACATCCTCAGCGCCCAGGAGTATTGCTAAGCGCATTCTCGCACGATGGGCTCGTTGCCGTGCAGCGGCTTCCTCACAGTGCAGGATTGTACCGATTTCCTTGAAATCGAAGCCCACGGCGACCAGCAACAGTATGACGACCTCGCCCAACGACATTGTGCTCAATACACTGATCAAGTCGTTACGTAGCGCAACGCGCTCAAACACATCTTCGCTACGATCTGGGACTTCGTCGAGACGTGTAGCAGCAGTGGTATTCCCATAAGCAGCGTCCTCGTCAGCAAATGGTGCGGATTTCGTTGAAGCAGCATTCCCCGGCTGCTGGTATTTTCTGCGGAGATTCGAAAGTTCGCCGCCCGTCCATTGGAGTAGTTTCTTACAGAGTTGCTCATCGCTGCACTTGGCGTAGAACTCCTCTTGCATCAGGAGCCGAACGGTAGCAGTGTGGAATGCATCCATTCGGTCGTTGATGTTCCACGCACGAAATCGGCTTTTCAGCTTTGCATAGCAGGACTCGTAGATATCTGCCACGCGGTACCGCCACTCATTGCTCGGTGAGTGATTGCGTTGATTTCTTTTCACATCTTCCCACCCATTGGATAGTAGTTCAACTACGTTCTCGTGGTGGTCTCAGGTAACATTAGTGGGCATTCTCTGCGCATCGTCATATTTTGGTTCGTCAAGAGTGTTGGTCGGTCATGTGTTCATTGCGAGAGTGCATCCACACGATGGAACACCAGATTATGGTAAACCGCGGCACCACCGCAGTGTTCCTACCAATTCTTGATCTCGGCGATGCGTTCACGCAGGCGTTGTTTGAATTGCTCGACGCTCAAATTTGTGCCGAAGCCGAAATCGTCCATCGGGTCCTGCACGATCCCATCGACGACAGGGTAGATGCCAAATCCATAGGAGCTTTCTCCCGATCCTTCCCATTCAACGCGAATTGGATCCAAGGTGTAATGATCCACTTGCGTCGTGTCTGTCGAGCGGCATCCCATGCTGTAGCGTAGGAATACGATGTATTCGCATCCAGGTGAGAGTATTTCGCCTAACAAAGCGGGAGAGACTATGTTGCCCATCGAATCTGTTTCAACATCGACGACATCCCCATCCCCACGTCGGGACCAGTGTGGACAGTATGTAAACTGCAGGCACCGTCCACTGTCGAGCGTTTGACGGTTATTGGTAAGCCAGCCACGCAAAAATGCCGTATTGCACAGCGGCGCAACCTGACCCTTGATGACATCCTGCACCAGGCACGATGTAGTAATGCACATACTTTTCTCACGTAATTCTGGCGGTGCTGGAAGTCGTGTCTGTACGGTGTCGACTACCATGATATGGAGGATATAGTGCGATTGCAGCAACGCACGATCTCTACGAGCTGCTTTGATGTTGTCCGCTGCTTTGATGATGTTCTCCAGCAAAATATCCTGCCACATCAGTGGTGCTGGTTCAGTGATTCGGAATTTCCAGATCCGAGAAATGTACAACATTGGATCATAATCAGCCATCGCATACCAGATACGGGTGATCGTCTTGAGTGTATCGTTCCAAGAAGTTTGGCGCTTGAGGAACTCGACCAATTGGCCCTCCGCACCCGGCGGAATACGGTACTGAAACGTATCCAATGCGATGTATCCGAGCAGGACATCGTATGGCATGTAGATGGATACGGGAGGCTTCTGCATCGGTCGTTGCAATGTGTACACCAGATATGGGTACGCTGGATTGCATGGATTGACTGGTTGTGCCACCGTATGTCCATCAAGGACCACGAGCATCGCGATCAACAGAGACGCTATCATGGTAACCTCCGAATTAAAATGGTCGTACTGTTGCGTGCATCGAGTGACGAAAGAACGGCAATGTAAGTGCCAATAGGCAATGTCTCGATTGAGAATGGAAGCGACATCGGATTCCAATTCGTTTGCGAGAGAATTAGTTTGCCACTAATATCAAAAATAGCAAGGTGAGAAAGAGGAGGAACAAGGATGAATGTGCATGTAAGTTCTGGATCGGTTCGATATTCAAAATTCGTGACAGGTACAATACTGGGACAATATAGCTTCGCAAACATGCACTTGTCATCGATAGACAACTCTTGCTCATCATTCACCCTGGCGTACGCATCCATAATACCGCCGCTTTGGTCGTCGTCAGAGCAGTTACCTTCATTGTAATGTCGTAAGCCTAAGAAGTGCCCAACTTCATGTGTGAGAATATCGCACAAATTGTATCCACTATGGTAAGGATAGATCCCTTTGATTTGCCGTTGAATTTCATTAGCCCGTAACACGTTCTCTCGTAGTTGACGAATAAATAAGAAGGAGAGCGGATTGCCATCTTCATCGTATCTGAGAAACTCAGGGGTAAAGTTCACCATGATATACGATGTTTCACAATGAGGTTGGCAAGGCTGACTAAAAGAAATATTGAGCAACGTATAGGCGATCGCTCTGGTTGGATCCTGGATGAAAAGTCGAGCGTCTTTGACAAAGCCAACTCGTAGGGTACACTGACAGGGTAGAGACTGCAGCCCACAGACACAATACCAACGATCAATGCACTCAAAATCGTTCGAGATACCCTCACTCTGAAAGACAACAAACTCCTCTCCGTTAATTCTTAGTGCTATTGTATCTGGTGGCTCGTAAAGTGTGGGATCGCTTTCATCGAGATATTAACCTAAACACACCTTACCTGGAAACAAAACTGGATGCAATGGTTCGTTCACTTCATGGGGGGTCTCAACGCAGCGTATTTCGCGGCGAATTTCCTCGGTATTACAAAAAAGATACGGATACTTCTTATTAGGGCAGTTGATCGGCTCGCCGCAGGGTTGGGCAGAGGAGAGTGCAGTACACGCCAGAAAAATCACAAGCACTCTTCCGAAAGCACACGCATTTCGGCTCCTCCGTTCCGACAACCGAATACGCCTGTTCATGGTGTGATGAGCTTCGCATCATGGTACATCACAGGCTCCACCACCACTGGAACAACCATGCCCTACCATCAAGGCATCTTCCGGCTGTAGCACAGTGGTGACAAGACTTCATGAGTCTGATAGTCACGAAATTCTCTCATGTGACAGCGCGTGGGTGCGTGTTTCGGTGGTACTTGTCGCACAGTGAACGGCCATTTCCTCCTGGGGCAAACCTGCACTATGCATCCAGTGCACCGTGCAACTTTTCCTCCCGCTCTGCGTTTGTGTGCGCGTCGCTGTCGAACAATCATCGGACGCTCGATGAAGCGATTGATCCTTTTGGCTGTGCTGACATCGCTCTCGCTTGGGCAAACGGCAGGTGATTCGGTCAGAGTGTACACGCTCGATGAATGCATCGCGGTTGCCCTTCGCGACAATCCCACGCTTGCCCGCGAGCAGAAGAACATCGAGATCGGGCAGAGCGCGCTTACCCGTGCATTCGGCGCATATCTTCCATCGCTGGGTGCATCGGCAGGATACTCACGCCAGCTCAACGTTGAAGGAGGACGTGCGGTCAACATCGGCGGGCAAGTGTTCGTACTCGGCCCACCTGAGCCCAATTCCTACTCGCTCAGTGCTGTTGCATCGTACACGCTCTTCAACGGCTTTTCCCGCGAGGCGAGCTACAGCCAGGCGCAGCACGAGCTGTCGGCAGCGAGCATGAGCTATGAACGGACACGCCAGCAGATCATCGTCCAGGTACGGACGCAGTACTACGACGTACTCCGCGCGATGCAAACGGTGCGCATTCGCCATGAAAATCTCGAATTGGGCAAACAGGAACTGGCACGCGTCCGTGCACTCTACGAGGCAGGGCGTGTCCCGATTACCACTGTCTATGCGCAGGAAGCCGATCTTGGTACGCGTGAGTTAGAGGTACTCACTGCGGAGAACGCTCTCGCTCAAGCGAAAGCAGTGCTCCTTGCGACAATGGGGCAACCGCCTGACATGAACGCTGAGTTTGCGGAATTGTCGGTTCCCACAACCGTCAGCGATAGCGACATAGCAGCGTTTCGGAAAGAGATCGGTTCGCCGCCTGCTGCAGTTGCGACTGCGCTGGAGCGGCGCAGTGACTGGCGCGCTCTCGAAGCACGTATTCGGGCAGCTGATGATGCGGTCTCGATTGCACAAGCAGCCTTTCTGCCTCTTGTGAGCTTGAACAGTGGCTGGTCCTGGTCCAACACGCGGGTGGCACAGTTTGCGGAGTTTGGGCGTTACTTTGTCAGTCTCAGCGTGCAAGTGCCCATCTTCGATAACTTCGGCGCAGCCACGCAGCGGCAGCAAGCAGTCCTCCAGATGGAACAGCGCCAGCTCGACCAGCGCCAACTCGAACTCCAGATTCGCACCGAGGTTCGCCAAGCACTCCTGGAGCTCGATGCAGCAGAAAAGCAACTCGACATCACCGCCCGCGCTCTGAGAGCTGCCGAGCAAAACTTCAATGCCGCGCGCGAGCGCTTTCAGCTCGGCGCTGGCACTCAGCTCGAATACCTCACAGCATCCAACCAATTGGTCACTGCACGTATCAATCGCGTTACTGCGATCTACGCCTATCACGCAGCGCGTGCACGTGTCCGCTTTGCACTGGGAATCCTCGAGTAACCACACGGAGTTTGCAACCTATGCCACAGCCATCGAAACGTCGCCGGTGGATGATTCTCGCAGTGATCGGCCTTGGAGTTGTTGGTATCGCTGCCATTGCAATCGCCAGCCGCAACTCCAGCGAAGTGATCGAAGTCCGCACCGATACCGTCGCGTTGCGGAGCATTGTGCAGGAAATTTCCGCCAGTGGGAAAATTCAACCCGAAGTCGAGGTGAAAATCTCCTCCGAAGTGAGCGGTGAAATCATCGCGCTGACGGTCAAAGAAGGTGACCGCGTTCGTAAAGGCCAATTGCTTGTGCGGATACGCCCTGACTTGCTCCAAACGCAGTTGGAGCAATTCCGCGCCGCTGTGCGTGCAGCCGATGTAGGCATCGAAATCGCAAAGGTCGAACTCGACCGCACCGAGCGTGAGCTGCGTCGTTCGGCGGAACTCTACGACAAAGGCTTCATCTCGAAGCAGGAATTCGAAACTGCAAAGGCAGCCTATGATCGCGCCGCTGGACAATACCAATCGGCACTGGCGGAAAAATCCCGTGCCCAGGCAACACTGCGCCAAGCTGAACTTTCGTTCAATCGCACCGAGATTTATGCTCCCATCAGTGGCGTTGTCACCAAGCTCAACGTTGAGATAGGCGAAAAAGTCGTCGGGACTGCACAGATGCAGGGAACTGAGCTGCTCCGAATTGCAAACCTCGATACCATGAACGCAATCGTCGAAGTCAATGAAAACGACGTTGTGCTCATCCATTCAGGCGATACGGCTCGGGTGCGCGTGGATGCATTCCGCGATAGTGTACTTGTGGGGCGGGTACTGGAAATTGCGCATTCACCGCTGGAGAAGGCCATCGGTACGCAGGATGAGGTGGTCAACTTCCAAGTGAAAATTCGTCTCGATAGCCGCGACGATCGGCTCCGGCCCGGCATGACGTGCGTTGCGGACATCCGTACTGCGCGTCGCGACAGTGCCCGTGCAGTGCCGATTGGGGCAGTGACGATCCGTTACGATGCCGATAGTACCGAGCGGCACCGAACCGCCCGCCCGGCACGACCGCCGCAAGTAGCATTTGTCGTCAAGGGCGATCGCGTCGAGCAGCGCATCGTCCAAACTGGGATTAGCGATCGTGACTTTATCGAGATAACCGCAGGGCTTTCACCGGGTGAAGTTGTCGTCTCTGGTCCCTACAGCGCGATTGCGCGTCAGTTGCGGGATGGATCGCGCGTGCGGATCAAACGCTCGCGTTCCACTGCAGGAGAGCAGCGATGAGTCCGCATTCCCCACTGATTCTGCTCGAACAAGTCACGAAAGACTACCGCATGGGAAGCGAGATCGTCCATGCGCTCCGCGGCGTTGACCTTTCGATCGAGCCGAACGAGTACGTCGCGATCATGGGGCCGTCGGGTTCTGGAAAATCCACGCTCATGAACATCCTCGGCTGTTTGGATTGGCCAACCAGCGGCCGCTACATCCTCGATGGGACAGACGTTTCCTCGCTCGATGATGCAGCGCTTGCCCGCATTCGAAATCAGAAAATTGGTTTTGTCTTCCAGACATTCAATTTGCTGCCACGCGCTACAGCGCTCAAGAACGTCGAGCTTCCACTCATCTATGCTGGCATCAGTGCCGACGAACGCCGCCGCCGTGCGCAAGCCGCGCTCGAGAGTGTCGGCTTAGGTGATCGGCTCCGCCACAAACCGCCGGAACTTTCCGGCGGGCAGCGGCAGCGAGTAGCCATCGCGCGCGCACTCGTAACCAACCCTTCGATCATCTTAGCCGATGAGCCGACGGGCAACCTCGACTCGAAAACAGGCGCGGAAATTATGGCGCTCTTCGAACGCATCTGGCGCGAGGGGAATACAGTCATCCTCGTCACGCACGAAGACGACATCGCTCGCTATGCACGCCGAATTATTCGCATTCGCGATGGACGCATTGAATCTGACGCGCCCAACAGCCCCGAAACGGTCGAAGCACTCACCATGCAACAATGATACGGCGTTTGGCAGAATATGCGGACGTCTTCATAAGTGCGCTCGAATCGCTCCGGGCTAATCCATTGCGCTCGCTGCTGACAGCGCTCGGAGTGACGATCGGCGTTGCGTTCGTATCGCTGATGGGCTGGGCGCTCGGCAGTCTCGATGCTGCCTGGGAGTCTACACTTTCGACACTCGGCCAGGATATGCTCTACGTGGACAAGTGGAACTGGGCAGGTGGTGGAAACTGGCGTTCGGTGATGAATCGCAAGAACATCACCATTGACCAAGCCGAAGAAATTGCTCGTCGTGTGCGTGCAGCAAGCATGGTGTACATCAGTGCAGATGCGTGGGGCAAGACTGTTGTCCGTGCCGACAAGAAAGCCAGCGGACTAGTGATCGAGGGAACGATGGCACGCTTTGGGCTTCTGCCGAGCACGACGCTTGCAGAGGGGCGATTTTTCAGCGAGATGGAAGAGCAGCATGCTGCCGCCGTTGCGGTCATCGGCGATGGGGTGCGGTCTGCACTGTTTGGCAATCGCTCGCCGCTGGGAGAAACGATTCGGATCGAAGGGCGGCCATTTGTTGTTATCGGTGTGATGAACAAGCGGGGCACACTCTTTACGGACTTCCTCGACCGCACGGTGTACATCCCGTTGCCAGCGTTCTTTGGTCTCTACGGACGCTATAGCCGGAGCGTGACCGTCGCCGTCAAGGCGCGTTCGCCCGAAGAACTCGGCGAGCTCCGCGACGACCTCCGCGGAATTGTTCGCTCGGTCCGGATGCTCTCGCCAGATGCACCTGATGATTTTGCGATCAACGAAGCGCAGGTGTTCCGCGACCAAGTGGCGAACATTCGCATGGTCATAGGGATGGTCGGCATTGGGCTGACGGCGCTGTCGTTTCTGGTTGGTGTCATCGGCATTACGAACGTCATGTTCGTTGCAGTCGTCGAGCGCACCAAAGAAATCGGAATTCGCCGGGCAGTCGGTGCGCGTCGTAGCTCGATCCTGGCGCAATTTTTGGCTGAAGCGGCAATGCTCTGCGTTGCAGGAGCGCTGGTGGGCATTGCTTTGGCAGGTGGTCTTATTGCGGTCGCGGCGCTGCTGTTGCGCGCGCAGATGGAATTTCTGCTGCCGTTTGTTCCTCTCGATGTTGTTGCTCTTGCGGTTGGTAGCTCGATTTGCGTCGGCGTCATCGCAGGCTTTGTGCCTGCGCTCCGTGCAGCCAGGCTCGATCCAGTTGAAGCACTGCGCTACGAAGCATGAATCTCCGCGAGTACCTTGTGTCTGCATACGATACGTTCCGCGCACAGCCAGTGCGGACGGTGCTGACGCTCGTTAGCATCGCCATTGGTATCGTCGCGATTGTCGGGGCGGGAAGTGCTGCGACGGCGCTCGAACATGCGCTCACAAGTGAGATTGTCGCATCCGGGAGCTACACGTTCCTCATTCAGCGCAGCCCGAGCATCATCACCAGTGGCGAGCAGTGGCGCCGGTACATGCGCCGCCGCCCGATTTCCTTCTCGCAAGGGATCGAGTACAAACGCCGAATGGAAGGTACGGGTGCATTGGTCTCGCTCTATAGCGTTACCAGTGCGATGACCATCCGTAGCGGTGAGCGGCATACTGACCCCGATGTGACGCTCGTCGGCAGCGATGAAAACTTCTTTGCCTTGCGGAACTATCGGTTTGCACTCGGACGACCGCTCGTTGCCGATGACATCGCCCATGGGCGGATGGTCGCAGTAATCGGCAACGACGTGCGCACCGATCTTTTCCCTGGCACGGAGGATCCGATCGGTAAGGAAATTCAAATTCGCACGCAGCGGTTTACCATCGTCGGCGTACTCGAACCGAAAGGCGGAATTTTCGGGCAGAGCCAGGATAACATGGTCATTGTGCCAATTCCTGTCTTTGTGCGGACGTATGCGGAAGAGTGGATGTACTCGATTTCGATCTTCGTTCGTGCATCCAGCCAAGCAGCGCTCGAAGAGCTTTTCGATGAAAGCATCGGGGTGATGCGGAACATTCGCGGTCTCCGGCCGGAGCAAGAGAATGACTTCGAGATTGAGATGCTCGCATCGCTTGCCGACCAGCTCGGCACGTTTCTGCGATTTGTTGGGTTATTCGGAGCGTTCTGTGGGGCGATCGCGTTACTTGCCGCAGGCGTTGGCATCATGAACATCATGCTCATCAGCGTCAAGGAGCGGACGCGAGAAATCGGCGTTCGCAAGGCGCTCGGCGCGACGGTTCGTTCGATCCTCTGGCAGTTTCTCATCGAGGCGGTCGTGCTCAGTCAAGTCGGGGCATTGGGAGGGATTGCTGTTGGGAGTCTGCTCGGCGCTCTGCTCTCGCGTGTTGCTGGGGTGGAGTTTGTGATTCCGTTCGCGTGGGCGATTGGGAGCATCGTAGTCTGCACACTCGTCGGCGTTAGTTTTGGAGCATACCCTGCCTGGCGGGCTGCCAAACTCAGCCCGATCGAGGCACTGCGGTACGAATGAGCATTCACAACGGAGAAGCGTTTGTGCAATCAATCGCACGGCGGATTATCGCGCGCCTTCACCCAGCACGCTACGTGCGCGATGGCGACTACCGGGACAGTATCAGCGCGCTCGTTGCTCGTGGCATTGGAGGGTTCTGCATTTTCGACGGCACGCTCGACGATGTCAGCGAAACCATTGGGCAACTTCAATCGCTTGCGCAGCATCGGCTGCTGTTTGCCATTGATGCGGAGACAGGACTTCGCATGCGAATCGAGGATGCAGTGGAGTTTCCGCATGCGTTTGCACTTGGGCTGCAGGATCCACGCGTGACCGAAGGTGTCGCCAGTGCGATCGCTGCGAGTCTGCGCTCCCTGGGGATTGGGTGGAACTTTGCGCCATGCGCGGACATTGCAAGCAACCCGAACAATCCGATCATCGGGATCAGAGCATTCGGAACCGAAGCGCCGCGTGTGGTCGAGCACGTCTGCGCATGGATCCGCGGACATCAGCGGGAAGGGGTGGCTGCGTGCGCCAAGCATTTCCCCGGCCATGGCGATGCAAGCACTGATTCGCACATTGAGTTGCCACTCATCACCGCAAGTGCAGATGAGCTGGTTGCGCGCGAGCTTGTGCCCTTCTACGCAGCGATCAAGGAAGGAGTGCGATCGGTGATGGTGGGGCACTTGGCGGTTCCAGCGCTCGACGAAGGTGGACAGATTGCGTCGCTGTCGGAGGCTATTGTCCGCAGGTTGTTACGGGAGCGTTTGGGGTATGAAGGTATTGTGGTGACCGACGCGCTCGACATGCGGCCAATTACCCAGCGCTATGCAAGTGGTCAAGCGGCGACGGCTGCATTTGCGGCGGGCTGCGACGTTGCGCTCGTGCCCGCTGATGCGCACGAAGCGATTGAGTTTGCCGAGCGTGCACTTCGCAGCGGGATGCTTTCCCTCGAGGAGCACCGCGATGCGCTTGCGCGGCTTGACCAGCTCGCCGAGGATGTTGCATCGTTTCCCCCAACGAGCATTTCCCAGAGCGAGCATGCGCAGCGAGCGCTCGAAGCCGCAGTAGGCGCGCTCCGTCTGGCAGGCGATCGCAGCGTCCTGCCGCTGACGCAGTACGCACACATTGCAGCATTTGCTCTCGTCGAACACGATGCTCCACTCGATGCGCCGACGGAGTTCTTCCGCTACCTTGCGCAACTCTACGACGGGAACATGGACGTTGCGTTCATTTCGCGTGAGATCGAGCAATCAGACGTCGCAGCACACGCTGAGGCGATCGCACAGGCGGAGTGCATCATCGTTGCGGTGTTCGAGCGTCCGCGGGCAGGTCGTCCACTCTCGCGGTGGGACGATCCCAACCTTGCCGAAGCGCTCGAACGCTTCGCCGAGGGGAAGCGGCGCGTGCTACTTCTTGCGGGAGCGCCTGCGGTGAAGCTGGGGTGGCGTGCCGATGTTGTGCTCTGGACGTTCTCCGATAGTAGCCCTTCGTGTGCTGCAGCAGCGCTTCTGCTGAGCGGGAGAATCGGTGGGGACGAGCAGTAAAACGCGTGGGCCAAGCCGCTGGGTATTCCGTGCCTGCAAGAGAAACTCCAGGAGCAGATCATGCGCCAGCGTCTGTGACCGTTGGCCGAAACAATCCGTCGTGTTGCCCTCTTGTTTACTCCTTCGCAGCGGGCGGTGACCACCCAGGGCGTTTCCAACTGATCAGCTCGATGTCGGCGCTCCCCAAGTAGAGCTTCATTTTCGCTTTGATCGGTATGCGTGCATCATCATCGCTGAACCACCCCTCGAAGTACCCAGTGACACCATAGACGCCCGTCCAATTCGCCTCGCCGTCGAAGTACACCGTCCGCACTGGATACGGTACGGCATCAATCGTTGTGGGGACGACCTTGCCAGTAAAGTTGATTTTTGTCCACGCAGTATCCTCGCGGACGATGGTGGGGATCCATGCGGTGCGTTTGCTGTAGAGGAGCTGCCGCGCAGCGTAGAGAATCGTCAGCCCATCAACGTACTTGCGTGTGATATGGAAGGTACGTTCATCAGTTTTTTGACGATCCATCCACGTAGCTGTCGAGATGCGGCGCTGGTCGTAGTCGAACGTGTACTTGGTGTACTCGCCGCTTTCCTTGTTTTGCGCTACAAACTGCAACGAAGCAAGTGCAGTTGGTTCCATCCACGATTCATAGACGACGTGGAGCGACAGGAAGGGGATCCCTGGCCGAGAATCAATGAGCGCTTTGCACTTGACGGCTGGCTTGCCGAGCGCTTCCTGGCGCCCTTCGTTGACCAAGCGAATCGTTCCCAATTCGATGCCGATGTACGAAACACGGTAGATCAACTCTTCGCCAGGAACAAGAACCTGTGCCCTTCCAACAATAGTGGCAAGGGCGAGCAAGGGAGTAACGAGTCGCATTACCATGGTGAGGGGAGAGAGGGGGAAAACGTCGAGATACCGATCAGCATGCGTAGCACCACAGCCCACTGTCAGTTCAGCCGAGCGATTCGGGCAGCTTCGGGGAGCAGCTCGATTGCCTTCCGCAGCTGGCGGTCAATTGGCATGTACACAAGCGAGGAGCCGTTGCTGCCGAACAGTCCGTATGCCACGCGCGCTTTCAACTCGGTGCGGATGAATTCTTCGTCCTGTTTGTAGAGCTGTTCGTTCCATTCGATGCCTTTCCGTTCTGCCAGTGCGCGGAGCCCAGCGATCATCTCATCGCCGACGGTGAACTCTTTGGCAAAGCGGTAGATATCCTCGCCGAAGCGCTGATGGAGTTCTGCGCTATGGAGCTTGAGGTACTCGTTGGTGACGTACTCGAAGAAAACGCCCTTGCTCCGAAGCTGGCGGCTGAAGGAGTTGATGGTGTCGCTTTTGACGAAGTAATCCGGTGTGATTCCGCCACCGCCGAACACTTTCCGTCCGCTTAGTGTCCGGAAGACTGGGCGTGTCGAATCAACTTTTTCCGATTCATGCGTGATATTTTCCGCGTCGTCAAGTTCGATACGGCCTTCGCCGCGGTAGTACTTGTCCTTGTCTTTGTACGGGCGTTGGATGAGGCGCCCTGAGGGTGTGTAGTACCGCGCGATAGTCAGCCGAAGCCCAGAGCCATCGCCCAGTTCGTATTGCCGCTGAACCAAGCCTTTCCCGAAGGATGTCTCTCCGACGATCAATCCGCGGTCGAGGTCTTGCAATGCGCCGGAAACGATTTCACTGGCCGAAGCCGAGCCGCCGTTGATCAACACGACGACGGGGGTCTTTTCCAACGAGCCACCACTGGTGGATGTATAAACCTCCTCGAACTCCGGACGCCGTGCTTTTGTGTACACGATCTTGTAGCCGGCCGGGATGAACTCATCGGCAATGAGGCGGGCTTGGTCCATGTAGCCGCCGGGATTATTCCGAAGGTCGAGCACGAGCCGTTTCATCCCTTGCTGCCGCAGCTTGGCGATGCCGTCCATGAACTCTTTGTAGGTCGTCGCTGCAAAACGGTTGAGCGAGATGTAGCCAATATCGGTGCCCGGCACCATGTACGTGGCTGAGACGCTGTAGAGCGGGATTTTATCGCGGGTGATGACAAAGTCGAGCAACTTCGGTTCGCCTTCGCGTTTGATGCTTACGGTCACGACGGTGCCTTTCGGGCCGCGCAATTTTTTCGGTACATCCTCGCGGCTCATCCCGACGGCACTTTCTCCATCAATCTTGACGATCTTATCGCCCGGAAGAATTCCCAGCTTTTCGGAGGGTCCGCCAGCGATCGGGGAGACAATCGTGATCGTGTCGTTGATGATGTCGAACTCCACACCGATGCCTTCGAAGCTCCCGCGGAAATCTTCTTCGACACGCTTCATTTCCTTCGGGGGGATGTACACCGAGTGTGGGTCGAGTTCCGCGAGCATTCCCTTGATGGCTGCTTCGGTGAGCTTTTGGGTATCCACCTCCTCGACGTAGTTCTTCGCAGCCATGTTCAAAATGGTGCTAAACTTCTCGACCTGGTCGTAGATGCTGTCGCCGGACACTACACGGGAGGTCACCAGACTGCCGATGACAATCCCGAGGACAATTGCACTGACGACATAGAATGCAATGCGCCGCTGCATGGGGTGTTTCTACCTCAATGGTGACGACCACGACGTGCTACCGGCGATTCCGATAGCGTTCGAGGACGCAAGACGGAAAGCCGCACTCTTCGATTGCATCAACGGCGGCGGTGTACGGTGACTACGTAGCGCTGCGGTGCTGCATTCGACTCAATCTCCAGCTCGACGGTACCGATACTATCACGCCAATCGCGGGTATTGATGTGCACGAGAATTTCCCCTACCTCGAGCGGATAGATGGGATTGGTCAGCACAGTTGCTGCAGCGCATTTGCACGATGGGACAACCTTCCGTAACTGGAGTGGCTCTCCACCTCGGTTGAGCACCTTCACGCGACCTTGGGCAAAGCCGGCTGAATCTGCATGCAGCTCGAGCTTCGGTGGCACTAGTTGCATTTCTGGTCCCGTCTGCAAGCCGATGATGAGCGCACACGCGATGAGTGCATTCCGCATAGCGTTTCTCCTGATGGTCCTCACACGCACAGGACAAAACTACAGCGCGTTGCAAAAACCTTACAGAATGTCGCCTGCGCGATTTACTATTTTCGCTCGCGAAGAACGCAGCGCTTCGAGTTGTGCTGCGTGCGTCATGTGCGATCATCCACGGAGGGCTATAGCCTTCGGCTCATACCGATTCGTTCCCCTCGCAGATGGCAATGGAGCCTCCACACGCACGCCAGGCTCGCTCAATGGCGGACGTGTCCTGGTGCTCAACCAAAGCTACGAGCCGATCTTGATCTGCAATGTCCGCAAGGCTCTGCTCTTGCTGCTTCTCGACAAAGCAGAGCTGGTCGAAACACGCAACGGTGCCCTCATCCGTTCGGTGCGGCATGCGTACCCCTATCCGAGCGTTATTCGGTTGCATGCGTACATCCGCGTGCCATACAAAAAGGTGGAGCTTTCCCGGCGGAACATTCTCCGCCGAGATGGATTTGCCTGCCAATACTGCGGGACGCGATCTGCACCGCTGACGATTGACCACGTCATCCCGCGTTCCCGTGGCGGAAGCGATTCGTGGGAGAACTTGGTGACTGCCTGTGTTCCTTGCAACAATCGAAAGGGCAATCGTACCCCCGAGGAAGCGGGCATGCGACTTCGGAGTATCCCTCGCAAGCCCAATCACATCGTCTTCCTCCGCAACTTCATGGGTTCGGTCGAGCGCGAATGGCGCCCTTACCTGTTCGCTGACTGAGTGCGGGGATCGAGGCTCTCAAGGAGAACTGGCCTGCCTCCCGTGCGAAGGGATTCCACGATCGCAAAGGTCGCCAGCGTTACAGCGCGCAGCTGCTCGTAGGGTATCGGCATTGGCGATCCAGTGGTGACTGCTGCAACTGTTGCTTCGAGTTCTTCACGGTGCCCTTTGCCTGCGCCGAAGCGGTAGCGGCGAACCTTCCCATCGCGTGCGAGCCGGATGTGATGGAAATTTTCCAAAATTGCGCTCCGTTCTTGGCAGGATACTTCGCACCATTCCTTTTCGATTGCGCGGTCGCCGTTGCTCCAATACTGCAGCGTTCCGATGGAGCCATCGGCAAAGCGAATGAGCGCCGTAACGGTATCGTGCAGCACTCCTGGTGCAATAGGTGGTAGTGCATAGGCTACAACTTCCACCGGCAGAGACCCGGTCAGGAACACCATGACATCGAGCGCGTGGCAGGCTTCGCCGATAATGCGTCCGCCCTGCGTGGGATCTTGGATCCAGCTCGACGGTGGGAGCGCACCTGCGTTGAAGCGATAGCTTATCGCCATCGGTGCAACGCGATGTGCGAAGTGTTCTGCAATTGCACGCACTGCTGGGCTGAAGCGACGATTGAACCCAACCATGACGCGCTCGCCCCACCGAGCAATCCGGCGGTCAATTTCTGCCAGCTCCTCTGGAGTACGGCAGAGCGGTTTTTCGACGAACACGGCTTTGCCTGCATCGAGCGCGGCGCAGACATACTCGGCATGCGTATCGTGCCGCGTTGCGCAGACAACAAGCTCAACGCGCGGATCGGCGATGACCTCCCGAGCATCGGTGGTACTCCGACGGAAGCCAAAGTGCCGTGCAACGCTGTGCGCGCTAAGGGGTGAACGCGTTGCAAGAGATTCCAAGTGTACCCCGAGCCGACGGAGGATCGGCAGGAGCGTGCTCTGCGCGAACCCTCCAGCGCCGAGGAAACCGATCCCAATCGGTGCAGTGCTGCGCTGCGAGAGAACGGGGTATTCAACAGCGCGCGTGGCTGGGAGTTCTTCCGCTGCTGGATAGCACAGCAGCACACCGAGGACGCGCTCAGTTCCTGGCTCGCTGATGAGCTGGTAGGCACGCTCGGCTTCCTCGAATGGGATGCGATGCGTGGTCAAGTGTTCGATGGCAATGGTCCGCCGAGCCAGTGCGTCGAGAAATGCCGCCATGTTTCGTTGCTCCGTCCAGCGGACGTAAGCGAACGGATAGTCAACGCCGCGTTCTTCGTAGAGCGGGTCGTAGCGTCCGGGGCCGTAGCTTGTTGCAATCTTGAGTTCGAGTTCCTTTTCGTAGAACGGCCCGCGGGGGACATTCATTCCGACTGCACCGACGACGACGATTGCAGCTTTTTTCCGTGCGGCAGCGATGGCAAGTTCGAGCGGTGCATTCGATGGCGTCGAAGCGGTGATGATGACGCAGTCGGCGCCGTGGCTGTTGGTTGCGCTCATGATGGCAGGTAGGCTGCCGCGCTCACTGGGAAGAACCAGATCGCATCCACTTGCACGTGCTGCATCGAAGACCTCGGAGCGAATGTCCATCCCAATCACACGGCAGCCATTGGCCCGAAGGAGAGCGCAGGTGAGCTGTCCCAAGAGCCCCAGCCCGATGACGAGCACTGTCTCTCCCAGCCGTGGCGACGCTTGGCGGATGCCCTGGAGCGCAATTGCACCGAGCGTGGTGTACGCTGCCTCGTCGAAACTGACGCTCTCGGGAATGCGGGCGACAAGATGTTTCGGTACGGCGATGTACTCGGCATGGTGTGCGTATTGCGCGCCGGCACATGCGACGCGATCGCCAGCTGCGTACTCCGGACAGCGCGACTCCACAACGATCCCAGCGGCACTGTAGCCTAACGGGCGGAAAGCATCCAGCCGCGCGCGGATGGTCGCAATCGTTGCCCCGATGCCGTTGCGGCGAAGCATATCGAGGACGGTGCGGACTTGGTCCGGATGCTTCCGCGCTCGTTCCAGGAGCGATTGTTTGCCCGATTCAAGACTTGCTCGCTCGGTCCCGACGCTCACCAAGGAGCGCACCACGCGGACGAGGACCGCGCCCTCGCTGCACGTCGGGAGTGGAACGTGCTCAAGCGAAACCTTGCCGCTCTGGAGATGTTGTGCAATCTGGCGCATCATGGGAGCAAAAATAGCCGCTTCTGTTCACGGCACAGCTTGCTGGGTGCATACTTGCGACCACACATCCAGTGCTCGTGCCTACCACTCGATCGCACCAGCAGCGGCACGTTCGCGGCCGGCGATCAGTTGGCGAGCGGCCTCGACGCGCTCCCAAACATTCCAGAGCAGAACCCCCCGCACGATGCCCTCGCGGCAATAGTACACAACGCCTTCTCGGTACGGCTCGCGCCACTCCTCGACAATCTCGAGGCGGGAATCGAGCAGCCCGACAGCTTCGTAGCCGAACTCGAACAGGTCCGAGTAGAACATCGGCAGGTACTCGTAGCGACGTGCAGCCCCCGTCATGTTCTCACCGGCGAGTGCTCCTTGGGCAAGTGCGTTGTCTTCGTGTTCGACGCGAATGCGTTCGCCTAGCGGTGAGCAGTAAAAGTTGACGACATCTCCTGCCGCATACACATCAGGGTGCGAGGTGCGGAGGTATTCGTCCACGACAATGCCGTTGTCAATAGTCAATCCCGCATTGGATGCAAGCTGTGTGGCAGGTTCAATTCCTAACCCGGCGACGACGGCATCTGCCTCGAGCAATGCGCCACTGTTGGTAAACGCATGCCAACGGCTGCCATGCCGTTCCAAGTGTGCAACTGTTTCGCCTGTACGGACGGTGACGCCGCGCGCTCGGTACTGCTCGGTGAGGAAGCGCGAAAGAGCAGTTGGAAACATTCGTGCGCCAATCCCATCTTCAGGGAAGAGCATCGTGACTGCCACACCATTGCTCGCAAGGGCAGCAGCGATTTCTGAACCGATGAAGCCACCACCGATGACCAGGACATGCCCGCCGCGATCGGCAACAGAGCGGAGTTGCTCATAATCGTCGAGTGTGCGGAAGTAGATGATGCCCTCACCCCAAGGCGTGCGCGGTGTGCCGCCAGTTGCCAGTAAAAGCTTCTCGTAGTGGTGAGTTTCTCCTCGTTCGTCAAGCACAGTGTGCGCTTCGAGATTTAGCTCGATGGCACGGCATGCGGTATGGACCTGGACGTTGCCGTTGAGCGTAAACCACAGCTCATCGAGTGAGGCGCCTTTCCAGAGCGCTTTCGAGAGCGGAGGGCGTTTGTACGGTGGGTGTGGCTCAGCAGTCAAGATTGCAATCGAGCTGCTCGGCTGATGCTGGGAAATTGCTTGTGCTGCTGCGGCAGATGCCATCCCACCACCGATGAGGAGGTAGTTCCAGTACGCCATTGGATGGTACTCCAGCGTGTGAGACATAGGGAAAATACGTATCCAGTGTGTCTGAACGTTACTGCGGTGCAATGAGTTCTGCACAGCGAATTTCGTCCGTGAGCCGGCTGGCAAGCTCCTCGGCACTGAAATGCCGACCGGCGATCTCTGCGCACGTGGCGCTCCGCTGCCGGAGATATTCGGAGAGGCTCTCGGGGTTGGGGCAGTCGCGGAGGTAGTATGGAAGTCGCTCATGCCCTTCGTCAAGCAGGAGCGAGCCATGCTGGAGCAAGATGTCCCCGTAGAGCCGCTGCGCACTGCCGAGGACCTTGCGCCCACGCCAGAGCAGCTCGTAGCGGGCACTTGAGGCAAAGCAAAGCCATCGCGTTGGCTCGCGGTGGAGCAGGAAGGGGAAGTCTGGCTGCGTGCGTGCATAGACGAGGTCCGGTGCACCGAGCACTCTGGCAAGGACGCTACAGAGCCATTCGTGCCAGAACCGATAGACGTGCGCCTGCGTCAGTCCATCGCGCAAGCGGAGCGCAAGAGCATACGTCAGCTCGCGTGCATGGAGAATCGCCCGACCGCCGGTTGGCCGGCGAACAAGCTCGATGCCATCAGCATCTGCTCGTGCTTGGTCAACATCCTCCTCGGGCTGATTGGCTCCGAGCGAAATGCACCACGGCTGCCAGCTGTAGAAGCGGATGAGCATTCTCGAATCGTCGGAATCCGAAAGTCGCTCGGTGAGTAGAACGTCGCGGCGCATGTTCTCTCGGCCAGGATGGGAGCCGTCGAGCTGGACCAGCGCTGAACGAAGTTGTTGGAAGAACTGATAGCGAAGCTCGTCGAATGTCATGGCGGCAATTTACATCCAGCAGTATTCGCCTGCGAACTGCTGCATTTTGCGACGCATGCTGCGGCAGTATTTTTGCCTGCGCTTGTTTTATGCAGGATCGAAGACGTGTACATTGCCAAAGACGTCGTCGCTGATGTTCTCTCGCCCATCGTTGGCGATGAGCTGCGAACCTACGAGCACCACGGGCAGCTATCGGTCATCGTCGAGCGAGACGAGCTGATCGAAGTGCTCATTCAGCTGCGGGATCACCCGCTGACCCGATTCGATCAGCTCCTCGATGTGACCGCGATTGATTGGCTCGATCGCAAGCCGATACGATTCGAGGTGGTGTACTTCCTCTACTCGATTCCGCACAAGCACCGGCTACGCGTAAAAGTGCCAGTACCCGAACGCGATGCTCGCGTTCCGACTGCAACGACTGTCTGGGAGAGCGCCAATTGGTACGAGCGCGAGACCTACGACATGTACGGCATTCGTTTCGAGGGGCATCCGGACTTACGGCGATTCTACATGCCCGAAGATTACGTCCATCCCGAAACGGGCGAGCCGCTCTACCCTCTGCGGAAGGATTATCCGCTCATGGGCATTCCTGGGGCAGCACCGCTGCCAGAGTTCCCCGAACGTGAACTCTGGCTCCAACGTAGGAAGGAGTATCTGGAAAAGTACCCGCCCAATCCGCTCGACACATCGTACACATTTCCGCCGGAAGACAAATCGTAAGAGATGGTAGGAACGCAACGGTTCGTTGAGCGTGGAGTGCTGATGCTGTCAGGTGGAGCAGTTTTTCCTCAGAGAGTGCGTTCGGTGCCTCGAACCGCCAACGCGGAATTGTCGTGCACGGTTAGCCGATTCTCCGCCGGATGACATTTTCTGCGGCTCGATAAAGGAGCAACAATCGCTTAAGCAGCCGTCCATATCGGTAGAAATAGCGCGCCTCCAATTCTTCCATTTCTTTGCCGAGCTCTACTTGAATGGAGTCGGATTTCCGTATCGAAAGGATTTGGGATGGATAGACGCTTCGGTGCCCTGTCATCAAAAAGCTTATCACACACGCAACGGTAGCGTACGGTGCGATCGCTGGTCCAAACAGCTCGATTGCAAGAATACTGGCTGCAATAGGTGTATTTGCAGCGCCTGCCAATACACTCGTAAATCCGATTGCAGAGAATGTTGCGACGTTCAATCCCAACACTGTAGCAAAGAGCATCCCTGCAGTAGCTCCCACGAAGAAAATTGGAGTGACAATACCGCCACTCCCACCAAAGTTGAGGGTGATTGATGTAAAAATTGGTTTGACAAGAAACGAGAACCATGGCACGTGTTCGCCGCGGAGGCAGGCCTCGATCGTATCTAACCCAAGACCCAGATAGCGATCCGACAATAGAAGCGTGAGCACGATGAGTATGCTGCCACCAACGAGGCCTTTGAGTGGTTCCCATAAATCGAGTCGCGCCGAAACGTATTTACCGAGCTTGAGCAGTTCGATAAGAAGGATCGAACACACCCCAAAGAACACTCCAGCAAGCGCAACTTTGAGAAAGAACGCCTCGCTAAACTCCGGAACAAGACTGACCGGGTGGTAGAAGTAGTGCACGCCCAACGCTGAGGAAACTTGGTATGCTGTAATGCCTGCAATGAACGATGGTAAAAGGACATCGTAAAGAATTGAGCCAACAAAGAGCACCTCTACGCCAAATATCGAACCTGCAATCGGGGTTCCAAAGACTGCAGCAAATCCGGCGCTAATACCGCAGATGACAAGCTTTTCGTGGTCACGATCATCAAATCGAAGAAGATCTGCCAGCATAGAAGAAAGACCGGCACCGATCTGGGCGCACGGCCCTTCTTTGCCTGCTGAACCTCCCGCGCCGAGGGTTAGGAGTGTCGCTACAAGCTTGACAGGGACTACCGATGCCTTGATTTTTCCAGCGTACTTATGGATCGCCTCGATGACTTTTTCCGTCCCATGGCCTTCAGCGTCTGGTGCAATGTACTTGACCAGCAGTGAACTCAGAAAAAAAGCCACTGGAAGCAATAAAAACGTGTAGGGAGAGCTTGCCCGATTGCTGTGCACCATGCAAGGAGCTGGAGAAACCCAGCAACGACCAGACCAATGAGTGCACCACTACCACTTGCGAGTGCTACCCACTTGATGACGCTCAAAAAGAGAATGGTTTCTTCTGCAAAACGTCGCTTCATTGTAGCTTGCGGTGTATCGACGCATGGATGAAACAAACACTGTCGCAAGAGCAGTTGGCATGGTGACCTCCCTGCAGAACCAGTGCCAGCGTGTTTTCAACACTATGCACGGACAATCTGCAGAAGGTACTCTTTCAGTGCAACCGCTTGGTTGTGCTCGGGGTCACGCGCGGAGTAGAGCAAGGTCAATGGGCGCGTTGCAGCGATCGCTCGAAGCTGTTCGATGCGCTCGCGCTTTTCGGCAAGTTCCCTCCAATAGCGTCGCTTGAATTCCTCCCACTTCGCGGGATCGTGGTTGAACCACTTCCGAAGCTCATTGCTCGGTGCAATATCCCGGAGCCAGAGGTCTGCTCGCAAGTTATCCTTGCTCATTCCGCGCGGCCAGAGGCGATCAACCAGAATGCGATAGCCGTCGTCAGGCTGCGGCGGCTCGTAGACACGCTTTGTGCGGATGGTAACGCTCATTGTTGGGAGCTACGGAACGTTTCCAGGAGAGCGATGGATGTATTGCAAACCTACAGCAACGGTACTACTTCGCTCCCCGCTCCCACCACGCGACGATGTGTGCGGGCTTGGGAATGAGGCGATTTGCCAGCCGATCGAGTGCTCGCCACAGCCAGTGGGGCAACCATTGGAGCACCACGTGCGTGCGGGCAATGAGCAATGCTTTGTTGCCGAATGTCGTATAGCCGAATCGTCCGTCCCGGAGATACTCCGCCAGCCGATGCTCATCGAAGCTGTTCAAGTGGGCGTGGAGTGGTGTTGGCTGGTTGCAGTGGATGCAGAGCACGTAGCGAATTCGCTCCCGGTATGGGGTCGAAATCACGACGCGCCCACCAGGGCGCACGACCCGCCACATTTCTTCGAGCGTGCGTTCCGGTTCTGGGAGATGCTCGATGACCTCCGAGGCAACAGCGCAGTCGAACGTCGCATCAGCAAATGGGAGTCGCTCGCCACTGGCGACGACGGCAACATGACGCTCATCGGGCGTCTCCGCTAGGGCGCGCTGCGGGTTCGTGCGGCCAAGGTCAGTCGAACATACTGCCACACCACGCCGAACCAGCGCACGTGCAAGCCAGCCATTGCCGCAGCCGACATCGAGCACAAGCCTTGCCTGTGCTGGGATTGTGCGCAGGATCGTTTCTCGTAGCCGTCGCTCGTCGTGTGCGGTGGCAGCGTCCCGCTCTTCCCAGTAGTCGAAGAGCTCTGCGTCGCGCTGGTAGTGCGCGATAAAATGCCGCATTGCTTGGTTCTGATGTGTTGGCAGTAGCACGGGAATTTCTCCCTCGCACGGGAAGGTCTCTCCACGTTCGGTTCGAAGCGTACCGTCCGAGTGCCAGCGGAGAGGCTCGCGCGTGTCAGGGCTGATGAGCCGATCCCGGAGCGGATGTGTCTTCCAGCGCATCAGTAGCCAATCCGAAGTTGCACCCACCACCACCAGCGCTCCATCGGCGCATTGCCGCCTGTGCGGAGCAGATATTCCGCGCGGAGGTCGAAAAAGACATTCGGGACTGGCTCCAGCGACACCCACGCCTGCATGCGACGCGTATGGCTGACGTTCCCACGCAGAAAGCGGTTCCCCACCGCAAATGGTTCTGGCAGAACGTCGCCATCGCCATCGTTGGCGTCGCCGCCGACGTTCCCCACAGGGACGGCGATCGTCGTTCCTGGGAGCAGGGCAGTTCGGACATGACCAGTGCTATCGAGCCAATTTTCTCCCCAGCGGATGTAGTCAGCACGCAGTGCAAGTCGCATTCGAGGTGCAAACAGCAGTGTTACCCCCAGCGTCCAGCGGTCGCTGTTCGGTTGCTGGAGTGCGCCGAGTACCTCCCCCTGCGAGGTCCAGGAGTTGACAATTGTCCGATGCGAATACACGAATGGGTTGATCCGCACATACTCCGCAGTAGCGATGATCGGGATGTCCGCCACGCGGAGAAGGTGAACACCGCCGACTTGCCAGGCGTACTTGTTGTTGTTGCCGCGCCAACTGGTGTCAGCAAGGGTTGAAAAGCCGATGTCGTCGGCAAGTAATGTTCCGTAGAGGAGTGTTCCATCCAGCGGCCGCCAGCCGATCTCAGCAGCCAGGAGTGAGTTGTCGCGCTCATTGCGCTCTCGGCTGAGCATGCCGCTGGAAACGTAGAATCCCAGTGGGTTCAGGTACGCAAGATCAATTCCGCGGCCGGAATAGACGATTGCGTCGGAGATCGCCAGTGAGAGCTGTGGCGAGGGATCAACTTGCAACCGATGCGCTGCGATGAATTTTGTCGGCACATCCTGTCCGCTGGCGTCGCTGCCGATGGCGGAAGCATGGAGGTAGCTAAAGCGGAGCGCACCGTAGTGGAGATCGAGGAGCAAGTGGTCCAGTGGCGGTGAGGGTACCGACAGCAGCAATCCGCCGCCGAAGGGGGAGTAACCCCAGCCGACGACGTCGCGTCCGAGGCGAATGCGACCGAGCGCTCCCTCGTACTGCACCGTACCGAGCGCACGGTCGTAGAAGCGGCGATCATCGAGGAACAGTCGCCGTGAGCGCGCCATGTCGGGGTCGGTAGCTGCGATGCGCTCTGGGATGCCTCGCATGAGTGCGCCGTTGGCTAAATCGAGCAGGAAGCTCCAGTGGGTGGCAATCTGCCCAAGAGCGCGCATGCTCAATCGCCCTGTTGCTATAGCGTCGCTCCCATCCCACTCGAGCATGCCGCCGCGCGCAGATGCTGATGCATCAATCCGCAGTGCCAGAACGCTATCGCGAACGCTGGCAATCGCACGGCGCCCTGCATGCAGGGGTAGAAGCTCCCACGCCTGCTCGAGTGTATCCGCCAGCGGCCAGTAGTATGACGCCAGGTAGCGTTGGAACGTATCCTGAGCCATGCCCTGCGGCAAAAGGTCGCCAAGCCGTGGTGGGAGAATGCTCCCGCTGCCGACGCTACGCTGGCCACGGAGGATCTCAATGCTGAGCAGGTCGCCGCTGGTCGGTTCACTTGACATGTCAGCATTCTGTGACCAGCATTGCACCAAGCCAAGCACTGCGATGAGCAACGCGACTGCGCGGTTGCTATTCGGCATAGCGGCGGAATGCGATGATCGCGTTGTGTCCACCAAAACCGAAGGTGTTACTCAAGGCAACCTCGATTGGGCGCAGGCGTGCGCCGCGCTCGGTCAAGTCGAGTCGGGGATCAATTTCCGGATCGCGCTCGGTGATGTTGATCGTTGGGGGAACTGTTTGGTGGACGATCGCCAGCACAGTAGCGATTGCTTCGATGGCGCCAGCAGCACCGAGCAAGTGGCCGGTCATGGATTTGGTTGCGCTTACGCTCAAGCGTTCGACGTGGTCACCGAAAAAGTCCACGATCGCGCGCGCTTCGGCAGGATCGCCGACCGGTGTGGATGTAGCGTGGAGATTGATGTAGTCCACTTGGTGCGGCTCCAGTCCCGCTTCCCGCAGGCATTCCGACAGTGCGAGCTTGATGCCGATGCCTTCGGGATGACCAGCGGTGATGTGGTAGGCGTCAGCGGTTGCGCCAGCGCCGACGATTTCCGCGTAAATGCGTGCTCCACGCGCGCGGGCATGCTCGAGTTCTTCCAGCAGGAGTGCGCCTGCACCCTCGCCAAGCACGAAGCCGTCGCGGTCGCGGTCGAAGGGCCGCGAAGCTGTCTCGGGGGAATCGTTCCGTTCCGAGAGCGCCTTCATCGCGCTGAAGCCGCCGACTGCCGATGGTGCAATGGATGCTTCCGAACCGCCGGCGACAATTGCATCAGCCTTGCCAAGCCGAATGTAGTTGAATGCCTCGATGATGCTGTGCGACGATGACGCACACGCAGACACTGCGCAGAAGTTCGGTCCACGAAACCCATACCGGATCGAAATAAGCCCAGCAGCCATATCGCTGATCATCTTCGGGATGAACAGTGGGCTAAAGCGCGGAGTCCCGTCGCCGCGGTAGTAGCCGCCGATTTGCTCTTCGAGTGTGACCAGCCCTCCAATCCCCGAGGACCAGATGACGCCGATGCGGTCGCGCTCGATGTGGTCTGCGTCCAACTTCGCGTCGGTGATGCACTCGTGTGCAGCGGCCAGCGCGTAGTGGCAGAATGGATCGGTGCGCCCGACCTCGCGGCGATCCATTACGCTGAGCGGATCAAAGCCTTTGACCTCGCACGCAAAGCGGGTGCGAAACTTCGATGCGTCGAAGCGTGTGATTGGACCGGCGCCACTTCTGCCGCTCCGCAATCCCTCCCAGTACTCAGGGACCGAATTGCCAATCGGGGTGAGCGCCCCAAGACCAGTGATAACAACGCGTCGGAGACGTTCCATAACATGTGCCGAAGGTAGAACAAACTTGCAAGAATACAAAACAGCTTGCGCAGTGCACGGTCCGCGTGAGCATCACTCTTGAGCTTGAGCCAGACGTGCCAGCGCTCCGCTACCGGCTCCGCACCGTGAACAACAGCAGCAGCGTCGTCGCAACGGAAGCGACGACGATGACTGGCTCGAGCAGATCATCCCAGAGCGAACGTGGCAGTGGGGGCACTGGTGCAGCGGTCAGTTCTGAGCGAGGAAGCTCTGCAAGTGCAATGTCCGCGCGTGCCAGCACGTCCCGCCATTCCACTGCGATCGTGTGCGTGCTATCGAATGCAAGAAGTCGAAGTTCAACGCGGGCTGTCCGCTCGATCGAATCGCGCGATGGCGCGTAAAGCCCGTAGCGCACCGCTCCATCGGCAATGGCAAGCGTGCAGGAAGCGCTTGCCCGGACGGCGATCCCGCGCCCGGTGAGCTTTTCGACGACAAGCCACCGTAGTGCAGATTCCATCGGCACAACAGCGACGGAGTCGCAACTCGAAATACTCCCGACCTGCCTAACCGCAGCCGATGTGAGCGAGTCGAGGATGGAAAAGTTCGTTCGCACCTGGGCCGAAAGGAGCTGCGGCTGCACAGCGCTGACAGCCAGTGCGGAGAGCATTGCACCCACGATTTGCAGCCTGTTCGGCATGCTATCGCTCCGTCGGTTGGGCTATGCGTGCGTGCAGCGGACCCCGAAGGCCGCTATAGCCCGTCAGTTCGGCATCAATTGTGCCGATGGGAATTCGTGTGCTAACCTTGACGGGAATTTTGCGCTCGTCGTCGCTGAGCCAAATCAAAATCCGCCCTTCGCTCTTGAAGAGTCCGCCTTCTTTGATGAGCGGCTCGATGACGATGCACCGGAACCTTCCCGCCTCGACTTCGATGGTTTGGCGGCCCAGGATACGTACACCGAGATCATGCGTCTGGCGATCGAAAAAGTTCTGCAGTTGGATGATGCTCCCTTTCGAGTACGCGCCGAGGTTGAGCGTGCGAACGTAGTAGAACGCCGAGACGATGTCGTGTACGTAGGGCGGAACGTCGAAGGTGCCTTCGGTTGTGATCGCTTTGCGGTTGCGTTGGTCGAATCGGGCGTGGAAATCGCGCTGGAAATTTCCTTCGCGAATGTGCTGCTCGAATTCCCAGGGGAAAATGCCCGCAACGTCCAAAATCGTGCGGTAGCGATCGCGCACACGGTAGAGCCAGTCGAGCGCTTCGAGGGAGCGCACTTCGAAGTTGATGTCGTAGCACGGGCGCCCTTCGTGCTGAACCGGTTCGGGGGCGATCTGGAAATACGCACGCCCAGCAGTGATGAACTTGTAGCCGACACGATACTCGAGCCGCTCCCCAAGCCCGAAGGCTTCGTTCGGCACGTAGCGGAATTCATCGCGAGCTGTTGTTGCTCCAGCAACCAGGAGTACCAGCGCGGCAACGTGTGTTTTCATTGCACCCACTCGGGAAAATTGTTTCGCACCAAGACGCGAGATCTACACCAGCATTGCGCTTGCAAGCCACCACAGGGGCAGTGTCAGACCGCTTGCGAGTGTCGTCAGCGCAATCGCGGCTGCTACCTGTTCGGTCGCAAGACCGAATCGCTCAGCAACAACGAGCACGAGCATCATCGTTGGCATTGCTGCTTCGAGGATGGTCGCTTGCAGAGTCGCACCGCTGATACCGACTGCTATGGCGAGACCGAGCGCTACAGCCGGTGCAACGATGAGCTTCAGTGCAGCAACCGGCAGAAGCATCCGCCACTGGCGAAGATACTCCCATCGGAGCGAAAGCCCAAGCACAAACATCATCAGCGGGATGACTGCGCGTGCTCCGAACGCGAGGATGCTATCTGCCAGTGGACTGAGCGGTGCTCCGCTGTACCGCCAAAGCAGACCGGCAATGGCTGCCCACAGCGGCGGCAGCAACACTACCCGCTGCCAAACCAGCCCGTGGGATGATTCGGAAGTTTGGGCGAGCGCAACTGCCACCCCGAGCGTCCAGAGCAGCGGTGTCGAGGCAGCAAAGTCGAACAGCACGGCAACGAACACCTGCTCCGGACCGAGTGTCGCCGTCAGAACCGGGATGCCAAGGTATGTGACGTTTCCCCACGCTGCGGCCAGCAGCAGTGCAGCACGACTTCGGGAATCAAGATTTGCGCGATGCCGCAGCCAGAACGCCGCAACAGCGAGCACACACCCGATCGTCAACGACGCAACCAGTGGCACTTGCCAGAGGGCACTGTCAACAGGTGCGTTAGCCATTGAACGGAACGTAAGCAGAGGAAGGAATGCAACGAAAACGAGCTCTGCTACACGGCGTCGGATGTGATCGGGCGATGGAAGCCACCCTACCCATCGCCAGGCAATGCCAAGCCCGACACATCCAACAGCAGCGAGGTTATCCATCGAGAAGGGTGCAATCGAGCAGCATCAGGTGAAGATGTCGGGCTGGTCGTCCTCGTCTTCGTCGCTGAAGTAGTAGGACTCGCTGTCGTATTCGGGCCAGATGTCCTCGATGCTCTCGTAGAGGACGTCGCTATCTTCCAGCTCCATCAAGTTGTCGAGCACCTGCTGTGGAGCGCCGGTACGGTTGGCATAATCGAGCAGCTCTTCCTTCGTTGCTGGCCAAGGAGCATCTTCCAGGTACTTTGCCAGTTCAGGAGTCCAGAACATAGCACCTCCAAGTGGCAGTGGAACTGTGCAATGGGGCGCGAAAATAGCAGTGCGGAGCCGAAAACGGACGCAGACGTGCACTATTGTATCGAAGCGTTGCGCGACACAGGCGCATCGGAAAACACCAGGACGCTCCCTTCGTGGACATCGAGTTCGACCAGGCGGTCGCGTGCTTGATTGCGGGCACCTTCGCGGCTACCGAGTTCGAGGATTTCGTCGTGGAGTTCCCAAACCAAACCACGGGTCGTCAGCCGCACCCGCGGCTGTGGAATGAGCGAGATCATCTCCCTTGGCGATGTCGGGAGTGCGAGCGACGAAAACACCGCACGCCCAATGCGTCCACTATCGAAGACTTCCAATGTCGCACGCTTGCTGTAGCGCAAGAATACACTCCAGTTGTTGAGCGTGTGTTCGAGCTCGCCACCGTTCATGCCAACGACGATGAATTCCGTGATGCCACGATCGAGGCCGAGTCGGAGTGCTTTTTCGAAGTCGGTCGAATCTTGATCGGGAACGTGGATAATTTCCGACGATGGAAATGCAGCGTCGGGATTCGGGATGCGACGCAGTGAATCAAGATCGCCGACGATGACGTGTGGAACAATCCCACGCTCGAGAAGCTGCCAGGCAGAGCCATCGGCTGCGAGGACGGTATCGTAGCAGAGCCGGGCAAGATCAGCCGGCGGCGGGATGATTCCACTCAAACTCACAAGTGCACGCATGGGAAGCTTCGATCCTTGCAAATCCGAGTCTATAGACGCTGTCGGCTGGGTGATGGTGTGTGCTGCTAATTTTGCTTGGAGCTGGTTGAGCAATCGAGCACATGGAACCGACACTGGCAATCTACCGTGCAGACCGTTTGGTGGTGGGCGCTCTTGTCCGCGCTGGGAGCAAGGGAGCGCGGCTCGATGCTCTCGGGATGGTCCGCTCACAGGAGCAAGAGCGTGACGCACTCGAGCAACTCAAAGCCCAGCTGCATTGGGGTGCAGAGCCGATCCGCCTTGCCCTTGTGCTCGATAGCAGCGATGCCGCAGTGGCAGCATTTCCGCTGGAGGAAACACCAAGTGAGCCGGTCGTCCGCGAACAAGCGGAGCTGGAGATTGTGCAGCAGTTCCTCTCCACACCGAGCGACGGCTACACAGCAGAGATCTACCGCACCTGCCCGGATATCGAAGGGCGAACGATGGGCTGTGGCGTCTTTGTCCTAGCGGGGCAGCGTGCGATCGCTGCAGAGGTCGAAGAAATCTTCGGTATTCGTCCGCAGGTGACGGTTGCTGCGTTAGGAGTTGCAGCAGCATTTGCGTACAACTACCCGGAGCAGCGTGCCCAGCGCGCAGCACTCGTGACGATCGGAATGCGATCAGTTGATCTTGCTATCGTGCGGGAGGGTCAGCTCCAGTGGTGGGGATGGCAGCATCCTGTGACAGGGTCGCATGTGATGGCCGTCCAGCAGTTGGTGCGGGAGGCGATACTCCACTGCGGCGATATTTCCATGCTTGTTCTTGCCGGTAGCGGTGCACAGCGTACCCTTGTTGAGCAACTTGTGCTGGCCTACGATGGTCGCTTTCCTCATTCGGTGGGTGTGCTCGATGGCTTCCGCTTCCTCGAATGCGGTTTGCCGGATGCCCTTTGCACTGCGGCTGGGCCTTTAGGGCATGTGTTCGCTCCAGCAATTGGTGGAGCACTTCTGGAGCAGTACATCGAACCTACCTGGCGCTTCCATGTGCCTTCGAATGCGGAGATGCCACTCCAGCAGTAGGCGGTGCCTTACGGTGTCAGTTGAATTTGCTGGCGGTACGACTCGACGGTGAATATCGGCAGTCGCTCCACTAACGAGCCATGCCCAAACCTGCGCAGCACGAACGGCGGAAACTGGCGGAAGAGAATCCGCACCGATACCTCGAGCTGGCTGGCGTTCTGCAGTACCGAGGTGGGGAGAACATACCGTGCGTAGCGTGCTTCGTGGGGTGGGATCGTACGGTTGACGACGGCGTCTGCATCGAAGAAAAAGTCAATCGGCCTGCCGAGACGGTAGGCAATGCCGTTGAACAGTACCAGCGCAGTATCGGGAGGAAGCAACCCGCGCTCGACGTATTCGCTGCCCGTTGTCCGAAGATCTCCGTTGGGGTCGAGCAAGCCGCTGGCGTAGAGCGTATCGCCGCGTTCATTGGTGGCGATGAATTCCACCCACAGTTGACGTTCGAAGATCGTGCCACTGGGGATGCTGTGTCCAACAGTTTGGTTGAAGATCATGATCGAGATCGGCAGGGGTTGGCTGCGCGGCGCTGTCTGCGGAATGTTCCATTGCACGTTCAGCGCATAGTTGAGGGCGTGTTGAATCAGCGGTATCAGGGTATCGCGACCGGGGAAATCGGTCAGCGCAACGCTAATGCCTTCCATGATGTGCGAATGCCGCTTCCGGATGGGACCGCCGGCCGCGGCTGGCTCGTAGGTCCACTTCATGTGGCAGGCTTGGCAGGTGAGGTTCCGCACAGGATAGGTGCTGTTTTTCCACTCGGTGAACGTTTGCTCGACGCGGAAGCCGCGTGGATTGACCACGTCGTGGCAGCCTGCGCAGACGTCGCTTTGCTCGAAGCGTGGGTCATACACCGAGCCGTGGAAATCGTTCGGAACTGGGTCAATGATGCTGCCGCTCATGACACCATCGAGACGGAAGCGCTGGATGCCGTGGCCCGGAACCTGCTCGGTTGCTACGTGGCAGGTAACGCACGTGACGCCGCCGCGGGAGTGGGGCGAAAGCTCGCCGCGCACGATACCGGTCGGCGCTTCGCCCAGCAGAGTTGCAGCCGGTGAGTGGCAGGCGATGCAGAACTGCCCGAGTCGTCCGCCGGTAAGCTGTTGGCCTTGCTCGTTCATTGCGTGGAACATCGGATCCACCACCGAATAGGCATGCATCGAGATTGACCATTCGCGGTAGTGGTCCGGGTGGCAGGGCTGGCACCGTTCCGGCGGAATGAACACCTGCCGCCAGATCGCTGCGGAGTCAACAGTCGGTGTGCTGACCGGCGAGCTTGGCTCTCGGCAGCTGAGCAGCAGCAATGCGAGTGCAATCGGAACGGCGGCAATGCGCACAGGCGCTCAACGCAGAGTAATCGTACATCGAATGCTGTGCAAACTAACACAGCACGCCGAAACTTTGTTTCACTGCCGCGCTCGTTCGGCAAGTTCTGCGAGCACACGGAACGCTTGGAGCGGGGTCATGCGTTCCAGATCGAGCATCCGAAGTTGCTCGCGGATTGGATCGGGAGCGGCCTCGAAGATGGACAGCTGCACCGTCTGTTCCGCTGCGATGCGAAGTGGCTCTGGAGCCGATGGGCTGGTGCGTTCGAGCTGCGACAGGATGGTGCGCGCCCGTTCAACGATTGCGTCGGGCATTCCAGCCATCTGCGCAACGTGGATTCCGAACGAATGGTCGCTTGTGCCACGGACGATGCGGTGTGGAAAAAGAAGCGTCGAACCAACCTCCATGACCTCGGCTTGGTAGCAGACGATCCCCGGATAGCGCTCGGCAAGTTCGGTCAGTTCGCGGTAGTGGGTCGCAAAGAGCGTCTTTGCACCGATCTGGTGGTAAAGGTACTCGACGATTGCCCAGGCGATGGCAATTCCTTCGCGTGTTGCAGTACCGCGCCCGACTTCGTCGAGCAAAATGAGGCTCTCGCGCGTGGCGTTGTTGACAATTGTTGCTGCTTCCTGCATCTCGACCAGGAACGTGCTTTCGCCAGCGCCGAGGTTGTCCTGCGCACCAACTCGTGTGAAGATACGGTCCACAAGCGCGATCTCTGCACGCTCAGCAGGGACGAAGGAACCGGCATGGGCCATCAAGACGATCAGCCCGACCTGGCGCAAGTAGCAGGATTTCCCAGCCATGTTCGGACCGGTGATGATGTGGATGCGTTCCTCCGGGGTGCCAAGCAGCGTTGAGTTCGGCTGGAAGTGCTGGCCCGGCGGGAGGAACGCCTCGACGACCGGATGGCGCCCGGCTTCGATACGCACAATGCCATCGGTGCGAAGAAAGGGGCGGACGTAGCGGCGTTCGACGGCAATTGTTGCCAGTGATTGGAAGACGTCCAGTCGAGCCAGCTGGCGGGCCAGTTCCTGCAGATCGGCTGCGTGCTCTGCAATTTCAGCACGAAGCTCAGCAAAGAGCTGTTGCTCGAGTGTCTGCACTTGATCGGCAGCTGAAGCAATGCGCGTGGCGAGCTCATCAAGCTCAGCGGTGGTGTAGCGCTCTGCGTTGGTGAGTGTCTGCTTGCGGATGAAGCTGTCGGGTACCTTCGCGCGATGGGCGTTGGTGACTTCGATGTAGTAGCCGAACACGTTGTTGAAGCCAAGCTTGAGCGAGCCGATCCCGGTTTGCTGGCGGAGCTGCTCCTGGTAGCGGGCCAGCCATTCCTTCCCGTGGTAGAGCGCCTCGAGTGCTGCATCGAGCTGTGGGCTGTAACCGGGACGGAAGACGCCGCCACTGCCGAGCTGTGCGGTCGGCTGGTCGACGAGCGCGCGCTCGACCCGCTCACGCAAGTATTCCATCGGCGGAAGGCTCTCCAGCAGCGTGCGGAGCGGGCCGGAGTCCAGGTGCACTGCCAGACGCGCCAGGAGTGGCACTTGTCCGAGCACCGTTGCCAGACTGCGCACCTCGCGTGGAGTGGCACGGGCGGTGCAGATTTTCGTTACCAATCGTTCGACGTCCCCGATAGGTTCGAGCAGTGTCCGCACGCGGTGGCGTAGCTCTTCGTGGCGGTAGAGTTGCTCGACGGCATCCAAACGTTCGGTGATCGCGTCCATGCGTCGAAGGGGGACGAGCAGCCACTGTTTGAGCAGTCGCGCACCCATCGGGGTGAGCGTCCGATCGAGGACGGCGATGAGCGAAAAGCGTCCATCGCCCGAAGGCAGAAGGTCCAGGTTGCGGCGTGTGCCCGCATCGAGCAGCATGACGTCGCGGTCCTGCCATCGTCGCAGCGAGCGGATGTGCTGGGTATTTCCGAGCTGGGCGTCGCTGATGTAGCGGAAGAGCGCACCAGCGGCTGCAATCCCGGCATCGAGCTCCTCGACGCCGAAGCCTTTGAGCGAGTGCGTTCCGAAATGCTCTGTAAGCACGCGGCGGGCATCGTCGGCGTCAAAGTGCCATGGCTCCAGCCGCGTGATGACTGCTGCCAGTGCACGCTGGGCATGCTCGCGCTGGAAGCGATCTGCCTGTGGCTTGGGAACGAGCACCTCCGCTACAGCGAGCGTTTCAAGTGCGGTGAGTGCTTCGTTCCAGCTCATCTGCCCGACGACAAATTCGCCAGTCGAAACGTCTGCGTAGGCAAGCCCGACCAGTTCGCCGATCGAAACGAGTGCAGCGACGTAGCGGTTCGTTCCAGCCTCGAGCACCTTGTCGTAGAGCGCCACTCCCGGGGTGACAATCTCGACAATGCCTCGTTTGACTAAACCACGCGCCTGCTTGGGATCTTCGAGTTGCTCGCAGACTGCGACCCGATAGCCGGCCGCGACGAGTTTGGGCAGGTACGTATCGAGTTGGTGGTGTGGAAAGCCCGCCAGCGGGACATCGCCAGCAGCGCCGTTGTTGCGCTTGGTCAAGACGATGCCGCACACTTTCGCGGTGACGATTGCATCATCGCCGAACGTTTCGAAAAAATCCCCCATGCGGAACAGCACGATTGCATCGGCATGCTGCCGCTTGATAGCCTCGTACTGCCGCATCAGCGGCGTTTGTGCAGTCGTCGCAGGCATAGGGGTTCGAAATTACTGCAGCCACTCGAACGAAGCGCTGATTTGCGCAAGGCTGTATCCAGCACCGAGTGCACAGAGGAGCTTGATGCGCGCTTTCTGTCCGTTGAGAAAGTCGGCAAAGATGACGCCTGCTTCGTGGAGGTGCTTGCCCGCGCCTTCGTAGGCGTAGATGTGTTCGGTGCGCCCGACGGGGCATCGCGAGACTAAGACGACGGGGATTCCACGTTCGATCGCCTCGAGTGTGGCGTAGTACACCGGTGGGGGAACGTTCCCAACGCCCATTGCCTCGATGACCAGACCTTCGGCACCGCGTTCGAGTGCAGCACGGATGATCCAGCCATCCATCCCGGCGTAGCACTTTACCAGCGGGACGAATGCCGGGATGCGCACTGTCGGGAACGTCTCCCGATGGACGGGCGCACGGTATCGGACGGGCTTCCCATTCGAGATGCGTCCGAGCGGTCCGAAATCGAGGCTGCGGAATGTGTTGACTTCCTCGGTGTCGGTCTTTGTGACCTCTGAGGCTGCGTTGATAACGCCCGCCATTGCGACGAGCGTCCCCATCTCGCGGAACTGAGGGCTTGCTGCAATCGCGACACCATCACGCAGGTTCCGCGGCCCGTCCCAATCCGGCTCACTCGAATTGCGCATTGCCCCGACGACAACGACGGGCTTGGAGCTTGCGACCGTGCAGTCGAGCAAGAATGCGGTTTCCTCGAGTGTGTCGGTGCCGTGTGTGACGACAACGCCAGCGATGTCATCCCGCTTGAGCAAGCGCTGAGCAATCTGCGACACCTCGAACATTCGCTCCGGCGTCATGTGCGGGCCGGGGAACTTGCCGTATTCGATCGCCTCGATCGCTGCAATGGAGCGGATGTCCGGAACTGCATCGAGAATGTCTTCGGCGTTGAGCGACGGGACCACACCTCCGAACGCCTCCGACAGCGAGGACGCAATCGTCCCGCCGGTGAAAATGATGGCAACGCGTGGTAGCATTGGAAATTCAGCAGAAAGGGTTCATTTAGCGGATGACCGGAAAGGCAATGCTCTGGCGCTTATCGCCGGCTGTAACGGTGCAAACGTAGAACCCCGGCGCAAGACTCTCGGCTGCAAGCGTGACCGATGGGGTTACTGCATTGCCGTGGAGGAGAACGCGCCCAAGTACGTCCGCAATCGTCCACGACCAGCCAGATGATGGAGCGCTGTCCCCGCTCAGCGTTATCGTGAACGCATCGCCACTGACTGGCTGAGGAATGATCTGCAGCTGCATGCTGTGTCGGTCGTCGGATGCGGTGCTCGTCGGTCGCTGCCCGACGCGGAAGTACACTGGCACGATTGCATTTGCGATGAGTGGTTGTGGCGCACTGGCGGGGTGGATTTTCGTTTGGTCGAGTGCAACAGTACCGATGCCGCTGGCATTGCCAACGACCGTCGTGAATGCAAGGCGTCCATCATCGCCGCGATAGCTTGGGAAGCCGATCTGGCTGTTCAATGCGAGTTGCCCGATGTTCTGGCGGAAGAGGTCTGCAGCCATGACGGCGTAGCGGTCACTGGTCGCATCGTAGAGGTCGTAGGCAATGACCGATGGGGAATTCTTTGCGTACACTGGATTGCCGATATGGATTCCGATGGGCTGGACGGGGAGCACGCGCTCGATCAATCCTGCGCCGAAGGTGTTGGCTGCCTTCTCCCATGCTCGAAGTTGGAGAATGTCCCAGTAAGCAAGCGTATCGCCTGTAGCGGTAACCGTGAGGTTGAGTGCATCGAAAAGGAGAGTTTGCCCATCGAGGTTCCATTGCATTGCATCTGCGAATGCAAGCTGGGAGCCGGAGGTATCTCCCGAATAGTTCGGGGTGTAGAGACGGAACGCGCGCGATGTTTGGCTGTCGGCGTCATAAACGTAAATCGTTGGTTCATAGGCGATCGTAGTTGCGGCAATTCGTTTCCCATCGGGTGAGATCGCAACGCTTCGCCAGATCGGGGTGGCCTCAAGGACAGTTTCCTGGATTGATTGGGATGGGAGCAGACACGCGCGGAAGGTATTATCGCTTGCAACGAACAGGCAGGCGCTCCCATCGTCGGTTACCGATGGGCGGGAAAAAATCCCAACCTGCGTGGAGACCTGGCGCGGTGTGCTTGGGTTGTTTGCGTCATCGAACACGTAGAGCGCACCTGTCGAGGGTGAGTAAACCAGCAGGCGATCGGTACCTGGGACCGGCTGGTAATCGCGTGGGTTAGAACCACTCCCGCCGCCATCGGTGATGCCGACAGCATCGAAGGCTTGAGCTGCTGCGGAAGCTTCTGCACCATCGCCGTAAAGGTCGCGCGCAGCTTGGATGATTGCCCGCCGCAAGTCGAGGAACTGAGAATTGCGTCGGAGGTACGTCGTCAAAGCACGGTAGTAGATGCGCTCGGTTTTGTCGCGACCGATCTGCTGCGCGAGGAGGTAGCAGGCATGGTTGGGGATACCGCTGTTGACGTGTACGCCACCGTTGTCGCCTTCGGGGGTTTCGGGGAGTTGCTGGTATTCGCTCATGTGCCGCGGCTGCCAACCTGGATCACTAAGGCTGCTGCCGCCGTTGTGAGGGTCAACGAAACTGCGCGCTGCCCCGGAGGGATAGTACGTGGGGTTGACAACATCCTCCCCAACAAGCCAATCATCCCGATCAACCATCATCGCGAAAACATCCGCCATGGATTCATTGATGGCACCCGATTGGCTCAGGTACTGCAGGTTTGCGGTATGCTCGATGACGCCGTGGGACAGTTCGTGAGCAGCGACATCGAGTGCGCGTGCAAGGGGGCGAAACGCAACGTTCCCATCGCCATAGGCCATGACCTTGCCGTTCCAATAGGCATTATCCATTGGGCGACCGTTATTGGTAACGTGGATGACGCTGAAGATTGTCCCCCCACTTCCATCGAGAGAATTCCGCCCGTGTGTGGTGCGGTAGTACTCGTAGGCGATGCCTGCATTGACATGCGCAGAGACAGCTGTTGGGTCGCTCCAGGTATTTGTCGGCGATGTGATGTGCGTGATGTTTTCGAGATCGGTATTGTTCGCTGATACCGTCAGCAGCGCTCCGACAGGACGGTCGGGCAGTTGCGACTGTTGCGGGTTGTACATCGGCCGCGAGGCATCGAGCAGGTAATAGGTTCCGCGGAGTTGGTAGGTGTTGATGGTGCGTTGCTGGCCGAGCAGATCGGTTGCTTGGGCGGTGGCGGGACCATCGCGGTGCGTGTTGTCGTAGGCGAATAGGATAGTGCCGTACTTGCTCTCGACAAAAACTTCCCAACGATGGAGCGCGTCTGGATATGCCGTCACATGCCAACACGAGTGGAGACGCCACGGTGGAGTTCGCTCGGGGAAGATTACACGTTCAGCGTTCCACGACTGCAGCGTCCCTCGCAGTTCGGGGTGAGTTGCCAGGTACCGTGCGGCGATTGCACGCGCGCTGTCTGCGCCAATGACATCGTCGAGCTGCAGGGATGAATCTGGGTGGAAGACAGTTCCATGCGTGAGCTGAGCGAGCCCGTTGCGGTCGAAGTGGACACGCATCTCACTTCCCCAGACGGGGATGCCAGAGATTGTCTGCTGGAGCACAGTGTGTGTCATTCCCAGTTCGTCTTGCCACTGACGTTCCAGCACGAGCTGTGGCGAGGGGATACCTACTTTTTCCAACAGTGCTGTTCCCAACGCTACTGCTATTGTGCCGCGCTGTTGCTGTGGCGTTGCTTTCGGCTGGATCGCTGCCAAGACCCTACGATCAGCGTATATCGTTTGGCCACCGGCATCACCAGGGGTGATGGTTATCCCTTGCTGCTGCGCCTGCGTGCGCAAGCGATCGAGTTTCTCCATGTCGAGCTTGGGGGGCACGGCAACGTGTCTTGCTGGAGGCACCCAGCGCGGTGCACCTTTTCCAAACAGTGGTTTCGGCAGAGAATATTGGGCAACCGCGCCTGTTCCCCACAGCATCGCTGTAAGCGCTGCTGCTACGAGTGTGTTCCGCATAGTGATACCTCCCAGAGTAGGTGGAGAAACTTCACCGCCGCCGCAAAATTACTCTGCCGCTATGCTACTTTCCCCCACCGATTGCCTGCTGGCAATAGCTCCGGAGCGCATTGTACCACGCCGCAACGCCGTCAGGAAGATGCTCGCTTTTGCTCCAGCGGAGGCGGTGGGTCGTGGTGCCTTCGGAAATCTCGATCCAGTACGTCATGTTGCCAGGCTCATCGAGGTGGAGCGTGTCGAGCCGGAGAGATCCAGCACGCGCAAAAAACGGGCGGACGTTGCTGGCTGGCACCTTGGCTGTGGAACGGAGTTGCATACTGCCACCGCGCATTTCCCACTCTTCGATGATGCCGCTCCGTTCGATCCGGTAGCCTGTTTGTAGACCCGCAACTCCGCCACCCTGACCGAGGGTGATACGCTCGATGGGGACAGAGGAGCTGCTTCCGCAGGAAGTGAGAAGTGTGCAGATGAGCGCTACGCCGGCTAACGCAGCAATTCCTCGAGATAGCTGGAGCAAGGACATTGGAAAGGAAAGGTATTGTGAAACAAAGGTAGACCGGCGCATCATACGATTCGCACGCAGCAATGTTGCAGCTCTCTGGATGGACCAGCACATCCAGACGCAGAAGTTTTTACTCTGCGAACACTTGCGTTCAAGTTCCCTTTTGCGAGCGACGATACTTCCGCTGTACGCACACGTACTCATCGGATCTTTTTGCGTGTCGATTATCAACGGACGAACCATGGTTACGTTCTGGCGTCACTGGATTTTCGCCACCATTGTGGGTGTGGGGGCGTTTGTTGGCATGCTCGTGCCACCGCTTGTGGCGGATGAAAACGTCGGGATTGGGACGACACGGCCCGATAGCTCTGCGGTGCTCGATGTCAGTATCGAAGCGCTCTCTCGGCCGCGTGGGATGCTCATTCCTCGTATGACAGAACAGGAACGGGATGCGATTATCTTTCCTGCCCGCGGGCTGCTCATCTTCAACACAACGCGCAATCGAATCGAGATGAACATCGGCGACCGCACAACACCTGTGTGGGCTCACTTCGTTACTTACGGAGAATCCTCCGGCGGTGATTGGGCATTGACGGGAAATGCCGGCATTGATCCGTCCCGCAACTTTTTAGGGACCGTTGATGCAGCTCCACTGATTTTCAAAACGGATGCCCGTGAGCGAATGAGAATTACGCCCATCGGGGCAGTGGGTATTGGTACGGTAACGCCATTGGGACTGTTTGCTGTTGGGCCGAATTCGGAGTTCTACGTTGATAGCAGCGGAACGATCTACGGAGTGCAACTTCGGTTGCAAGGCTCGAACGCACGACTCTACATTGATGGGAGCAGCGGCATAGCGGGGGATATTCTCGTCAGCAGTGGGCCCAATGCACCACAGCGGTGGACCAAGCAACTCGATTCGCTCGAGATTACTTCCCTCCGTTCGAGCACAGTTAGCAGCCGCTCGGTCGTAACCGACACCCTCCGAGCACAATACATTGTCGGAGGTATCCCGTTTGACTCGGTCAAGAGCGGCATCAATCAGAACCAGACGCTAACCGTTGGCAACGGCTCGACGGTGGAAGCAAGCGGCACAGGTATTGTGCGTGCCAACCGCGTGAACCTGACCGGCACGAATGCGCCGCTGGAGACCAATGGGAATGCGGGCACCAGCGGTCAGTTGCTCAAGAGCCGTGGCGCAGGTCAGACGCCGGAGTGGACGTGGAGTGTGGATTCGCTCGATATTCGGCGATTGACGACAAAGCATGTGTGGGCAGATACGGTCACAGCCGATAGCGTGCGTGGTCGTGTTGGGCGGTTTGATTCGGTGATGGTTGGGAGCTTGCGTGCAGCGATTCCGTTTGATTCGGTCAAGAGCGGCATCAATCAGAACCAGACGCTGACTGTCGGCAACGGCTCGACGGTGGAAGCAAGCGGCACAGGTATTGTGCGTGCCAACCGAGTGAACTTGACGGGCACGAATGCGCCGCTGGAGACCAACGGGAATGCGGGCACCAGCGGTCAGTTGCTCAAGAGCCGTGGCGCAGGTCAGACGCCGGAGTGGACGTGGCGGTTGGATTCGGTGGATGTTGGGCGTTTGACGGTTGATCACATCTGGAGCGACACGCTGACGGCCGATTCGGTTCGCGGTCGTGTTGGGCGGTTTGACTCGCTGATTGTGGACTTCCTGCGCGGGGATACGGCGTACATCAGCAGCCTTCGGATAGACACGCTCTACAGCAGCGGTGGGGTGTTGCGTGCAGCGATCCCGTTTGATTCGGTCAAGAGCGGCATCAATCAGAACCAGACGCTAACCGTCGGCAACGGCTCGACGGTGGAAGCAAGCGGCACAGGTATTGTGCGTGCCAACCGTGTGAACCTGACCGGCACGAATGCGCCGCTGGAGACGAACGGGAATGCGGGCACCAGCGGCCAATTGCTCAAGAGCCGTGGCGCTGGTCAGACGCCGGAGTGGACGTGGCGGTTGGATTCGCTCGACGTTAGTCGGCTGACGACGAATCACGTGTGGGCTGATACGGTGACAGCTGATAGCGTGCGCGGTCGTGTTGGCCGGTTCGATTCGCTGATTGTGGACTTTCTGCGTGGGGATACGGCGTACGTGTCGAGCCTGCGAGTGGATTCGATTTTCAGCACGGGTGTGCTGCGTGCGGCGGTGCCGTTTGACTCGGTCAAGAGTGGCATCAATCAGAACCAGACGCTGACGGTAGGGAACGGTTCGGTGCTGGAAGCCAGTGGCAGTGGGATTGTGCGTGCCAACCGTGTGAACCTGACCGGCACGAATGCGCCGCTGGAGACGAACGGGAATGCGGGCACCAGCGGTCAGTTGCTCAAGAGCAAGGGAGCAGGTCAGACGCCGGAGTGGACGTGGCGGTTGGATTCGGTGGATGTGGGTCGGCTAACAGTCGAGCATGTTTGGAGCGACACGCTGACGGCCGATTCGGTGCGTGCACGGGTTGGTCGGTTTGATTCGGTGGTGGTTGACTTTGTGCGCGGCGACACGGCCTACATCAGTAGCCTTCGGATAGACTCGCTCTACAGCAGCGGTGGGGTGTTGCGTGCAGCGATTCCGTTTGATTCGGTCAAGAGTGGCATCAATCAGAACCAGACGCTGACCGTTGGCAACGGCTCGACGGTAGAAGCCAGCGGCACAGGTATTGTGCGTGCCAACCGTGTGAACTTGACGGGCACGAGTGCGCCGTTGGAGGCTAATGGGAATGCTGGGACGAATGGTCAGTTGCTCAAGAGCCGTGGTGCTGGTCAGACGCCGGAGTGGACATGGAGCTTGGACTCGCTCGACATTGGTCGTCTGACGACCAATCACGTGTGGGCTGATACGCTGACGGCCGATTCGGTGCGTGGTCGTGTTGGGCGGTTTGACTCGCTGATTGTGGACTTTCTGCGCGGGGATACGGCGTACATCAGCAGCCTTCGGATAGACACGCTCTACAGCACGGGTGTGTTGCGCGCGGCAGTGCCGTTTGACTCGGTCAAGAGCGGTGTGAACCAGAACCAGACGCTGACCGTTGGCAACGGCTCGACGGTAGAAGCAAGCGGCACAGGTATTGTGCGGGCTAACCGCGTGAACCTGACCGGCTCGAATGCGCCGCTGGAGACCAATGGGAATGCAGGCACCAGCGGTCAGTTGCTCAAGAGCCGTGGTGCAGGTCAGACGCCGGAGTGGACGTGGCGGTTGGATTCGCTCGACGTGGGTCGGCTAACGGTCGAGCATGTTTGGAGCGATACGCTGACGGCCGATTCGGTGCGTGCGCGGGTAGGGCGGTTTGATTCGGTGGTGGTTGGGAGCTTGCGTGCAGCGATTCCGTTTGATTCGGTCAAGAGTGGCATCAATCAGAACCAGACGCTGACCGTTGGCAACGGCTCGACGGTAGAAGCCAGCGGCACGGGTATTGTGCGGGCCAACCGTGTGAACTTGACCGGCACGAGTGCGCCGCTGGAGACCAATGGGAATGCGGGCACCAGCGGTCAGTTGCTCAAGAGCAAGGGAGCAGGTCAGACGCCGGAGTGGACGTGGCGGTTGGATTCGGTGGATGTGGGTCGGCTAACAGTCGAGCATGTTTGGAGCGACACGCTGACGGCCGATTCGGTGCGTGCGCGGGTTGGACGGTTTGATTCGGTGGTGGTTGGGAGCTTGCGCGCAGCGATCCCGTTTGACTCGGTCAAGAGCGGTGTGAACCAGAACCAGACGCTGACGGTAGGGAACGGTTCGGTGCTGAGTGCGACGGGCACAGGAATCGTGCAGGCCAACCGTGTGAACTTGACCGGCACGAATGCGCCGCTGGAGACGAACGGGAATGCGGGCACCAGTGGTCAGTTGCTCAAGAGCCGTGGCGCTGGTCAGACGCCGGAGTGGACGTGGCGGTTGGATTCGGTGGATGTTGGGCGTTTGACGGTTGATCACATCTGGAGCGACACGCTGTCGGCCGATTCCGTGCGTGCGCGGGTTGGACGGTTTGATTCGGTGGTGGTTGGGAGCTTGCGCGCAGCGATCCCGTTTGATTCGGTCAAGAGCGGTGTGAACCAGAACCAGACGCTCACGGTTGGGAATGGTTCGGTGTTGGAAGCAAGTGGCAGCGGGATTGTGCGTGCCAACCGTGTGAACCTGACCGGCACGAATGCGCCGCTGGAGACCAACGGGAATGCGGGCACCAGCGGTCAGTTGCTCAAGAGCAAGGGCGCAGGTCAGACACCGGAGTGGACGTGGCGGTTGGATTCGGTGGATGTTGGGCGTTTGACGGTTGATCACATCTGGAGCGACACGCTGACGGCCGATTCGGTGCGTGGTCGTGTTGGGCGGTTTGACTCGCTGATTGTGGACTTTCTGCGCGGGGATACGGCGTACATCAGCAGCCTTCGGATAGATACGCTCTACAGCACGGGTGTGCTGCGAGCGGCGGTGCCGTTTGATTCGGTCAAGAGTGGTGTGAACCAGAACCAGACGCTGACGGTAGGGAACGGTTCGGTGCTGGAAGCCAGTGGCAGTGGGATTGTTCGTGCCAACCGCGTGAACCTGACCGGCACGAATGCGCCGCTGGAGACCAATGGGAATGCGGGCACCAGCGGTCAGCTCTTGAAGAGCAAGGGCGCAGGTCAGACGCCGGAGTGGACGTGGCGGTTGGATTCGGTGGATGTTGGGCGTTTGACGGTTGATCACATCTGGAGCGATACGCTGACGGCAGATTCGGTGCGTGCACGGGTTGGGCGGTTTGATTCGGTGGTGGTTGACTTTGTGCGCGGCGACACGGCGTACATCTCGAGTCTGCGTGTGGATACGCTCTTCAGCACGGGTGTGCTGCGTGCGGCGGTGCCGTTTGATTCGGTCAAGAGCGGCATCAATCAGAACCAGACGCTGACCGTTGGCAACGGCTCGACGGTAGAAGCCAGCGGCACAGGTATTGTGCGTGCCAACCGTGTGAACTTGACCGGCACGAATGCGCCGCTGGAGACGAACGGCAGCGCGGGCACCAGCGGTCAGCTCTTGAAGAGCAAGGGCGCTGGTCAGACGCCGGAGTGGACGTGGAGTGTGGATTCGCTCGATATTCGGCGATTGACGACAAAGCATGTGTGGTCAGATACGGTCACAGCCGATAGCGTGCGTGGTCGTGTTGGTCGGTTTGACTCGCTGGTGGTTGCTACTCCATTTGCTTGGCAGCTCAAAGGCAATAGCGGGACCAACCCTGCGACCAACTTTTTAGGAACGACAGATGCGCAACCACTCGTTCTGCGGACAAATGGAAGTGAGCGGCTACGGGTTGAGTCTGGTGGCAATGTTGGTATCGGTACTCCAAGCCCGACCCACCGACTCCACGTCAACGCACCGAGTGATCCTCTCCGTCTCGAGGGAGTCCAGACAGATGCTTCCCCTGCTGAAGTCTTGACAGTGACGGCAACAGGAGTTGTCAAGAAAGCAAGTGTGGCAAGTATCGTCGGGGGTGGAATTCTCAAAGGAATATTCACACCGACTACCACAGCATCCCAGTTCACGATAAGCCCAGGGCAAGATATCCAGCCAGGTGCTGTCGTTGTGGTGACTGTCTATGGCTCGAGTAGCTCGGGTGTCGTTGGTGCAATGGTGACCAACATCAATGCTGCGACCGACACCTTCACTATTGCGACGACCATGGCTATTGACAATACCTACGCGATCCATTACATCATCATCAACCCGTAGTGCAGCATGGATGAGCCAAGTTCCACATCACTGGATGACACGATGAGAAAACTATGCATTTTTCTTCCTGTACTTGTCGCAGTAACATCCGCTTATGCACAGGGTGTCGGTGCAGATTCGCTCCGATTGCGAAGTACTGCTGGAGGAGCTGCTTGGCTGTTGCTGCCGCAGACTGCAACCTCGCAGTACCGATTGCTCTTGCCCCCAACGCTGGGGACAGCATCAAATCAATTGATGTGGGTCAATGGCGCTACGGGTCAAATCTCCCTCCTTCCGCCAGGAAGCGTTGGGCAAATCCTCCAGCTTGGGGCGGGAGGATTGAGCTGGGTGGATCTATCGCCGCTTGTTGCGCAAAATGCTTGGAGTCTCGTGGGCAACAGCGGGACGAATCCTGGGGTAAACTTTTTGGGTACGACCGATAATCAACCGCTTGTGATTCGCACGAACAACAGCGAGCGGCTGCGGATTACCAGCGGTGGCAACGTTGGTATTGGGACGACGACGCCAGGAGCGACGCTCGATGTCAGTGGTACGCTGAATGTGAGTGGCAATACTTCGATAGGTGGGTCGGTTGTTGCTGTACCGAACATACCGTCCAGTTCGACTGGGACGGAAGTGGTGGTGTGGAATGCCAACAATCTCGAGCGCCGGTCTGCTTCTGGGTTGGTGAGTGCGAATGCGTGGAGTCTGGTGGGCAACAGCGGGACGAATCCTGGGACGAACTTTTTGGGCACGACCGATGCACAGCCGCTCATTCTCCGGACTAATACAACTGGCTATCCAACTGGCGGATACCTGCGGCTCAGTGCCGATGGGCGGGGCAGACTAGAGTTTCTCAATGCGGGTGCGAGCGTGTTGATCGGGGAAGGAGCTGGAGCTGGAACCGATTTTTCTGCGCCACGCTACTCTGTGATGGTCGGATATAATGCCGGTGCAGCACAAACGACAGGACAATTCAACACCGGCATCGGAGCAGCTGCTTTGCTATCCTTGACGACGGGCTCCGATAACACGGCGGTTGGGATGGCAGCTCTTTACAGTACGACGGTAGGAGAACGAAACACCGCCGTTGGAAGGTCGGCATTGGAAGGAAACCAGACAGGGGCGGCAAACACCGCCGTGGGATATCGGGCACTTGAAGGTAATGTCGGTGGATCCTACAATACTGCTCTGGGTGCTGGTGCAACTGTTGGCGCAAGCAATTTGACCAATGCAACAGCAATTGGGTCCTGGGCCCGAGTAGATGTGAGCAATGCCCTTGTCCTGGGCTCAGTTGCAGGAGTCAACGGGGCACCGGCCACAGTGAACGTCGGCATTGGGACCACCTCCCCGACGAACCGGCTGCACGTGGTAGCGTCCAGCAACCCGCTGCGCTTGGAGGGCTTGCAGACAGACAACACACTGACACAAGTGCTGGTAGCCGATGCCACTGGAGTGGTCAAGGTCCGCTCGGCAAGTACGTTGGTATCGGGCACGGCCTGGTCCCTGACGGGCAACAGCGGGACGAATCCTGGAACGAACTTTCTGGGTACGACCGATGCACAGCCGTTGGTCGTGCGGACAAGCAACACCGAGCGCTTGCGGGTTGATGCTGGCGGCAATGTTGGGATTGGTACCACATCCCCTGGAGCGAAGCTTTCGCTGGGTACAGACCAAGCAAATACCAAGCTTGCTATCTACGATGGAGGCAGCGATCAGTATGGATTTGGCATCCAAGGGAGCCAGTTTCGGATTCATCTTGGGAACAGTGGTGCACGGTTCTCATTTTTGAATGCGCCAGCGGGGACGGAGGTGATGACTGTGTACGGTAGCGGTAATGTCGGGATCGGGATAACGAGTCCGACGTCACGGTTGCATGTTGGTGGGGATATTCGGAGCGAGGGGCATATTGTGGTGAGCAACACCGACAACACAGCGCGGGAACTTCGGCTCTACGAGCCGTCAGGTTCGGGCGCGGAGTACACCGCGTTTCGAGCGCAGCCGCAGGGAGCGAACATCACCTACACGCTGCCGGCGAGCTTGACGCCGGTGACGACAGTTCAAGCGGGGCTGCTGCAAACCGATGCCAGTGGGAATCTCTCGTGGGTGAGTCCGTCTGCAGCAGTTACGACCTATGCATGGTCATTGACTGGGAATGCCGCTACGAACCCGAGCACGAATTTTCTCGGCACCACCGACGCGCAGCCGCTTGCTCTCCGCACCAACAACAGCGAGCGGATGCGAATTACCAGCAGCGGTAACGTCGGTATCGGGACGACGGCACCCGAGTCGCTCCTCGACGTAGCCGGGGGTGTGGCTATTGGGACTTATGCCGGTTCAACACCGGCACCAAGTAATGGTGCGATTGTCAGTGGTAATGTGGGCATTGGCACTTCCTCACCACTATCCCGTCTTGACGTCAACGGTGGTGTAGCGGTTGGTGCATATGCTGGGTCAACTGCTGCACCAACTAATGGATTGATTGTCAGCGGCAATACTGGCATTGGTATCGCAACTCCCCAGTCTCGCTTGCACCTCGATGGAGGTACCAGTACTGCAACGTACCTCAAAGTCACTAATGGCTCCACGACAGGGACAGGCAGCAATGATGGATTCAATATCGGCGTCTCTTCAAGTGGTGCCGCAGAACTGCGCCAGTACGAGAACAACTCGTTGTCGCTCTTTACGAGTAACACAGAGTACATGCGAATGCTCAGTACCGGTGAAATCCGACTCTTTGGATTGGCTGGCACCAGTGGTGGTAAATACCTTGCTATCGAGAATAATAATGGCGTTGCATCACAACTTCGGTTGGAAGTGCCTGATAATTCAACCAACCTTGGAAGCTACACCGCATTTCAGGCTGGAAATCATAGCGGGCGAAACTACATATACATCTTTCCAATTGACACCCCGAACGTTGGCGACGTTCTGAAAGTGATTTCGGTTTCAACAAGTGGCAGTAATATCAATGTTGCACTTGCTTGGGATACAACGCAAGGAACAGCACTGAGCCCAGTCAATCGTGCTGTAGGTACTGGTTATGCTCCTTACATAACCTACTGGGTCAACGATAGCACCATCGGACCAGCAGACTATGCATATTGGGATGCGACCAATAAGCACCTTGGTCTTGGCAACTTTACAAGCGCAGTGCAGCCGCAATACATGCTCCACCTTCGGGGTAGTAGTGCTGCGGGTTCGGGAGATCTGTTTATCCAAAAAGATGGAGGCACAGGTGCACGACTCTACTTTGGTACACCCAACCTTGACTCGAGGTGGACTGCCTTCCGTGCCGGTTCGCAGTCGGTCAATCTCGATTACACCCTCCCTACCAGTGGACCGACTAACAGTGGTAACGGTACCAATCGCTTCGCATTAGCGACCGACAACGGCAATAGCACTTCGCCATCGCTTCAATGGACAACGTTCTGGTCACCCAGTGGAAACGCTGGCGTAACCAGTGGATTCCTCGGCACCACCGACAATAACGACCTGCGCTTCCGCACCAATAACTCACAGCGCATGGTCATTACCAGTACAGGAAATGTTGGGATCGCAACTGCATCTCCGAGCGCAACACTCGATGTCAATGGCACAGCAAATATTGCCAGCAACACAACCATCGGTGGGAATCTCTCGGCAAACGGAACGGCAATTGCCTTCCCCAATATTCCGAGTAACTCTTCAGCGACGGAGGTTGTGGTATGGAACAACAACAATCTTGAGCGGCGTGCTGTCGCGGGGCTTGTCAGTAGCGTCGGCTGGAGCTTGACGGGCAATAGTGGCACCAATCCAGCGACGAACTTTTTGGGCACCACCGATGCGCAGCCACTGGTGGTGCGGACCAATAACCAAGAGCGACTGCGGATTACCGGTGCTGGTGCTCTTGGCATTGGCACCACCTCACCATCGGGGCTTTTCAACCTCGAGGGCAACGGCACCTCCACGGAGCTCTTCCGCATCTCGAACGATCTCAATAGCACGAAAGACAGTGTGATGGTGTTCACTTCGGCGGGTAGGCTTGGTGTTGGAACTACCTCGCCGACGACAGCGCTCCACGTAGCTGCCACGAGCAATCCGCTCCGCCTTCAAGGACTCCAATCCGATACATCATCAACGGTTCTGGTGGTGGATACTGCTGGCGTCGTGAAAAAGCGATCCCTCGCAAGCATCATGGGTGCACCCACCTATGTTCGGAAAACCAGCGACCAGAGTGTCACCAGCAGCACCACCTACCAAAACGACAATGCTCTGGTGTACACTGCCAGCGCCAATCAAATCTTCGAGATCGAGGCCTACATGTTCATCTCTGGTGGCAGTGGTGGGATCAAAATTCGGGTAAGTATCCCCTCTGGAGCTTCGATGAAACTCTACGCCGAACTCAAGAAAGATGATCAACACCATTGGGTCTATCGCAAGCTCACCTCGAGCAGCGATGAAATATCATGGACTGACATAGACAACACCTATGGCTACGCACGGATTCGCGGCATCATCACGATGGGTTCGTCAGGCGGGAATGTGCAGGTGCAGTGGGCGCAGAACAGCTCGAA
>Ga0101943_1000432_pt1 | contig 72228 bp, 75 predicted proteins | sample DewCreD2012metaG_5_FD_75244 | JGI IMG/M metagenome (GOLD analysis project Ga0101943, IMG submission 75244) | Hot spring sediment bacterial and archeal communities from British Columbia, Canada, to study Microbial Dark Matter (Phase II) - Dewar... ... | reverse complement strand
CCTTATGGCTGTAGTTTATAACATCCATGTGATTGTAAGGGGTGGAGGAGAAAACCAATTTTTGCTATTACTTGTTTTTCTCTCATTTAAATCAATTAAAAATGATGTTTGCAACACAGCATATAGCCTTAATTAAATAATCTGGATCCCTAGTCTCTAAATATCTCTCAATGTATTCTAACCATTCCCTGTTCAGGGCAGAAACTTCTTTTTTCTCCAACAATTTTCCAACTAAAGTAGGAGGAAACAGAAAATCAAATTTGTTAGGACTTCTCTTTTTATGTGGCAATATGTAAAAATTTAATCCAAAAGCATATAGCGGGCAAGTAGAAACTTAAGTTAGCATCTGTAATTAACCCTGTATGGTAGATATATGGTTCCACTATAAAAAGTTACGTTATTGCTATATAATTAGGAATTAGAGATATATGACCTAACGGGTAGATAAAAGGAGTTACTTAAAAGGCAATTTAATTTGCAAAACTGAAGGAATTAATTGGGATTGAAACTATGAAAGACATGGAAACTATATTGAAAAAACTAAAGGAACATAAAGAAGAACTTATCAGATGCTTTTCTGTAAAGAAAATAGGTGTTTATGGATCCTATGCAAGGGGAGAGCAAACCTCTGAAAGTGATATAGATATATATGTGGAGTTTGACATGGAATCTCTAACTTATGAAAGGTATCTTGGGCTTATTGAATATCTTGAAAAACTCCTTGGCAGGAAAATAGATCTTGTTACAAAGGATGGTGTTGAAACAATAAGGATTCCCCATATAAAAGAGGAGATAAAAAGAAGCGTGATTTATGCGTAGAGGTGATAGGGAGTTCCTTATGGATATTCTTGAAGCATGCAGAAGGATAAAGAACTACACCAAAGGTTTGAGTTATGAAGTATTTTTAAGAAGTGAAGAGAAGCAGGATGCAGTTATAAGAAACATGGAGGTTATTGGTGAAGCAGTAAAGCATATCTCTTATAACCTAAGGAACAAGTATCCAGAGGTTGACTGGAAAAAGGTAGCCGGAATAAGAGACAAACTTATTCACTTTTATTTTGGTGTAAGTCTTGAGATTGTTTGGACTGTTATTGAAAAAGAGATCCCTAAACTTGAGGAAAGTGTAAAACGGATAATGGAAAAAGAAGGATGGAGCTACGAGTTTTAAAGAAAAGAATCGCTCTACTTCTGCCTTTGTAAGCCAATTTCAAAAAATCGTTACTTAGCTGGAAACTTGGTTTCATAAAATAGGTGTCCAAGAAAGTGTTTATCGTTCGTTTCCTACACCATGGTTATCCCGCCTAACACTATAGAGCGTAAACGGTGAAAACTTGGGCAAGCAACAGCCACTATCTACATACCACCTGTTAAACGAACCAAAGGGCCAGGAGTTCCAGACACTATCCCGGATTCAAGCTAATTTTATATCGAACCTGTCAAGGTTCATGACCTTATCCCACGCTGTTATAAAGTCCTGAACGAACTTCTCCCTGGCATCATCAGATGCGTAAACCTCAGCAACAGTTCTTAATTCTTCGTGATGCCCAAAGATAAGGTCAACCCTTGTTGCACTCCACGTTAGCTTACCGGTTTTTCTGTTGTATCCCTCAAATAGGTAGCGATTTCCATCTGCCGGTCTCCACTCTATTCCCATATCAAGGAGGTTTACAAAGAAATCGTTGGTAAGAGTTTCAGGGGTATCTGTTAAAACACCGTGTCTTTCGTATCTGTAAACAGCCCCAAGTACCCTAAGACCACCTATAAGCACAACCATCTCGGGCACCGTGAGCTTCATAAGCTGTGCTTTATCCACAAGGAAATACTCTGGAGTTGTGTAAACACTTCTCTCATCGATTCTGTCAACATGTTTGAAGTAGTTCCTAAAACCATCAGCAAAAGGTTCTATCTCCTTGTAAAACTCCTCTTCAACCATGTCCTGCGTTGCATCCACTCTTCCGGGGATAAAGGGAACCTTTACATTGAATCCTGCTTTCCTGGCAGCAGCCTCTATTGCAGCACAGCCACCCAGAACTATAAGATCAGCGATGGAAACTCTTTTATTGCTACCTCTATTCTTTTGTTCGTCGTTAAACTCTTTCTGGATCCTCTCATACACACCAACTACCTTCTTTAAATCCTCAGGATGATTTACCTCCCACTGATTCATGGGGGAAAGTCTTATTCTCGCTCCGTTTGCCCCACCTCTTCTATCAGCATCTCTGTAAGTAGAAGCTGAAGACCAGGCAGTGTAAACCAGCTGGGAGATTCTTAGTCCGGATTCAAGAATCCTTTTTTTAAGCACCTCGATATCACTCTCATCAATTAACTCGTAATCTCGTTTTGGGAGGGGATCCTGCCATATAAATTCTTCCTCCGGAACGTAAGGACCAATATAGCAGCTTTTTGGCCCCATATCCCTGTGAGTTAGTTTGAACCAGGCCCTTGCAAAAGCCCTCTCGAACTCTTGGGGATCTTCAAGGAATCTTTTGCATATCTCTGCATAAATTGGATCAAATCTCAAAGCCATATCTGCGGTGAGCATACCTGGTTTGTGTTTCTTCGTCTGATCATGTGCATCCGGGATGATTTCAGGAGCATCCTTTGCAACCCACTGATATTTACCAGCGGGACTCTTCTCAAGCTCCCACTCGTACTGAAAGAGCATTCTCAGATAATGAATGCCAAACTTAGTGGGTGTGGGACTCCAGGTAAGTTCAAAGCCAGATGTAAAGGTATCTGGACCCTTTCCACTGCGGTAGTTATATTTCCATCCCAATCCCTGCTGCTCTATTGGTGAGGAACTCGGGTCTGGGCCAAGGTAGTCTATTGGGCCAGCACCGTGGCACTTTCCAAAGGAATGCCCTCCAGCAATCAAAGCAACCGTATCCTCATCATTCATTCCCATTCTGGCAAAGATTTCTCTTATCTCCTTTGCAGACTCAACCGGGTCAGGATTCCCTCCTGGTCCCTCTGGATTGACATAAATCAGCCCCATTTCCGTAGCAGCTAGCGGCCTTTCAATATCTGTCTTCTCCCCTCGTTTTGCTGTAAGCATCTCTTCCTCAGGCCCCCAGTCTGGGCTTTCATCAGGCTCAAAGATATCCTCCCTGCCTAGGGAAAACCCAAGGATTTTTACCCCCATATCCTCAAACGCCACCGTGCCAGATAAAATTATCAAATCAGCCCACGATAACTTTCTGCCGTATTTCTTCTTTATCGGCCACAGTAATCTTATAGCCTTATCGAGTGCTATGTTGTCAGGCCAGTTTATTCTCGGTGCAAAGCGAATGCTACCATCTCTTGCCCCTCCTCTGCCATCATGGATTCTGTAGCTTCCAGCACTATGCCATGCAAGGCGGATAAAAAGTGGGCCATAATGCCCATAGTCAGCGGGCCACCACTCCTGTGAATTTCTCATCAACTCCTTTAAGTCCTTTATAACAGCATCAACATCAAGTTCCCGAACCTCCTTGATATAATCATAACCTCTTCCATAGGGATTTGAGTCTGGACAATTCTGTCTTAAAATTTTCAGGTTCAACCTATTTGGCCACCAATCGGTTATCCACCTCTTTCTTGGTTTAAGTTTTTCATCCTTCATGATTTCACCTCCATGTAGCATATTTTACATTTTTGACACAACCTGCGAAATCTCCGCCAAGTTTTCTAAGAAGAGTTACTAAAGAGCATGTTCTAATACCTATTGCCTCCAAAACATACTCCTCTTGCATCAACCAGTTGTGAAGCAGCAAAAAGCCCGGCTTTTACTATTATCTCCGATGGAATCGTTTCATATGTCCTTCCCTCTATTTCAACCGTTCTACACTCGTAGGGCCCGCAAACACCACAACAAGGATTTTGGCCAACTTTTCCTTTAATGTAATCTTCTATCGAAAGACTGCTAATCCAAATTCGATTTGATCGTAAAGGGTCTTTTTCAGACTCTGAAAGATAAAGCCTTTCTTTGTCCAGCTCTATTTCAACACCAAACGGAGCAAGGGATTGCTTGAGAATGAGAATTCCTTTATCAAGTTCCTTCTCCGTTGACCCACATCTTGGACATGTTTCTCCCTCAGAAACCAAGCGTTGCCATTTAATTTTCAGGATCTTTTTCTTCTTCTCCAATTTATAAAACCCTTTTAAAGTCAATTAGAAACCACTTGCCAGGCCCGTTAATACGCCAAATCAAGAAGATTCTTGAAAAGCAACACACGGTTGCTTCATTATATTCTATTTTCGGATAATTTGCAATCTCTTCTTACATACCTTATTCTCTTTTTTGGATTTTATTTTCTGTTAATATTCTTTATTATCAGATATCTATTTCCTTCCTTAAATCTGTCTCCTTAAGAGTATAGCTTATAGCAAACTTACGATCTTAACTGTAATTTGTAATATGTAGGATAAGCATTCCAGATTGTCTTTGCCTTAAATTCTTTCTCTCCGCTTAGCAACTATAAAAACTTGCTATACCGTAAGGTAAGCATCCAGAACCGGAAAGGCTACGGGTTCAAACCCTGTTTTGCCACCCCAGGTAAATTAACATCATGTTTTTTTGAGGATAATCCAGCCTCCAATCCCTGAAATTAGGGATCCGGCAAGAATTCCAAGCTTTGCCTTATCAACAAGCGTACTATCCTCAAAGGCAAGACCAGCTATAAAAAGAGACATGGTAAAACCAATCCCTGCCAGCCACCCAACTCCATAGATCTGTCGCCAGTTTACCCCAGAAGGTAAAGTGGCAAGGTTCGTTCTAACAGCAATCCAGGAAAAAAGGGTAATTCCTATCTGCTTACCAAGAACCAAACCAAGCACTATTCCAAGGGTTAACGGACTTCTAAAAGTTTCCACTATACCTCCACCTATAGAAACACCAGCGTTTGCAAGGGCAAAAAGAGGCATTACTAAAAACGTTACCCACGGATGCAAAAGGTGTTCCAGCCTCTGTAAGGGTGTTTGTCTTAGCTTGCTGGTTTTTTCAAGAGCTTCCATTGTCTTTTGCTGTTCCTTATTTACAAGGATGTTTTCCTCATTGGCACCTGCACTCTCAACCCTCTCTATGAGGTAGCGGGTTTTCTCAAGGAATTCCTCTCTCCCAATTCTTGAGCTAGCCGGAATTGTCATTGCTGAAAGCACCCCCGCTATAGTAGCGTGAACCCCTGACATAAGGAAAGCAAGCCAAAGCCCACCCACACCTAAAACAGCGTATACCAGAGGATGCCTAACCCCCATCCTGTTAGCTGCAATAAGAGCTAATAGAAACAAAGCACCAACAATAATGCTTGCCCAATAGATCTGAGAGGTATAAAAGAAAGCTATGACCAGAACCGCCCCTATATCATCTACGATTGCAATGGAGGTTATAAATACTTTTAGAGCAATGGGTACCCTCCTGCCCAGTAAGGCCAAAACACCAAGCACAAAAGCAATATCTGTAGCCATAGGAATTCCCCAGCCAGAGGCTTCGGCTCCCCTGAAATTAAGGGATATATAAAGCAATGCAGGAACCAGCATACCACCTAAAGCTGCAACTATAGGAAGAGTAGCTTGCCTTAAAGAAGCCAGTTCCCCAACTAACAACTCACGTTTTATCTCAAGACCAATAACAAAAAAGAACATTGCCATAAGCCCATCGTTAATCCAAAGAATTAGAGGCTTATCTATAACAAAACTACCTATACCGATCTTTAGTTTGGTCTGCCAGAGGCTGAAGTAGGCTTCAGACCAAGGTGAATTGGCCCATATAAGTGCTATTAAAGTGCAAAGTAGAAGAAGTATACCTCCTGATGCCTCTAACCTTATAAACTCCTGAAAAGGACGCATTACCCGTTCCATAGACAACGTTTTTCCCCTCTTTACTTAAACTCTCCCCTTTACCAGATACCTGTTTTTCTTAGGAAGGTAATCATTTTAACAGCAGGAAACAGAGAAAGAAAGCGGTGTTCATCAGTATTATGGGTTTAAGAAATGGATAATTTACCTTGCCGATTTTAAGCTTATAACCAGAGCAATGGTATCTATAAGCTTCTGCAGATCAACGGGCTTTTCTAAAACACGGTCTGCGTATTCTACCTCCATATCGCCACCCCATCCTGTTAAAACTATAACGGGTATAGTGGGCTCTATACTCCTTACCTGCCTTACCAGTTCGTATCCTCCAATTCCCGGCATACCCAGGTCGGTAATAACAAGTTGATAAGGGCTACTTTGTGCGAGAGCTTCTCTAAATTTCTCCAGTGCTTCTTCACCGCTGGATGCCTCCTCTATGCTGTGTCCAAACCCCTTAAGAGTCTCTCTGATAACCGAGCGCACACCAATGTCATCATCCACAAGAAGCACCCTAAGGGGCGGGATAACAATAAGAGGGTTGGGCTCTTTCCTTTTTACCTCTCCATTGCTGGGCAGTTTTATAGGAAAAATAAGTCTTACAGTTGTTCCCCTGCCAGGCTCACTCTCAATCTCCACTGTACCACCGTGGCGTTGCATGATACCGTAGACCATTGATAACCCGAGTCCCGAACCATGCTTGCCCTTTGTTGTAAAGAAGGGTTCAAAAACCCTGCGCTTTGTTTCCTCATCCATACCAATCCCACTATCCGTAACCTCAAGAACCAATCTACTCTGGGTCTTATAAGTTTTAATGGTAATAAAACCTGTTTTCTCCCCCTTATAGGCAATCGCATCCACAGCATTAAATAAGATGTTTATCAAAGCCTCTCTTATTTCTGAACCGATACCAGATATAACAGGGAGAGTATCATCTAACTCCAAAACGGTCTCTATGGTAATACCCTCTCTTTGAGGGATGTCATACCAGCGTGGCCTTGTTGATTCAAGAACCTCATGCACAGTTTCGTTTAAATCTACAGGCTCTATCTTTTCCTCCTTTAACCTGGGAGCATAAAAAAGCGTAGTCGCTCCACTGTTCTTGCCATATCTTCCGCCGTACGCTTTAAGCCACTGGCCACCTTCTTTATGGTTTCATCGGTATACTTTGCAAGCATATCAGCAGATAGCATAACAGGAACTAAAGCGTTGTTTATATCATGAACAATACCGCTTGCCATCTGCCCTAAAGCTTTTAAGCGTTCCTGCCCAATAAGGGTCTCCTGAGCCTGTCTAAGCAACTTGTTTGTTTCCCTTAACTCATCAATCAAAAGTGCCATTCTCATACCCACTGCCATGTAATGGGAAAACAAATTAGTAAGCTCTCTTTCAAACTCAGAAAAACCGTTTACCTTAGAAGAAAAAAGAACAACAACACCCAGAAGCTCTTCAAATACCTCAAGAGGTAAGATGTGTGCCGAACGTATAGACTCCAAAGAATCTAGTGAAAACCCTCTCCATCTGGGTTCAGACTTAATATCCCCGATGTAGACTGCCCTGCGTTCAAGAGCTGCTCTACCTATAATTCCCTCCCCCAGCTTAACGATACTTGCTGGTTCTGAGAGACAGGCCTCTAAGCGATTTGTGGAAAAGCCACTACATGCAGCGAGCCTAAGTGTGTTTTTCGATTTATCGTAAATATAGAAATCAGCTTTCTCAACCTGAAGACTTGTCCTAGCGGTATTTAAAATAACCTGAGGTAGATCTCTAACAGGGACTGTTGAGAAGGTGGATTGAACGTTTAGTAGCTCTTCTAAGACCCTCGATTTTCTGTAAATCTCTTGATACATCCTAACGTTTTCAAGAGCAATTGCTGTTTGGCCCGCAAGGGTCGTAAAGAACTCTATATCCTCGCTCTCAAAAACCTTCGGGCGAACCGTAAAAAGGTGAAGAACCCCGATTGTCCTGTTTTTGGAAACAAGGGGAACACCCAGATAAGAAATGAGTTTCCACCTGTGTATTATATCTCTATACATCTGCATACGTGGGTCGGTGCTAAGGTCATAGATGATAACAGGCTTTTTTTCTTCTAGGAACCAGTAAAGTAACCCCTCTGATAACCTAAAAGCCTCTTTATCTATAACGGTACCGTTAGGAAGACACATGGAAAAAGTATAGAGTTGCGTCTTTGTCTTATCAAAAAGGCTTAAAGCAACTGCATCCGCTCCCAGATCCTTAGGAACACCACTTAAAACCACGTTGACCACATCTTTTAAATCAAGTTGCTGAATTATGGCTCGATCAATGTTTCGCAAAACCTCCAGCCTTAACAGACGCCTCTGGGATTCACTATATACCTTGGCATGCCAAATAGCATGAGAAAGTAACGGTTTTACCCCCCTAAGAACATCTACCTTCTCCTCATCAAACACCCCATACTTACGGCTTCCCAACATAAGTGCCCCTACAAACTCACCGGTAGGCAGGACAAAAGGTATACACGCCCATGACTGAATGCCCTCTTGCTTGGCAAATTCAGGAGTAACCCCATTCTCACTTAACCTCTCATGAACTATCCGTTCCTCTTTCATCCAGAAAGGAATATCATCAACAGGATAAAAAAGTACGTGAGAGCGGAATTCATCTGAAATACCCCTCCAAACCTTTAGAACCACCTTTCCATCTTCTACAAAGTGAATTCCTCCAAACTCAACCCCGGTAAGGGTTAAAGCCTCCTCCAGTATACAAACAAGCAACTCATTTAAATCCCTTTTCTCAAGAAGAAAGCTAAGGATGCGGTTCCTAACCTCCAGATGTGCAGAGTATGCCTTTAGGGATTCTTCCACCTGAATCCTTCTGGTAATATCTTCCCCTATAGCAACAAAGTGGGTTATACGTCCCTTCGTATCAAATACAGGGGCAATGGTACGCTCGTCATAGTATATCTCACCGTTTTTTCGCCTGTTTACAAAAACCCCTTTCCACACATTTCCGGAAAGTATGTGATTCCAGAACTGCTCATAGAACTCCCGTGGGTGAACTCCGGATTTTAAAATCCTTGGATTCTGCCCTACCGCTTCCTCAAACGTGTAACCGGTAATTGAGGTAAATGCGGGATTAACCCACTCAATAGAGCCATAGACATCGGTAATAAAGAGAGCTTCACCTGCATGCTCAAGAGCCTTCTTAAAGAGCTCAAGCTGCCTTGCTTCCCTATCCAATACTTTCTGCTGTGGGTCTATCTCCCTTACCAGTGATAGGTGTCCGAAAACAGGATTTTTTAAACCAGACTTATTCATTTGATTACCTTTTTTAAGTCTAAACCTGTTTCCAGACTCAACCCCGAGGGAAAACATTGTCCCCCGCTACTACCCCCTATCCCCAGAAGGGACTCGGGGGTTACCTTGAAGAACAGGTCCATGAGCTTTAGCCTCACAGGATTGCAGAGCTTCACAAAAAGCACTTTAAGGTCTTCGTAAAAATCAAGTTTAAGGAGCTTGGCTCCTACCCTCAGAATGTTTAACGCTCCCACTAAATCCGCATGAAATACGTTTCCCAAAACCTTGTCCTTAAACAAGTTCCCTTTCCTGCTCTCTTGTCTTAGTTCTTTAATCTCACTCTCCAACTCCCTGAGCTTCTCTTCAAGCTCCTCCCTCCCTTCCTTCACTTGCTCAATCCCTTTAATCAGTTCCCTCTTTTCCCTTCCGAGTCTCTGAACCTTCCTTATGTCCACAAAAGGCGAAGTCTTAGAAGTGTAACTTTCGTCTATTTCTGCTACTTCCATCCCCAGCTCGCTCGCTTTATATTTTATCAACTCTATCAACCTCCTGAAAGGCACCGACACAAACTCCTGATTTGTCTTACTACCCAGCTCTATTCCGTTCTTGCTCTCAAGTACATTCCTGCCCACGTAAATGACCTTGTGCCCAGTATCGTAGAGTATGTCCACCACCTTCCTTGCTACCCTGTGGAGCTGGGTGTCCATCCACCTCTTCCTGTGAGCTGAAAGAACTTTACTTTTTATCTCAAGCTCCCTGAGTTTCTTCTTAAGGAGGGGAAGCCCTTCCTCATTGTAATCCACGCTCTCTATCTCATTCCTTAAATAATCCATCTGACTCCGAAGTTTTGCCCTTTCTTTGTTGAACCATTGATTGAAAGCCTTTATCTCCCTTCCCGAAACTATAAAGCTCCTGAGCTGAGGGTTTTCGGAAACCACAGCGAGGAGTTCGTCAAGTCCAACGTCTATACCACCCCTGTATTCACCTTCGGGCTCTTTCTCTTTCAGTTCCTGCTCATAGACCACGTCCACGTAAAGGTCTTCTCCGAAGAACTTAAGCCTTACTGAGCTTACCTCCTGAGGGAAGTCTTTAGGAAGCTTTACCTTCAGATATTCACCTTCTCCCAATCTTATCAAAAGCGAGTCCTTTTCCTGCTTGAAGGTGTTTGCATTCCCCTCCGCGGAGAAGTTCATCAAAAACCTCAGCTTCTTCGGTTTAGGAGGTCGGGGAAGCCCTTTGAATTTTTCTGGATTCTCCCTGAAGCTCTGTAAGGCTCTAAAATAGCCCTTGAAGTCCTTTACCACCTGTCTGATGACCAGCTGGATGAAGTGGGGATTTCCCACCTTCTCCTTCTGTGCCCTCAGGTTCTCAAGCAGTGTTTTAAGCTCTGCAAGAGCTTGTATGTTGCCTATCACCCTTTCAAACTCCTCCCTGTATTTCCCCGAGTATCCTCTTGAGGAGAGTAGTCCGTAGAGGATGGACTCCTTCAGAAGGCTTTCTTTGTAGAGAAGTCTGTATTTCCTGATGAGGATTATGAGCATGTTTCTGAAGTGGGCAAGGTCATAGAGGAGTTTTCTTACCCTCTCTTTCCTCTCCCTTCCCAAGACCCTTATTGTGAGTATCCTTTTAACCGATGACATCCTCCATTACCTTTCTTAGCTTTCTCCTGTTTGAATAATACTTCATAGAAAAGGAGTGGAGCAAGGTTATTATCTCTTCAATTATCTCCTCAACATCCCTCTTTTCATTCGTGTAGTCGTTGATTACTACAATCTGACATCCGAACCTTGCAAAGAGATTTTCAAAGAAGTTAAACCCCACCCTCGTGAGTCTGTCCCTGTAAGTTACAACCACTCTCTCTACCCTGTAGCTCAAAGCTTCGTTAAAGAGTGCTTGAAAATCCTTCCTTGTGTCAAAGTTAAGAGCTGAAGCTATGTCCTTGTAAACTCCGTCTAATTTCCATCCCCTTGCTATGCAAAAGTTTTTAGCAAGCTCTATCTGATTGATGAGGTCCTGCTTTTGCTTGGGTGTGGAAACCCTTGCATAGATGACCGTCTTTCTCTGAGGGGGTTTCCCCATGGTCTCAAGAAGGTATCTGTAAACGCTCTCTTCGTCGTATTCGTATCTTCCGTTCGGGAGTCTGATAGCTTCCAGCTTTCCTTCTTTCCTGAGTCTCCTGAGAGTGCTTCTGGAAATTCTTAAGACTTCCATTACTTCTTTGGGTTTCATGACAGGATTAATATAGTCAAATGACTATATTCTGTCAAGAGTTTTTAAAAATCTTTGACTATATACCCACGCTTTTTCCCTCATCATCTAAAACAGGAATACAAAGGCACTCACATATAAGGGCTTTTCCATCCTTTGTTACAAACTCACCGGGAAAGGATCGTAAGCTAAAACCCGTAAATAGCTGATTTATATCGTCTGCATTATCCAGACGGATACCAAAGCTTGATACATGCTTACCGATAACCTCCTGGGAATTATATCCAAACAGCGCCTCAAACCTACTGTTACAGAACCTTATTATTCCTCCGGTATCGAATTTAAAGGCAGGAATGGGCAGGTTCTCAAAACAGTGTTTTAAGCTGGATAGCAAACTTTCTAAAAACATAAAAAACAAACTAAAAAACTTCTCTAAACTTATTTACCACAAAACACAAAGAATGCAAACAACCTAGATTTTCTAAGACAACAGATTGGAATCTATATAAAAAAGAGGGTAATAAAAGCCTAATCAGTATATAGGTATGTATCCCGGTTGGGAACAAACCCTTTCACACCATCTCTTAACCGCCGGAAAGTCTGAAAGGCTAACCCCACCTTCCTCCGCTGTGCTCACGTAGGCAAAGCAACCAATATCTGCTATAGAATAAGAGCCTGCAAGAAACTCATTTTCCTTTAAATACTCATTTAAAACCCTTAGTGCCGTTCTCCCGGATTCGCGAAGTGCCTCTAGCTCCTTTGGGTCTCTGGCTTCTTCTGGAACAAACCTTGTCATAAAACGTGCTCTTGCAAGAGCCGGGTCAAGCGTTGTCTTTCCGAAAAGCAGCCACTGGCATATCCTTCCAAAGGTTTTTGGTTCATCCGAATAGATACGGTTTGGGAAAAACCTCTTTCCGAGATAAAGCAGTATGGCATTTGACTCCCAGATAACAAAGCCATTATCAACCAGGACAGGAATCTTTCTGTTGGGATTTAGAGCAACAAACTCTGGACTATTCTGCTCACCTTTAAAAATATCAACTGTAACCTTTTCATACTCCACCCCAAGTTGGTTCAAGGCAAGTCTTACTTTATAGCAGTTTCCAGAAAGGGGATGGTCATATAGTCTTATCATCTTCAATCTCCCACGTACTTTAAGAATTTTTCCGTAAACCTCTCCCTTCCCATAATGCTAAAGAGCACCTCTTTTCGGGGAAGATAGTATATAACCTTGCTCCTGGTACAGACCTCCTTACCCCCGTTTAGCACGTTAACATCAACAAAAACCCTTTTCCCAACAACCTTTTCAAGCTTACCCCTTATCTCAACAAACGAAGATACCCTTACCGGGCTTAAAAAATCCATCTCCACTCTAACCGTAACCCCTATTCTCTTCAGCTTATCAAACATCGTCCAGAAAGCAACCTCATCAACAAGAGCACACTGAATTCCACCGTGGAGGATGCCCGGAAACCCTGAGAAGTGCTCCTCAGGTCTTATGCGTGTAAAGACCTCTCCTTTTTCATCATCGGCAAAGAACCTTAACCTGAGCCCCAAATCGTTACCCGGATCACAGGCAAAACACCTGTATCCCGGAAAATCCAGAAAAACGTTCTCTATCTCCCTAACCATATTACACACTTTAAAGCTCAATTGATTTACCGTCTTCTACAACCTTAGCTACGGCTGCAACCTTCTCTCCTGGCTCAAGGTCGATTAGCTTTAAACCCTGAGTTCCTCTTCCGTATACTTTTATTTCAGATGCCTCCATTCTTATAATCTTTCCATGGGTTGTAATCAGTATGATCTGGTTATCATCGGTTACCTGAAAAGCGCCCACAACAGACCCGTTTTTCTCCGTTGTTTTAATTGTCATAACTCCTTTTCCACCACGTCCTGTTACCCTGTACTCAGAAACAGGGGTTCTCTTTCCGTATCCCATCTCGGTAACGGTAAGAATCTGAGCATCCTTGTCGTGTATAACCTCAAGGCTTACAACCTCATCTCCCTTACCCAGCTTAATACCCACAACCCCTGTGGCAGTTCTTCCCATATCCCTTACCTCTTTCTCATGAAACCTTATAGCCTGTCCCATACGGGTTGTAAGCAGAACCTCATCATCCCCGCTGCTTATCTTTGCCCCGATTAACTCATCACCTTCCCTTACATTTACGGCTATTATTCCACCTGCACGTGGATTTGAGTAAGCCATAAGATCAGTTTTTTTCACTATTCCCTTCTTGGTTGCCATAATTACAAACTGGTTTTCCTTAAACTCTCGAACGGGAAGAACAGCAGCAATGCTTTCCTCAGGGGATAGGTTAAGAAGGTTTACTATAGCCTTTCCCCTTGCGGTCGGACCTGCTTCAGGTATCTCATGAACCTTTAACCAGTAACACCTTCCAAGGTTGGTAAAGAAGAGAAGGTAGCTATGGGTTGAGGCAACAAACACCGCTTCGACAAAGTCTTCCTCCTTAGTTGTTATGCCTGTTTTCCCTTTTCCTCCTCTCCTCTGACTTCTGTAAACACTAAGTGGGGTGGTTTTTATGTAACCTTCGTGGGTTATTGTTACAACCATATTCTCATCGGCTATAAGGTCCTCAATGGAAAGCTCCTCTACATTGTCCAGTATCTCGGTTCTCCTCTCATCACCGTATCGCTTTTTTATGTCTTCAAGCTCACTAACTATAATGTCAAGAAGGAGCTCCTCACTCTCCAGTATGCCTTTGAGGTTTCTTATGGTTTCTTTAAGTGCATCTCTTTCTTCAATTATCTTCTCACGTTCAAGCGCAGTAAGCCTTTGCAGCCTCATATCAAGTATTGCCTGAGCCTGCACCTCGGAAAGGGAGAGCCTTAAGACTAACTGCTCCTTTGCCTCTGAAGGATTTGAAGAATTTCGAATCAACGATATAACTTCGTCTATGTGGTCAAGTGCAACCTTTATGCCCTCAAGTATATGAAGTCTCTCCTCAGCCTTGCGAAGCTCAAACTCCGTACGCCTTGTTACAATCTCCTTTCTGTGCTCTATAAACTGGTTTATAAGCTCTTTAAGGGAGAGGATTCTTGGCTGATTCCTCACAAGGGCAAGCATTATGATCCCAAAAGAGGTATCCATTGGTGTGTGCTTGTAGAGCTGGTTTAGTATAACCTTTGGGTTCTCACCACGCTTAAGCTCTAAAACGATCCTTATGCCCTCCCTATCGGATTCATCCCTTATATCTGAGATACCCTGTATCTTCTCACTCTTTACGAGATCAGCTATACGCTCTATTAACTTTGCCTTGTTAACCTGATAGGGAATCTCGGTAATTATTATAGACTCCCTCTCCCCCTTCTTCTGTTTCTCAATCCTTGCCCTAGCCCTTATCTTTATAACACCCCTTCCTGTAGCATAAGCCTCTTTTATAGCATCCCTGCCACATATAAAACCACCGGTGGGGAAATCAGGTCCGGGAATGTAGTTCATAAGCTCATCAATTGATATCTTAGGGTTTCTAATCTGCGCAACTATGGCATCAACCAGCTCACCCAGATTATGAGGGGGAATGTTTGTTGACATACCTACTGCAATACCTGATGCGCCGTTTAAAAGGAGGTTTGGGACCCTTGCGGGAAGAACGGTTGGCTCAGATGCACTTCCATCGTAGTTGGGAACAAAATCCACAGTTTCCTTATCTATATCGGCAAGCATCTCCCCTGCTATCCTTGCAAGCCTTACCTCCGTATAACGCATTGCAGCAGGAGGGTCTCCATCTATAGAGCCAAAATTACCCTGTCCGTCTATTAGAGGGTATCTCATTGAGAAATCCTGAGCCATTCTGACAAGGGCATCGTATATGGCTGCATCACCGTGGGGATGGTACTTACCCATTACATCCCCAACGATCCTTGCAGACTTCTTATAAGGTTTATTCCACTCGTTTCCCAGCTCATACATGCCATAGAGAATTCTTCTATGAACAGGTTTTAGACCATCTCTTACATCTGGTAGAGCCCGTCCAACTATAACACTCATTGAGTAGCTAAGATAAGACTCCTTCATCTCATCTTCTATATTTACGGGCACTATCTGGGAAGCTGTTGACATAAATAGAGTCCTCCTAAATAAATAAAAAGATGTTAAATAAATAGGATAAAGAACACACACAAAGGTGTCAACGAAAACGCACCTCAGTATCTAAACGGTTGACAATAAACCCGTATTTATTTATAACTTCTCTAGAAGGGTTAACCTAAATAAGGAGTGAAAACATGAAGGCACGTGATATAATGACAAAAGATGTACTCTCTGTTGATGAGAACATATCCGTTAAAGAAGCGGTGGATATAATGGCAAAGAATCAGATAGGGGCACTTATAGTTCAGACTCCAAAACCAACGTTTGGCATATTTACCCAAAACGACCTTCTAACAAGGGTGGTTGCGGAGGGAAGAGATCCGGAAAAAACCAAGATACGGGACGTTATGACAGAGAGCGTACAATGTGTACAGGCTGATGACAGCATTGAGGATATAGCAAGGATAATGTATGAAGAAAACATTCGCTATCTTCCGGTTATGGAAGGGAGAAAACTTGTGGGTATTATCTCAGTAAGTGATCTGTTTAAGGTCATATTTAGAGGAGCCGAGGGTTATCAGGAAGAGGTAATATAGCCTAAATCCCAGAAAACCTATCAATTTCTTAGGTTAGCTAAAATTGTTGATTCCTCCCAACGAATAAAATAAACTATGTTTCCTGCTTACTGGAATGTATCTGTGGATACCCAAATACCGCCTGCTGGGTTTGGATGGGTATCCAGAGTCAGGCGGGATAAAAAGTAGCCCAGCACAAAACCACGTTGTGATTCCTGATGTGGTTTTTGCAATCACGGAGCAATGAATAGATTTGTAAAATCCCACGGACTGGGAAATGACTACATAGTCCTTGATAAATCAAACCTCTCTTTTGAAACCACCCCGGAGGTTGTAAGGCTTATCTGCAACAGAAACTACGGAATAGGTTCGGACGGTATATTGCTTCTTGTCCCATCAACCAGAGCTGACTTTGGACTTCTCATTTTTAACCCTGACGGCAGCGAGGCAGAAAAGAGTGGAAACGGGTTAAGGATATTTGCAAAGTTTCTCTACGAACACGGATACACAGATAAAACCTCCTTCAGCATTGACACACCGGGGGGAATTGTATGGGTTGAGCTTGAGGCAAAAGAAAAAAGGGTTTCCCACGTTACAGTTGATATGGGAGAGGCCACATTCCAGAGCAACCTAATACCGGTTGAGGGAGAGGAAAGAGAGGTTGTAGGTGAAGAGCTTAGAGTAAACGGTGAGATACTCAAGTTCACAGCAGTCTCTGTTGGAAACCCCCACTGTGTTGTATTCGTTGATGAGCTAAACGAAGGTTATGTAAGGAAAGTGGGTCCCTTAATTGAAAACCACAGGATGTTTCCAAAGAGGACAAACGTTCAGTTTGCAAAGGTTGTTTCAAGGGATAGGGTGGAGATACTTATATGGGAACGTGGAGCCGGATACACACTTGCCTCGGGAAGCAGCTCATGTGCCGTTGCAGCAGCATGTGTAAAAAACGGCTTTACGGACAGAAAGGTAACGGTATCCATGCCAGGGGGTGAGCTTCAGATAGAGGTTGGAGAAGACTGGTCAATAAGAATGCGGGGGCCTGTAGAGGAGATATGCACAGGGGAGATAAGCAGAGATATGCTTGAGAAGATTAACAAACTCTCCTCTCTTGGAATCTAAATATAGCTTTTATGGAAAGATTTATAATAAGTTCCGAAACAGTTCTACCCATATCTTCTCCCCCTATAATAAAAGGCTCTGTGTTTGTAGATAAAGGTAAGATAGAGGATGTAGGAAGCACAGAAGAACTTCTAAGAAAATACAGAGATATAAAGAGAATAGACCTGGGAAGAGGTATTCTTCTTCCCGGATTTATAAATGCCCACGTACACCTAGAACTTGGCTGTATAACAAAAAAGATAAAGAGATCCGGTGGATTTGGCTTATGGCTTGGGCAGGTGATTAAGGCTCTTAGAGAAGAAAGAACAGAAGAAGAAATTGAAGCCTCGGTTAGAGATGGAATAAATGAGCTCATTGAAAGTGGTGTAACAACGGTTGGAGAAATCTCCTCCTTCGGACTGGACAGATATCCCCTTAAGGAAAGCGGCTTAAGGATTGTTCTATTCGTTGAGCTTTTTGACAGGCATAAGGACTTCTGGAATCTGTTTGGCTTTGAGAAAAACGAGGTGTTTGAAGAAAGGCCTTTTCCTCATGCTCCCTATTCCTGTTCTCCTGAATTTTTAAAAACGGTTATAGATTTCTCCAGAAAAAACCACATACCGATTGGAATACACCTTGCAGAAAGCAGAGAGGAGGTGAAGTTTATACGGGGAGAAAAAAACGTGTTTGAGGCTAAGATATTCCCGATGGTGGGAAGAGAGGTTTTTCAAAGAAGTAAAGCCCCCTCACCATTTGGGTACTTAAAGGCACTTGGTTTTTTTAACGAAACAAAAGTTACAGCCGTTCACATGGTTCATATATCAAAGGAAGAAGCAAGTGAGATACCGGACTACAGCATAGGGGTGGTTATGTGCCCGCGAAGCAATCTCTTCTTAGGAGTTGGTCTTCCACCTGTTCTACAGTATAGAGGATACGAAAGGATAGGAATTGGAACGGATGGGCTATCAAGCAATCTTAACCTAAACATCTTTGAGGAGCTAAGGTCCTTCTATCTTCTCTTTTCAAAGAGGCTCGGGCAAAGGGCTTCTTTCCTTACGGTCTACCTTGCAACCCTTGGTGGAGCAAGGGCCCTTTTCCTGGAAGACAGGATAGGAAGCATAGAGAAGGGAAAGGAGGCAGACCTTATTTTTTTAAAACCCAGGCACACCTTTTCCGACCCCTATCTTTCCGTTATCTCATCTTGCAAAGAGGACTTAAAACTTGTTATGGTAAGGGGAAGAGAAATACACTCAAAACCCAGATGAAGGCAGAGATTAACAAGCTCTTTGTATATGGCACCTTGCTAAAAGGAGAACCAAGGAGCCACCTTATCCACGATTGTAAGCTCCTTGGTATAGAAGAGGTTCCAGGAAGGCTCTACGACACAGGTAAAGGATATCCGGCCGCCGTATTTGAAAACCCCGTTAAGGAAAAAGTTACAGGGGAGGTATATCTCCTTGGGGAAAACCCGGAGAAGAAACTAAAGCTCCTGGATCAAGTAGAAGGGGTAGAGAGCGGACTCTACAGGAGAAGGGTGCTTCTACACAACGGGCTTTCCCTTTACGCGTATGAGGCATCTTATCTGCTAAAGGATAGGCCTTTAAAAAATATAGCCTCCGGAAACTGGAGAAGGTATGGCTCAGTTGCGTTTAAAGACCCAGCAGGGTTTTCAATCTCTTTTGAAAGGCATCAAAAAAGGAGTTATAGGGATTTTTCCTGCAGCAGCTCAAATGAGCTTATTTTCCTAAAGGGGAATATTCCGGTTCTGATTACCGCTCCTCATGCAACCTCACACCTACGCATGAACAAGCTAAAGTACGAAGAAGAGTACACAGGGGCAATCTCCGTTCTCCTTCACATACTTACGGGGTCACACACACTGTACACAAATTGTGCGTTAAAAACTGATCCAAACTTCTATGAGCATACCCCCTTTAAGGAGAGGATAAGGGAAATTGTAGAAGAGTTCGGGATAAGATTCGTTATAGACATTCACGGTACAAGAACCCAGACAAACAACGACATCTACCCCGGGATCGGAAAAAGGGGAGAGTTTTTGCTTGGCAATGAAAAACACTTTTCCCTCCTAGAAGAATCCACAAAGGCATATGGTCTCACACTGGGAGGGCTTAATGTGTTTCCGGCTTCCCGTCAGATGACCGTTACAAAGTTCGTTTCCCAGAACCTAAAAATCCCTGCAATGCAGCTCGAGATAAACAGGGAGTTAAGAAACCCTCAAGGAAACCCCGGGGGATTTAAAAACCTAATAGATGCACTCCTAAAGTACATAAGATCCATTCAGGAAATACTCTAGCCCTCTAAAACGTCAAGCGGGATGTCTTTTTTTAATATTCCCTTTTCAGAAGCTCTCTTAAAAAGAACCTCAAGAGCCCTTTTCCCTCTCTCCCCCATATCCCTTGTGTACTCGTTTACATACATAAGCACAAACCTCTCACCAAGCTCCCCACTTATACCCCTTCCAAACCTCAGTGCATACTCAAGTGCCTCATCCTTATGAGATAACCCGTAGTCTATGCTCTCCCTATGAACCCTAAGAACCTCCTTCTGAAGCTCCTCTTCAATGTCTCTTCTAACAACGTTTATTCCAAGGGGCAGAGGAAGCGAGGTATCACTTGCCCACATACCACCGAGGTCAAAAACAACCCTTAACCCAAAGTCCCTGTAGGTAAGCTGTCCCTCATGTATGATGAGACCAGCATCAACCTCTTCATCCATAACGGCAGACATTACCCTGTCAAAAGGCATCTCAACCGGGATAAAACCGCTTGCATATATACTGAGGAGCAAAAACGCAGTTGTAAGCTTCCCTGGAATCCCTACTCTCTTTCCACTTAAATCCTTTATATCCCTTCTTGCCACAACAATGGGTCCATACCCTTCCCCCATACTTGCGCCACAGGAAAGTATCCTGTATCTGTCCGCCACGTATGTGTAGGTATGAGCAGAGATGGCTGTAACCTCAAGCTGCCCCTCAAGTGCCCTTTTATTTAGACTCTGTATCTCTTCTATAACATGCACAAAATCGATCCTATCGGATACAACCCTGTTATTTGCTATTGCATAAAACATAAACGCATCATCCGCATCAGGGCTATGTCCAAGTCGCATAACGCTCTTTTCCAAGGCTTTCCTCCTTTTAAGTTTCCCTCTCGGGGTAGGTGCTTATGGTATTTAACCTAAAGACGGAACCCCTGTCCTCAGCTTTAAACAGCTTATGGAGAAGCTCCCTATACACCATGATACCCTCAATCTCTTTTTCCCTAAGATTGTACCTTATCCTCTCAGTAAGATACGTAAGACATATATCCTCACTGAGATTTAGCTTTTTTGCCTCAAGACGTGCTATTTCCCTTACGCTTTTTAGCCCTATGGACTTTGCGGTTTTAAGTGCACTTAAATTCCTTCCGAGTAAAACCCCCCTGTTTACGGCGTAAACCGCATAAACAAAGGGAAGACCCGTTTCCTGTGTCCATATCTCACCAAGGTCAAAAACCCTGTAGCCTGAAGGCGGGAAATACTTTAGCTTGAGCCCGGTATCACCTATAAACATACCCCCATCCACACCATCTAGGAACCTACTATCGGGCTCCCTTACAACGTATGTGGGGAAAACCCCGTTAAAGACCTCAAGTATTATCTTAAGCAAAGAGGCTGAACTCTGGGACCTTGAATCAACGGCAACGGTTTTAATTGCCTTTATAGGCAACCTGGATAGGAGAACAACACTGTCTACCTCTCCATACGAGGAAATTGATATATCTGAAACCACAGTGTAGTCCCGCTGAAGGAGCTCAAAAACCGGAATAAGCCCCAGATCCACCTTTCTTTCAAAAAGCCTTCTTGAAAGCGTAGAAGGGGGAAAATAGGATATCTCAAAATCGTGCTCAACTAGGGCGGCCTCAAGCGGAAAAATAAGAGGTCTTACGTTTAGAAAGGGAACGGAACCAAGCTTAATCAACTACACCTCCCATATACCTATAAAGAGCCAAGGTCTCCCTGCCATCTTCTGGGTAAAAAGATCCTTTCGTAAACAGAGATTGCATATGAGTCTGTCATTCCCGCTATAAAATCGCATACAGCCCGCTCAAGTGGCTCACCCTCCCGAGGACCTCTGCCATAAAACCTAGAGAACTCATCGGGATTGTTGCAGAAGTATTCATAAAGCTCTTTTATTATCTTTGAAGCCTTAACAAAATTTGACCTTATCTTCTCATTCATATACACGTTCTCAAAGAGATAGCTTCTAAGCTCAAGAACAGCCTCTTCAACCTCCTTGCTCATAACTACCCTTTTCTCCCCGAGCCGTCTGGTTTCAAATATGATATCCGTAACCATCCTGTTTATCCGCTCCGAGTTTGTTTTACCAAGAACCTTTATACACTCCTTTGGAACATCCTCGATTGTAATGATACCGGCCCTTATTGCGTCATCAAGATCATGATTTGCATAGGCTATAAGGTCTGAAACCCTAACCACCTGCCCCTCCATTGTCTCAGGGCGGTAAAGCGGGTTGTCAAGAGGTCCCATACCCTTTGAGTGTTTCGATATACCGTCTCTTACCTCGTATGTCAGGTTAAGCCCGCGTCCATCCTTCTCAAGGACATCCACAACCCTTAAGCTGTGGGCTACGTGCTTAAAACCACCCGGAAATATCTCGTTTAGCACAGCCTCACCGGCATGACCAAACGGTGTGTGGCCAAGGTCGTGCCCCAGTGCTATTGCCTCTGTGAGGTCCTCATTGAGTCTTAAGGCCTTTGAAATCGTTCTTGCAATCTGGGCAACCTCTATCACATGTGTAAGCCTGGTTCTGTAGTGATCCCCCGTAGGGGATAGAAAAACCTGGGTCTTGTGCTTTAACCTGCGAAACGCCTTTGAATGAACGATTCTGTCCCTATCCCTTTGAAACTCGGTTCGGATAGGACACGGAGGCTCTGGTCGAACCCTCCCCTTACTCTGAGAGCTTAACGTAGCCAGAGGGGAAAGGACCTTTTTTTCTATCTCCTCAAGCTCTTCCCTTATCGTCACGTCAAAACCTCCAGAGGGTCAGGGTCTAATTAGCACCCCTTTTCCCCTTAAAAACTCCTTTGCCTCCTTTATAGAGTACTCACCGTAGTGAAATATAGAAGCCACCAAAACCGCATCAGCCTTTCCGTAAACAAGACCCTCATAGAGATGCTCAAGCCTTCCCGCACCACCTGATGCAATAACCGGAATACCAACGGATTCGGATACAGCCCTTGTAAGCTCAATATCGTACCCTTCTTTTGTTCCATCCCTGTCCATGCTTGTAAGAAGAATCTCTCCGGCTCCAAACTCCTCCATTTTCCTTGCCCAGCAAACCGCATCAATACCTGTTGGGTTTCTTCCGCCGTGGGTAAACACCTCCCATCTACCGTCTGAAACCCTTTTTGCATCTATTGCAACAACTATACACTGACTTCCAAACCTGTCAGCTGCTCTTTTTACAAACTCCGGGTCCTTTACAGCAGCGGTGTTTATAGAGACCTTATCGGCACCTGCAAGGAGAAGATCCCTTATGTCCTCAATACTTCTTATACCCCCACCAACAGTAAGGGGGACAAAAACCTCACCGGCGGTTCTGTCAACAACCTCTATCATAGTTCTTCTTTCCTCATAGGAAGCCGTGATATCAAGAAACGTAATCTCATCAGCCCCCTCCTCACTGTAGCGCTTTGCAATCTCTACAGGGTCTCCTGCATCCCTCAGGTTAAGAAACCTGACCCCTTTTACAACCCTTCCGTCTTTAACGTCCAGACAGGGTATTATCCTTTTTGCCAGCACCCTATTGAGCTCTCCTTCCTGAAGAGAATCTATCTATTGCTTCTTTTAAATCTATTCTACCGGTATAGATGGACTTACCAAGGATAACCCCAACCAGGCCCAAATCCTCCAAAGGAGAAAGCAACTCAAGGTCCCTAATTGATGCTATACCACCCGACGCTATAACCGGTATAGGGGAAAGAGAGAGAAACCTTCTAATAGAATCCGTATTTATCCCCTCCATGGTCCCGTCTCTATCAACATCGGTGTGTATAAGAAGGGAAACCCCGAGTTCAAAAAGCCCCTTTAGAACGACCTCTATATCTACATCCGCAACCGTCTTCCACCCATACAGGGCAAGTTTTCCTCCTTTTGTATCAACCCCCACAGCTACCCTGCCCGGAAACTCTCTGCAAACCATGGAAAGAAACTGAGGGTCATTAAAGGCCGCAGTCCCTATAATCACCCTGTTTATACCAATGTCAAAATATCTCCTTACGGTTTCAATACTTCTTATACCCCCTCCTTCCTGTATATCAACGGAGACGGAATCCCTTATGGCCTTTATCGTATCCAGGTTTCGTGGCTTCCCCAAGAAGGCTCCATCAAGGTCAACAACATGTATAAGCTCTGCCCCGCATCCCTCCCACTTTTTTGCAGTCTCAACCGGGTCCTCAGAAAACACTACCTCTGTTCCCTCCTCTCCCTTTAATAGCCTTACACACTTTCCACCCTTTAAATCAATGGCAGGGATAACAAGCATCTACTTACCACTCTCCAGAAACTTTAAAAACTCATCCACAACCTCTCTAACCCCTTCCCTTGCAAGCTGATCCGCACTGATCCACTTACCTCTTCTCCTTATAAACTTTCCAAGCTCTGCAATGTTTTCAAGAAGCGGTCTCTGCGTTTCGGCAAAGTAGGCTTGCCAGAGAGTCTCCCCTTTTGGGGTTTCTATAAGCTCAACACTAAAGGCAACCGATGCGGGAGATTCAACCCCGAGTTCACCTCCAACCCTCTCACGATACTCAACTAAGGCTCCAGCAAAAACGCCCTGAACACCCAGATTCTTCCCGGTTACAATAGCTGCTTCCCTGTAAGAAAGCTCTGGGTTTTCCTTTCTTACCTTAAAAAACTCCTCACTCGATACCCCAAAAGGAAGCACATAAAGGCTCTCTTTCCTCAGGGTAAGCTCATTGTGGAAAAGGGAAGCAACAAATATCCCCTTCTCCTCGCTTAGGTTCTCCTTTGCAGGATTAAAAGGTAGAACCACAACCCTTTTTATCTCAAGTGCTTTCTTTCTGGAATCGTCCGGTTTTCCAACATAAGGGGCACATGAAACAAGGGCAAGAAACAAGCACATTAGGGAAAAGATAAAAAACCTCATGTATGAGTATAAATATACAGGAATATAAGAAATTTAAAACCCTGGGTTTAGGAGTCTTGACACGCAAACCAAAGATTGATTTAATGAGAAGAAAGAAAAGAAGGAGGGAAAGAAATGGAGCTTTTTGAAGCAATAGGCTCAAGAAGAAGCATAAGGTTTTTTAAACCTTGGAAGCCGGTAGAGGACTGGAAGATACAGATGATGCTTCAGGCAGCAAGATACGCATCATGCCAGGGAAACTGTAACTCAACTGAGGCAATAGTTATAGATAAAAGAACGTATCCGAAGGAGAAGTTTGAGAAGATAATAGAGTGTGCTTCCCCGTTTAACGAGCTTCACCTTCGTCAGGCCCCTATAGTGATAGCATGGCTTATAAACCTGGATTCCTGGTATAAGGAGCTTGTGCAATCCTTTGCGGTTCTATTCCCAGCAAGAGCGGTAACCGCAGCACACGGATGGACATACAAACTCCTTACGGAGGTAACCTATCCCCGTCTTATGAGCTTTCCAAGGGAAAGAACGGAAGGGCTGCTGAGGATAGAGGCGGGACAGGCCATAGCACACGCAATGCTTGTGGCAACAGAGCTTGGTCTTGGGTGCTGCCTCCTTGCTACTGGAAGAAAGCCCTCAGAGTTTCCAAAGGTCTTGGGAGTTCCAGACAACATAGTTCCAATATGGCTTATGGCGGTAGGCTATCCGGCAGAATCCCCTGGACAGAGACCGAGAAAACGCTTTGACAGGCTCTTCCACTACAACGAATACGGTAACCCTCTAAAAGAAGACCCACAGGTAAAAGAAGAGCTAAAGAAGAGAAAGATGATTCAACCAATGGACCCGCTCCCATGGAGAGATGAAGAGCTTAAATACATCTGCAGGATGTTTGGGCTTCCAGAAGACCTTCCAGATATGCCAAAGTCCCACATAAAGGCACTCTATTCCGAATCATCCCCTTACTACGGTGAGCTTCCTCCAGAAGAGGTACTTCTTGCAAGAGGGGTTGAAGGATAGGGAAACAAGAAGTGGGTAGGGGTTTAAGCCCCTACCCTAATTACCTTGCCTAGCCATTCTTATCCTTGATAGCAACTCAACTACCCTTTCCTTTACCTCCCCAACCGCTATCTCACCAAGACACCTTACACCGTAGGGACATGCTGGGGTGTATCCAAATTTTGTACATGGGCTGCAGGGAAGGCCTTTGTTTATAACCACGTGGTTTCTTCCAGGAGGTGCCCATTTCCTCTGAATCCCTGCACCAAATAAAGAAACGGTTGGTGTTCCAACCCCGTAGGCTATATGCATAAGTCCTGTATCAGAAGAGATAAAAAGATCCAGCTGTGATATTATAGCAGCGGTCTCTAAAATGGTTGTTTTTCCAACAAAGTTAAGAAACTCTATACCAGATAAGGCCTCTTTAAACCTCTTTGCATCACCCACATCCTCCCTACCGCCAACAAGAACTGTCCCTATTCCTTCTTTTGAAAGCTCTTTTGAAAGCATGGAAAACTTCTTAATCCCCCACCTTCTCTCCCTAACCGTTGCTCCGGTAAACACTCCAACCAGAGCATCCCAGCTCCTCCTGAAATCACCTATCATTCTACCAAACCTGACCACCAAATCCTTACCAACCGGTAAAAAGGGGCTTTCTTTATCAAATCCATACTCAATACCTGTAACTTGAGAGACGAGTTTTAAAAAGCTATAGACCTCGTATTCATCCTGACTGTATGAAACCGGATGGGTAAGGAGCTTTTTTCTTTCCCCGTTTGTATCAAAACCCACCCTGACAGGAGCACCCGTTAGGTAAGCAGTTACAGCACTCAGGCGGTGCCACTGCTCCGTATCAATTACCATATCGTAGTCCGTCCTTATAACCTTAAGGAGCTCAAAAGGGGGGTTAACATCGTATTGAAAAACCCTATCCACATACGGACAGCCCTTAAGAATCCCCGCGTTTCTCCTCTCAGCAAGAACATCAATTCTTGAATCTTTAAAGCTTGCTCTAAGAGCCCCTAAAGCGGGATAGAGAAGCACAGCATCACCTATACCACCCGGACGGATAACAAGAATCTTTGTGTAAACCGGATTTGGCCCTTTCCGGGGGGTAAAGAAATAGCGGGAAATTTGGGATGCAACTCCCCCGACAAAAAAGTCAAGCTTTTTTAACACCTCTGTTTTAAAACCCATTTTACTGCTTTAGGATATCACAATCCGAAGCACAAAGAACCCAGAAACACCCTATTCGCCAACTGTTCCCGTTTCCGGGTTATAGCTGTATTCCTTTCCAAGAGGGTGCTCGGGGAAATCCCATCCGTTTTCCCTTGTAAAATCCTTTAGCTCCTCCAGGTCTCTGGGATACCTTCCAAAAGACCTCTTAAACCTGCGGGAAACCCCGGAGAGATAAGCTGTGTTATATTTAAGTTCCTGCTCTAAAAGGGTTTCACTCCTTACCTTATTCAGCCCAGAAACTATAACAAACCCTCTGCCAAAAGGCTCCTTTGGGATCTCTTTTACAAGACCTTTGCTTTTTAACTCGGAAAGAGCTGAAGGGGCATGCCCATAAATCTCTATATACCTCCTTAAAGCCCAAGTAAGAAGGTCTTCCATATCCATTGCATCAAGCTCCTTTAAGTTTCTCAGGGCAAACTCCTTTCGTCCCTCAATTGTGGTTGTCCTGTAGATCTCCTCCCATATCCTTCTTGCAAGCTCTCTGCTACCACCTTTGGAAAGAGAAGAAGCTGCCATTCCCCTAAGCGAGGCACGGCGAAACTCTGAAAGACCGGGTTTTTCAGAAGCCTCTTTAAACAACTCAGCAGCCCTTTTGTAGTCTTTAACGTATAGGTAGTATATGAATGCCTCTTCAAGGGGAAGACGGAAGTTTTCAGGGTTATTCTTTCTTCCCTTATCAAATAGCTTTATCCCCCTTTCAATATCACCAAGACCCAGGGGAGGAGGCTCTGCAAGAAAGGTTCCTCCGTAGCGGTATGCGTTTACAAACTTTGGGTCAAGATCCGTGATTATGTCAAAGTAGTGGTATAGAAGCTCAGGGTCCCTCTCCTCCACACTTCTTCCACCAAAGTACTGAATTGCCCTAAGCCAGTATATGTCTGCAAGCAGTTCCTCATAACCCAGAGAAAATCTCTTCAGTGAAGCTGATGAAAAATAGAGGCTCTCTTCAACCACCCTGAACTTCCCGCGCATATCCTCTACCCTTTTCTGAAAAGGAATCGAGGCAACAATAAGAAAAGCTATAACCAAAAGCCCCTTATAAGGACTCCTTATAACAGACTCAAACATTACACACCGTTATCTAAACTCCCTTTTCTCAAATATGATAATTGAGAGAAAAACAAGCACCGATGCGTAGATAACAGCATAAGCTGTGGTGTAGAGTATAAGCTCTGGGTTTATACTTCCTCCGTAAACTGCCTCCCTTCTTACATCGAACTTCTCAAGATGAGGAACAACTCTGTATATAACCTCAAGCAAGCCCCTTAATACCCTATTCTTTACCCCTTCTGCAAATATAAGTATGTCACCGGAAAACCTTCCTATTACAAAAAGAAAGAAGGTAAAAAGGAGGCTCATAATGGGTGTTGTAAAGCTTGAAAAAACAAGTGCAATCCCTATAACTATCAAAAACTCAAGATACTCAAAGTAGATTGCCTTAAAAAACTCCATAAAATAGTTTCCGCCGTAGTAAAACCTTATAAAATCCCCATACCTTAGCTCCGTATAAAGCACTATTAAAAACAGTATAAAACCCATGGCAACTGTATTTACAAGAAGTGTAAAGGAAAGGCCAAGATACTTTCCAACCACAAACTCGTATCTGCGCACCGGTTTTGAAAATATGTTATACACCGTCTTTTTATCGATCTCTTTGTGGACAAGTCCGGTTCCAAGAAACACCGAGATCACAATCCCGATAAGGGATATTGCTGTAAGCCCAAGGTCTTTTACAATCTTGTTGTACTGCTCTGCTGATATGCTTGCAAAAATAAGGGAGCTAAGGATCATCAAGAAGGCAAAAAGAAGGAGGCTATATAGCACCCTGTCTCTTTTTGCTTCAACGAAGGTGTTATAGGCTACAGCAAGAATCGTTTTCATCGCTTTTTCTCTCCACCGCTATTCTGACCCATCTCCTTAACAAAAAGCCCTTCAAGTGATTTCCTGAGAGGGTAAAGGGAAACAATGTCTGCACCTGAGTTAGATACCACCTCTATAACCCTGGATTTTATATCCTCATCGAATCTAAGAACTATAAACCCGGCTCTTTTTTCAACCTCCACTTTAAGATCCCCAAGCCTCTCCGCTATATTAGAGTCAGTGTATCTAAGAAGCATCTCGTAGTCTGTATGAATGTCTTCAAGAAGCTCTCCAAGCTCCCCCGTTCTTACAACCCTTCCGCCTATAATAACCCCCACCCTATCACACATCGTCTCCACATCCGAGAGTATATGGGAGCTAAGAATAATGGTTTTCCCCTTCTTTTTCTCCTCAAGTATAAGCTCCCTTATCTCCCTCTGCCCTATCGGGTCAAGCCCAGACATTGGCTCATCAAGTATGAGAAACTCGGGATCGTTTATAAGTGCTTGAGCGATCCCTATCCTCTGAAGCATGCCCTTTGAGTACTTTCTGAGCTGAACCTTCCTTGCATGGGTCATATTTACCTTCTCAAGGAGCTCATCTATTCTCCTCAGAAGAGCCTTACCGTTTATGCCGTGGAGTTGCCCCATATAACGAAGAAGCTCTTCTCCCGTAAGGTAGTCGTAAAAATAAGGGTTCTCGGGAAGGTATCCTATGTGTTTTTTAACCGATACATCCCCGGCAGGTCTTCCCATTATGCTTACGCTTCCACCCGTAATCCCAACAAAGCCAAGAACCGCTTTAAATGTGGTTGTCTTTCCCGCACCGTTTGGGCCAACAAAACCGAAAATCTCTCCCCCGTTAACGGAAAAGCTTACACCCTTTAAAACACGAACCTTCTTTCTAAGAAAACCCGTAGGGTAGTCCTTTATGAGATTCTCTACCTTAAGCACTATCATCGCCTGTTTAGTTACAAAACCCCCTACCCACCACAATCAGGGTCACTTCTTGTAGATTCAAACTGACCCGGGCTTCCCGATGGCTGGGAAGTAACTGTGCACTTTATAACCTTATCCGCAAATATGGAAAAGTCCTTTCTCCCAACGGTATGTGCCCTAACCATAGATGCCTCCCATCCGAAATCCCCCTGAAGGGAAAGAGGGTCTGAACCGACATCCCCACTCCACCCCACACAGTAGCCAGCCTTGGGAGCAGAACAATTTGCCTCATTAGCGGTATCCCCATCATTAACAACTGCGTTTTCAAACGTGCTGTCAATTAGAGCATCCTCTTCATCACCCGTTCCTCTAGGGTCACGGAGGCTGTCTTCTACCCCGGAGCTTCCTATAAGGTTTGTAAAGTCCCTTACACCGTTACCGTTTAAATCCTGCTCAAAGTACTCATACTCTGCGTCCCTAAGTGTCTGAAGAAGCTTCCTTGCGTTTGCCTCGTTTGAAGATATTCTTGCCTTTAAAAGGTTTGGAACAACAAGCGCGGTAAGGATTCCGATAATCGCTGCAACAACAAGAAGCTCAATCAGGGTAAAGCCCCCTTCCGTTTTCTTTTGCTCCCATGCTACCATCTTAAAATCCTTTAGGAGATTGAGTCTTAAAGAGAGGAGAAACCTCTTAAGCCTCTCCTCTCTTTTTGGTAAAAGCTTTAAACACAAAACAAGAATTAAAAAACTAATCACAACCTCCAGAACCTCTTTTGGCTTCAAATGTCCCTGGATTACCTGTAGTTTCACTGCTAACGGTGCACCTTATAACCCCATCTGCAAAGACAACAAAGTCTTTTCTTCCGGTTTTATTTACACTTGTAGGGGAAGCTCCCCATCCAAAATCCTGAAAAGGATCTTGTGGTTCATCTCCAGCATCCTCAGGCCAGTGCCAGCTAACACAGTACCCAGATTTAGGTGAAGTGCAACCTGCTGCTTCAGCTGGTCCACTTCCTGCTGCTCCTGCATTGTTATCTGCCCCCTCAAAACTGCTGTCAATAAGTGCATCTTCCTCTTGATTTGTTCCAGCCGGATCACGAAGACCACCTGCATCTCCAAGTTTCCCTATTTTATTCGTATAATCCCTTGTTCCATTCTCATCTAGATCCTGCTCGAAGTACTCACCTTCTGCGTCTCTTAGAGTCTGCATCATCTTTCGTGCGTTTGCCTCGTTTGCGGATATCCTTGCCTTAATCAGGTTTGGAATAGCAAGGGCAAGGAGAATTCCGATAATGGCAGCAACAACAAGAAGCTCAATCAGGGTAAAACCCTTCTCTCGCTTTTTCCTCTTACTCCCTGACTTAAACATCTTTAAATACCTCCTTTACTCTGGTTTTTATGATGCTAAATTGCAATATATATGCCAGCACAGGTTTTGGGATTTAACGTATTAAAATCATTAAAAAAAGTAAAAACTCCATATTTAAATCTCCCTTTGTACAGGACTTTTTATAAGGATTTGGTGTGACTTTTTTTGCAAACAAAAGACGGTTTGTGACAAAAATTGTCAACTTTTGGGAAAGCAAAGAACTCTCTTGCAAAATTAAGATTTATGTATCAATATAAAAGAACCAAAACCATGTCAGGGAGAGCAAGAGTTGAAAAAAGCTATAGGTTTAATTCTTGCAGTAGTTTTTTTTACAGCGTGCGGAGACCTTAAGGTATCATCTTATCTCAACCAGCCACCGGGTAAAGAAACCGGAAGATACAGGGCGATAGAGATTTACGATTTTGAAACTGAGCTGCCCGATGTTCCAGAAGAGCTCCTTAAACGCCTTCCGGATGAAATCGCAAATACACTTAAATCCAGAAAAACCAGATTTCAGAGGATAAGCCGTGAGCCCATTGAGGACATACCAGCTGCCAACACGGTTGTTCTCCTCGGTGAGATTGTCGATTACGAATCCGGAAGGGATATAAAGTTTGAAGAGGGGGCGGTAAAGTTTGGTGAGTCCTCAATAACGGTTCAGATTGCACTCGTTGATAAGGAAAGCGGAGAAGAGGTTGCAAGCGGGCAGGTAAACGGCTTTAGCTCCCTCGGGTTCTTTAGAAGCGGCATAGTTGCAAAGGAGCTATACAAAAACCTGGCAGAAGAGATAGTAAAGCTTATAACCCAAAACTATAAGTAGGAGGAGGGGAGATATGATAAGGGGTAAAAGTTTTTTTCTTGCGTTTTTCTCACTTGCTTTAGTTATATCTTTTCTTGCTGATCAAAAGAGTGCATACGCAAAGAAAAAAAGCACAGAAAACCCACAGGCAAACTCAAAGGCACTTGATAACTACCTTAAGGGAAGGAAAGCATACCTTCTCTTTACCCCAAAGGGTTTTAAAGAGGCAATAGAGTACTACAACAAAGCAATAGAGATAGACCCAAAGTTTGCCCCGGCATACGCAGGGCTTGGAGAGGTTTACTCCTCAATCGGATACTACAAGTACGAGGTAAGGGAAGACTACGAAGACTACTTTAACAGAGCATACACAAATATACTTAAAGCACTCTCCCTTGATGGAAACTCCAGGGAGTGTAAGAGGGCACTTGCTCTAAACTACCTTCACCTGAGAAGGCTAAAGGATGCCGAGGCTGTAGCAAGAGAGGTTATAGAGAAATACCCGGATGATGCAGAAAGCTACTACATACTCTGGGCTGCAACAGGTCAGAACCCGGAGAGTCCATACATAAAGAAGGCACTTGAGCTAAACCCAAACCTCGTTTTAGCCCACGTTGGACTTGCAACGGCTTATTTCTTTAAGAAAGGAGACTACAAAAAGGCTACAGAACACTACAGAAAAGCCCTTGAGCTTGCAGCCTCTCCACAGCTCCACAACTACCTGGGAACTGCTCTAAGGACACAGGGATACCTACATCAAGCGGTAAGTGAGTATAAAAAGGCAATAGAGCTTGACCCAAACTTTGCACCGGCATACATGAACCTCGGGATCACCATGTTTTTCCTAAACAGATTTGAGGACTCAATCTCCTACCAGAAAAAAGCCCTTTTGCTTAACCCAAATTACCCCGATGCCTACTACTACCTGGGTCGTGCCTATGAAAAGACAAACAACCCAAAAGAGGCAATAAGACACTACGAAACCTTTATTGAGCTTGCTGGTAAGTACGACAAGTACGCAGGATACGTGGCAAGCGCAAAGGAAAGCATAGTGAGGCTAGGTGGGAGCAAAAGGTGAGTAAAGAGGAAGGCAGGAAAAAGCAAATAATAAACCTCTCATTTTCCCTGGAATCCAACGCCAGCCTCTGGAACATAGTCTTTAAGGGGTTTGATGAAGAGGTTGTACTCCTTTCCAGATTTGAGGCAGAAGAGCCAGAGGCGGTCAATATACTTAAGAGATTTGGAGCCATGGTGGTAGAAAGATACACGGACTGCACGGTAGAGAGTCTGGATTCAGGGATAGTTATAAAAAAGAGGCTTCCAACAAATGACCTCTCAGTTATTAGAAGCTGGACAGAGCTTATGCACAACATTCACGAAGAGATGTTAAACCTTGTAAAAGGTGTAATAAAATAGATGCCAGAGGATTTTAAGAATTGGGTGGAAGGTTAGCTGCAAAGAGATTTATAGAACTCTTAAGGGAAGAGCTTCAACCTATAAGGAAGAAGATACTAAATCACCCTTTCCCAAAGAGCGTAGAAAGGGGAAAGACTCCTTTAGAGAAGCTTAGGTTTTTTGCAGAGCAGCAGTTTCACATAGTAAGTGGAGACTTTAGAAACCTTGCACTCTATATAGCCCTCTCTAAAGAGCAGAGGGAAAGAGACTTTTTCTTAAGCCTAATAGAGGGAGAAAGAAAGGCACTTAGTAACCTATTTAAGCTCGCAAAGGCCCTTGGTCTGGGAGAAAAGGAGATTAAAGAGAGCGAGCCACACCCTGGAGCGCTTTCCTTTACAAACTACTTTACACGTCTTGGAGTCTATGGAACACCAGGAGACATTGCATCGGCCATTGTAATAGACTTTGAAGTATGGGGTGAAAACTGCAGGCGTATAAGCACGGGACTAAAAAAACACTACGGGCTTAAAGATGAAGACACCCTTTTTCTGGATGGGTTCTACCCGATAGCCCCTGAGTTCTACAGAGGAATAGAAGAGATAGTTCAGGGATACATCGGGAAAGAAGAGAGCAGAAAGAATATGAAAACCTCAGCCAAACTCGCTCTTTACTACGAGCTTATGTTCTGGGATACGATGGAAAGCTTTAAACCTAGATAAGATTTACATCCCCCGCTATAACCTTCTCAACCGTTCCGTCATCTTTTCTAACGATAAGGTAGCCGTTTTCATCAACACCAATTGCAACCCCTGTAAATCCCCTTCCGTTAAAGCTTACCTCAACCCTTCTGTTCTTTGCTCCCCACCTTTCCATCCACTCCCTTATAATTGCATTCTTACCTTCTTTAAGAAACCTCTTGTACCAGAGCTCAAGCAGGTTAATCAAACCTGCACTGAACTTTACCCTGTCTATATCCCGACCGGTTACCTCTTTAAGGGATGTTGCAATCTTTGCAACCTCTTTCATCTCGGCTTCCATCATCTGCCTTGTCATGTTTATGTTGACACCAATGCCCATAACTATGAAATCCACGTTATCTCCAGAGGGCTGCATCTCCATAAGTACCCCTGCTACCTTCTTCCCATCAACAATCACATCGTTTGGCCACTTTATTACCCCCTCTACCCCTTCTGCCTTTACAGCCTCTAAAACCGCGATGGAAGAGACAAGGGTAATTATAGGAGCTTCTCTGGCAGGAATCTCAGGACGAAATACAGCCGACATGTAGAGATTTACCCCCGGAGGAGAAATCCACTTTCTATCGAGTCTCCCCTTACCTCTGGTCTGGGAATCGGCTATCACAACCGTTCCGTGAGGAGCACCGTTTCTTGCAAGCTCAAAGGCAACCTCGTTTGTAGAGCCTACCTCGGTAAAAGAGTATATAGTTCTTCCAAGTGCTTCGGTGTTAAGAAGCCTCTTTATTAACTCACCGTTTAATACACTCATAAATTCCTCCTTTAACAAGTTTTACAAAAACCTCTTTTTGTCTATAATTCTAATATACATTTGGTCAAAGAAAACCTAATTTGACAAAATTGGATTATTTGCCTAAACTAATCTGTTTGGTAGCAGTAGTTGGGCCCATAGCTCAGCTGGTCAGAGCGGCGGACTCATAATCCGTTGGTCCCTGGTTCGAATCCGGGTGGGCCCACCAAAGCTATACAGGTTCTAGATTATGGAAAAAGACGGCTGTTCACCTTATTATCTGCGTTTTTATCCCTCTTGGTATCTTACTTTTAATAATAAGAAAACTTTAAAAAAAGGAGGAAAAAATGAAAGACCAGATTACTGCTCTCTCAGCGCTTCAGAGCATAGACCTGGTGCTGAGAGAGTTGGAAAGGAATCTTGAAAACTATCCCAAAGAAATATCCCGCCTTAAAGAAGAACTAAAAAACGAAAAAGAAAGCATAGAAAAACTAAAAGAAGAGCTTAACCAGATAAAAAAGCACAAAAACGAGCTTGAATCAAAGCTCAGCCACAACCAGAACTCGATAAAAAAGGCCGAGAAGAAGCTATTTGAGATAAAGACATACAAAGAATATGAGGCTCTTCAGAAAGAGATTGCAGAGATAAAAAAGTCAAATGCCGAGTTTGAGGAAGAGATTCTAAAAGAGATGGAAAATATAGAGAGCCTGGAGGCTCTAATAAAAGAGAAAGAACAGGGATTCTCTCATAAAGAGAAAGAGTACGAAAAGAAGATAAACGAGTACACAAAGAAGATAGAGGAGTTAAAGGTAACATACGAGGCAAAAAAACAGGAAAGAAACAAGGTAGCCTCTCTTATAAACCCGAGTGTTCTTTCAGTCTATGAAAGGATAAGAAAGAGAAACGGCCTTGCTGTTGTCCCGGCAAGGAACGAAGTGTGTATGGGATGCAATATGAACATCCCCCCTCAGCTCTTTAACGAGGTCCTTACACTCACAAAGGTAATCCAGTGTCCAAACTGCCACAGGATCCTCTACGTTGAAGAAGAAATAATCCATCGTGAAGCCCAGACAGCCTAGATTAACAAAGGGAAAAAACGGCATACCAACTGAGATATACATAGACGGAGCTTCAAGAGGAAACCCGGGAAACTCAGGACTTGGTATACTCATAAAGGATAAAAACAAAGACCACAGAATAAAAAAATACCTTGGCATTCTAACAAACAATCAGGCCGAGTACAGTGCGTTTATAACAGCTCTTGAATTTGCAAGAAAGCTAAAGAAAGACTCTATAACAATCTATACAGACTCCCTTCTACTTGCCAACCAGATAAACGGGATATGGCAGGTTGAAAGCCCAAACATAAAGCCCCTCTACGAGAAGGCAAAAAAGCTTCTTGGAGAGTTTAAACAGGTAGAGGTAAGGCACATACCCAGGGAACTAAACAGGGAAGCCGACAGACTTGCAAACGAAGCAATAGATGAATATGCTTATTAGTGAAGCGAGTGGGTCGAGCGATCGCCTGTCTTTTCCGCATGGAAAAGATGGGAGGAAAGTCCGAACTCCAGAGGGCAGAGCGCTGGGTAACTCCCAGGTGCCGTGAGGCAACGGAAAGTGCCACAGAAAACAGACCGCCGAAGTTTTCCCGTTTATACGGGAAAACAGGCAAGGGTGAAAAGGTAGTGTAAGAGACTACCGCACAGGGTGGCGACACCCTGTGGCACGGCAAACCCCGCTCGGAGAAAGACCAAGTAGGGAAGCATACACCCTCAGGGTGGGCAGATGGCCCGTCTGATGCTTCCGGGTAGGTCGCAAGAGGCACCCAGCAATGGGTGTCCCAGATAAATGATCGCTCTCGACAGAATTCGGCTTATAGACCCACTCGCTTCTTTTTTTTAAGTAAACCTGACCCTTACAAACTCCCTTTTTCCAATCTTTAGTTTTAGCTGGTCTCTATATGGAACCAGAGCCTTTGTGTCGGTTACCTTCTCCCCGTCTATGCTAACCCCTCCCTGTTCAATAAGTCTCTTTGCCTCACCACGGCTCTTTACCCTCTGGGAGGAGAGCAAAACGAGGTCAAGAACTGTGATCCCATCTTTTCTCTGAAGAACAACCTCCCTTGCATCCTCAGGAAAAACCCGTTCGGAAAACTTCTTCTCAAAGTCCCTCTGTGCCTTAAGAGCCTCTTCCTCCCCGTAAAACCAGGCGGTAATCTCAAAGGCAAGAGCTTTTTTGGCATCCATTGGATGCCACTTTAACCTCATCTCCTCTATTTCCTCACGCGAGCGCCTGCTTAGAAGCTCATAGTACCTCCACATAAGGGTGTCTGAAATTGACATAACCTTTCCGAATATCTCCTCCGGGGGATCCTCTATGGCTATGTAGTTCCCAAGAGACTTTGACATCTTTCTTACCCCATCCAGCCCCTCAAGTATCGGGACAAAAACCGCAACCTGGGGTTCCTGATTAAAGTGTCTCTGTACATCTCGTCCAAGAAGTATGTTGAACTTCTGATCAGTACCCCCAAGCTCAACATCTGACTTAAGGCTAACCGAATCATAGGCCTGAATAAGGGGATAAAGGAATTCTTTAAGGGTTATGGGAGCACCCATAGTGTAGCGCTTACGGAAGTCCTCTCTCTCAAGCATCCTTGCCACGTTTTCAAGGGAAGCAAGCTCAAGGAGTTCCTTTGCACTCATCTTCCCAAGCCATGTAGAGTTAAAAACAACCTCTGTTCTATCCCTTCTAAGTATCTTAAAGACCTGCCTTTCATAGGTTTTTGCATTCTGAGCAACCTCCTGCTCACTTAAAGCCGGTCTGGTTTCAATCCTTCCCGAAGGGTCTCCAATCATAGCGGTAAAGTCTCCGATAAGGAATATGACCGTGTGTCCAAGGTCCTGAAAATCCCTTAGCTTCTTAAGAAGAACGCAATGTCCAAGGTGGAGGTCTGGGGCAGTTGGGTCAAATCCTGCTTTAACCCTTAGAGGCCTTCCTTCGCTTCTTGACCTCTTTAGCTTGGAAAGAAGCTCTTCCTCGGTAATTATCTCCTCGGTTCCCCGTTTTATAATCTCAAGCTGTTTTTCAGGCTCCAGAAAATCCATAAAAACCCCTACCCAGGAATTTTAAGAGAACTAAATATAAAATACCCGATTTTTAAGTCAAATCTGTCATGGAAAAAGCAATACTACTCCCTGTAGAGGTTGGTTATTGGGAAACGACGGTCTTTTCCGAAAGCCCTAGGGGTTATCTTTATACCAGGTGGAGCTTGTCTTCTTTTGTACTCGTTTAAATCAACCATCCTTACAACCCGCCTTACAAGCCCCTCATCAAATCCAAGGGCAGCTATCTCCTCAATGCCAAGATCCTCCTCCACATAGGCTTTAAGAATGGGGTCAAGAACCTCATAGGGAGGAAGTGTATCCGTATCCTTTTGTCCGGGTCTAAGCTCTGCTGAAGGAGGTTTTTCGAGAACGGATTTTGGAATCACTTCCCTTCCTTTCCACCTGTTATAAAACTCAGAGAGCCTGTAAACAAAGGTCTTTGGAACGTCCTTTAAAACGGCAAATCCTCCCACCATGTCCCCGTAAAGTGTACAGTATCCAACGCTCATCTCACTCTTGTTTCCAGTGGTAAGAACAAGCCAGCCAAACTTGTTGGAAAGGGCCATAAGGATATTACCACGAATCCTTGCCTGTATGTTCTCTTCTGTAACATCCTGCTCCTTTCCACGAAACACATCTGAGAGGGTATCCAGATAGGCACTAAAAGCCTTCTCTATGGGTATGGAAAGAAGCTCTATACCAAGGTTTTTTGAAAGGAGCTGGGCATCGGTTATGCTGCTCTCAGAGCTATACCTTGAAGGCATCGAAACCCCGATAACGTTTTCCTTCCCCAGTGCCTCGGTAGCTATTACCGCAACAAGAGACGAATCTATACCTCCACTGAGCCCTATCACAACCTTCTTAAAACCGTTTTTCGTAACGTAGTCTCTTGTTCCAAGAACAAGAGCCCTAAATACCTCCTCTTCCAGCTCAAGAAAATCAGCTACACCTGTGGTAATTGGGGGTTTTTCTTTGTCTGCAAACCCACCTACCTCTACTACCTCTGCCCTTCTGGACTCAAGCTCAAGGGCGTATTTCTCCTTTCTCCTTCTCGGGTCATGAAGGCGTGAGCGAAAGACCCTGTTTATGTTTATATCAACCACAAGCATCTCCTCCCTAAAACCACCAGCCCTTGCTACCACATCCCCACGCTCGTTTATAACCACGCTGTGGCCATCGAAAACAAGCTCATCCTGTCCTCCCACAAGATTGCAAAAGGCAAGTATAACGGAGTAATCAAGTGCCCTAACCCTTAACATCTGCTCCCTTAACCTTACCTTTGAAACGTGATAGGGAGAGGAGGAGATGTTTATAATAAGCTGTGCATTACCAAGCAGTGCCTGTTCTCTAGTAGGGTCTCCGGGATACCATATGTCCTCGCATATATTCACACCAAAAATAAGCTCCCCGAGCCTGTAAACAGGGGCACGAAGCCCTGACTGAAAGTACCTGTTCTCGTCAAAAACCCCGTAGTTTGGAAGGTAGCGCTTGTGGTATATATCAACAAGCCTTTTATCGTGGATTATGGCAGCAGCGTTATATATATCGTCATCCCTATCTGCAAAACCCACAACCACCGTAATTGATTCGGAGGCTTCCCTTATCCTATCAAGTGCACCCAGGTTGTCCTCTATAAAGCTTGGCTTTAAAAGGAGGTCTTCTGGAGGATAACCGGTTACGGAAAGCTCAGGAAAGCAAAGGATATCAACCCCAAGCTCTCTTGCGCGGGATATGTAATCAAGAATCTTCTTTACGTTTCCCTCAAGGTCACCAACACATACATCAACTTGCCCAAGGGCTATCCTTACGCTATCCATTTTCCTGCTAGTATAACACCCTGAAAAAACGTTTCAACGCGGCTAAAGTCCTCCTGTTGATGTATACACTATGTTTGCAAGGAAATGAAACAGGATATTTGCCCAGAGTGTTCTTGAGATAATGTACATATACCCCATTGCAACGGATGGGAAAAAGGTAAGAAGTGCTTCCAGATAGCCGTATCCACTGCATCCCCTTCCTATACACCTTGTGGCTACATGCCCGAGGGCAAAGAGAAAACTTACAAATAAAACCCCTCTCAGGTTGTTTCCCAGCTTCTCCTGAAGGTAACCCCTGAAGAAAACCTCCTCAGGGATAGAGACAAAAAAGAGATGAAAAACAACAACTGAGAGAGAAACTGCTCTTAGATTAAAGGGTTTGTTAACCAAAAGGAGGTAACCAGCAAGTATAAAAAATGATAAAACAAGCCCAACAACTACACCCCTTGTATTCCACCTAAGCCCCTCCACCCTGCTTCCAGCAATAAAGGGAGAGAGAAACATAATCCCTGCAGATACAGGAAATAAAACACCTGCAGGAAAAACCCTAACCATTATCGTTATAACGAAGATAACAAGCACATAAACGAATATAGGGAAAATGTGGTTTCTTGAAAGGCTAAACATCAAAGAGATTCCATCCTAAAACTAAAAAGCTCAAAAAAAATACACAAGAACGAAATACTGGTCAATTTATCCCTAAAAAAACCTCTACAAATCAAGCCACACAGATGATAGATTATCTAGGTTTTACAATGAAGGCCCAAAGAGCAAAAAGAGAGCTTATAGCAATCGTTTTTGTAACAACCCTGGGAACCTTTTTTCTCTCGTATGTATCCTACATGGTTCTTGAGAACAAAACCATCCACTCCCTCCTTACCCTATGGAATCGCTGGGATACCATACACTATCTGGACATTGCAAGGAACTGGTATTCAAGCACAACCGAGGGGGAAAGACACCTTCGCATTGTGTTTTTTCCCCTGTACCCAGCACTTGTAAAGGCAGTTTCACTTGTTTTAAGAAACCACATGCTTTCTGCTCTCATTGTATCAAACGTATCCTATGCCCTCTGCATACTCTACCTTTACAAACTGGTTTTACTGGATTACGAAGAGAAAACAGCAGTTAGGGCAGCCTTTTACCTGTCTGTATTCCCCACCGCATACTTCCTCCATGCAGGATACACAGAAAGCCTCTACCTTGCACTTACGGTCTCAAGTTTCTACTACGCAAGAAAAGGAAACTGGTGGCTTTCAGGTATTACGGGTATGTTTGCCTCGGCAACCAGAATAACGGGTATGGTTCTTCTACCAGCCCTCCTTTTTGAATACATGCTTCAGAGGGACTTTAAGGTAAGGGCCATAGGGAAAAACATTATCTGGCTTTTTCTTATCCCACTTGGGCTTTTCTCCTATCTTGCCATAAACTACATTACCTTTGGCTCCCCATTTAAGTTCCTTGAGTTTCAGAAAGAACACTGGTTTAAAACGCTTATTACCCCATGGAAAGGGCTTACCGGAGCCTGGAGTAGCACCCTGTGGCGTCAACCAAACGAGAGGGTGCTTGTTGGATGGGCCGAGCTTGTATCAGGAATCCTTGGATACGTCCTTACACTTATTGCCTTCTTAAGGATTCGCCTCTCCTACGCAGCATACCTTCTTCTTACATGGGTTATAGTAACCTCAACTTCCTACTGGCTTAGCCTCCCAAGATACATGCTATCTGCTTTTCCCGTCTTCATTGTTCTTTCCCTGATCGGAGAGAGAAAAGAAGCAGGCTATCTTATAGTTTTTCTCTCACTTACCCTCTTTACCCTATTTATGTCCCTTTTCGTTCAGGGAAGATGGGCATTTTAGGTTTTCCTACCTCTTAAAAACAAGGAACTTATACCCCGTAAAGTTCCAGAAAACCGAAACCGCAACGGCAACAAAGGCCCCAACATTTGCCCAGAGCTTCTGGGAAAGTCCCCCTATTGGGTGAACAAAGTTTACAACAAGGGAAGCAAGCGCCACGTTTATCACAAAACCAACAGCGCTTATAACCGCAAAGTGAAAGAACTGCCTTCCCATACGCTCTGTCTCAAAGCTCTCAAACGCCCAGAACTTGTTCCAAAGGTAGCTGTTTACAATTGCAACCAGAAAGGAGAAGGATTTAAAAACCGAGTAGAGAAGCCCCTTCTGCACATTCGTAACGAACATAAGAAGGTTTAATACACCAAAATCTATAGCGGTGTTGGAAACACCTATTGAGATAAACTTTCCGAACTGAAACAGGCTGGGCTTCTTTCTACCAAGTATGTAAAAAAGGTAAATCCAGAGCGTAAGGAGAGCAGGGGTAATAAGGAAGATAAGCCAGCCAAACCTTACAAGGATATGAAGTCCCGGGATTTCCCGCTCAAGGTTCTTAAGGACAGCAAGCGCAAAGAAAGCAATTATCTCTCCAAGAATAACACCGTTTATGAGGTCGTACTTTTTATACTTCCTGTGGTTCTCAAAAATATCCTGCATTAAATCTCCTTATCTCCATCCCTTTAACCAGAAAAACCACCTAAGAAAATCATTTGAAACCGGAACAGCAGCAAGTATGGGATAGAAGAAAAAAAACACCGCACAGGCAGTAATAAGATACACTATAACCAGAGCTTTTCCATACCTGCTTCTCTTCCAGAGCAAATCAAGAAAGTAAGCGCTTATAAGAAGCATAAAGGGAAGAGCGGGAAGGAAATGGTAAAGAAAGGTAAGCTTTCTTGGAGAAAGTGCCCAGGGAAGCCAGTAGGCAACCACACTTAGCACCGAAAAGGCAAGAGAGGGAGCTTCTTTTCTTATGAGCGTAATAACACCGAGTATGAAAAACAAACACCCTGTCCACCATATAAATGGGTTTCCAATTGCGTATATATGTGCATACTCGTTTCCGTATCTCTTTAGATACAGGTAAACGGGTCGAAGAAGAAGAGGCCACTGCCACCATGAGGACTGATAGGGATGAGTTTGATTAACCCCCCTGTGGTACCCATACATTGACTCCTGAAGCCTTACAAAATCACCCAGGGAGTTTCCATGCAAAAAGAAAGGAATATAGGTTAGGATGTAAACAACTGCAGGGATAAAGACAAAGAAAAGGGCCACTTTTAAAACTATCTTTAAGAGAACGGGTAATCTTTTTTCCCTGGTTCCAGAGGTGTATATGTTTCTGTAGAACATAACCAGGAAGGAAACACATCCAAGAAACTCCGTTGCATAAACCCCGCTCCACTTTACAGACATGGAAGCACCGGAAAAAACCCCAGAAAGAAGGAGAAAAACCGTTTTACCGGTTTTTACGTACTTTACAAGAAAAAGGGAGGCAACGAGTATAAAGCTCATAAGGAAGACATCAACCATTGCAATCCTGCTAAGGACAAAAACAAAGGACTCAAAGGTAAAGAGAAAAGAAGCTATAAAACCTGCACCCTTACTCTCAAATAGCTCTTTCCCCAGAAGGTAGATAATCAGGGTTCCAAGCCCACCAAATATGGCCTGAAAGAAACGCCATCCAAAGGGATTATCACCAAAGACCAGAATCCCAAGCGCACTCAGTTCCTTTCCAAGCGGAGGATGGGTCCACTCATAGGCAAACCCCTTTGGAGCCCTGTGGCCCAACTCCCATCCAGCGGGATTTCCCCTTGCCATCTCCTGGGCTGTAAATGCAAAGTATATCTCGTCAAAGTAGTAACTATCGGGGTTGTCAAGTCGGTAGAGCTTTATACCGATGCTAAATAAAAGAAGAAAAAAAACTGCAATCTCTACTTTCTTTTCCCTTACAAGCTTCATTAAAGAACTACCCTGTGTCCTTAACCTCAAAAGTACTCTTTGAGCCCTTTAGGAAATCCACAAGAACAAGTATAAACACAGAAACCAGCAAAGTAGCTATTCCAGGGATAAATGGCTTTATTGAAGATGCAGGGAGCAGAAAGTAAGAGCCTGCATTTCCGGATACACGTGGTACAAGCTCTGTATATGCGTAAAGGAGATTAAACACATACACAGAAGACAAAATCCCGTAGAAAAACCAGAACCTGAGAGAGCAAAATGCAACAAGGGTAAAGAAAACAATTGCAGGGAGAAGATGCCTTTCATGAACACGGGTAACAAAGAGAAAAAGGGCAAAGAGTACAAGAAAGGATGCCTGGAGGCTTTGAATCTTAAAAAACCTATCGTAAGCACCCGATAGCCCTTTTTTCCACCCTGAGAACCAGAGATGAAGCAACCCCGAGAGTATGAGAGTATAGATGAGGCCAAAAACAACTGTTCCCCACCTCTGATATGTAATTCCCAAAAACGTTTTCTGATCGCTTTTCCACATGGCAAAGGCACCCCAGAAGTTAAACGCATTAAGCGAGGCAAAGGCATACTGTGTATATGCACGCCTAAACCGCTCTTCTATGAAGTAGAGTGGCTCTAAAACAACACCCAGACCCCTGGTTGATATATCCCAGGAGATAAAGGGAACAGTAACGAGAATGGAAGTAGCAAGGAAGGCAAAGGTAAAAAAAAGAAGAGGGGAAAAAGAAGAAAACCCAAATCTTTTTCCCCTTACGTTTTCTAAAAAACCCTTTACCACAAGGAACCCGAGTATGGGAAACATAACAACGCTCTGGGGTTTTATCATAAAGGCAAAAGATGCAGACACCCCGGAGAGAAAAAACCTCCTGTTAAGACAGAGTAAAACGGAGAGAAGAAGAGGGAGGGCGTGAACCGAGTCAACCTGCCCCCAGAAGGTAGAGTTTGAAAGGGAGGCAGGATTCAGAAAATAAGCTAAAGAAGAGATAGCAGCATACCTAACACCCGAAATACCCCTTAAAAAACAAAAAACTAAAATCGCTATTCCAAGGTCTGAAACGTTTGCAGGCAACTTAAAGAGGACACTCTCGGGGATACCGGGGAATGCCCTGTGTATGTGCTCAAGTGCCCAGAGTACGTAGAGATACCCCGGCATGTAATCACACCAGTACCTGTTATAGAACTCAGAAAACCCAACCTGGTATATGCCGTAAGCCCATGCCATCCAGGTTTTAAAGTCCCCCTCATATGTGAGATAAGGGGAGAGCAGTATCCTAAGAACAAAACCCAAAACAAGAACCAGAATAAAAACCGGGTAGATGAGGCCTGTTTTTTCTCCCTTCATCAATTCCCTCTAAGCTCGTCCCTTAGCTTCCAGCACTCCTTAAACATCCTCAGTATAACCCGCAGGTTAGCACCTGTCTGCTTCCCAAACCTGCGCGGGAAGTGCCTTACTGGAACCTCTTTTATCGTAAAGCCATTTCTTTTCATCTTGATAAGAAGCTCGGCACTAAAAAGAGCACCCCCAGACTTTATGGGCTTTACAGCCTCATACACCCTTCTTGGAAAGAGCTTAAACGCGCAATCAATATCCCTTACCCTAAGGCCAAAAAGAAGGCCTATAAACTGATGATAGAGCCAGGCATTTACGGAGCGGATAAAGGGGTCAACTCTTTTTTCCCTGTACCCTATAACAACATCGTACCTATCAACAAACGGAAGGAGCCTGTCCATATCGCTTATATCAAACTGACCATCGCTGTCCATAAAGAAGATGTAGTCAAGTGAAGCCCTATCAAGACCCGAGCGAACAGCAGCTCCGTATCCAAGGTTTTCTGGATGGTTTAAAAGAACTATATGTGGATTAGAAAGAGAAAGCCTCTCTACTATCTCACCTGTTCTGTCTGAAGAGCCATCGTTTACAACTATTACCTCATAGTCTTTAAACGTTTTCTCAAGGTAGGGAATTGAAAGAAGCACCGTTCTTTCGATGTTTGCTTCCTCGTTGTATGCGGGAAAAACTACCGAAAGGGAGAAGTCCTTTTTCATTCCCTATCATTTTACCATAACCGCAATCATTGTGTTTGCGTGCATAAACACAATCACCGGAACTTAAAGACACTAATCTCATCTGAGGCTGTGTTTCCTGAGGTATCCGTTGCAACGGCCTCTATTGAGTGCCACCCCCTTGAGTATCCCCTTGTGTCCCAGACAGCAGAGTAGGGAGGGGTACTATCGGTTGCTAAAAGGGTACCGTCAACGTAGAACTTAACATCCGAGACTGACACATTATCCGATGCAGAAGCACTGATTGTAACCCTGCTAAACACAGCGGATCTATCCCTTGGGCTTGTAATGCTCACCTCAGGTGGAACGGTGTCCTCAGAGGGAGGAGGGGTTGGTGTCGGGGTTGGAGTTGGTTCGGGGGTTGGCTCGGGTACAGCCCCGGACTGAGCAGCCTGAAGAGCAGTGTTAGAGTTAACCCTTCCAGAGCCAAAGTATATATCGTATCCTGGGGAGCCAAGGTCATCGCTTGTGTCCTTAAGGAGCTGGGCAACCTCATCGTTTGTAAGATTCGGGTTTAGAGACCATATAAGTCCTGCAACACCTGCAACAATTGGGGAGGAAAAAGACGTTCCACTTGCATAAACGTATCTTGAACGGTTCCATGTGGTTACAATATTTACCCCCGGGGCGGAGAGATCAACAAAACTCCCAAAGTTTGAAAAGGAGGCAAGGTTATCGTCTTCATCCGTTGCTGAGACCGCAAGAACGTGGTTTCTTGCAGCAGGACATATGGGTTCACTGCTTCCATCATTACCAGCAGCAGCTACAATCAAAACACCCTTACTCCAGGCGTTATCAATTGCATCCTGCTCAATAGAGCTACTGCTACAGGGAGCACCAAAGCTAAGGTTCATTATAACCTTTTTGTCGGGATTCTGAGCAGCATAGTTTGCAACAAAATCTATCCCCTCTATAACATCAAAGAGGGTTCCACTCCCATTGCTACCTAAAACCTTTACCGGCAGAATAAGACAGTCCCAGCAAACCCCTGCAACCCCACGTGCGTTATCTGTCTTTGCAGCAGCGGTTCCTGCAACACCTGTTCCGTGTCCGTTGCCATCAGCTGTATTTGTGCTTGAGAAGTAACCAACGAAGCTTCTTCCCTGTAGAACCTTTCCACTCAAATCAGGATGCGTTGACTCTACACCTGTGTCCAGAACGGCAATAACCACAGAGGGGTCTCCGGTTGATATATCCCATGCCTGGGGGTCCTCTATCCTTGGGTGATGGTACTGAAGGAAGTAGTAGGTATCATTTGGGGTTTTAAGTGCCCTGTATATGTAGTTTTTCTCAACATACTCTATATCCGGATCCCTTGAGAGAATCTCTTTAAAGGTATCGGTTAAAAAACCCCTTGGAATCCTTACAAGGGCAATCCCACGCCCAGGAAGGGACTCCTCAAGTGAAAGCCCATGCCTTGAGAGTATACCCTCAAGTACCCTGTTTTCCCTTGAGTGTTTTAGCTTTATTACAAGCTCACCCTCTACAAAATCCGCCTTACGTGGAAGGGAAACCGCATAAGAGGCATAAAGGAATACGGATAAAAACGAAAGCAAAAAAAATGCATTTAAAAAGCCTTTTAGGTTACACCTTTCTCTCATTTTTACATCTCCCTATTTTCAGAAAGACATAATAGCTTGTTATTTCCTAATGCAATTTACATACCGTTTTAAAATACCAAAAAAAAAAATACGGTTTTTAAGATAAAAGCTGACATTTTTTGTCAAGGTGGGCAAAAAATTGCCACCAAGGAGGACTTAAAAAACCTCAAGCCTGCACCCATCCTGAAACACAAAAAACATTCTCCCGCCCTGAACATTCACCGAGTTAAAGACACAGCTACTTCCATCCGTCCAGTCAACAACCACATCAACCTCTCTTTCCCCTCCAAGCCCGAAATGAACCGGAAGCATATCCTGCTCACAGCACCCTCTCCCACCTGAAACCTCTCTTACCTGAAATCCTTCCGTGTCAAAAACCCAGACACGTGTTCCTATGGCAGAGGTGTTTGTGGAAACCCCGTTTCCAACGAGCCAGAGGATAAGAAAGTTATTTATCCCTCCATCGTTTTGCATAAGCGCACTTCCCAGATGTCCGGTAAGGAAAACATCCATAAAACCATCACGGTTAAAGTCCCCCCATGTAGCGGAAAAAACATCTATTGGGAGGTCAATGCCTGTATCAACTGCCACATCCTCAAACTCTTCATCCCCAAGGTTCCTAAAAAGCCTGCTCGGGCTTGTGTGGTTTGTTGTAAATAAATCCAAAAGCCCATCCCCGTCAAAGTCAACCCACGCGCAGGTTCTTCCATCCCCTACATCCCAAACCCCTGCAGAAAGGGTTATATCGGTAAACGTTCCATCTCCGTTGTTTCTGTAAAGTGCGTTTCTTGGGGAAGAGATGTTTACAACGTAGAGGTCCAAAAAACCATCGTTATTAAAATCACCTGCACATGCAGAAACAGAGTCCCAAAGAAGGTCCCCTCCAAGCCCACTTTGAACCGTTCTATCCAGGAAGGTTCCATCACCTCTGTTAACGTAAAACCTGTTTTCCCCCTCATTTGCAAGAAAGAGGTCAGGAAACCCATCGTTATTTGCATCAAACCAGACTGCTGAGTTCGTTACATCCGATACCCCAAGCCCTGCATCATCAGATACATCCTCAAAGGTTCCATCCCCTCTGTTACGGTAGAGAAAAGAGGGTGCATTTGAGTTTATGTTTGCCTGAAAGAGATCCAAAAGCCCATCCCCATCGTAGTCAACCCAGAGCACATGCCCGGCTGTTCCCCCTTCCCTTGTTATACCCGCGTCAGAAGAAACCTCAAGGAAAAAGCCCTCCCCGAGGTTCTTGTAAAGCAGAGGAGGTGCACCGGAGGCTATCGTGCCTGCAGCAAGATCCGGTAATCCGTCGTTATCAAAATCCCCCCAGGAAACGCTTCTTAAACGCCTGCTCTCTTCTATTCCAGAGCCTGCTACCACATCGCTGAATATGCCGTTACCGTTATTTCTAAAGAGAAAGACATTTTTTGAGGTTCCTATATCGGTGTTTCCAGTTATAAGATCAAGCCATCCATCGCCATCAAAATCCACCCATGAAGCACTCTGCCCAAGCCTACCAACGTTTCCTATGCCAGAAGCAGATGTAACATCTGAAAAAGAAGGAACCACCTCATCGGAGCCTCCAGAGCCTCCTGGACAGGAGGCAAAGAAAGCAACGAGAAATGAAGAAAAAAGCCCGATAAACAAATAGTTTCTCAAGACCCTAACCTTCCTTTTTTAGGCTCTTTAAAAGAAGATCCGCTGCCCTTAAGCTAAGGGCCTCAATCGTAAGGGAAGGGGCATCCCCTCCACCGGATGAAGGAAAAACGCTTGCATCCGTTATAAGGAGATTCCGAACCTCATGGCTCCTTAAATCAGCTCCAACCACAGAGGTTTCAGGGTCTTTGCCCATTCTACACGTTCCAAACACATGCGTTGCACTGAAAAAATCATAGGAGGAAAACTCCTCAACTACTTCCTCTGCCCCTGAAGCCTCAAGTATCTCCTTTGCCCTTTTTGACATAAACTCAAGCATTCTTATCTCGGATTCACCAAGCGTTGACTGAATGAGAGCAACGGGCAGGCCAAACTCATCCTTTGTGTCTTCCTTTACGGTAACAAAGGTTTCCTCATTGGGCAGAAACTCTCCAATCCCCCCTATGGCAATTGCATGTCCAAACCACCTCTCAACCTCCTTTACAAACTTCTCTCCCCACCCCTTGTGAAAGCGAAGTGCGTAGCTTACAGGACCCACCGCACTTCCTGCCGTTGGGTAGAGCCTAAACCCACCCTTAAAACCAAGCTCAGGATTTGGCTCATTCCACTTCCATATAACGCTGTCTATGGGGATTCCCCTGTATGAGTCAAGCCTCTTAGGGTGAAAGGCAACCACAAGGTAAAAAACGGTTTCCATAAAGTTCTTTCCAACAAGCCCGTTTTCGTTTATACCGGAGTTTATAAGAAGCCTTGGGGTCTCAACAGCACCACACGCACAAGCAACATAACTTCCCTCTACAAAGTGCTCTTTGCCATCTCTATCATAGTAAACCACCCCACGTGCCCTTTTTACCCCATCTTTTTTCTCAACCTCTATTCTGCCTGCAAAGGCATCGGTTACTATGGTGCACCTTCCTGTTTTTTCAGCAAGCGGTATAAATGTAACATCAACGCTTCCCTTATCCTTCCTCGGGCATCCCCACTGACATCCATTACAGTAGTTACAGGGTGGTGTATCGCGATAGGGACGTGAGAGTATTGCAACGGTATTTGGGATAAGCTCAAGGCCAAGCTTTTTACATGCCTTCTCAATTACCTGGCTTGCAAAGCTAAGCTTATGTGGGGGAAGCGGATAGGGAGAGCTTCTTGGCCTTGATGGAACACCCTCTGGCCCTGCAACGCCAACTATTCTTTCAACCTCCGTATAGTATGGCTCAAGTTCTCTGTAATCTATAGGCCAGTCCTCAGCTACCCCAAAGAGGCTTTTCATTCGAAACGCACTTGGATGAAGCCGGTGAGCCTCTCCCTGAAAGTGAAGGGTTGATCCCCCAACCCCAACAACGTGGTGGTAGGCAAGGTACATCCTTTCATTTGAAGGGTTTAGCCTCCCAGATGCCCTGTTCCATGACCTAAGCTCTTTTTTCCCCTCATCAAGCTTCTGCCTTTTGCCAAATACGTGCTTTAGCTTTCTTCTGTGGGGAAAGCCCTCAAGCTCCCAGTTGTTTTTGTTAAGCGGGTAATCTGTATAGGGGTTATACCTCGGGCCAGCTTCAAGCACAAGAACACTCATCCCCTTTGATGCAAGCCTCCATGCAAAAGGAGCTCCTCCAGGGCCAGAGCCAATAACAATGCAGTCGTATTTTTTCTCTTTAGCCATCTTTTCTCCTGACACACTAACTAAATTGAGCAAAGGATAAGCAATCCACCTCTATGTGTCAATGGTTTTTGGGTTAATCGGATTTGTTTAGTTTTTTCTTAACCCAAGAAGATTTTAAACTATACCATCAGCCCAGTAATTGGTTGTTTTATCCCTAGCAAAAACAAAATTAAAAAAACATAAGGCAACATTAAGAACCTAGTTTACAAGTAAAATCGCTATTGCTTTATGCAAATTCATAGGTTAAATTTTCCTTTCGTATATAAATCCACTATCATGATTTTCCTAGGAGAGAAAACAATGAAAAAGAGGATTACATCACTGGTTGTCATATTTATTTCAATCATAGCAATAATTGGATGTGAAACAAAAAAGGAACAAGAGAAAAAAACCTCAATGGAAAGGCACACCACATCTACGGAAGAAACAAGTGGAATGAAAGTTGTTGCACGTGTAAATGGAAAGCCAATATATGAAGAAGAATTACATGGAAGACCACTCGAAGAGGTTATTGACGAGGAAATACTATATCAAGAGGGACTAAGACGCGGACTTGATAAACAATTTGAAAAAAGGATAGAGAACTTTAAAAGGAAACTTATAGTGGATGAGTTAAAAAGGGAAATCCTTAAAGACCTGTCTGAAGACTACAAGATAAGTGAGGAAGAGATTAAAAGCTACTATGAAAAAAACAGGGATAAATTTAGACTCATGCAATTAAAAGGGATTATGACATCTGACAAAAGCCTTGCTGAGGAAATAAGGAAAAGACTCCTTGAAGGTGAGGAACCTGAACAAATAGCATCGGACTACTCCAAATCTGGGAAAGAGGTTATTTTAAGAGATTACAGATGGACAAATAGATACAATAAGCTTTTTGAGGGAAAAGGAGTAGGTGCGGTAAGCGATGTTATTGAACAGCACAACAGATTTATCGTTATAAAGCTAATGGATCAAAAAGAAGTTCCCATTGACCAAGTAAGGCAAACAATAATAAGGGAGCTAATTGCGGAGAAGAGAAAAAACGCAGTTAAGGAATATGCTGAGAAACTAAAGAAGGAAAACAACATTCAGGTTGAGATTGTAGAGGGTTCAAAATGAAAGCAACAAGAAGAGGATTTATAAAGACACTTGCATTTGGGGTTATCGGAAGTGGGCTACTCCATGAACTTCCTCTAAATATAAATTCTTTTGCAGAGGTTAACAAAAACAGTAATGGTATAGAAATACAGAAGGGCTTTGTAGTGCTTAACAGCGAAGCCCAGAGGAACATGGAAGCACTTGCAGAAACTCTTGTTCCGGGCTCCAAGAAAATAGGGATAAAGGAACTGCTTATGAACTATGTATCAGATAAACCGGGAATTGCATCTTTTTTTGATGCGGGACTATGGAACCTTGACGCCGTATCAAGGGCACAGTTTAAAAAACCATTTTATCAACTTGAAAACAAGGAAGAAAAAGAGAAGATAGTAAAACATATATCTGTAAAAAATAAGACTTTTTTTGATGGGTTTCGTGAAACGGTTATAAAGCTCTACTACTCAAACCCAGAAGTGTGGAAAAAGCTCTCGTATAACGGGCCACCACAGCCAAGGGGATTTATGGACTACTCATTACCCCCTGTATCTAAACAGTAATGTTTAGAAAAAACCACGGGTTCAAAGGAGATTAAAGATGAGAAGGTTTGTAATGTTAATATCAACATCTGCTCTTATTCTTTTTGCAGGATGCAAGGCAGAACAACAGAAGAAAGAGATTACAAAAGAGGAGAATAAAACCGTATTAACTCAGGAACAATCCACCTTGCAGGACAAGGATTCAAAAACTGTGGTTGCCCGCATCAACGGAAGACCAATATACAAAGAAGAGATCGGAGATGAACCTCTTCAAAGGGTAATTGATGAAGAAATACTCTACGAAATAGGTCTTAAACAAGGGCTTGATAAAAACAAAAAACTTGAAGAACAGGTTGAAAGATACAAGAAAAGGCTCATTATAAACGCTGTAAGAGCTGAGATTTTTAACAATATTGGGAAAGAAGAGTCAAAAGTAAGCGATGAGGAAATAGAGAAATACTACAGGGAAAACGAAAACAAATACAGATACCTTAGTTTTAAAGCAATCGTAACAAATGACAGGGAAATTGCTGAGGAAATACACAAAAGAGCCCTTAAAGGAGAAGACTTTGAAAAAATAGTCTCCGATTACTCCAAATCAGGTAAAGAAGTAACACTGAGGGAGCTTGGCTTTACAAGAAAGTATAATGACCTTTTTAAAGGAAATGACATTGGCTCTGTAAGCAACATCATTCAGGAAGGAAACAGGTTTGTTATTCTCAAGGTAACAGATGTAAGGCAATTAGAACTTCAAAGGGTAAAGCCTGCTATAAGGGCTACAATAGCTGCACAGAAAAGGGGGAAAGCCCTTCATGACTATATAGAAAAACTAAAAAAGGAAAACAATATAAAAGTTGAAATCTTTGAGAATTAAAATACTTTTACAGCCACAACCCTAAAAAAGCAACAAGAAAGGATAGTTGAAATCTCCCTTACCTTTTTAACAGTTATTGTATGGTTTTCTTCGCTGCTAACATTGGGTTATAATTTAAAGAGTTATGAAAATAAGTAGCTTAATAAAAGCAATACTTTTTCTCCTCTTTTTTATTTTTCCCTCCTATACCATCCCAGCACAGGAAGTTGCATTTACCCAGGAAGACAGAGAAAGGCTTATAAGAATTGGAGTAAAACTTGAAGAGATAGAAAAGAGAATTGAGCAAAGATTTGAGGAGATTGATAAAAGATTTGAACAGGTGGATAAGAGATTCGAGCAAGTTGGTAAAAGACTCAAGCAGGTGGATAAGAGATTTGAAGAATTAAGAATGGATATGAATAAACGATTTGACCAGATAATAACATTCATGTGGATACTTGCAAGTGTGTTTGGTGGTATTGTTGCCGTAACAATAGGGTTTGCTATATGGGATAGAAGAACCACGATAAGGCCGTTTGAGGACAAAACAAGAAAGCTTTTAGCTGATCTTTCTTAAATTGCTAAACCGTGTTAAAGTAAAAAGGTGTTTGAATTTCTTAAAGAAAGGGGAATACGCTTTTTCGAAGAAGCTAAAGAAGACCTGAGAAAAGAATACTTTGATTTTTGCCTTTTTCATACAGAACAGATGTTACAACTAATGCTTAAATACCTTATAGCAATCAGGCTTGATGACTTTCCACGCACTCACTCTCTTTCAAAACTCTTTAAAGAAGTAGCAAACATTTACGGGGAAAAAGTTATGGATTTTTATAAGCAAAATATATCAACGATCACTGCTCTTGAAGAAGCATACATAGGAGCAAGGTACTTAGACATAGAATTTGACAGGGAAATAGCTGAAGAGGTTATAAGGTTTGGGGAAAGTTTTCTTAACATCTTTAAAGAACTAACATCCTATGAACATAAAAACTGTTAAAGAATACGAGTACTATAGAAAAAACTGGAGGGATTACTCAAACAGGTTAAAATCAGAGGTTTTAAAGGTTTTACCAGACGCTGAGGTTTACGTATTTGGCTCGGTTGTTAGAGGAAATACCCACCCAACAAGCGATATAGATGTGCTTATAGTATCCAGGGAATTTAAAAACATAAAAAAAAGAATAGAAACGCACGCACAGCTAAGGCTTCTTTTCTTAGATATACCTTTTGAGTTTCATTTAATAACACCTGAAAAATTCCCGTTTTATAAAAAGATGGCAAAAGAGGCAATTGTAAGAGTCTAGCTCCCTCTAAAAACCTGCTTACCAACAAATAAAAAAGCCAGAGAGATAAAATCCCTCTGGCTTTTTGCTTTCTTATTTCTTAACCAGATGCAGTAGAGGGTTTTTGGCTTAACCCTCTACTGCTTTCTTTCACTCAGGCAGTTACTTCTCTTCGCTCTTTCTCTGCCTTCTTCTTAGCATCCTGAATCCAACTGCAAACGCCGGTATAAGAGGCAGGAGGATATTTGCCATAGCTGTTCCAGCCTGAACTGGCCCACCTGCAATTGCACATCCATCACCACCGCCACCGCCTTCTTCAGGGGTTGGTGTTGGAGTAGGAGTGGGTGTTACAACCTCTTCACATACACCTGTCTCCACATTACATACCTGTCCTTCTGGGCAATCCTCATCCGTTGCACATGGAGTTGGAGTTGGTGAAGGAGGAACAGGTGTAAACTCTTCGCTTACAGGAAGCACATCGTTTACCCCAATCCTTACAAAGCAACCTGCATCTCCAGGGCAGCTAAAGCAATGCTCTTCATCATCGCATATGTTATACGGACCGTAGCTTGGAGAGGCCCCAATAGCAAAATAAGTATCAGGGTTGTAATCATCAATAAGTGCAACTAAGACCACATCTGCTCCTGCAGGACCTCCAAGGATTGTGTAGTTGTGGGCAAGAGAAAATGGAAGTATGTCTTCAAAGAAACAGGTAGAACCATCAACGGGATCACCGGGATCACAGTCAAATACAAGCCTTGCAAACACGTTTGTTCCGTAGTCAACATCAACCCTTGAATCAACTATCCTTACGTTTCCCTGAAGGAAGTTATAAGTAATAGCAGGGAAAAACGGAGAGGCCCCAAGACTACAATTCTCAACAGGTGTAACAACGATTATCCCCTCGTTTCCCTGAAGATTTGATGAAGGTATGGGAGTGCCATCACTATTATGCACAAGATTTCCAAGGTCGTATACGTGGGTGTCAAAGGGTGTATAAAAATCGCAGAAGTTTCTTATCTCAGGGCATCCGGTTGCCGGATCACCAAGAAGTACCTGAACGTGAACCCAGACTCCATCTGGATTACCATCATCATCAAGGTCCAAACCAGCCCCGGCATTTGTTACCTGAAGGTATGTGTTTCTACCGTTTTTCTGGGTCCACCAGCTTATAAGCTGATTCCCGGTTGCAGAGGTGTTAAGAAATGCAAAGTCCTGATAGAGCCAGTCAAGTCCCCCAACTGTGTTTCCATTAAACACCTCAGCAGTTCCAAAAAGACCAGCAATAAAGTTTGCATCACCTGTTGAAGGAACAGGCACATTGAACCACCCCGTTGGAAAATCAATCCCTTCACAAACTACCTGTCCCCTTGCATTATCAAAGGAACCAAACGCCATGACAGCAAGCATAAAGCTTGCCATCAGAACAACTTTTAGCTTAAAAAACCTTTTTAACATGATTTCTTCTCCTCCTTTTTAATTTTAATTTTTTATCAATTTCTTCAATCATTTTGAGCGAGCCCGTTAAATGTCGTTAAAAAGGTAGAATCTGCCCACCAGAGATCCATGCTTCCCACACTGCTTCCACCACTGTTAAGCCCTGTAAAACCGACAAAAAAGTCTCCTTCAAAGTCTCCTTCAAGAAAACCAGTAAAGGGAAGAAAAACAAATCCGGTTGTAGCTGAAGAGGTGCAGATGTTTGGTGCAGCACCCTTTGTGTTTGGAAACTGTGCACTTATACCAAACTCATAGTTTATGCGGTTTGTTGATATACCTAACAAATCTGCAAAAAACTCATTTGGCTCACCACAGGAAAAGACAACAACATCACAGTCCCTTGGAACTTCTTGGTCATCAAATATAAAGACCGGAAACCCTGGATCAGAACCAAAAACAGCAGCTATTTGATTATTTGCCTCTACTGCTCCAGTTCCTGCACCTGCAACGGTTATACCTATAACGTCTGAAAAGGCTGCCCCCCCTCTGTTGTTAAAGTTAAAGGAGTATAAAGAAGTTGGCTCACTAAAAGGAAAAGGATCCCAGGCAGCAGCATTTGCCCTGTATTCGTATCCCGCATCATCTATAATCCTAAAGTTTCCTATAAGGGAGAAGTTAAAAACACTTTCAGTGCTTGCAAGGCCTGTTACCTCTGTTACAACAACAAAACCAAACCCATCCGGGTCATCCTGAATAGCGCTTAGGTCATAAACGTTTGTATCGTTAGGGGTTAAGGTATCCCAGAAGCTGTTTTCAAGACAATCCTCTGCATGGTTAAATACCTGAACGTGGATTACTACGGGGGAGTTGGTAACATTTGTTACCTGTATAAAGCTATTTCTACCCCTTAAATCCCAGGGAAAGTAAAGCTGACTCTCACCGAGAAAATCAGAGTCTGGAATTAGAGTTGTTCCACCCCCCCACGACTTTACAGGGATAAGAAGCAGAAAAGCAAGAAGCAAAACATACTTACTTAACATTTTTTTAAACATAGAACCTATCCTCCTTTTTTTGTTATTTTTTAAAAACTCTCTAAACATAGACCTCCTCCTTTTGGGTTGATTTTTCTAAGGTTTTATTATTGCAGAAGAAAAAGGGATTTTCGGGTATCTTATCCATCCTCCTTTTAAGAGAAGCCCTACCCGAGGCTTTAATTTGGGTGAAATTACAACACACAAAAGGAAACTTGTCAAGCCCGATTTTCAAACTAAAGCCTGAGCAAGTTTCCTTTGACATCTCTCCCAATCCTCCTTTAAAAACTCTATGCAATTACATCACAAACAAAACCCATTGTCAAGGGTTTTAAGACATTATTTTTTAAAGGATGAAAGAGCATTCTCCCGTTTTTTTAAAGCAAAGAATACACCTGAAAATATTTGACACTCCCACGGCTAAAGCACGTGGGATTCCTTGCCAGATTTGCTATGATATGGTTCAGTTGCTAAAATTTTTTGCAGACAGTTCTTTGGACACTTGGAAATAGAATTTGCACAAAGTATTTAGAAAGAAAAAAGCTAATATGGATAAGGACGAAAGACTTAAAAAAGTAAAAGAGATTTTACCTAAGGTTAAGGAAATCCTTTCAAATATCTATGGGGATCGCCTTTTAGATGTTTTTCTATACGGCTCTTTTACAAGGAATTCCTTTACAGAGGAGTCTGATATTGATATTGCATTGGTACTTAAGGGTGAAGTGAATAGAATTAAAGAGATTAAGAAATTATATGTATATCTTTAAAAGTACACATGAGATTAACTGAGGAAGACTATATATATGTGGACTCTTCTTTGGAAGTGCTTGCCTTGTAACAAAATATGCCACCCTTAAAAACCTCTTGTATCTTCCTTCCCTTTTATTCCTTAATCTATTTTGCCTCCTTAAGGTATACTGGATCATATCTAATTTATACCTTAAGGAGGCTACTTATACATATCTTTGCAACAGAGCATATGAAACTTATAAAATAGCCAAGAAGTTAGCATAAAAGGATGTTGATTATTGGGATAGCTATCTTGTAGCAAGCAGCATAGAAAACTCAGCCGATTTCTTTCTGACAGAAGAGAGGAAGCTAGAAGGTAGAAAAATAATGGGGGTTAAAACCATTAATCCTCTTATATAACACCTAATATTTTGATTAATTTTTCAGTGTTATATACACTTATATCAAACTGTAAGTGGAGATAACAACCATGGCATTAAAGAAATTTATTCTCAGGGGTAAAGAAGCCCATATATCTAAAAAGGATATTGAAAAGGTTGCCCTAAAAAAAAGGATAGTTGGCAGAGGCAAAAACTACTATGCTTGCATCAACGGTAAAAGGATACCTGTTAAGAACCTGCTTTATGAGGTTCTTAAGGAAAAAGGCTACGATGTAACACTTCTTGATTTTACAACTCAAGATGCTGTCAGGATACTGAGAAAACTGGGTGTTGAAATCCTAGAAGAAAGAGAGATAGGAACCGCAAAAGCCCTTTTAAAGTTTGCTGGAACTTTATCCATTGGAGGAGATGCTCTGGAAGACGAACGGAGACTATGTGAATGATAGTTCTAGATACAAATATAGTAGTTGCCCTTCTCGGTGAACTACTCCCAGCTTACGCAGGGAGCTTCTCCTGGGCTAAGCCCAAGAAGGCTAGTTCCTAGCCTTAAAATATTACGTGACGCATTAATGTCTCTATCAAGAACAATATGACATTTATTGCAAATATGAACCCTATCAGAAAGCAATTTTGGAACCCTAGCACCACAATTGCTACAGTTCTGGCTTGTCCCCCTTGGAGCTACCCCAATAGCATGCTTACCAGCACTCTCAGCCTTGTAAGCTATGTATTGGAGAAACCTACCCCAGGAACAATCCCCTATAGACTTAGCAAGATTGCCATTTTGCATCATATTCTTTATTTTCAAATCCTCAAATGCAATCAGGTCATAGGTATCTACAAGGTATCTACTAACCTTATGAAGAAAATCCCTTCTCTGATTGACTATCTTACGATGAATTTTAGCAACCCTAACCATTGCCTTCTCTCTGGCCTTAGTTCCCTTCCTTTTTCTAGAAAACACCCTCTGGGCTTCGGCAAGTTTGGACTCAGTCCTACCAAGATACCTGGGATTCTCAATCTTAGCTCCATCACTCAACGTTGCAAAAGCGTCTATACCAACATCAATCCCTACTGCATTCCTTATAGGAACTTTATCCTTTCTATCTGGAATCTCAAAACTAACTATCGCATACCACCTATCAATTTCTTTTTTAAGAGTAAGAGTCTTAAGTCTAGCACCCTCAGGAAAATTACGGTGCCTCTTAACCCTGATTATCCCTATCTTAGAAATCTGAATCTTTCTATCACTAAGAAACTGCCACCCACTTTGAGGATAACAAAAACTCTTATACCAGTTTCTACCTTTAAATCTTGGAAACCCTGGCTTCTCCCCCATCTTAAGCCTTCTAAAGAAAGCCCTAAAATTCTTATCCAACCTTCTAAGAACATCTTGAAGTACCTGGGAATGAACCTCTTCAAACTCAGGTCTAACCTGTTTGATTTCTACGAGAGAGTTAGCCTGCTCAGTATAGGTAACATGGTATCTGGCTTTTTGCCAAGCAGAAATCCTATGCAGAAGGGCAGAGTTATAGAGCTCTCTACAAAGCTCAAGAGTGGATTCAAGTTTTTGAAGATGTGTTTTATTGGGGTAGAGCCGGAATTTGTAACTAAGCCTCAACATTGCAGATTATATACCAAGAAACAACACAATCAAGCCCTTACAGGCTTAGCTTTCCGTATCCCCAAGCTTAACGCTCTGGGGTCTTGGAAAGCTAAAAAAGATAAACGAAAGTCAATTGCTTTACCTGCCCTGTTTCTCCTAGCTAACTAACTTAAACCCTCTACTTAAGGCCAATTCTTTTATGATAGCAGTAAGTTATAAACCACTCTATGCTTTCCTCTCTAACAAAAACTGGTTCTATACTGTAACCACTTATAAATCTTATTGTATCTACTACTTCTAAATTTGAAGGATCAGCCATAGCAACAACCAACTTCTTTGAACCACTTTCTACCTTAAATTTAACTGGTACAGCCCTATAGCTTCTTGCAACATGTTCAGGTATAAGGCCAATAACACCCTCATCAACCAACTCCTTACCCAGATCTATACTTTGAGCACCATGTTGCTTGCTAAGAAACTCTATAAGTTCATCCGTACTAATATATTCAAGCCTGGTAAGAACCTGACCTAACTTCTCCCCAGTCCTTTTTTGTATCCCTAACGCCTGATTAAGCTGCTCTCTATTAATAAGACCAGCTTCAATAAGTAACTCTCCTAAACGTTTACCCCGCATCATAGCTTCCTACCAAGCAGAAACAAAAGGAAGGCCCCTTTTTACTTGCAAAATAATTTTCTATGTGATAATCTTTGGCTGACTTCCCTATAAATCCCTAGAAAAAGCTCCCTGAGATACTATGAATCACTACTCGGGAGGCTATCTCAGGGAGCTTATTACATATCCACTTAGTAGAAGGCAAAATAATTCTACCCAAGTTGCATAAACTAACAAGAGGTTGACTCGTAAGCATTTTCGTATATCTCCTTTAGATAATCAGGAAGAAGATAAGAAGGGTACTCCCTTTTGGCAATCTTATCCAAGTGCCACCACCAAAAATCAAGAGGTCTTTCTTCCTGAAAAGGTTTATCTGCTCCATACTGTAGAACCTTTTCTATTAGCTCTATATCTATCTGTTTTACCTTCTCAGAAAGCCCTTCTTCCTCTATTTTTTGCCTTATCTCAAGAAAAGGTGGGGCTGTGTAGTGATCCTGAGCATGAGAAAATCTGCAATCAACTGGGCCTGTTTTTACCGCCCATTCCCAGGCTTTTATCAAATCATATGATGTGTATGATAACTTTTCTTTTTCCTTCATCTTTTATATCAATTAGTGTATTTTATAAACCAATGCAAGTTGCCCAGATTAAGGGAATTTTAGAGAGAATTATCTACGAGAACGAAGAAACGGGATTTATTGTTGCAAAGATAAAAGAAGACGGAAAGAAAGAGCTAACAACAATTGTAGGAAATCTAATTGGTGTAAACCCAGGGGAAACCCTCGAACTCATTGGAAGATGGGTATATAAGAAGGATTATGGAGAGCAGTTTGAGGTAAAAGATTACAGGACGGTAGTTCCTGCAACCATTGCAGGTATAGAGAAATACCTTGGTTCAGGTCTTATAAAGGGGATAGGTCCTGTTACTGCAAAAAGGATAGTTTCCCACTTTGGGCTTGAAACCCTTGATGTTATAGAGAAAACCCCTAAGAGGCTTCTTGAGGTTGAGGGTGTTGGGGAAAAGAGAGTTTCAATGATTGTTGGGGCATGGGAGGCACAGAGGGAGATAAAAGAGGTTATGCTTTTTCTTCAGTCCCATGGGGTATCAACCTCTTATGCAGTAAAGATATACAAGCACTATGGGGGTGGTTCAATTTCAGTTGTAAAGAATGACCCCTACAGACTTGCAAAGGAAATATATGGAATAGGGTTTAAAACAGCGGATAAGATTGCAGGAAGCCTTGGGATAGGGAAGGATTCTCTAAAAAGGATAGAAGCAGGGGTAATTTATGTGTTATCCGAGCTTGTGGATGAAGGGCATACCTGCTATCCATATAGAGACCTTATAAAAGAGGCAAGTCGAGTTCTTGAGGTAGAAGAACAGCTTGTAGAGGAAGGGATAGAGAGTTTAAGGAAGTCAGATGAACTTGTAATAGAGGAAGACAAGGATGATAGGTTAGTTTTCCTTAAACCCCTTCATGTGGCAGAGGTTTCTGTTGCAAGAAGGCTTAGGGAAATTCTATCTCATCCCAGAAGGAATCCTGTAAGCATTGATGTAGATAAAGCGATAGAGTGGGTAGAAGGGAAGCTTGGGTTTTGTCTTGCAGAGGAGCAAAGGCTTGCAATAAGAAAGGCAATAGAAGAGAAAGTTCTTGTAATAACAGGAGGACCCGGGGTTGGAAAGACAACAGTAATCAATGCAATTGTAAGGATATTTTCTGCAAAGAAGCTAAATGTTGAGCTTTGTGCACCTACAGGGAGGGCAGCAAAGAGGATGAGTGAGGTTGTTGGGGTTCCTTCAAAAACCATTCACAGGCTTCTTGAGTACTCCCCAGGGGATAAGGGTTTTAAGAAGAATCAGGAAGACCCAATAGATGCAGATGTTTTAATAGTGGATGAAACCTCTATGGTTGATGTGGTTCTTATGCACCATCTTTTAAAAGCAGTTGATAAGGGTTCTACTCTAATTCTTGTAGGGGATGTTGATCAGCTTCCCTCAGTTGGTGCAGGAAGTGTACTTTCTGACATTATATCATCGGGAGTAGTTCCTGTTGTAAGGCTTACTGAGGTATTCCGTCAGGCAAGGGAAAGTAGAATCATTACAAATGCCCACCTTGTAAATAAGGGGAAGTTTCCTGTGTTAGGCAATAGGGATTCAGAAATCAGGGATTTTTACTTTATTGAAAGGGAAACACCTGAAGAGGTACTTTCTACCATAGTTGAGCTTGTAACAAAGAGGATTCCAGAGAGGTTTGGGTTTGATCCTGTAGATGATATTCAGGTTCTAACCCCAATGAATAGGGGTGTAATAGGTTCAGGAAACCTAAACATAGAGCTTCAGAGGGTTTTAAACCCAAAGAAGGGGGATTTCATCCAAAGGGGTGCAAGGGTGTTTTATGTAGGGGATAAGGTTATGCAGGTAAGGAATAACTATGATAAGGAAGTGTTTAATGGGGATATAGGAAGGATTGTAGGGATAGATAAAGAAGAACAGGAGGTTTATATAGAGTTTGATGGAAGGAAGGTAAGTTATGATTTTTCAGAGCTTGATGAGATTACACTTTCTTACTCAGCAACTGTGCATAAGGCTCAGGGGAGTGAGTACCCTTGCGTTGTAATGCCAATTCATACAACCCATTTCCCAATGCTTCAGAGAAATCTCATCTACACTGCAATAACCAGGGCAAAGAAGCTCTTTGTTATGGTTGGGACTAAAAAAGCAATAGCAATTTCAGTAAAGAATAACAGGGTGGAAAAAAGATACTCAAGCCTGGAAAGGTATCTAAGGCAAACTATTGACAGCAATACAGGTTTGGTATAATTATCCTTCTCAATTTGGGAAAAGAAGTCTTAGTTCTTTTATTGGTTAGTATTACATTCACTCTTGTCCTTATGATTTTAGCCCGGTGGATAGGTAGACAGTGAATTATTTCCAATGAGAATATGGGATATTCCACCTGAGAAACTATGCAACAGACACCTGCTTGGAGAACACAGAGAACTTCATGCAATATGGACAATACTTACTAAAGGCAAAAAAGGATATATAAACCATCCTGAAACCAAAAGATGGATAGGAAAGCTAAAAGCACTTTTTTTAAGACACGAACAATTGGTCAAAGAAATGAATCGAAGAGGATATAAACATAAAAGCCCTCTTGATAAGAACCTAGCAAAGGGCTCTAGTAAGCAAAAAGAATTTGTTGACTCTATTGAGAAACAGATAGAAATTTTAAAGAATAAAAACTGTCAATGTCTATTGAAATAGCTTCTATCCTTATCTCTCCGGATTCATAACTTCCAATCCTTCCGAGGAAGCAGCTTTATCAAGACGATCGTCAGAAGAAACAAACAAAACCTGGATACCAAAATGCTCCTTTACTGTAAGAGCTGAAGCAAGGTGAACCGCATCAAGCGTCTTTAAAACATTCCTTTCAACTAGAGACCCAGCAAGGTTAGCAACCTGTGAAGTCAGCCCTATTACCGAAAACACAGGCACACTCCAATCCTTTTCAAAGTTCTCTATAGCCTCTTTATATGATTCCTTAGACATCTCTTTAAGCCTAAGCTTTTTTGTAAATGCAGCCTTTATCTCCGGATATGTCAAAATAGAGGTTGTTATAAGCATGTCACCGCTCATAAGTAGATCAGCAACCACCTGCGTTCCCTTTTCCTCTACATACCGCTTAACAAGGGCACTGGTATCAAAATATATAATTCTCAATCCCTGTCCTCAATGATGATAGCGGATAATGGTTTTCCTTTAACCCTAACTGGTGATACCGACTTTGGTTTTTCTCTCTGTAGGTTTACAAAAAGCCCTCCTGCTATAGCATCTTTAAGCTTTTTTTCAATTTCTATGTACTCCTTTTCCCTACGGCTCTCCTTATCCTTTATGAAATCACGAATAAGAGTTCTAATAAGCTTAACTTTTGAATAACCCTCTTTTTCACATATTGCGTTTAATGCTTCGTATTCTTCATCTGGAATCCTAACTGTAAGCTGTTTCATTAAAAATCACCTCTTTTGATATTATTTTACATCAAATAAAATCAAAAGAAACCTTTTATAGATCACCTTACTTATGCCTAGGTTTTTTGAAATCCCTTATTCACAACCGTAGACCGTTTCCCTTAATCAGACTTGGTAGTTATCTGTGACGGTTCACTAACCTCAATTTGAGGCTTCCCACGATAAGTGGTTATAAGCCCTGTTACACACACTTCCTTCCCTTTAAAGAACACCTCAGGTGGATTCTTAAACTTACCTCTATCTGAACCCCAAATTACAATCGTAAAAACATGGTTTGGATAAGGTTTGTTAAGATTAAGAAAAGTAGGTTTACCCCTGCTTCTAACCGCATAGGTTGCACTGGCAACCGTTCCACAAACGGTTTTGGTCTCACCAATGTATTTGTATGCTTCTTCCGGGGTAATGTAATTCTCTTCGGCATGAGGGATGGGAAGTAAAATGAATAGAGTTAAAAACAGAGCAAGTATGATTATAAATCTTTTCATGCCCACCACAGTAGATACCTCTTTGGTCATTATTAATTGTCATCAGCATTAAAGCTAATCAGGGTTTAAAAGCAGTTCTCTCAGAGTTTCGTAATTCGTGTTTTCTTTCCCATTTATGAAACACTCAATTTGACCCTGTAAAATATCTATAGCTAACTTCGATAGCTTTAAAGGCAAAGGATCAAGATGATTCTCAAATACAGCTTGTAGAGAATCTAACCTTAGAATACTACTCCTAATTCCATATTTTGTATTCTCCGGTATAAAGAAAAATTGTGGAAACTCCATTAATCTTACCCGATCTATAAATTCTTGGGGAAATTTTATATTCCCATATTTACCAATAACACTGTAGAGTGGAGCAACTAAACACAGATGCCTATTGATTTTTGTTCCTCCTCTAAGCAAGTTGGTTCTTATTTCTTCTGGAGAAGGTGTAATTAATATAATTGGTCTTCTTTTAGCACGGACAACTATGAATTCTTCATCGGTTTCTAGCTTTGGATTATAAAGAGGCATTGAGCGATTAAAAGCATCCTCTCCAGCTGACGAAATCTGAAAATGTGATGCTCTAGTTTGAGTGCCATCATAGGACACAGGTCTCCAAATTTCTAGATTTTCATGTATGTATGGGAAATGACACCAAAAGAATTGCCCTCTTAAAAAAGCATTTCGGTAGTTATCGATAATTTCTTCAAAGAATGGATCAATGAATTCGTCAATGAAAACCCGAGTCATTGAATTAATGATTAATATTCATCATCCTTATTCATTCTATGAACACTTTCCCAAAATACATCATCATAAACTGGAGGTGTATAATTAGTGCTTTTTTCTTTTTTTTCTTTACTAACTTCTATTTTTTTTTGAAATTTTTCTCGAAGCCTTTCTAAATCCTCACGAAGTATTTTACTTTTGGTAAATGTAAAACTTTTACTATCAATATCCATTATTACCTTTGAAAAATCCAAAGGTTTTCCTTGTTCAGCGTTCTCCATAGGCTCCGTATAAAAATAAACATAATCAAGCATTTTACCCAAAGACTCATCTGCCCATTTTTCTAAAATACGCCTAATTCTTATCTCCTCGACAGGTGAATCAAAAATGCTTCCTAAATCAACTTCTTCATTAGTATATAAAAATTGGGTATCTAAATCGGGTCGGTTTCCTGTCTTAATGATCAATTCACCTGATCTACCCATTTCATCATATATATCATCGTACTCTCTAGTCCATGGTCCATATTTGTAGAACACCCAATTAAATCCAGTAAAGGTTTGTTGATGATAGCGGTAATATTCTATATCCACTAAATAGAGATATTTTAACAATTTTGTTTTATTTACATATCCTTCTTTACTATTTACAAAATATACAATTGCTTTGATAAGCTTTTTTATTTTTTCAGTTTCTTTCACCTTAAATAACACCACTTATCCGAGTAGTATTCATAATTTAATTTTTTTCTCTTAGTTCTATTATAGCTACGTTTAGCTATTAATCCAATCATTATTTTCTTAGGTTCTGTTGCAAACATCTTTTTTGGAGAGAGAAAAACAAAAGGGAAAATTTGTTTTCCACTTTTTCTTTATAATTAAGAAGCTATATCTTTCTTGTATCCAGTTGAGTCTCAAGCAAATACCAATGCTAAGCTCCCCCTGGGAATAACTATCTCCAAAACCTTCCTTTAAAGCCTCTTTATCCGATTACATGCCCTACAAAACGTTGAATAATTTGGAACTCCCCTTAAACCCAATACCCTCTTTATATCCCCTGAAGATAGTAAAAAATCCTCTAAATCCCTGTAAGACATGTTCCTTATGTATATCTTTAATAGAACACATGAGATTAACTGAGGAAGACTATATATATGTGGACTCTTTTTATGTGAATACATAGGGAGTACTTGCCTTGTAACAAATAGTGCTACCTTTAAAAACCTCTTGTATCTACCTTCCTTTTTATTCCTTCTGGTGTTAAAATAAAATGGTTTTTGAACGTTGCTTGCCTCCTTAAGGTATTGTGTATCATATTAACCTATACCTTAAGGAGGCTTCTTATAAATATCTTTGCAACAGAGCAAAACTAAAAAAATAAAATTTAAGGGGGTAAAAGCATGGTTCAGAACAGGGAAGATTTAAAAGATCATATTGAAAGAATCCTGTTCAGGATAAGAGTTTCCCATTATAATCCGGATAACTTAGAGCAAATATCTAAATTGTTTGACTCAGAGCTAGCGGAATTAAATAAAAAGTGTAATGCAACCACCGGATTAAATAAAGTTCAATTTGAGAAAAAAATTATAGAAGCTATGCGTGTCTATTGGGATTATATAAAAAGCTTTAAAGATTCAACTTACGAACCATATAAGAAAATATACCAAACCAAGTCTGGAGAATTACATGAGAAGGTAAAATCAGAAATTACCCAACTCAAGAGAGATTTTAACGAAGCAACAGGTGAAAGCAAGATAGGATTTGGAGATTCTTTAGTCAACGCATACCTTCTTTATCTAGACTTAGCTTCAGAGCTTGAACAAAAGACAAGTCCAGAGTATCGCTCGATATATAAGGAAGTAATTGACAGTTTGGAGTCCATAAAAACGAATATTAGCTGATTTGACTTTATAAAACATGGATTGGAAAGAGCTTGTAGGAAACTTTAAGCCATTTTCATGGACTTGCCCATTTTGTAACCATAATGCAACTATTACACAATCTAATATTAAAATTGAACGAATAGACTTTACTATACCCAACGAAGAAGGACCAAAAGTTGTATACCTTTGCTTTATTGTCTGTCCTAATTCAAAATGCAAAAAGTTTACATTTACTGTTTCAATTTATAACGCAACACCTACTTCTTGGAGTAAATATACACAAACACAACAAATGGAAATATTATCCCCGACCGATATTATGAAAGAATGGAATCTTATTCCCCCTTCTACAGCCAAAGTATTTCCAGAATATGTCCCCAAGCCTATTCGTGATGATTATGAGGAAGCTTGTTTAATTAAAGACCTAAGCCCAAAGGCTTCAGCAACCTTAGCAAGACGCTGTTTACAAGGTATGATTAGAGACTTTTGGGGAATTAGAAAACAAAGGCTCATTGATGAAATCGAAGCAATAAAAGACAAAGTTGACCCTTTAACCTGGCAAGCTATAGATTCGGTACGAAAAATAGGAAATATTGGAGCCCATATGGAAAAGGATATTAACCTCATACTAGATATAGAACCAAATGAAGCCTCTATGTTAATTTGGCTTATCGAAACGCTGATAAAGGACTGGTACATCACACGGCACGAAAGAGAAGAAAGATCGAAGCAAATTGTAGAGTTAGCAAATCAGAAGGAATTTCAAAAGAAAGAAAAGCAAGAAGAATAACTGGAGTGAACCCCTATTTTGAGACAACCAGTTAGGCAACTTTTGGTTTAAGAAGCAACTATTCAAATATAAATCTCAGGACTTCCTGACAGATTCTCTAAATTCTAATTAACCTGTCAACGGAGGCCATAATTTTTAAAATTAACAGCAATTCCATTAATCAACTCACGGCAATATTCCAATCTCCCTAAGAAAATTGGACCAATCATTTTTTGTGTATTTAAGTTCATTAATCTTAATTATATATCTTTCTTCTCGCACATCACCTAGATAAGATAGTTTTTCACCTAATTTACGAGGCTTATACTCAGATGTTTTAAAATATCCACAAATAAAGCCTTTAAGTTCTGTTTGTATTTCCCCACATCTGTAGTTAATAATTCGTTTTCTTATTTCTCCGAGATAACCTTTAAATCGAGTATCAGAAACTGGAATTCTCTCTTCTGCAAAATCGAGAAGTCTCGAAAAACTGCATATTTCAATGAAGAACTGCAATATAGTTGGTTGAGGGACAGAGCATTTAACCATAACACCGTAATCATAGCCTATATCAGCTTCAGCCCAGACACCAGCTAAGGAAGGGGATGTCTTTATGCTAACTCTTTTTTTTGCATTTATAACATCATTTTTATATTTTTCTATTTCCCTAGAGATTTCCCAATCCAGCTCAATTTTTGCTAAAGGAAATTTTTTCTCGATAAATTTTTTAAACATAACCTCACCCAGCCTTCCAACAAACAGGTCTACTAAGATAGATTCAAACGTTCTTCTTCTTTGCCTGAATCCTTTTTGGGTTACAGTTGCCCTTGTTCCACCCGCAAACATTTGATATGCAAATTCAATACAAAAAATAAGTAACCGTATTACGTCCTCATCATCGAGTTTTGCGGTAACTGTATTTGGTATTAGCTTTTTATCAACCCACTCTTGTACCTTATCTTTGTTTAAAAACTTACTTCTTCCCTTTACTTCAACTATGCTGAACTCATTAACCCTGCAAGCTGAAAGCAATAACTCAGATAAAGTATCTGTATCAAAATCTATTTTGAATTTATCGTTGATATAACTTCTCAATATTTCAATATATTCTGATAATATCTCCTTGAATTTGGCAGGGCTCTTTAAATCACTCTTTCTAAGACGATACAAAATTATCTCCTTTTTAAAACTACCAGGTGTTCGGTTTTTATCCTGCTGTCTTCCATACCTGACGCAGGGTTAACTTTTGATTCAAACATTGCTCGTGAAACTATTTTATCTATAAAGGTAACTATATGTTCCCACCCAAGCTCTTTTAAATGCTCAATTACTATATCATCTATAGGTATGGAAGTTGTACGTATTTTTGCAGGTCCAACAAAAATAAACATATAATCAGTAACATTTTGACCCAATGTGGAAAAGGCATTTAAAATTGCATAAAAATATTTATCATAGAGTTCTCGAAGGTGTTTCTCCTTTATTTCCCTCCTGTATTTATGATAAGTATCCGAATAGACCTTAATTTCTTTCACAGGTCTATATGGAATCTCCTTTTTATTTAACTGCTTTATATACTCCTCATTATAACCTAGCCAAAACAATTCGAGTTTGGTTGATCTAATGTATTCTTGAGCCTGCAAGTAAGGTGGAGATGTAATAAGTATATTAACTTCCTCATCTAAATTTGTTTCCAGGGTATCTATTCCTGATTTAATCTTATAATTTACTGATTTAGGGTTAAGTTCATGATACTCGTGCATTTTCCCTAGAAGAGTTCTTATTTCACTCTCTAACATTTCATAAAACTTTGCTTTCCACTCTGTTTTAAGAAGATGTTCTACTTTCCTTTTAGAAAACTTTGATTTGTATAGTTTATGAATCTTTTCATCACTATATGAAAAATACCTTGTTACCTTAAGTAAAGGTAGCAAAAGCAAATACTTAGTTTCATCCGTTAGTGAATGAACAAAACCCCATGTTTTCGATAGAATAAAAAGAAAATCCTCTGGAAACCAATATTCCAATTTTGACCAATTAGGAAGAAACTCCCTTTTAGAGTTTTTTATTTCCTCTAATAACTCTATAATGTTTATTTTGGGTGGAGCAATTATAGCGGTATCATGAATTAAATCTATTATAGGATTTAAGTCCCACAAAATATAATCATACCCATATACCCTGGATACCAAACCTACTGTACCGTAACCTGCAAAGGGATCAAATACTTTCATACCCGGCTCAGCATACTCATTTAAAGCATAGGCAATGACTTGGGGAATAAATTTAGCAGGATATTTATAAATAGAGAACGTACCATATGTAGTTGATGGTATTTCTGGAATCATATTTCTGAAAAGGACAGGAATTGTTTTTGACGAATTTATTTGTTTTACACGAATACTTTCTTTAGCACTTACAAAATTAAACGTAAATTGTTTATGCTTTCTAATTCCTTCATTCATATGGTACACCTTTACTTTTCAAAATAACTGAAAGCTACCATTTCTATAACATTTTTAAAAATTTTTTCAATAGATTTACTTAACTAAATAGAAATAATTTCTTCCTACTCTTCCCAAAAATCCCCTGCAAGCTCTTTAAAGGAAATCCTCTTTCCCTCTCTAGAATTCCCTTTATCTAACACCTGGGAATCACTTACTCCCTCTTCTCTCTTCCACCTCTCAATCCTTTCTTTTCCCTCAGGCGTCCTTGCAAAGTAAATTATAGCATCCTCAATAAACAGCCCCCTAAGATTCTGTTTCAGTTTCTTTATAATCTCTTCTGACTGCTTGTTGAGTGTTATGGTTATACGTTTCATTGCTTTCCTCCTTTTCCTTTAATGCTTTATAAAACCCACGAGCATTAGAAAACTCAGGCTCTTCTATAACCTTAACTAAATTCTTTAGCTTCTTGGGAATAGAATCCTTTACATAGTATGCTCCTCCTCCACCTACAATTACCCTATCAAGGTCTCTAAACTTCTCTCCAAACCTTTGAGTAAGAATCGAAAAAAGCCTTTCCGTATAATCCAAACTGAGCTTTGCAATTGCCCTCTCTAAATTTCTCTCTTTCCCATAAACCATAAGGGATTTTCTCTCAAGAAGAGTTTTAGCAGTGTGTGGAATAAGCCCTACCCCTACCTTTTGCTGAATTACATCTGCAAGGTGATTGACTATTTTGATTGTCCCCTCACCTTCCAGCATCCAGCTTCCCTCACGGTATACCTTCCCACCCTTAATAAAAACCACATCCACTGTATTAAACCCAATATCCAAAACCATATAATTCCCATAAACTTTGTCAGGATTCTTATCTGCCCAATCAAACCATATCCCTACCGCTTGTGGAAATACCACAGGTTCAGGAATCTCAACCCTCTCCCCGTTAACTTCAAACGAAAGAATCTTCCTTGAAAGGCTATCCTTCTTTGAGTAGTACCCAACTGCAAGTCCCAGGGCAACTCTATCAGGTCTGTATCCTGCTAATTCAAATGCCTTGTAGAGGAAAAGAGGGGCAAACTCAAAAAGATACACAGGGTCACGAGAGGAAAACATCTCAGGGTGAGATAAGGCAGAGTTACCTACAAGATATTTCCTTCCAGAGAAGCTATAGGACTTCTCTTCTTCGTTCCACCCTCTTAGCACACCGTTACCTGAGTAAGCAATTACAGTCGGAAATTTAAACTTTATCCCATCTCCCACAACTTTTACATCTCCAAAACCGATTTCTACGGCAAGAATTTTAGTCATTTTCCCTCCTTTCAATTTATTTCTCTAATATTTTCAGGTACTTACACTGATATAATTGCCCAAAGTTAGCACTATAGCAGGAATTACAGTTCCAACTATAGTGGTTACTTTTGGAATTCTATAGTTGCCACTATAGTGGGATATAAAGTAGGGGTTAAAGTAATTGCTGTAGTTACCACTATAGTACATGCCATAGTGGCTTATTCGCCCTCTGCTGGCATATATCACTTTGGTCGCATTCTGTCCACATATACAAATACTTTGTATTTGTATAGTAGAGGCAATTCTGTCACTTTTTTCCCTCTGCATATCTAGCTCTTTCCCTGAATTTTTTCTTTAATCGTCTTACCATTTTTCTGATGTTCGGTGTAATTGGAATACCAAAAGTGTCAGATAAAGCCTTGTAAATTTCTTTTGCCCTAGCTTTGGGATTTTTGGCTAGTATCCCCTCAACATAGGGTTCTAGTTGTCCCTTTCTCCTATCCCTTCTTAGAATCTGTTGACATACCCTTATGCGTCTATGAGCGGGAAGCGACATAAGCTCAAGTCTTGCCTTAGCTTCTTTATTATCTTCGATGCGGGATTGAATAAGTAGCCTTATATACTCAGCCATGCTTATGTTTCTTCTCTCAGATTCCCTGCGTATGGTTTTGTAATCTTCTTCTCTCAGTCTAATAAGAAGCTGTCTCATACCCTATCTCCCACACAAAGCTCAATATTTTTAACCCCTTTAATTGGAAACCTCTTTTTCGCCTCAAGCTCATGTGGCATAACGCCGAATGCTTGTGCCACTATAGGTGTCCAGTACCCCTGCTTTACCTGTCCTTGCAATTCATAGTTCCAATATGCCCCATAGTAGCCTTCCTTTACCCCTTCCCCTAACCATCCTCTACTACGAAGAGCATCTGCAATAAGAATCTTTGCTTTTTCTTTCAGGGAATCATCCATGAAGGTAATGTCTGTAACTTTCTTCTCTTTCATCACTTCCCTTGCTTTC
>Ga0101943_1000429_pt1 | contig 73327 bp, 72 predicted proteins | sample DewCreD2012metaG_5_FD_75244 | JGI IMG/M metagenome (GOLD analysis project Ga0101943, IMG submission 75244) | Hot spring sediment bacterial and archeal communities from British Columbia, Canada, to study Microbial Dark Matter (Phase II) - Dewar... ... | reverse complement strand
CGATGCGCATGCAGTTCCATGTGCCCCGCGACCGTCCGATAGTGCTGGGCGTGGGGCGGTTCGTGCCGCATAAGGGGTTCGATCTCGCGCTCAAAGCGATGGAACACATCTGGCGAACGCTGCCTGAAGCGGACCTGTGGCTGGCAGGCGACGGGCCCGACAACGCCCGGCTGGTTAAACTGAGCCTGCAAAGCAGCCAGCCGCACCATGTGCGCTTCTTTGGTTATTGGGGCAATGTGGCGGAACTCTATGTCGCCGCTGATGTGCTGGTTGCACCCGCGCGCGATGCCGGGCTGGGGCTTGCCCTGATGGAAGCGATGGCGTGTGGATTGCCGGTGGTTGCCAGCCGCATTCCTCCGCTAGAGCGGTTGGTGAAGCACGAGGTGAACGGGTTGCTGGTGCCGCCAGAGGACCCTGTGGCGCTGGCGGAGGCGGTGCTGCGCCTGCTGAAAGACCATACGCTGGCGACCGAGTTGGCGGCGAATGCTCGCGCCCTTGTGGACCGCTTTGACATCCGTCACACCGTCGCCCAAACCGCCCAGATCTATCGACGATTGCTATAGAGCAGCTTCTCTCAGGGGCACAATCTCCCGACAGGAGGCACGGATGAAGATAGAGGTCTATTATCGATCGCATCGATCGAGTCGGGCGATTCTGGAGCCGACCCCTCCTTTGAGCGAGCTGGGCGGCACTTTCTGGGTCTTTCTACACAATCCGAAGCGGCGGGAGCGCAATATCAGCGGCATCCTTCTTAACGGTGTCCCAGCTGAAAGTCTCACCAACGGCAACGGATTGAACTGGTTCCGCGTGGCACCGGAGCCGATTCCACCAAACGGTATCACTTTGCTCATTCTGAACGCCCAGGCATCCCTGCTGCACGCTTCACCGCTAAAACTGCGCTTGATTTTGGCGGATGGGGAGCGATACGAATGGACGCTGCCCATGGAACCGTCACCGCTTACCCTTGCCAATGCGTGGCTGGAGGGTCGCGAGCTGAGCGTGGTCGTTCGCAACGATGACCCCCAGCGCGTCTGGCGGCTTGAACGGCTGCGCGTGGAAGGCAAGCCTCTGCGTTTTCGTACCCATGATGCCCGCCTCGCTCCTGGCGAGCTTGCCTTTTTGCATGCCCGATTGCCTTTCGAGCCAGAGCCATACCAGATACTTGCGCTGCAGGTCGATGGGCGTGCAGCGGGGACGACCACGATGACCGCGGGCGTGGTACGTCCGATGGCGCGCTTCTTTCCGATTGGTCTCTGGCGTACGGAGGCGTGGTTCGACGAGAGTCTGATGCGCGAGCTGGTGGGGCGCGGCTTTGACACGGTGGTGTTCAGCGCATCCAACACCCCAGATGAGGTGGAGCGCCGCGCGTTCGAGCAGACCTGCCCGCAACTGGGGGTCAAGGCGCTGGTTTTTGCGGGTTTTCCACGCCCCGCCACCCGCTTCATCGAACGGCATAAGCAGAACCCCCACATTCTTGCCTATATGATCAAAGATGAGCCTGACTGGACAGAGCCGCGCGAGGTAGACAACTGGCATCTGCCGACGCTGTGCGAGCGAGTGGCACAGGTGTTTCGCGACCGACAGGTGCATCCACCTGTTTATCTGAACCTGGCGCGTTCGCGCCGATTTGGCGAGTTTGCCACCGTTCCCGACATTGCCTGCTACGATGCCTATCGTGTAGGTGCGCCGATGCCCGATCTTGCGCCAGTGCCATGGGGCAATCGGCTGGAGCTGGCGGCGACCTATACCGAGGATTTGCGAGCGAACTGCGAGCCGCTGCCCTTCTGGGTCTGGGCGCAGGGTGCACACCCATGGGACGAGCGTGTCTGGGTGAATGGTCAGCTCGGCAGGGCATGTCCCACCCCCGAGGAGATCCGGGTCCAGCTCTGGCTTCAGCTCAGTCGCGGTGCGAAGGGCGTGCTGTGGTTCACAGGTTTCTCGGAGGAGCTGTTCCGTCGCTACTATATGCAAGCCTCTGAGATTCCTGCCCTGCGCTCGCTGCCTGAAGCGGAGCACGCTCGTGTGGTAGAGCAGCTCGTGGCCCAGGGACGCGAGGCGTACGAGGAGCAGACACGCCTGAACCGTTTTCTTAGAGCGGCACGGGGGCGGCTGCTGCGCATGGAGTGGGCGGGTATGGCGAGTGTGGAGCGGGCAACTGAGCCGAAGCGGCTTGATGCCGCTCTGTTGGTTGGTGAGCGCGAAGCCGTGCTCTGGTTGACCAATCTGGCGTATGAGATGCACCCGCAGGGCTATCGCTTTCGCGAGCAGCGCGATATTCGGGTGCAGATCAAGCTTCCACGCTGGCTAACACCGCGCCGCGCCCTTTTTGAGGACCCTGCCACCCGGCGCGACATCCCTTATCAGCGCATTGCGCAGAGTGTTGTGATCGAACTTGATGCGCTGCTGGAACATGTGGGCTGCGTGTGGCTCGAATGACTACCCCGGTGGCCACATAAGATGTCGTCCGCCCAGCAGGTGAAAATGCAGGTGGAACACTGACTGTCCTGCGGCGCGATTGGTGTTCAGCACCACGCGATAGCCCTCCGCTTCCACGCCTTCCTGACGGGCGACCTGGGCACACACCCACAGCAGGTGCCCGATCAAGGCCGATTGCTCTGGTTTCAGCTCTGCCAGACTGGCGATATGCTCGCGCGGGATGACCAGCACATGCACTGGTGCCTGGGGATTGATGTCCCGAAAGGCAACCGCTTGCTCATCCTCATAGATGATTGTGGCGGGGATTTCGCGCGAAGCGATTTTGCAGAACAGGCATTCACTCATGGCTCTCGTTGCCCTCCTGTCGCGTGATTCGGATTCCGGTCAGCAGCTCACGCAGCTTCTGCAGCACCTCTTGTTCAATTTGACACACCTCTTCGACTTTCAGCGAAAGGATTTCGGCTACTTCATTGGGGGTGTGGACGCGCTCACCGTGCAGTCCATGCAGGAGTTTGATCAGGGCACGCTCGGCGGGCAGCAGTTCCACCAGGGCGCGCTCCAGTGTTTTGCCGTCGATGCTCAGTGGGTCGAATGCTTCCGCTTGCGCCGCTAAGAGGGCTTTGCTGCGTTTTTCGCGCGCCTTCCACTGGCGCACCAGGGCACCCACCTGTCGGTAGTTCACGGTCTCCACATAGTAGCCATCTGCCCAGAAGCTCCGCTTGCCGGTGCGTCGTTCGAGACGGGGCAACGCTTCGAACAGGCGGTGCGCCGTGCCGCGCTTGATATTGCCCACCAGCTCGGTCAGCGCGACGGTTGGCTTGTAGCTCAAAAGCAAGTTCACTTGATTGGGCTTCAGATAGTAAGCGAGAAGCTGATACTCGTATTGCTGACACACTTCGCGCAGCGCGTGATAGAAAACGGGGATGACTTCCTCGTCCAGCAGTGGCTGCCGCGCACGAGTATAGAAGGTGGTAAGGCAGTAAAGACGGTAGGCGCTCGATCCACTGGTGTGGACCTGCTCATAAGATGACCCCACTGTCTGCCGTGCTGGTTTACCAGCCGTCTGATCCCGTTGTGTCGGCATTTCCGCCACGCCTCCACTCAAACGAACCGCAAAGGCTATTGTTCCATAGTATACCCCAGCTTCCCCGCGTTTCCTGCCAGCAACGGGTACAATCTTTCTTTGCGATGGGGGTAAGCAGGCGACCTGTGCTGGCAATCGTGGGGCGACCGAATGTGGGCAAATCGACCCTGTTTAATCGCCTGCTGGGTCGGCGCGTGGCGATTGTGGAAGCTGTGCCGGGCGTCACGCGCGACCGCCTCTATGGTGAAGCCGAGTGGCAGGGTCAGCCTTTTGTGCTGATCGATACGGGTGGCATCCTGTTCGGTGAGAATGACCCGCTCATCGAACAGGTGCGCGTGCAGGCGCAGATCGCCATCCACGAAGCCGATTGCCTCCTCTTCCTGGTCGACGCCCGAGAAGGATTGAACCCTGTGGATGAGGAGATTGCCCACCTGCTGCGCAGAAGTGGCAAGCCGGTGCTGCTGCTGGTGAACAAGGCGGATAACCCTGCGCGGTGGGAGTCGCAACGCGCTGAGTTCTTTCGGCTGGGGTTGGGTGAACCGATCCCTATTTCTGCCATTCACGGACACAACCTTGCGGAGGTGCTGGAACTGGCATTCGAACGGCTGTCGTCGCTTGCCGATACAGGCGCGGACACGCCGGAGGAGGAGCCGCTGCGCCTCGCCATCGTTGGACGCCCGAATGTAGGCAAATCGTCGCTGCTGAACGCCATCCTGAACGAAGCACGCGCGATTGTGAGCGCGATGCCTGGCACCACCCGTGACGCGCTGGACACCCCCTTTACATGGAATGGACAGCCGATGGTGCTGATTGATACGGCGGGCATCCGCCGACCGGGCCAGGTGCAAGGCTCTCTGGAGTATTATGCGCAGCTGCGTGCCGAACGCGCTCTTCAACGCGCCGATGTCGCGCTGGTGGTTATCGACGCGAAAGAGGGGCTGACGCATGGCGACCGCCGCGTAGCCCAGTTCGCCATCGAAGCGGGACGCGCCTGCCTCTGGGTCGCCAATAAATGGGACCTTGTTGAACCGCCCGACGGACAGCTTAGCCAAGATACGCCTGCAAAACGCGATTTTCTGCGCTTGGTAAAGCAGCGCGCGCCGGGCTTCGATTTCGTGCCCGTGGTGTTCGTGTCGGCTCTTCAACGCGCGGGCATCGAAACCCTGATGCGGACTGCCCTGCAGGTCGCTGAGTTCCATTGCATGCGCGTGCCCACGGGCGAGCTGAATCGCCTTGTTCATGACGCTCTGTATGAGCGTCCCTATTCGCGCAAGGGTAAGCCGCTCAAGATCTACTATGCGACGATGGCAGAGGTGCGCCCGCCGACCATTGTGCTGTTCGTAAACGATCCCGAACTCGTGCATTTCTCGTATCTGCGCTATCTGGAGAATCGGGTGCGTGCCCGCTACGCCTACATCGGCACCCCCATCCGCTGGGTTGTGCGCCCCGCCCACAAGGAGCCTGAACCAGCGTGAACAACCCAACCTGTTTGATTGATCCGGCAGCGAGTATAATGAGAAAAGCCATGAGGATCTTCGGGTGGTTGCTTGCGGTGGCGCTGATGCTCAGCAGCTGTCGACGGGCAGGCGAGCAGCAGACGCTGGAGGAATGGCTCAAAGCAGGGGAACAGAAATTGCAGGCACGCGACTATGCAGGCGCGGCCTCCGCTTTCCACCGCTATGTGGCGCAGTCGGGCAACCTGACCAGTGCGCTACCGCGGGTCTATCGCCTCTATGTCCAGTATCGTGCCTTTAAACCCGCTTATGAGTTTCTTATCCAGTATGAACCGCGTGCCGAGGAGATTAAAGTTAAGGTAGATCGCTCTGATTACTATCGCATGCTGGGCGATCTGGCGCACCGGACGGGCAAGTTTGACGACGCGCTCCGCTGGTATGAGAAGGCGGTGCAGCTCGATCAGCAGAACCATCTCGCCTTCAACAATTATGCTTACGCGCTGGCGGAACAGGGGAAGAATTTGGAATATGCGCTGCGCCTCGTAAATCACGCATTAGCGATACGCTCCAACATGGGCACCTACTATGACACGCGCGGCTGGGTCTATTACAAGCTGGGGCGTTATGAGGAGGCGTTAAAAGACCTGCGTCTGGCGGTTGACATCGCCCCGACAACCGCCGAGCTACGCTATCATCTGGCGGCGACCTATGCCAAGCTGGGCAGGACGCAGGACGCGCTGGTGGAGCTGCAGAAAGCGCTTGCTCTCGATCCCCAGCATGAGCCGTCGCGCCAGCTGGAGCGGGAGCTTCAAAAATCGTCTGCCAAAAACCCTGCCGCGGCTCGATAACCGCTTATTGTTGTCCGTTCACGCAGCTGCCTTACGCGCTGACAGCAGGGGCAGTGGCGTGGCTGGTCGGGGAACTGGCAACCACCTTTGGGCTGCCTGGGTGGCTCGCTCTTCCATTGGGCGCCGCTATTCTGTTTGACGTTGTGCGGCTGATCGGCAGCCCCGTGCCACCGTTCGTGCTGGAGCCGAAGCAGGTGGGGAACCCCCCACAGGACGGCTGAACCTGTTCAGCGAGCCACTGCTCCCAGCCCGGCGAGGGTTCCCCCGATGCACCTCCCTTACTTGCCGCCGTATTTCTTGTAGGTCGCCTCGTCCACGAACTTGGTCAGCTTGCGCCCGTTATACTCGGCTTTCAGGGCGTAGCGCACCTGCTTCTTGCCGGACTTGGTGGTTCGCTCGTACTTGACCGCCTTCACCTGATTGTCCGGCACATCAATCATCTTGCGGTCCTTCACGCTGAAGAACTGCATACAGCCTCCCTCCTTATGGTTGGATTACAGACAGGTTTAACCTGCCTGCGTTTCCTATTATTCTACACCATCCTGCTCGATTCCTGCTTTTTCCTGCAGGAATTTCAGGCAAAATCATCCCGAATCGGGAAAATCCACCCATTTTTTAGAGGCATAGAGCAGGTTTTACCTGGGCTTAGAGTGCGCCCAGTCCGGCGCGCAACTCCAGCTTGGGCGGTAAGCCGCGCGGGTTCGGCGCACGGAAATACAACTCAAACAGCGCGTAGCCCCCTGGTGGCAGGTCGTCTTCCTGCACTATCAGATACGCTGCGCCCGACTCCAGCAAACTGTTGCCTGTGCGGTTCACCAGTTCCACACCATTTGGCAGGCGCATCCAGAGCGCGATGGGTCCAGCAATCGGCTGATCGCTGGCATTCACGACACGCCCGCGCAGGCGATAGAGGCGCGAGACCGGGTCATAACGCATTGCCCCCAGCAGAATGCGATGGGGTGTCAGCACACGCGGCATCGCTTGCAACGAGTAGGTCGCCACGGTCTGAATCGACACGGGTACTGCGCCCGGATTGTTCACGATATTGGGCTGGGGCGGTAGAAACTGATTGGAGAGCCAACTGGTGGCGGGTGGGCGTGGACCCAGCATGCCTCGCCTTGAATCGTAGGCAGAAAACACGGCACCCGCCTCGCCCGTGTTCAGCAGTACTGCAAATAACCCGATGGGGCGGTTCGGCTTGCGATCTTGATAGAGCGTGTCCAGCGGGAGGGCAATCTCCAACCCGCTTGGCGGGTCGTTCTGGTTCAGGCGGGGTCGCCACACGATGCGGGCTGGTTCAGCAGGCAACCAGTTGAGGCGGCTTGTGTCGAGACGGTAGAAGCCTGCTTGTGCCCCGACAGGAGGCGGTAAAAGGGCATCACCCACAAAAGGTGCCTCGGGGGCCGAGTGGAGCGCACTGTGCCGAAACACACCCACGCCAAACTCTGCTCCAAACCCAGCGGGCGCCGTAATGCGCTGGTTGGACAACAGGCGCGTTGCAGGTCCACTATCATCATCCAGCACCTCCAGGGTGCGGAGTCCCGTGCCCGCGCCATAGTCTATATCCAGGAAGAGCGCAACGCCATTTGTCAGGTTCTCTGCGGTGTCCACTCTTCCCGCGATGCCGATATAAAGATAGCGATGGTCATTACGCACATAGAGTGCGTCCAGCCGATTGAGCGTGGAGCTGGGCGTGCGGGTCTGTACCGTTAGCGGTTCGCCGTACTCCTGCAAGTTGCCATCGACCACTATTCCCCGTTCCGCGCGTTTCAGGTAGAAGAAGGCGATGAACTCGTTGAACAAGGCAGGGCGCGAACCCGTATCAGCGAACACCCGCACCCGCACGACATGCAAGCCTGCGGGCAGGTAGGAGAGGTCCACACCACGCAGCTCAAAATGTCCATTTGCCACGCGATCCATCGGCACGAAGCCGTCGGTCAACCCTTCGGGCGTGTTTTGCAGCGGGGTGCGTCCAGCAACAGGTAGCCCACTATCTAACTTCAGGTATGCTTGCACGCCCGATGAATCGGTACGCGCCACAAGGGTCAGTGGGTTCTGTGCAGGCAGAGTAATCGTTGCTGCTTCGAAACTGCGCCCGCTGGCATATTGCCCTCCAGGTGTAGGGACGGTATCGAAGGGTATCGGGTTGCCTTGCGCATCATAAAGCCGGATTACCCGCTCGCCGGCCAGTGGGCGGGGTGTTTGAGGGGCATACAAGACATAGCCATAGCCGTTGTTGGGTGCGCCGGGGGCACTATTGGGTGGCACGGTGATTGTTACTGCCCCACTTGATCCCACCACGACCGCGGGGCGCTGACCACTGTAGTCCACCAGTACCGTGCCAGGGGCGAACGCCGTCTGCACTGAAGCCGTCAGCGGCACATCGCCCCGATCGTTCAACCCGACCAGCAGCAGCGCACTGCCGTTGACTTGCCACTCATAAATATACAGGTCGCTGCTCACAAAGCGGTTGACCACGGTGCCGCGGGCAAACCGTTTGCGCACATCCAGCAGGCGTAGCAGCGTGTCGTCGCCGTTGCCCAGCGCGTTATAGCGACCCGGTCGGGGGAAATGGCTCCAGTCGCTGGGAGCGATATTATTGCCGTCATAGTACACCTTGGGGCGCCCTGGACGAGTTAGCAGCCAGGCGTAAGCCAAATTATTAGAGACAGGGGGACCCTCGTCGTGGCTTTGAATGAAGCCGACACCCAGTGAGCGTGCCAGCCCACCCAGTTCATACGGTAGCCCTGTGCTTCCCTCTGTGCCGAGCGCGTTGCCGAGACTCGCGCCCAGATCACCGTAGCCGTTTGCATTGAAAAGATTGCTTGCCACAAACTTCATCGGGAAGTCCAGCAGGTTCATGCCCGTTTTAGCGTACTCACGGAGTTCGTAGCTATTGCCGCTGTAGACTTCACCGAACAGATAGAGTGACGGCTTCAAACTATAGAGGTAGGGCAACAGATCGCCTACGCTGACTGCGCCGCCGGGTTGATTCGGCACTTTGGCGAAGAAGGCGGGCGGCGCATGGCGCACCGCGTCGATGCGATAGCCATCAAAGCCGATGACGCTGGTCAACCACCAGCCCCAGCGTCGCAGATATTGACGCACATCTTCGGCGTAGGGCACCCCTGTCTGATAGTAATAGGGGTTTAGTGGGTGGCGCACGAAGCTCGGTTTGCCCCACAGGTTGAAGCTGGCATAAGCGGGCAGGTTGAAGGCGCCTGTGCGCACATTATTGCCGTCCTCGTGGGCAATATCCGCCAGCCCTACTACATCATAGTTGAGTGTGCCGAAACCGAAGGGGGGCGCGTTATTGAAATCCAGCTCGTTGTTGGTCGGGTCAGCGGTGGAACGAATGTGAAAATCCTCCGGGATTACCCCCGGATAGCGGTCGATGGCGGTGCTGGCGCGATTGTCTGCATGGTTGATCACCAGATCACAGTAAACCTCCAGCCCAAACCGATGCGCAAGGTTGATCAGTTCCATCAGCTCCTGCGTCGTGCCGTAGTGCGTTGCCACCGTGCCTTTTTGCAGGCGGTCCCCCAGATCAAAATGGTCATAGGGGTTATAGCCTGTGCTGAATCCACCCCCACCCGATTTCACTGGCGATGGCAGATAGATGGCACCATAGCCCGCCAGCAAGACCTCAGGCAGGCGTAGCATGATGCTGCGGTAGTCGGTCTCGAACCACTGTAAAATGGGCGTATCGCGGAATGAGGGCGCGTAGCGTACCCACACTGTGTAGTTCGCGCCGCCGTTGTTGTCGAACAGCGTCTGTCCACTGCTGCCATGCGCCCGAATGTAAAACTGCAGATAAGTACCCGCAGGGTAGGGTCCCAACACCAGGTACCACTGGGTATTGTTGCCTATGTTGTAGTCGAATGTGAATACGAATTCGCGTGTAGTTATCCAGTTATCCGTGGTGACCACCGCATACACGCTCTGCCCAGGCGCGATAGGAGAGGTTTGCGTGGTGATGGTGAGCGTTTGAGTGGGTTCTAGCATACCATCGCGGGTGGGCAGTTGACCCAAGCCCGTGATGTAAAGGCGCGTGTTGCCAACCCAGCTTAGCTGCGCATGGGCAATCTGCAACCAGATAAAAAGACCCAGTAGCCGAAATGATTTGCTTATTACCTGCCTGCGGTTAGGCACGGGTTATCTCCTCCTCTTTCGTTTGGCGAAACTCCAGAAAGCCTTTCAAAAGCCCACCACCGACCATCCATTCGACGCCCTCTTGCTGGGCTAACGCCTGCGTGTCAGGTGTTGCCCGCTTTTCGCCTATAACGGTGGGGGTTGCATCGACGCTCACCTGCCGAAGGGTTCTGGCGTGAGCCGCAGCTGCCTCTGCCAGCCGTCGTACAAGGTTTGGCAATTCCAGCAGGTCCTGCGTCAACACAATCTGACGCATCCGACTGCGCCATTCGGGATGCTCTTCGATAATCCGCACCAGGTCCTCGAAGTCCTTGACAGTGAACGCCATTGTTGTCTCTGTACATAAGTATACCCTTGCGGCGTACCGTGAGGAGCATACTTGATGGTTAGATAATCGTTCCTACTACTACCTGTGACATACACATTCCCGGCGGCGTCAATCGCAAGGGCACGCACTCTACCTACCTGTGCCAACGGGCGCGTTGACCACAGCAGAGCGCCGTCAGCCGCGTGCTTAACAGAAAAGGGCATCGGATTGTCCCGCGACATAGACATTCCCTGCTGAATCCACGGCTAACGCGATGGGGATATCGAAGGCGTTCCCATAACCGTTATAGCGTACCATCCACTCCTGACGTACCTGAGCCAGAACCCCCATCAGCAAACCGATAGTGAGCAATCCGCTTCCGACCACTCGAGCCAGCTGCCCACTTCTCATAGGTGCACCTCCGGTCGCATGCGACTTATAAGATACCTTGCCGCGACGGTGGTTCCTGCTTAGAACAGGATTATTCTCGCAATCAGGAAGTAAATGAGCAATCCGGCGGCATCGATCAGGGTGGTGATAAAGGGTGCGGACATCACCGCAGGGTCGATATTCAGCCGTTTCGCGATCAGCGGGAGCGCGGCGCCCACTGTGGTTGCCATCGTGATGATCGCCATCTGGGACAGCCCCACCGTCAGCGCCAGCTCCAGCCGCAGGTGAAACTCTTTGTGTGTCCAGATAAATGCGTTGACGATGCCAATCATGCCGATGAACAACCCCAGCAGAAGCCCTGTCATCAGCTCGCGTGCCATTACTTTCAGCACCTGATGGAAGCGCACCTCCCCCAGCGCGAGGGCACGGGTGATGGTGGTTGTCGTCTGGGAACCGGCGTTGCCTCCCGTGCCGATGAGCAGGGGAATAAACCATGCTAAAGCGGAAACCTTCTGGATTTCCTCATCATAAGCGCGTAGCACCGTGCCCGTCAATCGCTCCGCGATGAACAGCAGAATGAGCCAGCGCACGCGCTTGCGCACCAGGTCCCACGGTGTCTGGCTCAGGTATGGTTCCTCCGTGACTTCCACGGCGCCCAACTTCAGCACATCCTCCGTGCTCTCACTCACCAGAATATCAACCACATCGTCGATGGTCACGATGCCCAGCATACGCCCCAGATCGTCCACGACGGGCACCGCCAGCAGGTCATACTTGGAGAGCAGGTTCGCCACTTCTTCCTGGTCCGTTTCAGGTTTCACCACCACCAGGTCGGTCTCCATAATCTGTTCGATGCGCTTGCTGGGGTCGGCAATGACTAACTCGCGCAGGGAGCAGACACCCACTAGTCGCTGGCGCGTGTCGACGGCGTAAAGATAATAGATGGTCTCGATTTCGGGACCGACCTGCCGCAGGTAATCGAGTGCTTGTTCGACCGTCCATTCGGGTCGCACGCGCACATACTGGCGCACCATCAGGCGTCCTGCGGTGTTGGGCGGGTATTCGAGGAGTTCGCGCACATCGCGCGCTTCAGGAGGTGCCATCTGCTGGAGCAGTGCCTCTGCCTTCTCTTCTGTCAGCTCCTCGAGTATCTGGGCGGCGTCATCGGCGGGCAGGGCTTGCAGCAGGCGTGCCGCCTTGTCCAGCGGGATATGTTCCAGGATCTCCTCCACCAGCACGGGTTCCAGATAGTCCAGCACCTCGGAGGCTTGTTCTTCGGGCATCTGCACCAGCACAACCGCTTGTTGGGCGGGGTCGTCCAGCAGGGTGAGGGCTTCGGCGACATCCTGCGGCGGGATATCCTGCACAATCGCGGGGATCAACCCGTCTGTCTCCTGCAATACCTCACGCAGCCGCTGTGCCAGTGCCTCCACGCGCTCCTGCATCGCCTGCACCTCCTTGCGGGGAAACGAACCCGCTTAGTATACCTTGTCAGGTACACTCGACGGCAGCCATGTTCGGTAAGATCCTGATCGCGAATCGGGGCGAGATTGCGGTACGGATTATTCGCGCGTGCCGTGAGCTGGGCATCCGCACGGTGGCGGTCTATTCGGAAGCCGACCGAGACGCGCTACATGTACAGTGGGCGGACGAGGCGGTCTGTATCGGTGCACCGCCCAGCAGCGAGAGCTACCTGAACATCCCACATATCCTGATGGCGGCACTGATTACCGAGGCGGAGGCGATTCATCCGGGCTACGGCTATCTGTCGGAGCGCAGCAGCTTCGCCGAGGCGTGCGAGGCGCAGGGCATCCGCTTTATCGGTCCGCCGCACACAGCCATCGCCCAGATGGGCGATAAGGCGCTCGCTCGCAAAATCGCGCAAGAGGTGGGAGTGCCCGTGCTGCCGGGCACTCCCGAGGCGGTCCGCTCCGAAGAGGAGGCGCAACGCGCCGCAGCTGAAATCGGCTTTCCGCTGCTCATTAAGGCGGCGGCGGGTGGGGGGGGACGCGGTATCCGGCGCGTGAACACGGAAGAGGAGCTGCTACCTGCCTTGCGCATCGCTCAGTCGGAAGCGCAAGCCGCCTTCGGTTCGCCTGATGTCTATCTGGAAAAATATATCCCGGAGCCACGCCACATCGAGGTGCAGGTGCTGGCGGATGCGCACGGCACCGTCCTCCACCTCTTCGAGCGCGAATGCTCGCTGCAGACACCCCGCCACCAGAAAATGGTCGAGGAGGCGCCAGCGCCCCATGTGGACGCCGCGACCCGCCGTGCCTTGGGCGATGCCGCGGTCAAGGTCGCCCGTGCCGTCGGCTACCAGAACGCCGGTACCGTCGAGTTTCTGATGGACAGTGACGGCAACTCCTACTTCATCGAGATGAACACCCGGCTGCAGGTGGAACACCCCGTAACCGAAATGGTCACCGGGATCGACATCGTACAATGGCAGATTCGGATTGCTGCGGGTGAGCAATTACCCTTCAAGCAGAGCGACATTCGGCTGAACGGGCACGCGATCGAAGCGCGCCTGACCGCCGAAATTCCCGAACACGATTTCACGCCGTCCACAGGGCGACTGAGCGAATGGACTCCGCCCGGCGGACCGGGCGTGCGCGTCGATAGCCATCTTTACACTGGCTACAGCATCCCGCCCTATTATGACCCGCTACTGGCAAAGATTATTGTGCATGCACCCGATCGCGAGTCTGCCGTGGTGCGTTTGAACCGTGCCCTGCACGAGGTGCGCATCGAGGGCGTGCACACCACGCGCGATTTCTTGCTGCGCCTCGTGCAGACACCTGAGTTCCAGCAGGGGCGTGTGTCCACACCCTTCGTGCCACGCCTCCTGCGCGGCTATATCCCTGTCGGAGGTGTTGCGCGATGAGCTCGGAGCCGCCCCGTGAAGTTTCGCCACGCCGATTGGCGCGTGAGTGGGCGCTGCGTATCCTGTACCAGATTGAGGTTGGGCGACGCGAACCGCAGGAGGTGATCGAAGAAGCGCTCGAAATCGCCCAACTGGAGCCGGGCATTGCGAACTATATGCGTGAACTGGTGAACGGCGTGCTAAGCCATCAGACCACGGAGTTAGACCCGCTCATCGAGCAGTTCGCACGCGGCTGGACACTGGACCGGATGCCCGTTATCGACCGCAATGTGCTGCGGATTGCCCTTTACGAGCTGCGCTATCAGCCGACTGTGCCGACGCGCGTGATAGTGAACGAGGCGGTGGAGTTAGCTAAGAAGTACAGCACGGCGCAATCCGGACGATTTGTGAACGGCTTGCTACGCGCCGCCGCGCAAGCCGTCCGTGAGAGTAGTGAGTAGTCCAAAGCATCGGGCAAGGAGGTATAACCTCTGTGAGAATGCAGCCGGAAGCCCAGCGGATTCTGCAGGCAGTGTTGAGCGCAATTGAGCAGGAGGCAACCATCCCGCTGCAGCCCGCGACGCCCTACGGCGGCCTGCTCGGCGACTACTGGGTGCAATTTGAGGGGGAGGACGACCTGTTGCACTGCATCGTGCGCCGCCAGGATGGCAAACCCATCGCGTTAGAGGAGGCACATCGCGTCGTGGAGCCGTTCTTTGAAGCGATACCTAAAGGGCTGGTCTGGTGCAAGCCCGCTGAATACTCCGTGCATTACTATGTGGGACACGACCACTTCCTACAAGCACACCGGCGTGCCCGATAAGCAGGAAAATCGTTCCTGTCGGGGGAATCTTTTTTGTAGGTGATGGCACATGTTCAAAGGGCTACCGTTAACGCTGGGCGTGGAGGAGGAGTACCAGATTGTGGACGCCGAGACGCGCGCCCTCGACTCCTATGTGTCGAAAATTCTGCCCGACGGGCGCGTGCGCTTGCAAGACCAGGTCAAAGAGGAGTTCATGCAGTCGCAGATTGAGGTGGGCAGCCAGATTTGCGAGAATGTGCAACAGGTGCGCCAGGAGCTACGGCGACTGCGCGGCGCGCTGATCGAGATTGCGGAGGCGAACGGCAAGCGTATTGTCGCGGCGGGCACACATCCCTTCGCCCGCTGGATTGATCAGACCGTCACGCCCAAGCTGCGCTATAAAGCACTGGAAGAGAACCTGCAGGACATCGCCCGCCGCCTGCTCATCTTCGGCATGCATGTGCATGTAGGCATCGGGGATCTGGAGCTTACCATCGATATTTTCAATCAGGTGCGCTACTTCTTACCGCACCTGCTGGCGCTCTCGGTCAGTTCGCCCTTCTGGGATGGGCGGCGCACCGGGCTGATGTCCTATCGCAGCGTGGTGTTCGAAACGCTGCCACGCACGGGCATTCCCGACGCCTTCAGCTCCTATGCCGACTACGACGCCTTTATGACCACGCTGGAGCGCGTGGGCGCCATCGACGACCGCACCAAGGTCTGGTGGGATGTGCGCCCACACCCGCACTATAAAACGCTGGAGTTCCGCATCTGCGATGTCTGCACCCGCATCGAAGACGCGGTATGCCTCGTCGCCATCATTCAGTCGCTGGTCGCCTTTCTCTATGACCTGCGACGCAATAACCAGTCGTGGCGCATCTATCATCGGGACCTGATTCATGAGAACAAGTGGCGTGCGATGCGGTACGGCACTCGGGGCGAACTGATCGATTTCGGCATCGGGAAGAGCGTTCCCTATGAAGAGTTGTTGGAGGAGCTGCTGGCGTTCATTCGTCCCTATGCGGAGCAGCTGGGCTGCTGGGAAGAGGCGAAACATGCGCGCCGCATCGTCAAAGAGGGCACCAGCGCCGACCAGCAGCTTCGAATCTACGACGAATCGGGGGGCGACCTGAACGCCGTGGTGGACTGGCTCGTGCAGGCAACGAAAGAAGGGATTGCTTGACGCAAGAGGTAAAATTCCCTCTATGCGAATCGGCATCATGTCAGACAGCCACGACCACCTGACCTATCTGCGCCGCGCGGTGGACGCACTGAACGACCATCAGGTGGAGCTGGTGCTGCATGCGGGGGATTATGTCGCCCCGTTCGTGGTGAACGAACTGGCGCGCCTGACATGCCGCGTGCAGGGCATCTTCGGCAACAACGATGGCGAGCGGCTGGGGCTTTCCAGACGGCTTGCCGAAATCGGGCATGTGCAGGTGCAGCCCCTGTTCCTGGAACTGGAAGGCTGCCGACTGGCGATGGTGCACGAACCGGAGCCTGTGGAAGCATTCGCGCGGAGCGGGCTTTACGAGGTGGTGCTCTACGGGCACACGCATCAGGTGGACATTCGCGAAGTAGGCCGCTGTTTGGTGCTGAATCCGGGCGAAGTGTGTGGCTGGCTGACGGGCAAGCCCACCTGCGCCATTCTGGAGCTGCCCGCGCGCACCGTGCAGCTGATCGAGCTGGTCTAAATGGGTGGGTGATGCGACGCCAGTCGGTCTCAGGCAGGAAAGCAAAGTGCCGTTGTCAAACAGAACCTTGCGGAGGTACCCCAATGCGAAGCGGTGTGCAGAAGGTGGTGGTTAGCTTTCTGTTGTTGCCCGTGCTGCTTGTGTGGGCTTCATTGACCGGGCGCGACGCACGCTATGTGGGCATGCGGTGGGAAAACGGTCAGCTTGTGCCCGCGCCACTGGGCAGCGAGCGGGCGGAGCCTGCCACTGGGTTGCAAAAGCCGTTTCCTGCCCTTGTGCAGCCCGATGATAACCCCACTACGCCCGAAAAGGTGGAACTGGGGCGACTGCTCTTTTTTGACCCGATCCTTTCGGATGACAACACGATGTCGTGCGCGCACTGCCACCATCCCGATCTGGGCTTTTCGGACGGCTTGCCGCGCTCGCGTGGCCGGGGCGCGAAAGGGGCAGGCGTCCTGCGGCACAGTGGCATCGAGCTGACGCGCGGCGCGCCCACCCTCTGGAACGCGCTCTACAACCATCGCCAGTTCTGGGACGGGCGCGCGGCAGATTTAGAAGAGCAGGCGCGCATGGTCATTACCACCCCCGAGGAGGTGAATGCTGACCCCGATGAACTGGTGCGCGAGCTGAAAGCCATTCCCGAATATCGGCGCCTGTTCGATCGCGCCTTCGGCGGTCAGAACGGCTCCGCCATCACCTTCGGCAATATCGCGAAGGCAATCGCCGCCTTCGAGCGTACCCTGGTCAGCTTCAACTCGCGTTTCGACCGTTATGCTGCAGGTGATGGCAGTGCGCTGACTCCCCAAGAGAAGCGCGGGCTGAAACTCTTTCTGTCGCCCAAGACACGCTGCAGCGAATGCCACGGCTTGCCCACCTTCGCCAATCGCGATTTTAAGGTGATTGGCGTGCCCGACCCGCCCGAGGGACCGCCCGATGTTCCGAAAACAGGCGCAGAACCTGGGCGGGGTGGCGGACCGAATGGCGCATTCAAAATCCCGACCCTGCGCAATATCGCGCTGACCGCCCCCTATATGCATAACGGTCTCTTCAAAACGCTGGAGGAAGTGCTGGACTTCTATGCAAACGGAGGTGGGCGTGGACGCGGACTGCATGTGCCCCTGCAGGACGATAAAATTCGCAAGTTCACCCTTACCCCACAGGAAAAAGCCGACCTGATCGCCTTCCTACTCGCACTGACCGATGAGAGCGCGAAACCGGCTATCCCGGAGCGCGTGCCCTCTGGATTACCCGTGGTGCCCCGCTTGAAACCCAACCCACCCACGCACCTGAAATTTAGTCCGATGCGTCGTCAGCCCGCTCGGTCGGACCATTCCAGCAAGTCGGACTCAATCGGTGAATCTGCCACACGCCGAATCGTCGAAGTGCGTCCCGGTGAAAGCATTCAGGAAGCGGTGGATCGCGCCGGACGCAGCGGCATCGTGCGTGTCTACCCCGGCACCTACCACGAGAATGTGTTGGTCATTCATCACGGCGTGACCATCAAGGGCGTTGTGCAGAACGGCAAACGCCCCGTGCTGGATGGCAAAAATCGCCTGCCTGATGGCATCGCCGCGCTGGGCAACAACTTCACCGTGCAAAACTTCGAGATTCGCAACTATCGGGGTAACGGTGTGGTGGTGCATAAGGCGCGGAATGTGACCTTCCGCAACCTGCGTGTGCACAACACGGGGCTGTATGGCGTCTATCCGGTGGAGTGCGATGGTGTGCTGGTGGAGAAGTGCGTGGTCTCCGGCGTGCGCGACGCCGGTATCTATGTGGGACAGTCGCGCAACATCATCGTGCGCCAGAACGAAGCCTTCCAGAATGTGACGGGTATCGAGATTGAAAACTCGGTGAATGCGCTTGTGGAAGAGAACTATGTGCATCACAATACGGGCGGGATTCTGGTGTTTCTGCTGCCGTTCAATCCGTCTAAAGTGCAGGATATGGCCATCGTGCGGCGTAATCGCGTGGTGGAAAACAACACGCCGAACTTTGCGGACCCGAACGCGATTGTGTCGAATGTGTTGAAGGGCACGGGCATCATGCTTCTGGCGGCGGACCGCACGGAGGTCTACGAGAACGAGGTCATCGGCAACGGCTCGTTCGGGATTGCGGTGGTCAGCTTGCTCAATCTCTTCCCGCGCGACACGCGCTTCGATGTGGAGCCGTTTCCCGACAGCAACCGCATCTATCGGAATGTGCTGCGCGACAACGGCAAGGATCCTGACGCTCGGCTTGCGCGATTTGGCGTGCCGCCTGTCGATCTGCTGTGGGACATGTCGGGACGCGACAATCGCTGGGATCAGCCCGGTGCAAGCGCGTTTCCACAGGAGCTGCCGGGGCGAAGCCAGTAGCTCACCCCTAAGTTTCGGAGGTTCAGGCTGTATCGCGTGGCTCCATGCGCTCGGGTGCGGAGACACCCATCAGCGCGAGTGCGTTGCGGATCACGATGCGCGTGGCACGCACCAGCAAGAGTCGCGCCTTGGTAAGTGCAGGGTCATCACTTAGCACGCGGCACTCGGTGTAGAAGCCGTGGAAGGCGCGTGCCACCTCCAGCGCGTAGCTGGTCAGCCGATGTGGCGCATACTGAAGCCCCGCGAAGCGCACCTCCTCCGGGAACTCCGCCAGACGCTTGACCAGCGCGACCTCCTCCGGATGCGTCAGCAGGCTCAGATTCACCTCGTCAAGGGCGGGCATCGGCACGCCCTGCTCGCTCGCCACGCGCTCGATACTGCAGATACGCGCGTGTGCATACTGCACATAGAACACGGGATTCTTTTCCGACTGCTCCTGCGCCAGCTCAAGATCGATATCAAGGGGGCTGTCATGCGATCGCAGCAGATAGAAAAAGCGCAGGGCGTCCACCCCGATTTCGTCCATCACCTCACGCAGGGTGATGAGTTCGCCAGTGCGTTTGGACATGCGCACTGGCTCCCCACCCCGATAGAGGTTCACCAACTGGTAGATGAGAATGACGAGCTTGTCGGGTTCGTAGCCCATGGCGGCGACCGCGGCTTTCATCCGCGCTACATAGCCGTGATGGTCCGCGCCCCACAGGTTAATCAATAGGTCATAGCCGCGCTCGTACTTGTGCATGTGGTAGGCGACATCGGAGGCGAGATAGGTGGGCATGCCGTTCGCTCGCACCAGTACCCGATCCTTTTCGTCGCCGAAGGCGGTGGAACGAAGCCAGAGTGCGCCCTCTGCCTCGTACGCGAAACCCTGCTCGCGCAGGCGTTGCAACGCGCGTTCGACCGCCCCACTGTCATACAGGCTCTGCTCCGAGAACCAGCGGTCAAACTGCACCCCGAAATCGTGCAGGTCGCGTTCCTGTTCCTGGAGCATCAACTGCTTTGCCCAGCTTTCGAAGCGTTTCAGCACTGCGTCTGGCTCGCCCTGCGCCGCATGGTCGCCATACTGCTCGCGGATCCAGCGAGCAATCTCCATCACATATTCACCGTGGTAGGCGTCTTCGGGCATCTCGACAGGTTCGCCCAGCAGCTGTCGATAGCGGGTGAGCACCGAGAGGGCAAAGTTGCGGATCTGGGTGGAGTTCTCGCCGTCGTTGATGTAGAACTCGCGCTCCACCTGATAGCCGAGTGCGTGGAGCAGTCGTGCGAGGGTATCACCGATGGCGGCGTTGCGTCCGTGTCCGAGGGTGAGGGGACCCGTGGGGTTCGCGCTGACGAACTCGATGAGCACGCGCTTGCCTGCGCCGAGCGTGTCCTCGCCGTAATGTTCGCCCTGTTGCAGGATGTGGCACACCACCTCGCCTGCCCAGCCCGGCTTCAGATGGAAGTTGATGAACCCTGCGCCTGCAATCTCGACGCGCTCCACCCAGCGGTGGGTCTCTTCGGGCAGATATCGCTGCAAAATGCTGGCGACCTCGCGCGGGTTGCGCCGTGCCTGCTTTGCCAGCACCATTGCCAGGTTCGTCGCGTAGTCGCCGAACTGCTCGCTGCGCGGGATTTCCACCTCAAACGCGGGTGTGGGCAGAGGGGGGAGTTCACCCGCTTGCTGCGCTGCCGCCAACGCCTGCTCCATCCAGCCCCTGATCGTTTGCCGAATCACAAGCAAGAGTATACCTTCTCTGCAGGAGGACCGCAAGTGGGCAGTGAATTAATAAAATATAGGAGGTCAATGATGAGAGCGCAAGGCGGTGTCCGATTCGGACCGATTCTGCTCCTGATCGTCGTGCTTGCTGGGCTGGCGGGCGTTGGGTTCTGGTGGTGGCGAGAGCACAACCGCGAATATCTGCTTCGCTTCCAGCCGAAGGTGGGCGACACGATGCGATACTTCGCTGAGATGAATATGTCTGTCCAGGGACAGAGCATGCAGATGACCCTCTTTTTCACCCAAAAGGTGTTGAAGGTTCAGCAAAAGGGGTTGCTGACCATCGAGACGCGTTTCGACAGCGGGTCGCTGAAAACAAATGGTGCCAGCGCACCAATGCCAATGATGCCCCCTGATGTTAGCACCTACCGCCCAAACGGACAGCGCGTGAAGGCAGGACAGGTCGTCAGCCCCATTGGGCAGTTCACGGAGATAGGCTATCCCGAAAAACCCGTCAAGGTCGGCTACACATGGAGCGAACGCCAGAAATCGCCTGATGGCTCCGCAATCGAGGCAGAGTACAAAATTGTCGGGAGAGAGCGCGTGCGCAACCGAGAGACTCTGAAGATCGCTGTGACCGTCCGCGATGTGTCAGACTCAAACAATCCCCTCACGATAATGTCGGGACACCAATGGGTGGATCTGAACGGGGGCATCCTCGTCAAGCTCGATGCCCAATTCCATCAGGTACGCATGCCAATGGTAGGTACCATGTCCGTACAAGGTTCCTTCAAGGTAAATCTTATGCCTTGAGGAACTTGGTTGTTAAGAAAGATTGTCACCTCGTCTTAGCTCTTTTTTCAAGGGGGGGGTTATGGCACGGAAATTGCTGTTTGCCTAAACAGAGGGTGCAGACCCTTTTTGAACTGTCTGGGGCGTCGTGCTGCAGCGCGAGGTGGGGTTCCTCCCGCTTGGCGGCTCAGCGACTGAATGGAGCTGTTTCGCGCCTGCCTATCGACGCCCTTTTTGTCCCCCTCACCCGTACCCTCTCCCCAGTGAGGAGAGGGAGTTGTCACCATCGGTGTCTTGCCCCCCCACCGTATTTCCACCTGTGTAGGGTTGTCTCTCCTGTGGAATAGCCTTCTGCAGGAGGGAGCGACCAGCATGAGACGCTTTTGGGGAGCAGCAGTGGGTTTCGCATTCATCTACACGCTCTATGCCGATGAACTGGCTTCTGCGCTGCGCACACCGCACGGGATGCTCTGGGCAGGCACCACCTTGACCCTGCAAGCGACCGCCTCTTCAGGCAGCACTTTGCTCAACAGCTCACCACAGGCACAGGTGCGCGTTGGACAGGTCTATAACTGGCAGATACTGGCGATGCCACCCGCAGGGATGAGCGTTGCCTCTGGCGACGGACTGTTCCGGTTTCAGCTCACCAATCTGGGCAACGGCTACGACAGCGCGAAGTTTATCGGTTGGCAAGAGGAGCTGACCGACACGCCTGTGTGGCAGGTCGCCCTCTTTGAGGACCGCAACAGGAACGGCGTCGCGGATGGCGGCGAGCAAATTACTGTGCAAGGGAGCCTGCTGGCGCCTGTCGAGGGGATGACCTATCTGTTGAGAATGCGTCCGCCCTCTTCCTCCACTCCGACCGATGGCGTCTGGGCAGGGATTGCCGCGCGTTCCAGTGTGGAGCAAGGTGCTTATCAGACAGCGGAGTATGTGGCGGGCGTGCTGCGCAATATTAATGCGCATAGCCGGGGCTACGCCTATAGTGGCTACTTTATGTATGTGCCCGCCGTGTACTATGAGGGGCGCGTGTTCTGGATGGGCACCGATTCAAACAACGCCACCCGCATTTTCTATACGCCCAACCGCATCGATCAGTCGGGCGGCACATTCAACAGCAATCGCGCCCTCTACGGGCGCACCATGAACTTTGTGCCGAACGGCTTCAGTGTACTGGTGGATAGCGGCTGGTTCGTGGGCACTGCAGATGGGCGCCTGATGCGTCTGGACCTGCCGCGCATCCTGAGCGGCGATACGAGCAGCAATCCCTATCAACAGGTCAGCCTGCCGGGTGGCGTGCAACCCCGTCTTGACCTGCAGCCGATTGTGTACCGTTCGCGTCTCTATCTGGTGGGCAGCGATAATCGGCTGCATGTGCTCTCCTCGGCAGGCGCATGGATTACCCAAAGTGCGCGTCTTAGCAGCGCAGTGGGCAATATTTCCTGCCCGCCCTTGCTGACCAGTCGTGCAATTGTTGTGGGTACCTCAAATGGCTATGTGGTGGTGTTCGACCTGGTCACGGGTGGGGTTCGCCTCGCCCGTCAGGTAGGTACTGAAGCCATCCGGAGCCTCGCCATCACCCGCGACGAGCGCTATCTGCTGGTGCAGATTGGCAACACGCGCGTGGCAGCGCTCACGGCGTCGCAGGGTGCGACCTACTGGCTGGTCAACCTGCCGGAGGCGATTGTCTCACCGCTGGCGTATGAACCAAACACCGATGCGGTGCTGCTGCTAACGCAATCGGGCTGGCTCCATGGCTTTAGTGGTTCCACCGGCACGCCACGCCCATATTATCCCCAGAAGATTTTTACAGGGCAGCCGTTGCAACGCGCAACCATCGCCACATTGCGTCGCACCGATCGCAAATCGCCATACGCCTATGTGTTGGCGCAGCAGGAGATTAGTGGTAGCAGTGCCACGCAGGGGCGATTCGTGATGGTCACCGTGCTGAACCCCTATAATCGCTACGAGGTGCCCGAATCGCAGATGGGTTCGCAGTCGGAATATCTGCCTGCCATTGCGTTCACTGGGGATACCGAGGGAGGCTTCTGCCTTGTGTTTCAGAAACAGGCTTATGCGGGCACAAATACCCAGGGCATTGTAGTGGCGTTTCCTGTGCGGTAGCCTGTTGCACCTTACAATGCGGGGGGCTCATCTGCCCCTCACCCTGACCCTCTGCCCAGCGGGGAGAGGGTATCTTGCCTCTGGCGGGCGCGAAGGAGTAGCGGATCCTCAACGCCCGCTTCCTCGAAGCCGCGGGCGCGCAATCGGCAGGCAGGGCAGACACCACAGGGCGGGAAACGCCCCTCATAGCAGGTGTGGGAGTATGCCAGTGCCTCCATCGCTCCCACCTCGATTGCCAGCTTCACGCTCTGCGCTTTGGTGAGGAACATTAGCGGGGTATGAATGCGAATCTCCCACTCCATGCCCAGCCGAATCGCCTGCTCCAGTGCATCGAGGGTGGCACGTCGGCAATCGGGATAGCCTGAATAGTCGGTCTGGCACATGCCGCCGACCAGGTCGTGGCAATCGAGCTGGTATGCCCAGGCTGCTGCCAGTGTCAGGAAGAGCAGGTTGCGTCCTGGCACAAAGGTGTTGGGCAGGTTGCCACGCCCGCCTGTCTCCTGAATAGGCGTATCGGTGAGCAGCGCGGAGCCACTTAGTTCGGCTAACTCGGGCATGGGCAGGATGCGATGTTCGGCAACGCCCGCCATGCGCGCGATGGTGCAAGCCGCCTCCAGCTCGATGCGGTGCCGCTGTCCGTAATCCAGGGTAAGGGCATACAGGCGTTCGAACCGCTGCTTCGCCCAGTAAAGGCAGGTGGTGCTGTCCTGTCCACCCGAGAGCAGCACCACCGCCGACGGCGCGATTTTTTCTGTCATCGCTTCGCTCAGCTCCTTCGTTTATCGCCTTTCCCTTTATCTGGGGTGCGGGTCTCAGCGCGGGTACTGCAGCAGGATTTCGCGAATCTGGGTAATGATGCGCATTGCCTCGTCATAGGGGCGTTGCCAGATGTTGCGTCCGAAGATTAGCCCTGTCGCACCGGCTTCCATCGACAGGCGCACCTTGTTCAGCACATCCTGGTCGTTGCCCTTCTCGCCCCCGGAGATAATCACAAAGGTGTTGGGTGCGGAGGCGATCACGCGGCGGATGCGCTCCTCGTCGCTCTCTTCCAGCTCGTTGTAGGGTTTGGGGTGCAGGGCGCGTTTTTCGGGTGGTGCGAGCTTTGGGAAGTTGATCTTGACCACATCGGCGCCCAGCTCGGCTGCCACGCGCGCGGCGTAATCCACGGCCCAGAGGCTGTCGCGCCCGCCTTTTGCTTCCACCGCCTCACCACGCGGGTAGGACCAAACCACCAGCGGCATGCCGTAACGTTCCGCCGCTTCACGCACCTCCATGAACTGGCGGAAGTCGTCATCCTGACGGGGCGAGCCGACATAGAGTGTGTAGCCCACGGCGTCCGCGCCCAGTCGCACTGCATCCTCCACCCGCGAGTTCAATGGGGAGAAGGCGTGTGCGTCGGACGGGATCTCCGTTTTGCCATTCAACTTCAAAATCAGAGGGATCCGCCCCGCAAACTTCGCGATATACTTCTCCGCGATGCCGTACTGGAACGCCACAGCCGAGAAGCCTCCCTCGATCGCCAGCTGGCAGATATAGTCCGGATCACCCGACGGGGGATAGGGGAAAAAGTCGCGTGGACCGTGTTCCAGCCCCTGATCGTAGGGCAGCACCATCAGCGTGCCGTTGGCGGGTCCGTACTGATACATCATGCGATACAGGCGCGTGCGCTTGCCTGTGCTTAAATGCGCCATCTCCTGCAGCGATAATCGCTTGATCGGGGTCGTCGTCACCATAATTCTCACCTCACTTAAGGGGTATTATACCCGATGGGGTACACTTCCACCATCAGGATTCCCGTTGAACGGCTTTAGGCTACTTGGCAGAGGACAGGGCTGATGCAGATGGATAATCAACCAATGGCTCGCGTGCCCGCGCGTTGGGCGACGCGCATGCGCTTTCTTTTTTATGCGCGCCCCCTGTTTCGCGCATGGGAGATTATCTGCAATCATCTGGCACGTTGGCTGACCGACCGGCGCGTGCTGCATGATGTGCGCTATCAGCGTCAGCTGGCGCAGCTCGACCTGCGACGGATGGCGATTCAGCGCGGGTTAGGGCGGATTAGTCGCAGTCATGCCCATGTGTGCGCCCGGTGCGGGCACTGTTGTAAAGGCACACGCGAGCGCGATGCGTTCCTCGACAGGATTCTGCAGCAGCCGCAGACCGAGCATTTGGGTGCGCGGCGTCGCACAGGTGAAATGGTCGGTTTTCAGCGGGCGAGGGAGGCGCAGTGCGTGCTGCATCTGGCGGCGGCGCACCTGCCCGGCGGCTGTCCGGAGTTGACCTGTCAGGGTTGCCGCTTGCCCAACGAGTTGCGCCCGATGCAGTGTTTGGCGTATTTCTGTGGTGCGGCGGTGCGTGCCCTCTCGCAGGAGGAGTGCGAGCAGGGTATTCAGCTAATACGCCAGCTGTTGCGCTTGCAGTGGGATGCGGTGCGCCTTGCCGCACGCTCACGCCGATGGCACGTGTCAGGCAAGGCATAAGGCTCACTCGGTGCGGATATCGCGAAACCAGCGCAGATGCCCATCCAGAAAGAGACGGTTGCGCCCGCCCCAATGCACCGCCTTGCCCCGTAATTCGGATGGCACCGTGCCAATCGTGCGCGGGAAGTAAGGGTCTACAGCAAGCTCCACTTCGGACACGCCTTCTGGACGCTCGTAGAAGGGACTTGGATGTGCTTGCAGATCGGCGACCGCCTGCTCTGGCGTCTTACCCCAGAAGTTGTCGGGTGGTACCGGGTCATCCGGGCGGTCAAATCGCCACATCCAGTAGCGCGTGACTCGCTCCGGGCGCGCCGCATCGATGGGTTGTTTCACCTGCACCACTTCACCCAGAGGGCTACCCTGCACGCTGGGACATGACCCGAGGGCAGCTCCGCGGGTATACGGCTCCAGCACCACCGCTGCCCAGCCACAGCGCGGGTCCGAAGGCGGCCAGCCACTCCATGGGCGGTAGCCACCGGGCAGGCTGAGCTTCAAGTCGCGACGATCGGGCAGGCGGTCCTCATAATCTTGCAGATACATTAGGATTGCCTGCCCCAGCTGCCGCAGGTGTTGGGCACAGACGCTCTGACGCGCACTCTCCCGTGCCTGCGCCAGCACGGGAAACAACAACGCTGCCAGGAGTGCAACGATCGCGATCACCACCAGCAACTCAATCAGCGTGAACCCTGCGTGCCTGCTCATCGCCAGTAGTATACACGCTGTTGGGTATACTATTCCGCACCTAAGGAGGATTGCGCCTTGAGTACACGAGTCAAAAATCAGATCGTGGAAGAGGAAAAAGTCGCGCGCTATCGGGACCGCTTGACCCGAGAGGATTTGCTGGAGATCTACCGGCGCATGTGGTTCGCGCGCGTGTTCGATGAGACGCTTTACGACCTGAAGAAAAAAGGGCGGCTACGCCGCGGGAATGTGTACGGCTCGCGTGGACAGGAAGCGATTCAGGTAGGCACCAGTTATCCCCTGCGCCCGACCGACTTTGTGTCGCCCATTCATCGGGATATGCCTGTTTTTGTCTTCAAGGGGATGAGCACGCGGCAGGTGATGTGCCAGATCTGGGGTAAAGCGAACGCGCCCACACGCGGCAAAGACTCATGGAGCCATATGGGCGACTTGAAACTGGGCATTATCCACTCCACCAGCATGCTCGGCTCCACCATCCCGGTGGCTTGTGGTGTCGCTTGGGCACTGCGGCTGGACGGCAAAACCGATTCGGTTGTCATGACCTATCTGGGCGAAGGCGCCACGGCGACAGGAGCGTTCCATGAGGGGATGAACTATGCTGCCGTGCATAAGCTGCCCATTATTCTGGTTGTGGAGAACAATCAGTATGCTTATTCCACGCCGGTAGAGCTGGAGGTGCCCACGCCGCGCGTGGCGGATCGCGCTCTGGGCTATGGCATTCCTGGCTATACCGTGGATGGCAACGATGTGCTGGAGGTGTACGACGCCACCTGCGCTGCCATCGACCATGCGCGGGCAGGCAGGGGACCCAGCATTGTTGAGTGCGTGACCTATCGTTTGCAGGGGCACGCAGACCATGACGAAACGCGCGCTCGCCAGTATCGCCCCGTTGAAGAGATCGAGATGTGGGAGAAGCGTGATCCCTTGCCCCGCTACAGAGCTTATCTGCTAAACACCGGGCTATTCACGGAGGAGGAGCTGCCCACGCCACCTCCTGGTGTGGTCGCTGAGATTCAGGATGCCGTCGAGTACGCCATTCACAGCCCTGATCCCGAACCGCACACGGCGCTGGAGGACATCTACGACGAGAGTGCGGGGGTGTCGCGATGAGAGAGGTCACCTTGCTGGAGGCAATTCGCGCCGCGATATGGGAAGAGATGGAACGCGCCCCGAATGTCTTTCTCATCGGGGAGGACATCGGGCGATTGGGCGGTGCGTTCGGTGTCACGCACGGTTTTTTAGAGCGGTTCGGACCCGACCGCGTGGTGGATGCCCCCATTTCGGAAACCGCCATTATCGGGGTGGCAGTCGGTGCCGCCGCGATGGGCAAACGCCCCATTGCCGAAATGCAGTTTATGGACTTCATCTCTTGCGGCTTCGACCAGGTGGTGAATGTTGCTGCCACTTACCGCTATCGTTCAGGGGGAACGGTGAGTCTGCCGTTGGTCATTCGCGGCCCTTCGGGCGGCTATGTGGGAGGCAGTCTCTATCACAGTCAGCAGTTCGAAGCATGGTTTTTCCATGTGCCCGGGCTGAAGGTGGTGCAACCTGCCTTTCCCGATGATGCCTATGGGCTGATGAAAGCTGCGATTCGGGATAATAACCCTGTGCTTTTCTTCGAGCATAAATATCTCTATCGTCGAATCAAGGGCACCATCCCGCAAACAGGCGACGATTTCATCGTGCCACTGGGCGAGGCACGCATCCGTCGTGCGGGAAATCATCTGACCTTCGTCACCTACGGCGCGATGGTGCATTTCGCGCTGGAGGCAGCGCAACAGCTGGAGACTGAGGGCATCTCGGCGGAAGTGATTGACCTGCGCACCATCAAGCCACTGGATATGGAAACGATCTATCAATCGGTGCGTAAGACGAGCAAGGTGCTGGTGGTGTATGAGGCACCGCTGACGGGGGGCGTAGGCGCGGAGATTGCGGCACGGATTGCGGAACATCTGTTCGAATGGCTAGATGCGCCCGTGATGCGGGTTGCCGCTAAAGACAGCTTTGTACCGTTTGCGGAGCCGCTGGAGAAGTTTGTGCTGCCCAGTGTGGACGATATTCTTCTCGCGGCGCGCCAACTGGCGCACTATTGAGGGAGGCAAAAGCGATGGCGGTCTCTGTGGTGATGCCGGAACTGGGCGAGAGCATCGTGGAGGGCACTGTCGTGCGCTGGCTCAAAAACGAGGGCGACCCGGTGCAGGAAGACGAGCCGATTGTGGAGATTATGACCGACAAGGTGAACACCGAGTTGCCTGCGCCTGCCAGTGGTGTGCTGAAGCGTATTCTTGTGCCTGCGAACGCGGTCGTGCGCGTCGGTCAAGAACTGGCGGTGATTGAGGAAGGGGTAGCCACCTCGCCCCAACCCTCTCCCCAACGGGAAGAGGGAACGACTGTCCCTCAACCTGCACCCCCTCCTGTGCCCGAGACGGCGGGTTTCTATGCTCCCGCAGAATCCGATTCGGGCACGGCCGGGGCAACAGAGGCAACCTCTGCTTCCATGTCCGCGCCTGCCCCGCCCGCTGGCGACGGCAAACGCACCGGCAGAGGGTTATTCCTGTCGCCCGTCGTGCAGAAGATTGCGCGCGAGCATAACCTAAGCGAGCAGGAGCTGCTCTCCATTCAGGGCACAGGCGCAGGTGGACGCATCACGCGTGCCGATGTGGAACGCTATTTGGCGCAACGCACCACCACACCAAAACCAGCCCCTGCCCCCTTGCCCCAACCTGCTCCGACGCCCGCGGCTGCCCCAAGGGAAGGGGAGGAAATCATTCCGCTGGTCGGCATGCGCAAGGCGATTGCCGAACATCTCACGCGCAGTTATCAGACGGCGGTGCATGTAACCACCGTCATCCAGGTCGATGTCTCGCGCTTGGTGGAGTTTCGCGAGCGCAACAAAGAATCGTTCCAGCAGCAGTACGGCGTGCGCCTGACCTACACGCCTTTCTTTATCAAGGCAGCGGCGGACTCCTTGCTGGAGTTCCCGATGCTCAATGCCTCGCTTATCGATGACCAGATTATTGTGCGCCACTATGTGCATATGGGTGTGGCGGTTGCGCTGGGGGAGAAGGGCGAAGAGGGGCTGATCGTGCCTGTGATTCGCGACGCTCACAAAAAGTCGATTATCGAGCTGGCGCGTGAGCTGGAGGCGATTGCCCAGCGTGCCCGGACGAAAAGTATCAGCCTTGCGGAGGTTCAGGGGGCGACCTTCACCTTGACCAATCCGGGCAGCTATGGTGCGCTCATTGGCACGCCACTCATCAATCATCCGCAGACAGCCATCTTGGGCACCTACGCGATTGTGAAAATGCCCGTCGTCATCGACGACATGATCGCGATTCGCCCCATCATGCATCTGTGCTTGAGCTATGACCATCGGCTGATTGATGGCATGTATGCGGGTCGCTTTCTGCAGCGGGTCAAACGCGCGATTGAGGCGTTCGAGTTCTTGCGGTAGCGAGGCTTCCATCCGACCCGTCCCCCAAGAAACCGCCCCGTCGCCCCCCACGGGGCGGTTTCGCTTTATTCGGAGAGGTACACTCTCTGCCGATGGCGGGTCTGCTGATAGGGCTGGCGACGGGCTTGCTCACAGCGGGTGTGGGGATAAACCTGTTGCGTCGCCTGCTGTTGAGTGGCTGGGAGCGGGTCGCGTATGGGGGTGCGCTGGGGTTGGGGCTGCTGGCGTATGGCGTCGCACTGTGTGCTGCCCTGCACTGGCTGACGGGGTTGTGGCTGCTGATGGGGCTGGTGGGGATGGCGGGGGTATGGGGCTGGACGGGGTTTTTACGCTCGACGATACCGACAGGTCAGACAGAGGTGGCAATGCGTGCAGGTTTATTCCGCCAGCAGCCTGTGGCGATGCTTGCGTGGGGGCTGGTGGGCGCGTTGCTTTTCATGGGACTGGTGTTGTGCCTGCTGCCGCCGGATGGCAACGAATGGGATGCGCTTGCCTACCATCTTGCTTTCCCGAAGCTTTACCTGCAAGCGGGGGGTATGGTGGAAATCCCCTTTATGCACCAGAGCTACTTTCCCCCTCTGCTGGATATGCTTTACCTGTTGGGACTGTGGCTGGATGGTGAGCCGTGTGCAAAGGTGTTCCACTGGCTGATGGCGCTCTGGATGGTGGCGGGCACCGCGGCGTTTGTGGCAAGATGGGGCGGGCAGGGCGTTTGGAGCGCACTGCTGCTGGCAGGTACGCCGGTGATCGTCTGGCAATCGTTCAGCGCATATATTGACCTCTCCACCGCGCTCTATGTGGCACTGGGCACCTTTGCGCTGGGCAACGCGATCAGGGAGCGTGTAGCGGGCTGGCTCTGGTTGGCAGGTGCCATGATGGGCTTTGCGCTGGCGACTAAATACACCGCGTTGCTCGCGTGGGGCTTGTGGGGGCTAATCGGACTGGCATGGGGCTGGTATAGGCAGTGGAAGCAGGGTGTGCGCCTTGTCGTGCTCACAGGGCTGGTTGCGCTCGCCATCGGCTCGCCCTTCTACCTGCGCAACTGGGTCTGGACAGGCAACCCGGTCTACCCGTTCGCATACGGAATCTTCGGTGGCAAGAACTGGAGCGATGAGCAGGCGATGGCTTATCGGGGCGACCAGCTGAAGTTTGGTATGGGACGCGAACCGGCACAGCTGCTCCTGCTCCCATGGAACTTGGCCGCGCACCCGTTTCGCTTTGCCGACCCTATCGGAGCGATGATTGGAGAGCGGGTTTATCTGCTCCCTGCAACAGGAATGGGTTATCTGGCAACGCTGGGGCTGATTGCGGGTGCAGGGCTTATGCCAGGAACGGGTTGGTTGATGGCGCTTGCGGGGCTAAACACACTCGGCTGGTTTTATCTGATGCAGCAAGTGCGCTATTTGATTGGGGTGTTCCCTCTGTTTGCAGCGGGCGGTACGGCGCGAGCGCATCTTGCCCCCCGCTGGTTGCGGGGCGCGTATGGTGCTCTGCTTGGTGTACAGGCACTGTTCACACTTTGGCTATTCGGAAGTGCCTATCTACCCTACCTGCCACTTGCGTTGCGCGATCGTGACGCCTATTTGGAGCGACGCCTGCAGATTTACCCCGCTGTTCGATTCATCAACGCGCATACGCCCTCTGATCTGGGGGTAATTTTGTTGGACGAGACCCGTGGCTACTATCTGGAGCGTCGCTATCTGTGGGGCAACGCGGGGCATCACCGATTGATACCGTACGAGCGATTCCGATCGGGGCGTGAACTGGTGGCATGGCTTCGTCAACAGGGCTACGGCTATGTGCTGATTAATCGGCGTTTCACGCCCCAGGGTGCGTCGGAACACTGGCGTGCACTCTACTACGAGGCGATTGCCCATGGCTGGCTTCGCCCCGTTTTCGCGGAGCGCGGCGTGGAGATTTACGCTCTCATGGACCTGTCTTCTGATTGGTCTGACTTGTCTGACTTGTCTGACCTGTCCGACATGTTTAACCCCCTGCGATGAGAGGCACGCTCTATCTGTGGGTGCTGGTGGTGGTTTTGCGGTTGGGCTATGCGCTGCTGGCAGTGCAGATCGACCCGTTCTTGCGGCGTGATGCGCTGCATGGCGACGCGGTGGTGCATGACCATATTGCTTGGACACTGGTCTCGGAGAGGCGTTATGTGTACGAGAAGGGCTTGCAGGTTGCGCCTGCCTATATCTGGCTGATGGCGGGCGTGTATGCCCTAATGGGGCATCAGCCGCAGGTGGTGCGGCTTGTCAACGCGCTGCTGGGACTACTTGCGTTAGCAGCTCTCTGGGTAGTGAGTCGTCGGCTGTTTGGCGAGCGGGTGGCGAACTGGACGCTGCTTCTTGCTGCACTGCACCCGCACCTGCTGATGATTACTGGCTGGCTCTATACCGAGAACCTCATGCTGCCGTTGCTGATGTGGAGTATCACGCTCAGTTTGATGGCTCTCCCCTCACCCGCCCCTCTTCATAGAGGGGAGGGGGTTCAGGTAGTTTTTGGCATGTCTACTTGGTCAGGCTGGCGCTGGGGGCTAATAGGGATATTGCTGGGATTACTCGCGCTTACGCGAGCGAGTTTTCTGCCCTTTGCTGTACTGATGGCGTTATGGGTGTGGTGGACGGCGCGTGGGCGCAAGGGGTTGCAGGCAGCGATTACGGTGCTGCTCACCACTTGCCTTGTGATTGCTCCCTATGTACTCTATCTGTACGGGCGATTCGGGCACTTCATCCCTATCGGGCTGGGTGGTTATGTCTTTCTGTGGGCGAACAACCCGGAAGCGGATGGCGGTTTCAAGCCCGGTCTGCCAGAGACGATGGTGGTGGGGGGCAGGGTGGTGAAGGTGGCTCAGGCGATTGCCTCGTCGGATCCTGTGGAGCGCGATCGCAAGGCGTTGCGCCTCGCGTTGCAATGGATCCGGGAGAATCCGAGGGCGTTTGCTCGCCTGCTCTGGCTTAAGACGTGCTTGAGCCTCTCCGCATTCGGCTTACAGCACCCCGGCAATCGGCAGCTGGCGATGGCATTACGGGGAGCTGATCTGCTCTACTGGCTCTATTTGCTTATAGCCGTGTATGGGTTCGGACGGATTGCTTGGCAACCGCTTTCCCCTCACCCGAACTTCGCCCCGGCAGGGAGAGAGTTTCTGATTAAACCGTTTTTGTGGCTACTGATTCTGCTTGCCGGGTGGGTCTGGCTGACCATCTGGGTTTATGCAGGGGGCAGCCGTCCAATGCTGCCCCTGCAGCCCTATCTGGTGCTGGGCTTTGTGTGGGGTTGCATGGTGTTGACCTGGCGAATACGCCCGACAGAGATGAGTGATTAAGCCCTCTCCCCCATCGGGGGAGAGGGCTGGATGAGGGGCTTGTCCGACTTAATTCACGACAGCATGAACAGCGACTGCGACGCTTGCAGCACCTCATTGACACGGGCAAGGAACTGCTCCGCCTCCTCGTAGTTCACCCCCAGCACATTTAGCACGCGCGTGTCAAAGGGTTCGGGTGGTGCCTCTGGGTCCATCATATAGCCCAGCTGATTGGCGCAGTAGTCGGCGAACTCGATCAGGGCGCAATTGGTATCGTTTTGGGCCAGCGATTGGTGATGGAAGCGAATCATCTTAGCGATGAGTGGGGGCAGGTTCCATCGCTCCACCACGAGGGCGCCAATCTCCTCATGGGTGAAGCCGAACAGTTCGCGCTCTGCCTCGTGGACCGGCATGCGGTAGTTATGCACCAGGTCGTGCAGATCGCCCATCCAGTCGGTGAGTGCGGTGCTAATGATCAGTTTGCCCACATCGTGCAGCAGCCCGGCGGTGAACGCCTCGTTGCGTGCCTGCACCTCGAAGAGGCGTGCGCCCGTCTGCGCCACCAGCCCCACTGCCATCGAGTGGCTCCACAGCCCGCTCACCTGTGGGGTGTAGCCCAGTAGCGCACGCCGAAACAGCGGATAGGTTGCCGCGATCAGGGCAAGGTTCCTGACGGTGTGGATGCCCAGCACGACCACCGCTTCCTCGATGGTGCCGATGCGTCGCATCATGCCGTAGTAAGCGGAGTTGGCAAGGCGCAGCAGGCGCAGCGTAAAGCCCTGATCTTTGCCAATAACTAATGCCATCTGCTGCGCGGACACATTCGGGTCGTCCGCCATCTGATACACCTGCAGCACCACCGTGGGCAGGCTGGGCAGGTCCTGCAACCGCTGAAGCACCTGTTCGACCGAACCAGAAGCTCGTGCTTGAGTTGCCATCGTTTCTCCTCCATCGGGTCTGACCTATCTGCGGGTCAGACTTGTCCGGCAAAAGCATTTTTCCACATAGGGCAGCGCGTTTTCACCCCTTTCTGCGTCGCTCGCTTCGGGTACACTCAGGGTGAGATGCGCTGGCGCATCGCCCAATGGTTCGCTTTTGAGGCGTCGCACTTTTATCGGCTGCCCCATCTGAGCGAGGCAGAGAATGAGCAGCTGTTCGGCAAGGCAGCGCGGCACCACGGACATAACTACTGCGTCTGTGTCTGCCTGCGGCTGCAGCCTGCCCCTGATCGCCATTTCTGCCCGCAGATGTTGGAGCAACCGCTGCGTGAGCGGATTGATCCCCAGTTCGACCACCGCTGCCTGAACCTTGAGCATCCCTATTTTCGCCAGCATCTGCCCACCACCGAGAATCTGGCGGTCTACCTGTGGCATGACCTGCAGTCGGCGTTGCCGGGCGAGCTGGACGAGATCGAGGTGCGCGAATCGGACTGGCTCTGGGCAAGCTATCGGGGCGAGCGACGGCGGTATCCCGACGGCGAGGAGGTGCCTATGGTCTATCTGACCCGTGCATACCACTTTTCGGCATCCCATCGGCTCTATCACCCCGAGCTGAGCGAGGAGGAGAATCGCGCGCTGTTTGGTAAGTGCAGCCATCCCTATGGACACGGACACGACTATCGACTGGAAATCACGGTGCGAGGCGAGCCAGACCCCATCACCGGTATGATTATTAGCCTAAGCGATCTGGACACGCTGGTGCAACGCGAGGTGCTGGACCCTCTGGATCACCGATTCCTGAATGAGGAGGTTGCCGAGTTCCAGCAGAGCATTCCCACCACCGAGCATCTGGTGCGGTTTATCTATCAGCGGTTGGAACCGCACCTAAGCGGGCGTGCCCGGCTCTATCGGGTGCGCCTGTACGAGACCCCACGCAGCTATTTTGAGGTGGTGAATGGTGAGTAGGAGATAACAGGGAGTAGCCATCTGGGCTATAATAATAGCACTTGACCAAATGGGAGGATAAGGCATGAAACGAGGTGGGTTTACGCTGATTGAGTTGCTGGTTGTGATTGCGATTATCGCCATTCTGGCGGCAATCCTGTTCCCGGTGTTCGTCCAAGCGCGCGAGAAAGCGCGTCAAACGCAGTGTCTTTCTAACCTGCGCCAGTTGGGCATGGCGTTCGAGATGTATCGGAGCGACTTTGAGGGGCGCAATCCTGGTCCTGGCGATGGTGGACACTGCCCCGGCAGCTGGTCGTCCCCAATGTGGCCTTCATGGATGACGGGTTTTGTCTCACGGTTGGACGCGCAGTGGGTTCCTTGCTACTCAGTGCTGGTCCGTATCGCCGACCCCGATTCCCCCGTGAGCGGGCTATGGCTGTTGTGGGGGCATGTGACGAAGGGTGTCATCTATCCTTATGTGAAGAATCCCGATGTGTACATCTGTCCTTCCGATCGGCGCGGGCAAGAGAAGAAGCTGAGCTACTCGATGAACGCTGTTGCCAGCTACATTCCGGAGGCGGTCGTGGAGCGTCCTTCTCGCTTTGTGCAGCTGATTGACGAGGCGGAAACACTTAATGATGGCTATTTCTACGCGCTGTCCAACACGGGCAGTGGTGCGCGTTTCATAGATTGCCCCTCCATCATGCACAATAATGGGGCGGTCTTCCTCTTTTTTGATGGGCACAGCAAGTGGGTGCGCGCCCGCCATAGTCGGCAGGAGGCTCGCATCGACCGCTGCATCGACACGGTTCCCAAGCACTACTTCTGCCCCAAAATCCCGTTTCCAGAGTGCACGGAATACGAGCCAGCCTGTCGGCAGGAGCCATCAGGGTGAGCCGGTAAGGGATTCAGGGGGTGGAGAGGGGCACCAGAGCAGCCACCTCTCCATCCAACCGCCTGAGTGGCGTTCCTATGGAGGGGGAAATCTTCTCTGGTGGGGACGCCCCCTCTTTCCCGTTGCTGAAACCCTGCAGAAGCGGAATTCGTATACCAATATGCAATAGTCCAGAGATGGCAAGCGGCGTGGTGAGCTGGTCCGCGTCCCACTCCGCGCTTACAAATGGGAGACAACGATGCAGACCTTGCCTGTGCGTGAGGTGAGTGTGCCGCGTGTGGCGCAGTTGCTGATGTGTGCGCCCAGTGCGTACGATCTGCTTTACGAGATCAATGCCTGGATGCACCTCAGCAACCGCCCTGATCGGCGGCTTGCATGGCGGCAGTGGGAGCAGCTCCACTGTATCCTAACCGAGCAGGTGGGCGTGCCTGTGGTGCTCATTGAACAGGCGCAGGAGGCACCCGATATGGTCTTCACGGCAAATGCGGGGCTGCCCCTGCCTGGCAAGCGCGTTGTGTTGTCGCGTTTCCGCCATCCTGAGCGACAGGTGGAAGAACCTTATTTTGAGCATTTCTTCCGCTCCCACGGTTTCGAGGTGCATCTGCTGCCCCCTGATTGCGCTTTTGAGGGCGAGGGCGATGCTTTCTATCTGGGCGATCTCATTGTGGCGGGCTATCGTAAGCGCACAGACATCTGCGCCCATCGCTACCTGAGCGAGTTGACCGGGCTGGAAACGCTGAGCCTGGAACTGGTCGATGACCGCTGGTACCATCTGGACACCTGTTTCCTACCGTTAGGAGGACGTCTCGTTGCCTACTACCCGGAGGCATTTGACTGGTATGCGCGACGCGTGATACAGGAGCATTTCGAGGCGATTCCGGTCAGCCCGGAGGAGGCGTTGCGCTTCGCGTGCAACGCGATTGTGATTGGCAAGCAGGTAGTGATGCCATCCGGTTGCCCCATTCTGCGCTTCCATTTAGAGGAACGCGGCTTTACGGTGCATGAGGTGCCAATGAGCGAGTTCATCAAATCGGGTGGCGCGTGTAAGTGCCTTGTGCTTTATCTGCCTGAAGCGCTCTGACGCATGCCGTACCACTGCTCCACAAACTGTTGGTATTCGGCTCGCTCCCGCACTATTGGCTCCCACCAGTCGCGGTTCTGCACATACCAGATGACCGTTGCGTGCAAGGCGTCGTCGAAATCTGCTTGCGGCTGCCAGCCGAGCGCCCGAATTTTGTCGGTATTGAGTGCATAGCGGCGGTCATGGGCAGGGCGATCCTGCACGAACTGGATCAGTGTTTCGGGCTTGCCCAGAATCTGCAGGATGTTGCGCGTGATTTCCAGGTTGGTGCGCTCGTTGTTCGCGCCGATATTATAGATTTCGCCCGGTTGCCCCCGATGTAGCACGATGTCCAGTGCGCGCACATGGTCGTCTATATAGAGCCAGTCGCGCCGCTGTTGACCATCGCCATAGAGGGGCAGAGGCAGATCATTCAGGGCGCGCGTGATGAAAAACGGGATCAGCTTTTCGGGGTACTGGCGCGCCCCGAAGGTGTTGCTGGGACGGACAATCAGGATAGGCAGGTGGTAGGTTTTACAGTAGGCTTGGGCGAGCAAATCGGCACCTGCTTTGCTGGCGGCATACGGGCTGGTTGGACGCAAGGGAGCCTCTTCCGTGCAGACGCCCGATTCGATGGCGCCATACACTTCATCTGTGCTGACATGCAGAAAGCGTTCGACAGGCATGTGCCGTGCCATCTCCAGCATGACGAAAGTACCATACACATCGGTGGTGATAAAAGCGTCGGGATTCAGAATGGAGCGGTCTACATGGGTCTCGGCGGCAAGATGCGCCACGAATTGAACCCCCTGCATGGCTTCGTGCACCGCCTCCCGATTGCGCACATCGGCTTGAATAAAGCGGAATCGCGGGTTGCCCTCCGCTTCGCGCAAGTTTGCACGATTGCCGGCATAGGTGAGTGCGTCCAGCACAATCACCTCATAATCAGGGTAATGGCGCAGCAGATAAAGTGCCAAATGACTCCCAATAAAACCGGCGCCGCCCGTGATCAGCACGCGTTTGCTCATGATTGGAGTATACCCGATGGGACAAACGCGCTGTATGGAACGAAAGTTGCTGCAATCAAGAGTGGGGGAGCAAAGCCTGCCCTCGCAAGGAGGTTGTGTTTCAAAGCAACCTTTACGCGAGGCGACTCTATGAGCAGTCTGTCTATGGAACATGCCAGGGCATGCGCCTTGGCATGTTCTATTTTGATCCACCTTATTTGTCTAATTCATAGGTAGGTTGGCTGGTCATACTGGAATTGTATCATACAGCTCTACTCTCTTAAACAGCCTCTAAGTCGCTGCTGGAATGCCTGGACACTGCCGGCGCGAATTGCTTCGGTATATAGCGAGAGCAGCCGCTCTGCCCCGGAGACCTGTTCCAGCATGCTCCGCAGCGAATCGGGCACTTCACCGTACAGATCTTGCAGCAACTTCAACAAGCCTTCGCGCAATCCCTTCTCCTCACCCTGTTGCAAGCCCTGTTGCAAGCCCTGCTGCAAGCCCTGTTGCATGCCTTGCTCCAAACCCTGCTGCAAGCCCTGTTGTAAGCCTTGTTGTAAGCCTTGTTGTAAGCCTTGTTGTAAGCCTTGTTGTAAGCCCTCAAGAATGGCGCGACGCTCCAGAGCAGAGAGGAAGGTAGTCCCCTGCTCCTGCTTGATCTCCTCCAAAAATTCCTCGTATGCCTGTTCCAGCAATTCTGGCAGTCCCATAGTCCACTCCATCAGGCGTAGTAACTCTGCTTGCGTATCTATATTATACCCTCGATTCACCATCAACCGCACCAGCTCCTTCCGCGCTTCCAGTCGCACGGCGTCCTTGCCCTCGGTTTCCATCGCCTTGCGGAACGCCAACAGCAGCAACGCACAGGGATTCTCGTTTGCCAGTAGCTCAGCTTCGTCAAGGTCTAGCAACTTCACCGCGTGGAACTCAAACAGCACCCGACAACCCGCCAACGAGCGTTCATACCGCTGCGGACGCCAGTGGGGGTTGCTGTCTGCTAAGATGGCAAGACTGACCACATCGCGCCGATAATGTAGCCAGATGCGCACATGGTAAGCAAAAACCCGTTCCGCGAACTGGGCTTCAGGATGGGACTGCACCTCGATGTGCACGAGAATCCACTGCTCCTCGCCATTTTTGAGATAGACCTGAACAAGTTTGTCCACCGTTTGGCGTCCCGTCAGGCTTTTGGGAGCGATCTTCTGCAGCTCCGTATCAAGGAATCGAACGCCTTTTACCCAGTCGATAAGGTCGCCCAGCGCTGGATGCACAAGTTGTATCAGCTCGGGGAAGAAGCGTGTCAACACTTCCTTCCATGGACTATCCTGATCCTGTCGCTGTTCTCGTCGGCGCATGCTACCTATTTACGACACCGATTCACCGCTTTCCTGTTGATGTAAAAAGCAGGAATCAGGCAGAGTCTATCGAAATGGCGGGAAGGTGGGGCATCTGAACGATGCAGGGTGGCAGGAAAACCGTCACACCTTGAGAAACTCACCGTCGGTGCAGAAGTATGGAAACCCACTTCCTGCTCGCGCTTGAATCGACAGGCGCAATCTGTGGCATCGCCCTGCTCCAGGGGGGCACACTGTTGGGCAGTGTGCGTCTGCGTCACGGACTGAACCTGTCGGGTAGCCTGTTGCATGCGACGGACACGCTGCTTCGGCGGCAGCAGCGACGCCTTGAGCAAGTGGATGCTTTCGCTGTCGATGTGGGACCAGGCTCCTTCACTGGGCTGAAAATTGGCGTCATGCTTGCCAAAACATGGGCACACGCCTTGGGAAAGCTGCTGGTCAGTGTGTCGGCGTTTGAGGCGTGTGCCGCGCTCGCCCCCGAAGGAGTGTCGCTGCTTATCGCCCTCCCTGCTCGCCGGGACGCACTCTATCTGCAGTGGTTCATGCCGCCTACACCGGGGATGCACGCGACCGCTGTCAGCCCACCGGCGATGGTTAAGCAATCGCACCTGCCCGACTGGATCGGGCACACACGGACAGCGTTGGCAACCGAGCTGCCTCTATTCATCGTGGGTTCACCGCAGGCACGAGAATGGCTGCAACCGCTGCTGCCGCATGCGCTCTTTCAGGAGATGGAGTGCCCCGACCCTGAAGGCGTGGCCTGGGTAGGCTGGCAGCGGCTGCTTGCCGGCGAGACCGTGCATCCGTTTAGCCTGACACCTCTTTATATCCAGCCCCCCTCCATCACGCCTCCTAAAAGCGCAGGCGGCTAAACCCCCCTATCGCCAGCCACCGCGCATCAGAAAGAGGTCGCGGGGTAGCTCTCCGTCACGTTTCAGCGACGGGTTATGCCCCCCGTCATCTTTGCCATCCGCGCCTACACTGTAAAGCAGATACCGCTCCCCCGTCAAGCGATAGATCAAAGGACGCCTGCTGAACGGATCAATCGCCAGCTCCTCCATGTTCAACGCCTCCAGCGTGGAGGGATAGTGTCCCTCGCGCAAGCGATATTTGCGCAGCAACAGGTGCGCAATTAGCAAGCGGCGGCGCGTGCGCACATCCCAGTATCGCTCTGGCAATTTTGGCAAGAAGGAGTATTCAGACATCAGATAACCAAACAGGGTGTTCGTATCATACTGCCGGAGAACCATAGGACGATAGCGACCACTCCGTAGGGCAAGCGAATCGCTCAGAGCTTGAAAGGTGCGCACGATTTCACGGCGCAGCTCCTGCCGCAGTCGATGATAAGCAGCAGGTTGGCGCAGCAACCGCTGAGCATCCGCTTTGAGATTTTCCACCAGTTGATCTGTCTCTGGATCCGATTCCTCACCGCTCATGGCAAGACCGTCCAGAAACTCATGGAGCTGTTGAGGGGTGAGCCCATGTTCTGGCAGGAGCTGGTCTATCGTGCGCAGCGTATACCTCAGCTCGCCTTCAACTACTGTGCCTATGCGATCGGGTGTACGTTCGCTTTTAATCAGCGTGCGTGCCAGCTCACGGCACTCATGCGCGGAGAAAAAGTCCAGCTCCTGGATGATAGGCGCGTGAATAATCGCCTCCACTGCAACGCCCACTAAGTAGACCACAATCAAATCGCCCTGCATGTCGCGTGCCATCTTGAAACCGATGCGCCAGTCGCTGACAGCATCCATTCCGTCTTTGCTCGCGATTGCCCGTCGGATACGCGCATTAACAAGGCGGGCAAGGTTGCGCACTCTGCCAAAATCATCAAAGAGGAAACCCAGCCCTATCCCCTGGAAGGGCCACCGGTAGGGTTTGGTATAACCCTGTCGCAGAGTGTTGAAGGTGTCCTGATTGAGTTCTATCCAACGCACCTCCTCGCGGGTTGGGGGCTGTTGACTGCCCACATACATTCCGGGCGATTTCAGCTGGCGTGCTGCGCTGATGTAGTAGTCATAAGCGTTGCTCGAAGGCAGGCGCGGCTGATACTGGTTCATCGCCTTATAAACAACTTGTCTCGCCATCCAGACTCACCACCCAACAGTATACCTTTGCCATTTTGAGAGATAGAGCGTGGGCTATTTCGTCAAACATTTCCGAGGAGGTCTATGGATGCGAACAAACAGTGTCTTATGGCGAGCAATACTCATGGTGTCGCTCGGCGGATTACGGGGGAGCTGGTCGCAAGCACCGCCTGTACCCGCCTATCAGATGGTGATCGCAGGGAATCAGCGCGTGCGTCTCTCATGGCAACCGGTTGATTACCCCTATTTCCAGCAGTACGAGATCTATCGGGCAACGCAACCGTTCAATACGGTGGAGGGCATGGCGCCCATCGCTATCATCGCCTGGCGTACGCAAACCCGCTACACCGATACGGCAGTAGTAAACGGCGTCAGTTACTACTATGCTGTGGTGGTGCGTGCCACCACAGGCGCTGTGAGCACCCCGGTTCGCTCCATCGGACCACGCACACCTTATAATGAGACTGATCTACAAGTGGTTAGCCTTGCCCGCACGCCTCGCTTCCCACGCTATGCACCGATCTACACCGTGTATCAGGTGGTGGAGCCGTCCGGTTTCGGTCCCTATTTGTTCAGCGTGGCAACGGGGCTGGGCAATGGGCAGGATGAGAACACGCCGCGCGCGCCTGCTCTCGGTTCCACCGTGACCTACACGGCTACCGTGCGCAATCGGGGCAGCAACTCGTTCAGCGGCACGGTACAGATCCGCTGGTTCGTTGACGAGACACCTGTAAGCCAGCAGACCACTTCGCTCTCGCTCGCGCCCGGGCAGATGCGCCAGTTCACCCTCGACCGAATCTGGGACGATATCGACCACCAGATCCGCTTCACGATCGTGGTGGATGATGCACGCCTCGCAAATAATACGCTCACCGTCTATGCCAAATCAGTCGGCTTCCTCAGCTATCTAGATCTCTCCTATATTGAGGAGTTTCGGGAACAGACGCGCCGCTACCCCCACGCCATAACAGATGACTTTATCGACTGGCTCAATCATCACATGACGCGATTCAATGAGCTGTTTGCACAAGCTGGCTCACCCAAGCGCGTGCATTATGAGGTGCTGGAGACACTGGCGGACGCCGACCCCGATCCGGACATCGACACCATCTACTTCGCAGTGTTTCCGTTCCGTTTCCGCGCGGGCGAAGGGAGCCTGCGCGAATCGGGCTACTATAGCGCGACGGACGATATCGATTACGGCTTGCTGCATGAGATGGGACATCAACTGGGGCTGATCGATCTCTACCGCCTAAATGTATACCCCTCTATCAATCAGGTCAATGGCACGATGTATCGCACTGTGGACTGCCTAATGAATGGCGTATCGCCTTTCCTGTCGCAGCATAGTGCGCTTGCCATGTCTCACTGGTACAGCAAAGCGCACGGTTATTATGGTCAATATCTTTACTCCACCCCCAACACGGTGCGCATACGCTTTATCGGGCTGGACGATCAGCCCCTGGCAAATGCCCGAGTCACGGTGTATCAGCGCTGCTCACGCCCTGCCCTAGGCGAGGTCATTACACCGCAGGTGAAAGCCCAGGGCTACACAGATGCAAACGGCATCTACACCTTGCCGAATGTGCATGTTGACCCACGTTTGGCACCCTGCGCTTATAATGGCGACTGCCTGCGCGACAATCCTTTCGGCTATCTCGATGTGGTGGGTACAAATGGCGTGCTGCTGATGAAGATCGAGCGTGACGGCTTTATCGACTATGCATGGCTGGACATCACGGAAGTTAATGTCGCGTACTGGCAGGGTCAGACGGAGGTGGCTACCTTTGAACGGCGTGTAAGGCTGGGTGGCACAATTCAAACATGCACGCCCGTCGATATGACCGAGAACAACGCCGCTGACTGGCTCGCGGGGACGGTCAGTGGGACAGCATCTGTGTTTGACGATACGACACGCCGAATAATCGGCAACAGTTCGCTGCGCTTGGAAACCGATAGCGGCTTCGACACCTGGGTGCGTTATCCGGGCACACATCTCGTTCGGTGGGATCTGCGCAATGTGCAGGCAATCCGATTCTATTGCTACGCGGTCAACCCGAATATCGGCTTTCAGGAAGGGTCTCCGTGGATCCAGCTGGGCGGCAGCGAAGGTTATATTGAGCTGCGTCCCACCTACGATATTCTGAACGAGGCAATTGGGCGATGGCGCGAGTTTCGAGTGCCTCTTCGTGGAGACGTGCTCTGGCAGCGCACTGTCTATGGCACGGTATCGCTGGATAATATCACTTTCATCGCGATCCATGCCGATACCTGGGGAGCGGGCTATACCCTCTGGATCGATGGGCTGAGCTTCGATCCACCCCTGCGCTGCCCTGGCGATGTGAACGGCGACGGTTGTGTCGACGACGCAGACCTACTTGCCGTGCTGTTCGCCTTCGGGTGCATGACAGGATGTGGCTCAGAGGATGTGAATGGTGATGGCTTCGTCGATGATGCGGACCTGCTGATAGTGCTGTTCCACTTCGGCAGCGGTTGTTGAGAGTGTCTCGCAGCCTGATGAATGAGAGTAAGCTCCCATTATCAGGTAAAACTTTGGTGATGGACAAGCGACGAGTGACACTGATTCGCGGCGATGGCATCGGACCCGAAATTACCGAGTCGGTGGTGCAGGTGTTCGAAGCCGCTGGTGTGCCTATCGAATGGGAGGAAGCCTATGCGGGGCTGACATGCCTCGAAAAATTTGGCGACCCACTGCCAGAGGCCACCCTGGAGTCGATCCGGCGCAACCGCATCGCGCTCAAGGGGCCGACCACCACTCCCATTGGCACAGGACACCGCAGCATTAACGTCGCCATTCGCAAGGCGTTCGACCTGTTCGCAAATGTGCGTCCTGCCCGCTCCATGCCCGGCATCCCCAGTCGCTACAGCAATGTGGACATCATTCTTGTGCGCGAGAACATCGAGGATACCTATGCTGGCGTCGAATACTGGCAGACGCCTGATGTGACCGAATCGCTGCGCATCATCACGCGCCCGGGCTCGTTGATGGTGATTCGCTACGCCTTCGAAATGGCGCGACGGCTCAAGCGGCGTAAAATTACCTGCGTGCATAAGGCGAATATCCACAAGACAACCGACGGGCTATTCCTGCAATGCTTTCGTGAGGTGGCACAGGAATATCCTGAGCTGGTGACCGACGATATTCTGATCGACAACGCCTGCCTGCAGCTGGTGACAAACCCGGAGCGGTTCGATGTAATGATTCTGCCCAACCTGTTCGGTGACATCGTGAGCGATCTGTGTGCGGGGCTGGTCGGTGGGTTGGGTGTGGCGCCGGGAGGCAACATTGGCAACGGCTATGCGGTGTTCGAAGCGGTGCACGGTTCCGCGCCTGATATTGCGGGCAAAGGCATCGCAAACCCAACTGCCCTGCTGCTTTCTGCAATCCAAATGCTTCATCATATGGGCTTGCATACTTATGCCGAGCGTATCGAGAACGCGCTGCGTTATACCCTCGTGTCGGGCATTAAGACGCGCGACCTGGGCGGGGATGCCACCACACGCGAGTTTACGCTGGCAATCATCAGCCACTTGCCCAGTACACCTGCGTCCGTCACAGAAACGCCTGAAACGCTGCCCTTGGTGCCCCCACCGCCACCCCCATCCACGGTGGAGGCAGGCTGGCAAACGGTAGGCGTCGATATTTTTGTGCACAGCACAACGGTTCCCTTATTGCCAGAACGTATCGGAGCGTTGCGTCTCGTGGTCCTTTCCAATCGGGGTGTGCCCATAAAGCCCACGATGGGCAGGTCGTTGGAGCCAGAGGGACGCTACCTGCTGGACTGGTATCGTGCCCGCTACCTTGCCGAGCACGCGCTAAGCGAGGAGCAGCTGCTGGCGTTTCTGCACTCGCTGCCGCCAGGCCTCCACTGGACGACCCTGCAACGGCTTTACACCCATGCGGGCAAACCGCTTTATAGTGAAATATAAGTTATAATGACTGCACACCCAGCTGGACCTTCACATGGAGCGTGTGCCCTTCGCGCAGCAGCACCAGCTCCACCTGCTGGTTCGGTCGCGAGTTATAGAGGGCACGGGTCAGCGCGGCAGCGCTCTCGATCGGCTGACCATCATAGCCCACAATCACATCACCCTGCACGATCCCTGCGCGTGCAGCGGGACCATTGGGTGCGACACGCATCACTTGTGCGCCCCCAGGTACACTTCTGTAATCGACGCCCAACCAGGGATGCTCCGCGCGCCCTTTGGTACGCAGCTCCTCCACCACCCGCTGGGCGACTTTCGAGGGCACGGCGAATCCCGTCACGGCGAACGCGGCACGCATGCCGGCCGAGGGCGCAGCGGGCATTCCTTCGACCGAACTGAGCGCGCCGATAATCACCCCGATGACTTCACCGCGCGTATTAAGCAGGGGCGCGCCAGGCTCACCTGCACTCACTGTGCCATTAAACTGCAACACGGGCACCACACGCTGGTTCTGTGGGCGTACCCCCACCCGATCCTTGCCCCCAATCGTTCCTACCGTCACGCTGCCTTCCAGCCCACCCCGATTGCCAATCAACACAGCGGTTGCGCCAATTGGTACGCTGTCGGAGTTACCGAATCGGAGCGCATTTAGCGGGCGTAGCGGATCAATCTTGAGCAGAGCAATACCCGTGATGGCATCGCTGCCAACAAGCCGCGCCGAATAGACCTCGCCGTTCGCAAGCAATACCTGCAATTCACGCGCGTTCTGCACCCCATCGGCCGAGCCAACGATATAGCCCGCGGAATCGATAATGAAGCCACTGCTCTGCAGGGGGCGTGTGGGCACATTTGCGCGACGCACCTGCACTGTAACAACCGCAGGACGGGCGCGCTCCACCATTCGCGCAATTTCAGCGTCGGCGCGCTCCAGCAGCGAGGGCGTCTGAACCCAGCCCACACCCAGCAACAGGCATAACCATCCCGTTAAGCATGTGATAACCCGATCAGAACGAATAGACATGGCTCTCCTCCGATCCACCATACTGAACAGGCAAATAATCTGCACTCCCCCCTGTTTCAGGGCGCAAATCAGGCAGTGGCAACAAAGCAACCACAGTCTCCGATTCGCCCATCCAGAACAGCTCAGTCCTTGCTCGTGATAAGCGATTCGATTCGCTGAAGGACGCATCCTCCATCGCTGGTACGAATCGCAGCTCCATAGGAGGAACCTGTGCCATTATCTTCGACTCCACCTTGCGCGGTGCAGGAGCCTTATCAGTCTGCGAAGAAGGCAATGGGGCTACTGGCGTGCTTGGTTCAAGCTCAACTGCTCGCTTGCTATTAGCAGGCGGTATAGAGAGTTGCTTGCTACCCGATGACTCACGATGCGGAGCCTTCGGCGAGGCAGCAGGTGGGTTCATCGCCATTTCGCGTGGTGGATGCGGCAAGTGCGTTGCGGAATTGTTTTCGGTGGAATAGATCAGCCAGAGGCTGCCCAGGATGAACAGGGCAAGAAGGCTTGCAAACGCGCCTGTCAGCGCGAAACGCCATCGGAGCGTGCGTTGGCGAATAGCACGCGCGGTCAGCTGCGCCTGCACCTGTTCCCAGCGAAGCTGACAGACAGGCACCGGCGCATGGCGCGCGGCATGGACGACGCGACGATATTGCTGCTCACGATGCCACCCCTTGGCACAGGTGAGACATCGCTGCAGGTGCCCCTGCGCCCACTCCGGCAGGTGGTGTTCCCCCACCTCCATCTGCTTTCTTACCCGGTCGCACTCGCTACGAATTCTCATTCGATCTCACCTATCGCTCGCAATAAGGGTTCCAGTTTCGCCTTGAGGGCGCGGCGGGCGCGTAAGACACGCAGCTTCACGCCACCCACCGTGCAACCCAAGATTTGTGCCATCTGTTCATATTCCATTTCCTCAAGGTCGCGCATCACGATCAACTGACGCTGCGCCTCAGGTAGCTGCTGGAGTGCCTGATAGAATACATCTTGAATCATGCTTTCACGCACCACCTCGTCCGGGTCAGGAGGTTCCGGATGGGTCATCCATGCCAGTTTGCCTGCTGCCTCTTTCTGCAACAGCTCTTGCCGACGCTTTTGCATCCGCGCATGGTCGGTGCACAGGTTCAGCGCGATGCGCATCAGCCAAGTGCTGAACCGGCTCTGCTCACGGAAGGTGTGCAATCGCTCGAACGCCTTGATGAAGACCTCCTGGGTGATGTCCTCTGCATCGTCTGGGTTGCGCACCGAGCGGTAGACGAGTCGGAACACTGGTTGCCGATAGCGCAGGAACAGCTCCTCCAGCGCAGCGCTGTCGCCCTCACGCGCTCGCACTACCAGCTGTTCATCACTCAGATAGCGTTCGGCAAGCCCTTCTACGAACTCGTCCATATGCAGCGTACCCGCCGGTTCCATCTCATTCATCTGACGCGCGAGCGGGGTTCTCGTTTCGGTGCAAGCGCACATAAAGGCACCGGGTGCAGCCAGGGGCAACGCGGGCACGCTCGGCAATCGTATAGCCCGGCACCCAGAGGATGCCCACCTCGTCGCACAGCAGGGGCAGGCGCCGCCGTTGCGCAGGTGGAATCTTGAGATCAATAAAGATACGGCTGACCTTTTTGCCGCGGGCTGCGCCTGAAATCGGCGACGGCTGATCGGACCCTGTTGCCATGCCCAGCGGCACGAAACGGTCGCCCGGACGCCAGTTGCGCACTGTTAATTGCCCCTGAACCGCATCGAGGCAGAGCCATGCCTCATCACGGTCGGTCGCGCGTGGATCATCTGGGCACGGACGCGCCTCCACCTCCAGCCACATACCCAGCTCAGGCAGCAGCAAGGGCGACCCAAGCACAACAAGATGTTCATAATCGGCAGGCGGTGGCTCCTCGTGCCGAATCTGGAGATGCTCTTTGGTGATGACTAGTCGAACCGTGTCCGAGAGTTGCCACGAGGAGGGACGCTGGGCAAGCATCGCGTGCCGAATGCCTTCCAGAACCTCGAATGAGGGCAGACGCGTCGTGCCCAGATGGGGGCGTAGCCATTCGCGCAGCAAGCGTCGCTGCACCGCGGGGTGCAACCAGCGCAGAAAATCGAGACGCAGGGTGAAGGCGTCACGCCCCCTCAGCAGCTCGCGAATCTGGGCATCCCACCATGCCTCCTCATTCTCGATAATCCGCGCAAGGCGCAGCAAGTGACGGTCAAAAGTGGGCGATAGCGCATAGAGCACGGGTAGCAGCTCCGTACGCACCCGATAGCGTAGCTGGTGCGGGTCGAGATTCGTGCGGTCGAAGCAAATTGGTAGGTTTTGCTCGCGACAGTAGGTGTGAGTCTGCTCGCGCGAGACATCAAGCAAGGGGCGGATGACTCGCCCCCGTTGATAGGGCATACCACGCAAGCCGCGTGGCCCCGTGCCGCGTAATAGATTAATGAGAATCGTCTCGATCTGGTCGTCGCGGGTGTGAGCGGTAGCGACGGCAACAGCACCAATCTCGTCCGCTAATCTTTCAAAGAAGGCATATCGCGCCTGTCGCCCCGCCTCCTCGATGGTTAACCCCTGCTCCTGCGCCAGACGAGGCACATCGACCCGTTCCACATGGAGTGGCACGCCCAGCGATTCACACACCGATTGGCAAACCACCACATCCTCATCGGCTTCGGGGCGAATCCCGTGATGGAGGTGCGCGGCATGCACGCGAATCATCAGGTCGTTCTGCAGTCGCGTCAGGAGATGCAGCAGGGCGGTCGAATCGGCACCTCCCGAATAGCCCACGATAACCGTGCCCCCTTCGGGAGGCATCATCTGTCGCTCTACGATAGTGTTCCTTACCCTCAACAGGGGATCCACAGAGGATATCCTCCTCTATAGCATTAATAGGCGCGCCAATAACGGCGGATCAGATCCCGCGTCTTGCGGATGCCTTCCACGGGGTCGTCCTCGCCCATATACTCGATGGAGAGCGCGCCCCTGTAATCCACCAGACGCAGATAGCTGATGAGCCGTCCGAATTCCAGATGGCTCTCCTCGCCACGATGGTCAAAAGCGCGGCTTTTAGCATGCACATGCATCGCGTAGGGCGCAAGCATGCGACACGAGTCGTAGAGGCGTTCGGGCTGCCAGTTACCGAAATCAAGGCAGATGCCCACCCAGCGTGGGTCAAGACTGCGCACCAATGCCAGTAGATTCTCGGCGCGACGCGCAACTCCATCCCGATTCTCCAGTGTGATTCGCACCTGACGCTTGCGTGCCTCGGGCAACAGTCTCTGCAGGAAGAGCGCGGCACGCTCCAGATTCACCGTGTCGTCCTCGCGTTCGTTTCCGCTGCCACCCAGATGGAGCCGAATTAGCGGAGCGCCCAGCCATGCCGCCCCTTGCAAACGCTCGATGCATTCGTCCAGGCGGCGGCTGAGATTCACCTCGTCATGGATATCGATGGGCGTGGAGACCATCAGTCCGGTAATGACCAGCCCGCTACGAGTGAGCGCCTCGCGCAGGGGTTCCAGCACGCGCGGCTGCATGCTGGACAGGTGGCGGTCGCTTAGGCTCACACCACGAATGTCCAGCTCATGCAGCAAAGGTGGCAGGCTTTCTAAAGGCAGCTGTCCCGCGCTGATAAGGGCGTGCAAACTGCGCGTTTCGCAACTGAGCACGGGCTGCAAGGGTATGGGCTTTGGCTCGCGACTCTCCATCAGTTCCGATACCCGCTCCAGCTGCTCAAAGATGCCCCCAAATCCGGTGCGGACCAGCGAGCGCAGCCCCTCACGCAAAAAATCACGCCGACTGGTCGGTTTCTCGCCTCGACTCATCCAATGATATTATACCGCAGTCAGACCACCTAAGGTACAATCTGTCCGTATGAGCCTGTTGCTGAGTCGGGATGAAAGTTATTATGTGAATCGTCTGCGCCAGATCCATCTGCGCCTGCGCGACCACCTCTATCGTTTTCTACGCCTGCAGGACCCCGCCACACTCGCCGCCGTCAGCGAGGATGCCGGAGGCGACACGCAATACTACTTAGACACGCACATCGAGCGGCTGCTCATCGATTTATGTCGCGAATGGGCACAGGAGGTACCGTTTGTACTGATTGCCGAAGGGTTAGGGGCAGACGGTTGGCTTCCCCTTCCGGAAGGCACGCCGGCGCAGGATGCCGAGTTTCTGCTCATTCTCGACCCGGTCGATGGCACGCGCCTGCTGATGTACGATAAGCGCAGTGCATGGATCTTGAGCGGCATCGCGCCCAACTTCGGTAGGGAGACGGAGCTGGGGCATATCGTGATTGCGATGCAGACCGAATTGCCCATCTCCCGCCAGCATATCGGCTATCAGGTATGGGCAATACGAGGTGAGGGAGTATATGCCGAAAAGCATGACCTGCTTACCAGCACGGTCAGCCCTGCCCATTTGCAGCCCAGCCGGGCAACCTCGCTGGAGCATGGTTTTGCCTCCTTTGTCAAGTTCTTCCCAGAAGGCAAGGCAATGATTGCCGAGCTGGAAACGCGCTTCTGGCAACGACTCTTTGGTGATTCGCCCAGCGTCAATCCCCTCGTGTTCGAAGATCAATACATGACAACAGGGGGACAGATTTTTGAACTGATGTGTGGACACGATCGGTTCGTGGCGGATGTGCGCCCCTGGGCGTTTCGAAAGTTAGGCGTCGAGTATTCGCCGCTGACCTGCCATCCGTATGACATCTGCACCGCCTTAATTGCGCAGGAGCTGGGTGTGCAGATCACAGACCTACGGGGGAACCCACTCAGTGCACCGCTGGATATTCGGGCGCCGATCGGCTGGCTCGGCTATGCCAACCTCGCCCTGCGCCAAACCCTCGAGCCGATCATGCTGGAGCTGCTATGGGGGTAGCTAGAATAGCGGGAGCACTAATTGTTTGCCATACAGTTCCTGGTACTCTTTGTCGAGATAATCGTCGCGCCAGTTCAGCAGCAAATCAAAACGCCACAGTAATGGCTTCAGACGACTCACCGAAACCGATTTACCCCATTTCATGGTAAACCGCGTAGGCACGATGTAAAGATCGAGACTGTCTTTATGTATACCAATAATGAGATCGTTATGCTCTTCAGTGTACTTATATTCCTTTGGGGACGGACGCACATAGCTACGGTCAACCCCACCCCTCGTTCCCCCAATTAATTTCATGCTTTTCACTACTGTACGACATTGTGCGCGAAGCAGTACCTGTTCTCGAGGCCGGTTGATGCGATTGGGATAGGCTGTAATGATGAGATCGTAAGCCCCTGTGCACACAGGGGCTGCTGCAACAGCAAATCCCGCCCGCAGCAAGAGCCCAGCAATAATGTGCTGGTGCGCCTCTCCTAGCATAGCACTAAACAGTCCTTTTTCCTGTCCGACGATGTTTATGATGTGTTTCATTTTCTCCTCAGAATAACCAGATGCTCAGTCGCCATACGCTTGTCTGATAACCCAGTAGCCGGGTTCCTTTCGGAACGAAACATGACACGCGCCGCGATGGAATCGATCAGGGTTGTCTCATGTTCCCAACCCAACGCTTCAAAATGCTCGCAGAATATCCGGTCAATGGGAACAGGCACAGAGCGAATCGTTGCAGGACCTACAAAAAGAAACATTCGTTCACGAATGTGAAATGATAAGTTCGTGAGAACCTGTAGCACCCCGTGAAAATAACGCTCAAACAGTTTGCGCAGGCGATTCTCTTGAATGGTATCGTGAAACCGATGGTAAGTTGCCGAATGGATAGGTATTCGTGACACTTCACGATAGGGTAGCTCGCACCGTGATAGGTGCCGGATCACCTCCTCTGAAAATCCCAGCCAGAACAGGTCCAGTTTGGAACATCGGATGTACTCCTGGGCTTGCAGATAGGGAGGGGAGGTCACCAGCATGTCCCACTCACCATCAATATTGGTGGAGTGCTCAATCCCATCGATACCTGCTTTCACCGAGTACGATAGAACAGGGCAATTTCCATCGTACAGGCTCTGATATTCCATTAATTTCTTTTGCACGATACGTATTTCTTCATCCAGTTCGGTAAACAGCCGGGTTTGCCAGTCACCTGACATCAATGCTTGCACGCGGCGCATAGCAACGGGAGAACGCGAAAGCTTCTGTCGCTGATGATCATTGTGGGAAAACCTTCGCATCACCTTTAGTAAAGGCACACAGATAAGGCGCTTTACAGGCGAGGGTGGTAACGCGTGATAGAAACCGAATAAACGAGATAGCATCTCAATAGCAGGTTCAGGGAACCAGTAGCTCAAATTTGACCATTTGGGTAGGAAAATTTCCTGGCTGTTTCGCATACGCTCCACAAGCTCGTCTATGCGCACGGGGACCGGCTCCATAATCGCTACTTCATGAAGGATTTCAAGGAACGGATTCAGATCCCACAACTCATAGGGCATTTCATACAGACGCGCCACTAGCCCTGTCGTGCCGCTGCCAGCAAATGGGTCGATGACCGACTTACCTGGCTGACCATAACAATCGAAAATATATGAGACAACTTGAGGGATAAACTTGGCTGGATAACGATATAATCCAAAGGTGGCGAAGGTCGTGTTAGGAATGCGCTTTGAGAGCTGTCTGAAAACCACACGAATCTCCTTAGAGGCCGCCAGAGGCGCGATTACTGGGTGGGTGTTTACCCGACTCGTGAAATCTCTGAGTGGTAGCACACCCTGATCAATGTAAGATGCAGATGGCTCGCGAAGCGTTTCCTCCCTGATAGGTTTCGTTGTCGGTTCCATCTTGGCAATTATACCCTTCTATCTGAGGTTCTGAGTCAATATCTCCCGGATGCGTTCGGCGGCGTGTCCATCACCGTAGGGATTGACGGCGTGCGCCATCTGCGCATAGGCGTCGGCATCGGTCAGTAGATGCAGGGCTTCCTCACGGATGCGCACGCGCTCGGTGCCCACCAGTTTTGCCGTACCCGCCTCTACGCCTTCCGGACGTTCCGTGGTGGTGCGCAGCACCAGGATCGGCTTGCCAAAGGCAGGCGCTTCCTCCTGCACGCCACCTGAATCGGTCAGAATCAGCATGGCATGACGCATTGCGTGCACAAAGGGCGCGTAATCCAGCGGTTCGGTGAGAATCATTCGTGGATGATCCCCCAGCACACGCTGAAGCACCTCACGCACGTGCGGGTTGCGATGCATCGGCAGCAACGCCAGCAGATCAGGCAACGCATCCAGCAGGTCGCGGACTGCCAGAGCAATGCCTTCCATCGGCTCGCCCCAGTTCTCCCGCCGATGGGTGGTGATCAGCAGGGTACGCCCCGTATGGGCAAAGAATCGCTTCAGGCACGGCGCTTGCGGCTCAAACGGCTGTTGCGCCACCCATAAGACGGCATCGATGCCGGTATTCCCTGTCACCCAAATGCGTTCCCCAGGAATCGCTTCACGCAATAAATTCTGCCGTGCCCGCTCCGTCGGCGCAAAGTGGAAATCGGCGATCGGGGCGGTCAACCGACGGTTAATTTCCTCCGGGAACGGATGATACTTGTTATAGGTACGCAGCCCCGCCTCTACATGCCCAAACGGAATCTGGTGATAGAACGCCGCGAGCGCAGCGACGAAGGTGGTAGTCGTGTCGCCTTGAGCAAGCACCACATCAGGGCGATAGCGCTGCAGCACCTGATCCAGTCCCTCCAGGGCGCGCGTTGTAATCTGTGCCAGCGTCTGACGAGGCGTCATCACTTGCAGATCCTCGTCGGGCACGATCCGAAACAGCTGCAACACCTGATCCAGCATCTCGCGATGCTGACCGGTGGCGATCACGCGCACCTGAAAGTGGGGATCATCGCGCAGGGCAAGGATGACCGGCGCCATCTTAATGGCATCCGGGCGCGTGCCAATCACAGCCATCACCTGCTTCAAAGCCATGCGGGGAGATTGTACCTCTCTGCGCAGGTGCGCTGCAAATCCGGAAGCTGCCCGCTTTCCGAAAACCCACGAGGGTGTGCTCAAGCACTCACAGGAATCCCCTCAACCGCTTGCGTGTCTATGAAGAGCAAGCAGAATTGCCAAACGGTGCGAAGCACTTCTGTGGAAAAGCGAGAACAGGTACTCTATAAGTCGGCAACTTATGCCGATTTTAAGAAGCGACAAGGAGGCATGAGGAATATGCGCGACAAGTGGGGTCTCGGTATCTCTATGGCTGTGCTGATGCTGCTCGCCGTGGTTCTTAGTGGCTGTGGAGGCGGCGGTACCGCCGGCACAGGCACAGGAACTGTCGGCATCTTTGTCACGGACCAGTTCCATACCCAGTACAGCCAGATCGTGTTCACGCTCTATCGCATCGAGGTGGGACGTCAGGGCGATCCGAACAGCTTTCAGACCGTGTTTGAGGAGTCGGCAGGGCTTGCGCTCGATGTGCGTTCGCTAGCTAATCTTGCCCAGTTTCTTGGCGTCGGTTCGCTGCCTGCCGGCGTCTACAACCGCGCCCGTATCACTGTTGCCGACACGATCCAAGTCACCAGCACCGGAGGCACAAGCACCACGCTGAATCTGGACGCAGGCATCGGCAGACCGCTTGGCAACGGGCAACTCCAGTTCGAGTTCCCGATTCAGTTAACGGTCGCCGCGTCGGACAATACCACATTGATTGTGGATTTCGATCTGCCCAGCTTTTCATTTATCAACGGGCTGGTGCGCCCCGCGCTGCGCCATTTGCATGAGGACGAGATGGGCAATCGCCGGCGAGAGGCAGAGTTGAGCGGAACTATCGCCGCGCTTGCCGATGGCGGTTTCACCTTACAGCTGCGACACGGGCGAACTGTGCGGGTACAAACGAACGCGCAAACGGTGATCACCAGTGAAAGCGGCAATACCAGTACCCTTGCCGTCGGGCAGCATGTGAAAGTCTATGGGGTAGTGAACCCTGTGGAACTGACCATCACCGCCCTGCGCGTGAAGATCAAGGACCTCAACGATGACGATATGCCGAACCGCGTGGAGATCAAAGGTATTGTGACCCAGATTGGTGAAGGGCGATTCACCCTCCGCCTGCTACGCGCACAGCATTTCACCCCCAAGAACGCAACGCTTACCGTCACTTACACCGCGGAGACACGCTGGGTTCATGATGAGGGACAGAGCACTTCCCCAGATCAGCTGCGTCCCGGCCTGGAGGTCGAAGTGAAAGGCACTTTAACCTCGTCGGGTGAGATCCAAGCCGTGTTGATTGAGTTGGAACTCGAGGAAGACTGAGCCGGGCAGACAGGTGGACTGGGAGCGTGTGTGGGAGCGCCAGCCTCCGCCATTGCTTCGGGGGCTGGCATGGCTTTATGCCAGCGTCTGGCGTGTTTACGAACGCCTCTATCGCTGGGGTTTTAAACGGCGGGTGCGGCTGCCTGTGCCCATCGTTGGCGTCGGCTCTTTGTTGGTCGGTGGGGCAGGCAAGACGCCCGTTGCCATTGCCATCGCGCGGTTGCTGCACGAATCGGGGCGGCGGGTAGCCGTGCTATGCAGTGGGTATGGGGGGCGACGCTTCAACACCGTTACCTTGCTGGAGCCGGGCACGGCGCCGGATCCGCTCGAAGTGGGCGATGAGCCAGTGGAAGTGCTGAACGCACTTCGGGAAGTGCCCGTCGCGGTGGGGCGTCGCCGGGTTGCCGCGGCACACGCTGCCCTCGCGCGCTGGCAGCCTGATGCGCTGGTCCTGGATGACGGGTTCCAACACCTGCCACTGGCACGCACGGTAGACCTGGTGGTGCTGCCAGCGGAGCGTCCGCTTGGCAACGGCTACTGCCTGCCAGCGGGTCCCCTGCGTGAACCGCCCCCGGGGCTGCAACGAGCGGATGCTCTCCTGCTAACCCGCCTTCCTGATCCCCACGCGATGGACACGCAAACGCACAAGCAAACGCCAGCAGAAATGAGCCGCCTCCCTCTCTTTGAAGCCGTTATCGAACCAGAAGGGCTGGAGGAACTGGCGACAGGGCAACAAGTGCCACCCGATACATTGTACGGGCAAGAAGTGATTGCGGTCGCCGGCATCGCACGGGCACACCGCTTCATTCAGATGGCTGCACAGCTTGGCATCCGCGTGGGCGAGACGCGCCTGTTCCCCGATCATTACCGCTTTGAGCGCGAAAACTGGCAATGGACACATAACAGAACGCTGCTAACAACCCCAAAGGACGCGCCGAAACTCCGCACACGCCTGCCCACCGAATGCCACGCCTATGTCCTACGCATCCGTGCCCGATTGGAACCCGCTTTTTGCAACTGGCTCCTCGAATGCCTGCACCCTGCGGTATAATAGACTGCGATGGAAACCATTCAGGACCCGCGGGAGATGCTCTACATCGCGCTGCACGCTTCCCGGGAAGAGCTCGCGGAGCTGCTGCAGCTGATTGCACACGCCCCCGAGCAAGCAGAAGCAATGCTGAACGAGCTACGGCGGAAGTATGTGCCACCCCTATCTGAAAAGGCACGGGGACCGAGAACTCCTGAAGAGGCGATCGCTGCGTTATTAGCCTGGGCAAATCAACCTCGTCCACCAGCACCTGCACTCTCCAACGAAGCCCTTCGCCGAGAAAATCTGTACGAATGACGCAGAGATGTCTCGTTGATACGAATGTATTGATACGCCTTGCCAACAGCAACGACCCCTATCATTGGCAAGCGGTCGAAGCTGTGCATCGGCTGCGCGAGAGGCAGCTTGCGCCTTGTCTGACGCCTCAAGTAATAGCCGAATTCTGGAATGTGGCAACCCGTCCTGCAACCCTAAATGGTTTGGGCTGGAACATACCCGATGTATTAACTTACATTCTTGAACTCCTTGAGAATATAGACATCTTCCATGAAACAGAACAAACCTTCTATCTATGGCTTTACTTGGTTGCTGTACATAAGGTACAGGGCAAACAGGTACATGATGCACGGCTGGTGGCGACTATGCTTGCCCAGAATATCCCCTGCTTGCTCACTTTTAATGCAAGCGACTTTGCACGATATGCCGACCTGGTAACCGTTCTGGATGCAAGCGAACGATGAGCGAAAAGCGAGGGGGTAATCAGGCAAAATCGATTGCCGAGATTGTGCGGCGGCTGGAGGCACGGTATGGCGAAGCGAAGTGGCAACCGCGCATGGAGCCGCTGGACGAACTCATTCACTGCATTCTTTCTCAACACACATCCGACACAAACTCGTTTCGGGCGTTTCGGGCACTACGCGAGGCGTTTCCCGACTGGCAGGCGGTCGCGGATGCACCTACCGAGCAGGTGGCGCAGGTGATTCGCTCGGGTGGGCTGGCGAACCAGAAGGCGCCCCGTATCCAGGCGGTGCTGCGTACGATTTATCAGCAACGGGGCGCCTACGAGCTGGATTGGCTGCGCGAGCTGGACACCGAGCAGGCACGCCAGTTTCTTTTGAGCTTGCCTGGCATTGGACCCAAGTGCGCCGCGATTGTGCTGTGCTTCGCACTGGGACGCCCCGTCATTCCCGTAGACACCCATGTGTTTCGGGTCTCGTGGCGGCTGGGGCTGATCCCCCGTTCGATAGGCGAGGCGAAAGCGCATCGGGCCCTGGAAGCGCTTGTGCCAGAGAAGCTGGCCTATCGGTTCCATGTCGCGCTGATCCGGCATGGGCGTGCGGTCTGCAAGGCACAATACCCCCTGTGCACCCAATGTCCGCTGACAGACCTGTGCGCCTACTACCGCAACGCGACATAGAACACCCGATCGGAGCGGCGATTGGGTGGATTGAGCGTGTAGGCATCAAACGCATGCACCTTGCGGAAGCCAGCTGCCTCCAACATAGAACGCACCTCCGCATCGCTATAGGCACGCTGACGGTGAATCTCCATAAAATGAAGCTCCTTGTCCCCCTCATCCACCCAAAACTCCATACGAACGGTACACAGGCGTGTGGAGGGATCATATTCGCTGCGCCAGCGATAGCGCACCGGCGCGTATCGGCGCCGCTCCGACTGGTCGAACATCTTATGCACAAAGGCATACTCTGTATTCAGGTCGAAGACGAACGCGCCGGGCGTGTTCAGGTGGCGATAGACGCGCTGCATGCAGTGCGCAAACCGCTCCGGCTCGATGAGATTGTTGAGACTGTCAAACACGCTGACCACGAGATCGAAGGTGTGCGGCAGCGCCAGTTCAGCAGCATCCTGCACATAGTAGGGGATAGCGTAGCCCTCCGCCTCTGCCTTGCGACGCGCCTGCTCAATCATCGGCGCGGAGATGTCTACCCCCACCACCTGATAGCCGTTAATGTAAAACAGCTCGGTCAGATTGCCTGTGCCACAGCACAGATCCAGCACCGTGCGCGGCCAATTGGGCACGCCTGACGAAGACGACTCATCAGGCTGCTCCATTCCATGCATCAGTAACGCCTCGATGTAGTGGAACCACCAGATATAGGGGATCCCACTCATGAGGCGGTCATAGTAAGGGGCGACCGCGTGGAACGGTTCAGATGCGGAAGAGGTTGTCATCCAGTCCCTGATTCACTTGGATATTGGAATTCACCGTGCGCCCACCGAATCGCTGAGAGGCGTTGTAAACCTCCGCGCGTGTGGGAATCCAGATACCAGGCGCAGCTTCCTCTGGCGCTTTGTATTCGAAGCGGGCACGATACTTGCCCGTACGGCTGTACCAGACACGACGCACCGTGATACGCTTCACAGGATCGAGCCAGACAATATGGGTTGAGTCATCATCACCGTAGTTCCACTTCACAGTGAACACATAGAGGGTTGTGCCCTCTTCCTTCTCCTCGCGTTCGAACTTCGCGTCGAGCTGCTTGGCGATGGCGGGGGTGATAAAGCCGAAATCGAGGGGTGTCTGGCGCTTGCCAGGCGAGTTGGACACATCGTCGCGCACACGCTGCCCCGGCGCGCTCACCACCTTGATGCCGCCGTTGAGGATATAGACGATACGCCGCGAAAGCACCTCCGATTCGAGGCGAAGCTTGAGTGGCTCCTTGTAATAGACCTTCATCCACTTGAAGCGGTAGGCGTTGGCAAAGTCCTTGTTGATTTTGCGCAGCTCACCCAGCCGCACACCTTCCGCTTTTACATCCATCTGCAGGTCGCGCAGCTTGTCCTGCACCATCGCCCGAAAATCGGGCGCGAACCACATCCTTTTAGGACGCATCGTCCCTCATGATACCCCATCACCGCCCATGCCTACCCGCTGATCGGGATGGTTATAGATCAGGCTCAAGTATGTCAGGCTGTGGATAGCGGCGCAGATAGGTTTGGTGCAGATAAGTCTCCAGCAGCAGCGCAGCGGCGACCGAGTCCTGAACCGCGCGGCGCTCGCGGCGACGGTAGCCCGCTTGCAGCAGACGGCTCTCCGCCTCCCGACTGCTGAACCGTTCATCGACGGTGTCGATGGGGATGTCGAGCTGGGCGCGTAGCGCGTCGATAAACGCCTGCACCTGCTGTGCCCGGCGCCCCGCTTCACCCGATAGCCGATATGGAACGCCCACCACGATTCGATCGGGCTTCTGATCCTTCAGGAAGCGTAGCACCGTGTCCATCTCGTTGGGCAGCACCGCCATCGGCAACGCAACGCCCACCTCCGTCTGCGCCACCGCGACGCCGATGCGCTTCTCGCCATAATCCAACGCCACGATCCGCATGACTACTCCCAGTTCAGCACCACCTTGCCTGCCATCCCCGAAGCCGTGAGTTCAAAAGCGTGTTCATACTCTTGCCAGGGCAGAACATGCGTGATGGCAGAGCGGATGTCGAGCTTACCCGATGCGAGCAGCGACTGCATCGCCTCCCATGTGGCATGCAGCTTGCGTCCCAGGATGGCATGGATCTGCACCGCTTTGAAAATGAGCGCGTTGAGGTCAACCGCGACAGGCTGCGTGAACAGTCCCAGGAGACTAATGTGCCCGCCGGGGCGGATGGCATCTGTGATGAGCGCGATAGCCGACGGATGCCCCGACATCTCCAGTGCAACATCGACGCCCAACCCATCCGTTTCACGCCGAATCGTGCCCAGCACATCGTCCACCTGCGGGTCAAACACGCTATCTGCTCCCATCTGCGCGGCTAACTGGCGGCGGTAAGGGCGCACCTCGGCCGCGTAAATGCGGGTTGCGCCGCATGCCTTCGCCACTGCGATACTGAACAGCCCAATCGCCCCACAGCCCGTAATCAGCACGGTGCTGCCCGTAATTGGGGTAGTTAGTACGGCATGCACCGCGTTGCCCAGTGGATCCTGTACCGTGGCAACCTCAAGCGGAATGCGTGGGTCCGTTTTTTGCGCATTCGCGGCGGGAACCGCAATCAAAGGGGCGAAGCAGCCATCCACATCCACGCCCAGAATGCGTGTATTCTGGCACACATGCGCCTGACCCTGTCGACATGGCTTGCATATGCCGCAGGTGATGTGGCTTTCACCCGCCACAAGATCGCCCACGCGCAGGTGCTGTACCCGCTCGCCCACAGCTTCCACCACGCCACAGAACTCATGCCCCACAATCAGAGGCGGTTTCAGACGCGATTGCGCCCACGGGTCCCACGCATAGATGTGCAGGTCGGTGCCGCAAAGTGAAGTGCGCAACACGCGCACCAGCACGGTATCGGGCTGAAGCACTGGCTCCGCCACCTCGCATAACTCCAGCCCTACGCCAACCTGTGTTTTGCAAATGGCTTTCATTGATGCCGATGGAAGTATACCCCTCAACCCTACCCTCTCCCCAGAGGGTAGGGTTTTTTCAGGGGACAATCTCCTTGCTTCAGAGGGGAGCAAGGGTATAATTGGAGCTATGAGCGCACGCGCGCGTGCTGGAGTGCTGAAAACTTATAAGCTGCTCATTAATGGGCAGTTCGTGCGCAGCGAATCGGGGCGGGCGTTCGAGGTGCGCACCGCAAATGGCGCATTTCTGGCAAATGTGGCGCAAGCCTCACGCAAAGACCTACGCGACGCCGTTCAGTCAGCCCGCAAAGCGCAATTCACCTGGGCACGGCGCACCGCCTACAACCGCGGGCAAATCCTCTATCGCATCGCCGAGATGCTGGAGAGCCGGCGCGAAGCCTTTGAACACGAACTCGTCCTTGCCACAGGGGTTTCCGACGCGGAGGCGGCGCGCGAAGTGGACGCCGCCATCGACCGCTGGGTCTACTATGCCGGCTGGAGCGATAAATGGAGCGCGTTGCTCTCCAGCCTGAACCCCGTCGCGATGCCGATGCATAACTTCACCCTGCCCGAGCCGATGGGTGTGGTCGGACTGGTCTGCCCCGATGAGGCGCCCATAGCAAGCCTCACCAGCCTGCTTGCGCCCGTGATTGTAAGCGGCAACACGGCAGTGGTGATTCTCCCAGAACGCTATCCGACTGTCGGGCTGTCCTTTGGTGAAGTGCTGGAGACCTCCGACCTGCCTGCGGGTGTGGTCAATCTGCTAACGGGCTTCCGCGACGAACTGCTGCCCCACTTGTGCGCCCATGTGGAGGTGGACGCGCTGAACCTGTGCGGCGTGCCAGAAGCACAACGCGCCTCCTATGAGATCACCGCCGCCGAGACGGTCAAACGGCTGCATCATAGCCCCTGCCTGAGCCATGCCAAATGGTGCAGCGAGCAAGCACAGGGGCTTGACTGGATCGAGCCGTTCGTAGAGATGAAGACCGTCTGGCACCCGCTGGGATGGTGAGGGGATGCGGGCGAAACTACCGTGGATTGTCGGCGGAATTGTCCTGGTGCTGATCGCCTTGCGCCTGCTCATCAGCCTCGCCACCCCGCCGCCCGTCGATGCAACGGTGCGCATTCAGCAGATGTTCGACGAGGGCAAACAGGCGTTTGAACGCGAGGATGTGGACGCGCTGATGGCGATGGTCACGGACGATTTCGAATGGGGCGGCATGAAGAAGGAGCAACTGCGCTATCAGCTGGCGAACTTTTTCAGGAACGCGCAGGCGTTGCATGCCGAATATACCCCGCCCCTGATTGAGGTGCATGGCGACCGCGCCATCGCGCAGACCGAAGTGAAGGTAGTCTGGAACGACGCGGGACCCGAATCGCAGCGCGCGGGCCCACTGGAAATAGAGTTCCGTAAGGAGACACGACGCCGATGGCTGATTATTCCCTACGAAGAGTGGAAAGTGGTCAAAATCAGGGGGTTGGAACCGACATGGCTCGAATAACACAGGCAAGAGCAGATGCTCTGCCTGCCCACCTACAGGCGAAATACGACCGCCTGCGTGCAATCCTGCACGAGATGGGTAGCGTGGCAATTGGGCTATCGGGTGGGGTGGACAGCACCCTGCTGGTCAAGGTTGCCCACGAGGTGCTGGGTGACCGCTGCCTTGCCGTGATTGGCGAATCGGAAGCGTTCCCTGAAGGGGAGATCGAGGAGGCGAAGCGGCTTGCCGAGCAGATTGGTGTGCGCGTGCGGGTGGTGCGCACGCACGAGCTGAACAACCCGCTTTTCCGTGTCAATCGCCCCGACCGCTGCTACCACTGCAAAACGGAGCTGTTCACGATTTTGCGTCGCGTGGCGGACGAAGAAGGCATCGCATGGATTGCCGATGGCTCCCATTTAGACGACACAAGCGACTACCGCCCCGGCATGCGCGCGGCGCAGGAGTTTGGCGTGCGCTCGCCGCTGCTGGAGGCGGGCTTCCGTAAAGCCGAGATTCGTGAACTGGCGCGGGGGCTGGGACTACCTATCTGGGACAAGCCCGCCTTCGCCTGCCTCTCCAGTCGGTTCCCCTACGGTATGCCCATCACGCGCGAACGGCTCCTGCAGGTGGACAGGGCAGAGCGGTTCCTGCGCGAGTTAGGCTTCCGGCAGGTGCGCGTGCGCCATCACGAGACCATCGCCCGTATCGAGGTGCCGCCCGACGACTTCCCCCGCCTGCTCCAGCACGCTTCCGCGATTGTCGCCCACCTCAAATCGCTGGGCTATACCTATGTCGCGCTCGACCTGGAAGGCTACCGCAGCGGCAAAATGAACGACACCCTGCGCACGATCCCGTAAGGGACGCCCCAGACACTACCTCCTGCGCTCGTCCCGAACGCGGTTAACACCGAAGGTATAATCCTGCTGATGGGAACGCAATTGGAAGTGCCGATACTGGAGGGCTTGCGCACGACGCTGGAGCTGGCGGGCTATTCTACCGAGGCGCTCTTGGTGGAGGCACGGCGTGCGCTGGCGGCGGTGCTGTATAAGCGCCATATTCTAACTCTGGCACAGGCAACTGAACTGGCGGGAATGTCCATGCACGAGTTTATTCCCTTTCTGGCGTCTTTGGGCATCGCCACGCTGGACTATCCTGCCGGTGAGTTGGAACACGATCTGAGGTCTATCGAAGAGCAGTGGCAAACTGGATAGAGGCTCAAGGTCCATAGTTCCCCTCAGCGATGGAAATGTTTTTACAACGGGTGGAGGCATCAGCGGACACTTCGTTTCTCATTGCGCTTCAGTGGCTTGAGCTGCTACCCACACTGGAGCAGGTGCATTCTAAGGTCTGGATCGCTGAGCGTGGGGCTGACAGGGATCCGGCAGCCAACCACGAATCGGAAACCATAACCAGGAGGTGGGTGATGGGAACTCTGCGCATAACTGTTTGGGCGCGTGACGAGGCGACCGAAGCTCTGCTGCGCGAAAAAGTGCGTGCGCTCAAAGGCGTAACACTGGCGCCGAAAGCAGCCCCAAAAATCCATGGTGCCGTTGTCGATACTCACCTGTTGACCCCCGGTGAGGTGCGCATCCTGCAAGCCTTCCGTCAACATGATCGGATTGAGCAGGTCGCCAAGTCGTTGCGTCTCTCACGCAATACAGTTAAGAAGCACCTGTCGATGATCTATTTCAAGCTGGAAGTTCACAGTCTGCATCGGGCACTTGTCCGCGCTATAGAATGGGGGCTGCTGCAAGAAGATTACCCGATCGGGTGAAAAAAAATCACCCGGTGGGGTGTTGACAGGTAGTTTTCCCATGGGGTATAGTGGTGGGTACTTATACGGTGGTGAGGCTGATGTGGGTTTGGTTGTCTCAGCAAAATCGGCTCAAGGTACTAGTGGGGGTTGAGCTGGTCTTGTTGGGCGGGTTAGAGCTGCTTTTGGTAGCGAGTGAACCAGCTCGGCGTCCGCTAAGAGATATGATACTAACAGTTGCAGCGCGCTGGGACCACTGGCAAATGGAACGCTGGTGGCGAGTGCAGCGTGCACGCGACCCATTGCTTGGCAAACCGCTTCGTGGCATTACCTCCGTCAGTGGTGGTGTGCCTACCTTTGAAGTGTTGGCACTGGGGGATGCCGCCGCCACCACTCTTCATGCAGCGGATCGTTACCTCTCGGAGCGATTATCTCAACCCGGAACTGCTCCTGTTGTGCTAATTGTTCGTGGGGATCAGGGAGTGGTGCAGCGCGTGCGGATGCGGCTACAGCGTTATCAAGTGCCAATTTACGCTGATACTACTGGTGAGTTGCATAAGCAACTTAATGTATTTTTTGTACCACGCTGGTATCTTTTCTTGCGGGATGGCACTTTGGTTCAAAAGCAGGAGACATTGTCGCTCCTTGCGGGATGTAGTTGCCGATCGCAGGAGGTGCGCTGATGCGCAAAGCAGGCTGGACACTGGTGGAAGCGCTGGTGGTGATTGCCATCCTGTTGACCCTGATGGCGATCGTATGGGCGGTCTGGCAGCCAGTGCGTGATAGGGAGTTGCAAGCGGTGTGTGCCTCCAAGATGCGTCAGATCTGGATGGCATTAGAGAGCTATCGGCAGGATTATCGGGGGCTCGATCCGCCTTTTGCTAAAAACCCCTCCGACGCCGGATTGCCAGCAACCATTCGGCAAAAAGAGAAGTTTATTGCGTCGTATATGCAAAAACACCCCAACGGATGGGTATGCCCAACAGGTAGACCTAATCGCCACTTTGTAGGTATGGCTTGCTCTTTTCCATGCGGTCTTGCCCCGTCAGGCGAACCCATTTTCTGTCAAATGGAAACCTGCTCGCTCTACCAGCTGACCTACTACTCAGAGGATTTGCTGGATGACTTACCGAAATGGGCGCGAAGCGGTGCCGAAGCAGCGCTTCGGTGTGATCGGTTTCTTTTCCAGCAGATGGGACCTAATTATATTCTTCTCTATGATGACTGCCATCGCCATAACCTTGAAGAACTTGCTCGCGTTTACACCCTGCTTATTCACCTGGATGGGCACTTTCAAGCGAGGACTATCCCCCATTTTCTTGCATATCAGACAAACCTTTGCGAGGAGCTTGGAGGAGGTGGATGAGAATGCAAAGGATACTCTATATTGCCTGCGCGTTGATGGTCTTGCTTGCACTATCCGTTCTGTGGCATCCGGTAGTTGCTGGTAGTGGTGGTGAGCCGTGCGGAAGGGTCTGTGCAGGCGAAACCGTTTGCGGAGCATGCCCGGAGGGTTGCGCGCCTGTGCAATTAGAGCGCCCCTGGTTCTGTTGCTGCACCTACAGGTTGACCGGCGGCACCAAGGATTACTGCTGTGCAGCATGGTGCTACAAGGCAGAATGTCAAAAATCTGGGCAATCCTGCGGCAAGACCGTCATTTGTGCGTTTAACGGCTCCACCGTTTTGGAAGCCCAATGTTATAACAATCTTTGTCGCACCGATGTCATCCCATGAGCCTTAAGCGGACACACTTTTTGATGGCGGGCTTTCTGATGCTGGGTCTAGCGATCGCTGCCCTCTGGTGGTGGCGACGCCCGCCAGCGCCAGAAACAGTTGCCCGCTGGACGATGGAAGCTATCTGCAAAGGCGATGCGGAACACCTGTGGAATCTGGCATGCGATACGGAGCGTGAATATCTGTCGCGTGAGCAGCTGGAGCGCGTGCTAACTTCGCTCTTTCAGGAGTTTCCGTACCTATCAGGTTGTCCGCTGCAAAAGGTGGCCTTCAACAAAACCGCCGCACTCGCGAGGTCTCTTCGTCACCCCATCTACGACCATTCATTTCTCTTCTGCTATCGCCTGAAGAATGGGCAGCTGGAGCCACTACCGGCTGCTGAAGTGGAGACAGTTGCAGGCGCACCTGTTGCTCCCCATGGGGTGGTGCGCTTGCGCATTTTCGTTTTCAACCACCCTGAATATGGTTGGACCCATCCATTAGTTATGCGGTCGCTGGTGCATAATGCGATCCTTTTGGCGATGCTGGAAGGGCGTTCGGCACCCGAGGTACTGGAGCGGGTGTTTATACAAAACGGGGTGCGGGTGGCATTCTATGCACCCTCGACGGGCAGTGTGCGACGTATCGATTCGGTGCAACAGATTACCACGCGTGATGGCAGAACGACCTATCGCTGGTAATCTTTCTACCAGCTCTGTTCCTGCAATCTGCGGCGGCGGAATATCCGCCACAGGCGGAGATAGTGTATCAGGCGTACCGGGAAAGCCGGCGACAGGAAAAGCAGCAGCAAAACCAGTGGCGCCGCCACCAGAAGCCCATAATAGACTTTCAAGACAAGTGTGGCCGCAAGGCGCGGTGCCCCCACCCCCGCCCACCAGTGCCAACCCGCTCCTGCCCCACCACTTGAGACTGCTCCTGCTAACCATAAGATCTGGTGCGCCACCTCCAGAGCCACTATGCCCACGACTGCCACACCCACAGCAGGCAGCCAGCCTTTGCTCCGAATAAGCGTCCATCCCAGCATGATCCAGAGAACTGCGTGAAGCCCTCGAACGAAAGAGAACGAAAGCAAATCTATCGCGTGAGGACGTGCCTGTACGGATTGCCATTGCTCGTACAGATCAAGGCAAGCCGAGAGCAGCGGGACAGTCCACCAAAGCAAAAGATAAACCCCGATCCCGACACGCCATCGGCGGTCGAGTGTTTCAGGTATACCGGCGAATTGACAAAGTAAAATGATATAGTTATACCATAACACATCCATCGTTGCTTTAACCATCTCGACAATGAGTATGCGTCTTCCTAAAAGCAAAGAAAGTGCCTGTCCCTGTAGCCACTCCAGATAACTACAACCGATAATTAAAGGGATGGCGTATCCGAGGTACATCCCGGATACGAGTGGGAGCCAATTGCTCCGACGCAATATTAACCAGCCCACAAGTGCAGTGAGTAGTGGGATCGTGGGACGCAGTACCAATTGATAAGGGATCTTGTACGGGAAAATTATCGCCTTCAAACTCCAAACATCCAGCAAGGCTCCCGTCAACCCCAGCAGTCCTGTGATGCCTCCGTACAGCAACAGATACCATCCGATTCGCATAGCTTATCCCGATGGGGCGGCTGCGCCATGCATCCGCTCGCAAGGTTTGTCACCGTATTGTTGCCCGAACTCCTCCGCGCTCAACCTATGCTTCTGCTGAATGGTAAGCATGGTCTTCCATGCCGGAAGCATACCCTATTCCCTTCGGGTACAACAGGAGTGTCATGGGTGAACAGGGCTGGTTGTACTGTTGGGTGAAGCGTGCCGTGCTGGACTGGTTTCGTTATCGCTGGTATGGTGTGTTGGTGGTGGATTCGCCTCTCGGCGAGCTGCATTTGCCGATGACGGGTACAGTGGCTCAGTGGTTCCGCACGGGTGAAGAGGTGTGGGTACAGCTGATGCGCCAAGCCAATCCCGAATCGCTTACCTTCGATACCTATGTGCTGGCGCGTCCTTACGAGAGTGGGACCGTGCCTATTTGGCCGCTCTTTCAGGCACGCTACACGCTGGAACGCACTTCACCTCTGTCCACCAAGCCGCTCTATCGCTATGTGGTTCTGGCTCGCGAAGCGTGCCTGGAGAGCGATTTTGAGGCGATTGTCGATCTGGAACAGTATCATTATGCATCCGAGAAGGAGCTGCTGGCGCGTTGGTGGTGTCCGGATGATCACAGCTGGCAGGAGGCAAATATGCGTCCACATTGTGCTCGGTGCGGGCGACCGATGCGTTTTGGTGACCTGACCGATGCCACCCGTGCCTCGCGTTTTCTGGTGCTCCGATTGGAACATCGGCAGCCTTATGAGCCAGCCTGCATTGGGTATGTGCGTGTGGACCCTCCTATACCGCTGATGCACCGCCTTTTGCCGGATGGTACGGTCCAGCCTCACATTCGGCAGGCGGTGTTCCCGGCTGATTGGTTTGAACCACCCTTCCATGTGGAGCGGCTGCTTCGGGCATCTTATGGGGGGCAGGCGCGCTCTGGTTTTGTGCGGTGGTGGCGGGCACAGGAGATGGCTTTAATGCAGTGTGAAACGCGCGTGGCACGGCTGGCACGGGTGGTGGTGCATCCCGACTATCGTGCCGATGGGCTGGGACAGCTGGCATTGCAGGCGATGGTCGACTGGATTCGCGAGCGGCGTGTGCCCGAAATGCGCCGCGCCAAAGTCATGGTGGAAACGGTCGCCCAAATGACCCGCTATAATCCCTTTATGGAGCGGGTTGGCTTCCGCTATGGCTGGGATACCGCTTCCGGGCGACCAGTGCTGTTGCTTCCTCTGGCACCGGAAGCGGAGCAGCGCCTGCAACGGTTTCTGGAGACCGACCCTGTCGCGGCAACTCATCGCGGGCGACTGTATCAACCACGATTTCAGCCAGTGGAACCGCTGGAGGCACCCATTCGCCTGCATCGGGTGTGGCACCGCTACGAGAATCGGGTGGCGATTAGCAAAATGGCACGCCCTGTGCAGACACTGCTAAAAGCGTTCAACCTGCAGATGCGTGTTCTCCAGAAAACCGTGCTCAAAGAGCTGTCGCTGACGATTTACCCGCGCCAGATCGTGGCTGTGGTTGGCGCATCGGGAGCGGGCAAGACCACCCTGCTCCGCTTGATCTATAGGGTGGCGCGAGGCATCACTCAGCCCCCCGACGCACCGCAAGAAGGGTCTATCGAGCTACCTGCAAATACGCAGGTAGCTGCCTATTTGCCCGGCGAAGTGGAACCGAAGTTCGGCAGAGCAACCCTGATTGAGACGCTCTATCGCCTGACCCATGACGAAGTGCTTGCAGTTGAGATTCTCAACATTGTGGGGCTGGGCGATGTGATGGTCTATCGCTCACGCTTTCACGAACTCTCCACTGGTCAGCAGGAACGGGCGCGGATTGCATACCTGTTGGCACAGCGTCCCAACCTGTTGATTCTTGACGAGTTCGGGGCACACCTGGACCCGGCGATGGCGATGCGTGTCGCCCGCAAAGTGGCGCAGCTATGTCGCGAGCAAGGCATCACGCTGATCACTACCACTCATCGCCAGGAGGTGATTGAGGCGTTGCAACCTCATCTGACAGTGATGATTGGCTATGGCACCTATCGGGTAATGCCTCACGCAGGCGAACCCAGACCATCGAACCGGGCGGACGCGCCAGCGGAATGGGCACCTCAAACGCCTCCGGCTCAATAAAGACCCACACATAGAGCGGTTGCCCCTTCGCATAGGCTTGCAGGAAGTGAGGGTCGGCGCGGTGCAGCTGTTGCGCTTCGGGACGACTGAGCTGTTCCAGCGTGAAAGGTCCGAGTACCTCGTGCAAAACCGCCGTACCAATCCAGCCGCGACGGCTGACAATCCCCACGCGCCCGCGCACCTGCGTGGGATAACGACGCAGCTCCCATCGCTTCTGACCCGATACCAGATAGGTGGCATAAGGCTCCCGGATCAGCAGACCGCGTTCGGGTAGCTCTCTCGTCATCGCCCCGAAGGATACCCCACGCCCTCAAGGCGCCATCGGGTACAATCCTTTTTGCACAGGAGGCTGGTCGTGAACCCGTTGGAAGAGGCGCTGAGCTTTGATGATGTGCTGCTCTTGCCGAACTATACGAACGTGCTACCCGATGAGGTAGATACCTCCACCTTGCTGGTGCGTCAGATCCGGCTGCGTATCCCGATCGTCAGCTCGCCGATGGACACCGTTACGGAATCGCGCATGGCGATTGCGCTGGCACGGGAAGGGGGTGTCGGGGTCATCCATCGCAACATGCCCATCGAGCGACAGGCATCCGAGGTGGATCGGGTCAAGCGTAGCGAGCATGGTATTATCTGGGACCCTATCTACCTTTCGCCTGACCACACCGTGCGCGACGCCCTGCAGTTGATGGAGCGTTATCATATCTCCGGCGTGCCCATCACCGACGAGCAGGGCTATCTGGTAGGCATCCTGACCAATCGCGACATTCGGTTTGAGACCAACTACGACCGCCCCATCCGCGAGGTGATGACCTCCGAAAACCTCATCACGGCCCCGGTGGGCACCACGCTGGACGAGGCGGAACGCATCCTGCAAAAGCATAAGATCGAAAAGCTGCCCATCGTGGACGAGCAGGGCAAACTGCGTGGGCTGATCACCATCAAGGACCTACTCAAGATACGACAGCATCCGCACGCAACCAAAGACGACAAGGGGCGACTGGTGGTGGGCGCGGCGGTGGGCCCCCTGCGCGAGCCGGTGGAGCGGGCGCGTGCGCTGTATGAGGCGGGTGTCGACTTCGTCGTTATCGATTCCGCCCACGGGCACTCCGAAGGGGTGCTGCAAGCGGTGCGCGCGATTCGCCGTGCGCTGCCCGATTTGCCGATTGTGGCGGGGAATGTCGCGACGCGCGAGGGCGTGCGTGCCCTGGTTGAAGCGGGCGCAGAGTGCATTCGGGTCGGGTTAGGCGCAGGCTCCATCTGTACCACGCGCGTGGTTGCCGGCGTCGGCGTGCCTCAGCTCTCTGCCATTCTGGAATGCGCTGAAGAAGCCAGCAAACTCGGCGTGCCCATCATTGCCGATGGCGGCATCCGCTATTCGGGCGATATCGTCAAGGCGCTGGCCGCCGGCGCCAGTGCCGTGATGCTGGGCAATCTGCTGGCAGGTTGCGAAGAATCGCCCGGTGAGATCGAAATCTACCGCAATCGCGCCTATAAAGTCTATCGCGGCATGGGTTCCCTGGCTGCCATGCGCGAAGGTTCCAGCGACCGCTACGCGCAGATCGACCCGCGCAAGATGGTGCCTGAAGGAGTGGAGGGGCGTGTGCCCTACCGTGGGCCGCTCGCCGAGACCATCCATCAGCTGGTGGGCGGGCTGCGCTCCGGCATGGGCTATGTCGGCGCACGCAACCTGCAGGAGCTGCGCGAAAAGGCGCGATTCATCCGCATCACCAACTCCGGCTTGCGCGAGAGCCACCCGCATAGCGTCTCCATCATGCGCGAGCCACCCAACTACTGGACAGGAGGCGAAGAATGAACCAGATTTCGTTTGCAGGCGACTGGTACGGTACCCTGAAAGCAGGCGAGGCGGAGCTGCGCCTCGTGTTTCACCTGAAACAGAAGCCTGACGGGAGCTACGAGGGCACCACGGACAGCCCCGATCAAGGGGTAATGGGCATTCCCATCACCGAAGTGGTGGTACAGGAGCGACAAATCACGCTGCGCGTCGCCTCGGTGCAGGGCGAGTTCATCGGCACACTGGCGAAAGATGGCAAGACACTCAAAGGCGAGTGGAAGCAGTCCGGCATGCGCTTCCCCTTAGAACTCAAAAAAGATACGCCGCCGCCCGCACCCAAACGCCCCCAGGAACCCCGCCCACCCTTCCCCTATCGCACCGAAGAGGTGGTGATTGTTAATCCGAAAGCGAAGGTGCGCCTGGCAGGTACCTTGACGCTGCCGCGCGGCACGCCGCCCTTCCCCGCTGTTGTCTTTCTCACAGGCTCCGGCGCCCAGAACCGCAACGAAGAACTTTTCGGGCACAAGCCGTTTCTGGTGCTGGCGGACTATCTCACACGGCGCGGGTTCGCCACCTTGCGCATGGACGATCGGGGTATCGGCGGTTCCACCGGCGACATGAGCCAGGCGACCACCCTTGATTGGGTGGAGGATGCCCTTGCTGCGGTCGTCTACCTCAAGACACGCCGCGAGATCGACCCAAGGCGCATCGGACTGCTGGGGCACAGCGAGGGCGCGCTGGTGGCAGCCATTGCTGCGGCCCAGTCGCGCGAGGTGGCATTTATTGTGATGCTGGCAGGGACAGGCGTGCCAGGCGACCAGATTCTCTTCCGTCAGGCGGAGTTAATCGCACGCAAATCGGGCGTGTCCGATAACGCTATCGAGCGCAATCGCCTGCTACAGATGCGTGTGTTCGAAATCCTGCGCCGTGAGCCAGACAACGAGAAAGCCACCAAACAGATTGCCGAGGCGCTCGTCACTAATCTGGCGCGGGGCACTCTGCCAGAGGCACAGCGACAGGCATTAGAGGCGCAGGCACGCAACTATACCCGCCCCTGGTTCCGCACCTTTATTGAGCTGAACCCTGCGGAGTACCTGCGCAGAGTGAAATGCCCCGTGCTTGCCCTCTGGGGCGCAAACGATTTGCAGGTAGACCCCGACCAGAACATGCCCGCCGTCGAAAAAGCCCTGAAAGCAGGCGGCAACAAACAGATAACCCTGCGCAAACTGCCCGGTTTGAACCACCTGTTCCAGAAAAGCGAGACAGGATTGCCCACCGAGTACGCGAAAATCGAGGAGACCTTCAATCCCGACGCGCTCAAAATCATCGGCGATTGGCTGCAATCGGTGACGAAACCAGCAACACCGTCCCGACCACCCTCCCGTCCCCCGAAAAAGCGAGGGAGATAGGAATCGTGCTCGCTCTTGCGAATCTTTAAAAGAAGGAGGTTGAGCAAGCAATGCGCGGGATGAAAGAGCTGCTGCCGCTGCTCGTGGTGGCTGTAATCGTGGCGATCATCCTGTTTAGCTGGCTACGGTCAGGTGCCCAGTTCATCGCCAAGAGCTATCTTGCTGGGAAGCCTATGGGCATGGGGGTTGCGTCGCCCATGCCTTCTCCTCCCGTCCCGCCAGATGCCCACTCCCGACTGCGACAGCTCTCTTTAGCACTTCAGATGTATCTCGCTGATTACGATATGAAACTCCCACCGATGCAGAACTCGCTGGCTCTCGAAAAGGTGCTTATGCCTTATGTGAAATGGAGAGATGCATTTATCGACCCTCTCAGTGGAACCCGCTTCGAGGGGAATGCAAGCCTCTCGTTCCGGTCGCTCAACACCATTCCCAATCCCGGAGATATTGTTGTGTTTTACCAGCAGAAGCCGATTCCACAAGTCAAGAAACGCTTGGTTGTCTTTTTAAACGGGCATATAAAGTCGGTAGATGAGCAGGAGTGGCAGCGATTGAGCAAGATTTCGGGCATCGGCAAAAAGCCTGCAGCCTCAAAAGCGAGGCGTAAGGCAAGATAACGGGGAATGTTTCAGGG
>Ga0101943_1000422_pt1 | contig 74557 bp, 81 predicted proteins | sample DewCreD2012metaG_5_FD_75244 | JGI IMG/M metagenome (GOLD analysis project Ga0101943, IMG submission 75244) | Hot spring sediment bacterial and archeal communities from British Columbia, Canada, to study Microbial Dark Matter (Phase II) - Dewar... ... | reverse complement strand
CCCGCGGACCGGGCCCGGGTCGAGTTCCAGATGCTGTACGGTATCCGGCGGGACCTCCAGCGACGTCTGGCCTCGGAGGGGTACCCGGTCCGCGTGTACGTCCCGTACGGGACCGAGTGGTACCCCTACCTCACCAGGCGCCTCGCGGAGCGTCCGGCGAACCTGTGGTTCTTCGTCTCCAGCCTGGCCCGGGAGCTCCGGCCCGGGGGCTGAGCGGGGACCCCGAGCGCGAGGAGGAGGAGTGACGGACGGCAGGCGCGTCGCGTTCCTGGGCGCCGGGAAGATGGGGGAGGCGCTGGTCTCCGGCCTGATCCGCTCCGGTGGGCGGGCGGCCGACGAGATCATGGTCACGTGCCGGCGGGAGGAGCGGGCCCGTGAGCTCGCGGGGAAGTACGGGGTCCACGCCACGCTCTCCAATCCCGAGGCGTGCGGGTGGGCCGAGGTCCTGGTGCTGATGGTGAAGCCCCAGGACATGGAGGTCCTCCTGGGCCAGATCGCGGAGCACGTCCGCCCCCGGCAGCTGGTCGTGAGCTTCGCGGCAGGGATCCGGACCTCGTTCGTCGAGCGGCACCTGGTCGAGGGCGTCCCGGTGGTCCGGGTCATGTCGAACGTGCCGGTGATGGTGGACGAGGCGATGTCGGTGATCTCCCCGGGCAAGCACGCCCAGGACAAGCACCTCGCGATCGCCGAGGAGCTGCTGGGCTACGTGGGCCGCGTGCTCCGGCTGCCCGAGAAGCACCAGGACGCGATCACCGCCACCTCGGGCTCGGGGCCCGCGTACTTCTTCCTCCTCGCCGAGGCGATGATCGAGGCCTGCATCCTGCTCGGCCTCTCGCGGGACGTGGCGACCGAGCTGATCGTGCAGACCATGCTGGGCTCGGCGAAGATGCTCCGCGACACCGGGCGCCACCCGGTGGAGCTCCGGGAGATGGTGACCTCCCCCGGCGGGACCACGATCGAGGCCATCCGCCACCTGGAGGAGGCGGGCGTCCGGGCGGCCTTCCTGAACGCGATCGACAGGGCCCGGAGGCGGAGCGAGGAGCTCGCCCGGGGCGGCGACGACGAGCGCGAGGGGTAGCCGGCCGGCTGGCCCGCCGCGGAGGTGTCGATGGGACGGGGCGATCGGAAGAAGGTGCGCTGGGCGCACGACCGGGAGCGGAAGAAGAAGGAGCGGGAGCGGCGCAAGGCGCTGGAACGAGCCCGGTCGAGGCGGGGGCGGTAGGCGCCCGGTCACCGCGCCCGACCGTCGGACCGCGCCCGACCGTCGGACCGCGCCCGACCGTCGGACCGGCGGCCGGCGCCGGGCGCCTCGGTCAGGCGCGCCGGCCGATCCGGTTGGCGAGCACGCCGAACCCTTCGGCCTCCAGGTCCACCTCCGCGGAGGGCCACAGCTGGCGCCCGGGCCCCGCGCCCGGGAAGGGGGAGATCGCCACCGCGTCGCCCCGCCCGAGCCCCTCGGTCCGCGCGAGGTACGCGAGCAGCGCGAGGAGGTCGCGGGCCGCCCCGTTCAGGTTCCCCTTGGCCACCACCTCCCCGGCGACCCGGGCGGTGAGGAACAGGGTCTGCGGCTCGACCTCGTCCGCGGTGACGAGGCAGGGCCCGAGGGCGATCGGGGGGACCGTCGGCGCCGGGGAGGGGTCCCCGCTCGCGTCCCGGGCGCTCCAGTCGTTGGCGAGGGTGTAGCCGAGGACCCGGAGGCCCGGCTTCGCCCCCTCGAGGGGCCGTCCCCAGCCGCCGAGGACCGCCACGACCTTGGGCTCGTAGTCGAGCCAGGCGGCGCCGGGGGGCCAGGGGATCTCGTCGCCGGGACCCAGGACCCGCCGCTCCCCGGGCCGCGCGTCGGGGCTCCGCAGCGTGCGCGGGAACAGGGGGGAGAGCAGCCGCGGCCGGTCCACGACGAACGCCTCCGCCTCGTCGCCTTCCAGGGCGGCCACGGCGGCGTCGAGGACGGTGCCTCCGCTCGCGGCCACCAGGGCCTCCAAGGTGGTGGGGAAGGCGGGGTGCCCGACGAGGTCCGGTAGGTCGACCACCCGCTCGGGGCGGCCGCCGCCCCCACCCCCGAGGATCGCTCCCAGCCGCCGGTGCCCCCTCCGGTCGTAGGACACGAGCCTCAAGGGAGCCCGATGATACGCCCCCCGGACCCCCGAGGCTCGCAACCCCCCTGGCCCGGCGGTCTCGGGGCGGCCCCCGGGCCCCTGGCTTGGGCCCGGGTGCCCGGGCCCGCTACCATTGAGCCGTTCCGGACGCTCCCGAAGGGAGGGACCTCCGATGGCAGAGCAGGGGTTCCGCATCACGTACGCGACGATGACCGCGGACGACGAGGAGCTCCACCGGGCTTACGACGAGGGGATCGAGCGGGCGCGGGCCTGGATCGGCCAGGAACGCCCGTTCTTCGTGAACGGGGAGGCCCGGATGGGCGAGGAGACGCACGAGGAACGCTCCCCGATCGACCGCGACATCGTCATCGCCCGCTTCGGCCAGGCGTCGCGGCAGGACGTTCGGGACGCGATCGCGGCGGCCGAGGCCTTCTTCCCCGAGTGGGCGGCGACGCCCTGGCAGGAGCGGGTTCGCCTCATCCGTCGGGCCGCCGACCTGATCACCGAGCGGCGGTACGAGCTCGCCGCGCTGATGGCGCTCGAGGTCGGCAAGAACCGCCTCGAGGCGCTGGGCGACGTGGAGGAGTCGGCCGACCTCCTCCGCTGGAACGCCCACGAGATGGAGAAGCACGACGGCTTCGTCGTCCCGATGCAGCCGATCGGCGCTCCCGGCGAGTACGTCGATGTCATGCGGCCCTACGGGGTCTGGGCGGTGATCAGCCCGTTCAACTTCCCGCTGGCGCTCGCCGCGGGGCCGTCGTCCGCGGCGCTGGTCGCGGGGAACTGCGTGGTGTTCAAGCCGTCGAACGCCGGGGCGGCCCTCGGGTGCCGGCTGTACGAGGTCTACCGCGATGCCGGGATCCCGGCGGGCGCGTTCCACCTCGTGACCGGCCGGGGTCCCGTGGCCGGCGACGAGCTCGTCCAGAACCCCGACGTGGACGGGATCACGTTCACCGGGTCCTACGAGGTCGGCATGGGGATCTACCGGTCCTTCGCCAAGGAGTACCCGAAGCCGGTGATCTGCGAGATGGGGGGGAAGAACCCGACGATCGTCACGCGCCACGCCGACCTCGACAAGGCGACCGACGGTGTGCTCCGTTCGGCCTTCGGGTTCCAGGGCCAGAAGTGCTCGGCCTGCTCCCGGGTGTACGTCGAGCGCGAGGTCTACGACGAGTTCCTCCGCCTGCTCACCGAGAAGACCGAGCGGATCCGGATCGGGAACCCGCTCGAGAAGGACGTCTACCTGGGGCCCGTGATCAGCGAGAACGCGCTCCGGACCTTCGAGGAGGCGGTGGCCGAGGCCCAGAAGAACGGCCGGGTGATCACGGGCGGGGAGCGGGTCACGGAGGGGGACCTGGCCCGCGGCAACTTCGTCCAGCCCACGATCGTCGAGGCGCCGCTCGACTCCTGGATCTGGAAGAAGGAGCTGTTCGTCCCGTTCGTGTCGGTCGCCCCGGTCGACTCCCTGGACGAGGCCCTCGAGCTCGCCAACGACACGGAGTACGGCCTCACGGCCGGCCTCTACAGCGAGGACCGCGACGAGATCCAGCGGTTCCTCGACACGATCGAGGCCGGGGTGGTCTACGTGAACCGGCGGGCGGGGGCCACGACCGGCGCGTGGCCGGGGGCACAGCCCTTCGGAGGCTGGAAGGGGTCGGGGACGACCGGGAAGGCCTCGGGCGGCCCCTACTACCTCATGCAGTACCTGCGCGAGCAGTCGCGCACGGTGATCACGGAGTGAGCGCCGGCGCGAGGCGGGTGGGCGCCGAGGCCGACCTGGCCTCGGCGCCGGCGCCCCACCTCGTCACCGAGGTCCCCGGGCCCCGGGCCCGGGCGCTGATCGAGCGGGACCTCCGGGTGACCTCGCCGTCGCTCCCGCGGGCCTACCCGCTGGTCCCGGCGCGGGGGGCCGGCGTGGTGATCGAGGACGTGGACGGGAACCGCTTCCTCGACATGAACGCGGGGATCGCGGTGACCTCGACCGGCCACTGCCACCCGGCGGTGGTGGAGGCGATCCGCCGCCAGGCGGCGGAGCTCCTCCACTACTCCGGATCGGACTTCCACCTCCCGATCTACGGGGAGCTGTGCGAGCGGCTCGCGGGCATCGTCCCCCTGCGGGGACCCGCCAGGGCGTTCCTCACGAACTCGGGCACCGAGGCGGTGGAGGCGGCGCTCAAGCTGGCCCGCTACGCGACCGGGCGGCAGTACGTGATCGCCTTCCTCGGGGCGTTCCACGGCCGCTCCTACGGGAGCATCTCGCTCACGGCGAGCAAGGTGCGCTACCGGGAGGGGTTCGGGCCCCTCCTGCCGGGGGTGTTCCACGTCCCCTTCGGCGACACCTCCGAGATCCGCGAGCGCCTCTTCCGGAGGCTGGTGGCCCCCCGGGAGGTGGCGGCGGTGGTCGTGGAGCCGGTCCAGGGCGAGGGGGGCTACGTCGTGCCGCCCGAGGGGTTCCTCCCGGAGCTCCGGGCGCTCTGCGACGAGCACGGGATCCTGCTCGTGGCGGACGAGGTCCAGTCGGGGATGGGCCGGACCGGGCGGATGTGGGCGGTGGAGCACTGGGGGGTGGAGCCGGACATCCTGCTCGCGGGGAAGGGGATCGCGAGCGGGATGCCCCTGGGCGCGATGGTGGCCCGCGCCGACCTCATGACCTGGGAGCCCGGCGCCCACGGCTCGACCTACGGGGGGAACCCCCTGGCCTGCGCCGCGGCCCTGGCCACCATCGACCTGGTGGAGCGGGAGCTCGCGGCCAACGCGCGAGAGGTGGGCGGGGTCCTCCTCGAGGGGCTCCGTGGCATCGCCGCCCGCCAGCCGCTCGTCCGCGAGGTCCGGGGACTCGGGCTGATGATCGGGGTCGCCTTCCGGGACCACCACGCGGCGGCCCGGGTGGAGGAGGCGTGCTTCCGCCGGGGCCTGCTCGTGCTGGGGTGCGGGGACGACGCCGTCCGACTGTCCCCGCCCCTCGTGATCGACGGGGAGCGCGCACGGGTCGCGCTCGCCGTCTTGGAGGAGGCCGTGGCCGAGGTCGCGGCCGCCGGGTAGGGGGCGTCCGCCGTGCCCGGGAAGGTCACCACGATGCGGGAGGCCGTGGCGGAGCTGGTCCGCGACGGCGACACCGTGGCCATCGAGGGGTTCACCCACCTGATCTGCTTCGCCGCCGGGCACGAGATCATCCGCCAGCGGAAGCGGGACCTCACGCTCTGCCGGCTCACCCCCGACGTGATCTACGACCAGATGGTGGGGGCGGGCGTGGCCCGCAAGCTCGTCTTCTCCTGGCTCGGGAACCCCGGGGTGGGCTCCCTCCACGCGGTCCGCCGGCGGGTGGAGCGCGCGGACCCCGAGCCCCTCGAGATCGAGGAGTATTCCCACTTCGGGATGGTCTGCCGCTACCTCGCGGGCGCCGCGAACCTGCCGTTCTTCCCGCTGCGGAGCTACTACGAGACCGACCTGCCCAAGGTGAACCCGCTGATCCGCCCGATGCGGAGCCCGTACTCGGAGGAGACGGTGTACGTCGTGCCGCCGCTCCGCCCCGACGTCGCGATCGTCCACGTCCAGCGGGCGACCTCGCAGGGCGACGCGCAGATCTGGGGGCTCCTGGGCTGTCAGAAGGAGGCGGCGTTCGCGGCGGAGCGGGTGATCGTGGTCTGCGAGGAGCTGGTCGAGGAGCGGGTGGTGAGGGACGACCCGAACCGGACCGCGATCCCCGGGCTGATCGTGGACGCGGTGGTCGTGGAGCCCTTCGGCTGCCACCCGAGCTACGCGCAGGGCTACTACGACCGCGACAACCGCTTCTACCTCGAGTGGGAGGGGATCAGCCGCGACCCCGAGGCGCTCGAGCGGTGGCTCCGGGAGTGGGTGTACGACCTCTCCTCCCACCGGGACTACGTGGAGAAGCTCGGCCCGGAGCGGGTCGAGGCGCTCCGGCCGGCCGAGCGGTGGTCGGGCCGGGTGAACTACGGCGACTACGGGGGGACGCGCGCCGGGGCCTTCCCCGCGGAGGGAGGGGGGGCGTGAGCGGCTCCCGGGGAGGGGGGACGTGAGCGGCTTCTCGCGGAGCGAGATGATGATCGTGGCCGCGGCCCGCCAGCTCGAGGGAGCCCGCGTGTGCTTCGTGGGCGTGGGGCTCCCGAACATCGTGTGCAACCTGGCCCGGCGCACCGTGGCCCCGGGACTGGACCTGGTCTACGAGTCGGGGGTCTTCGGGGCGGCGCCGGCCCGCCTCCCCCTCTCGATCGGCGATCCCACGCTCGTCACCGGGTCGACCGCGGTCACGAGCATGTTCGAGCTGTTCGCCTACTACCTCCAGGCGGGCCTGGTCGACGTGGGGTTCCTCGGGGCGGCCCAGATCGACCGCTACGGGAACATCAACACCACCGTGATCGGCGATTACGCCGAGCCGAAGGTCCGGCTGCCCGGCTCCGGGGGGGCCTGCGAGATCGCGATCAACGCGCGGGAGGTGTTCGTGATCGTCCGCCAGGCCCGCCGGTCGTTCGTGGAGCGGCTCGACTTCCGCACGAGCCCGGGCCGGTCGGGCGACCCCGAGCACGACCGGCGGCGGGGGTGGTTCGGGAACGGGCCCTCCGTGGTCGTCACCGACCTCGGGATCTACGGGTTCGACGAGGCGACGGGGGAGATGACGCTCCGGTCGCTCCACCCCGGGGCCACGCTGGAGGACGTCCGGGAGGCGACGGGCTGGGAGATGAAGGTCGCGCCGGATGTCGCGGAGACCCCGCCCCCCACCGCCGAGGAGCTCCGGATCATCCGCGAGGAGCTCGACCCCGAGGGCGTGTACACGCGATGAGCCGGGTCTTCCACCGGGTCCTCGACCGCGAGCTCCCGGTCGCGGTCCGAACGGAGGGCGCGTGGGTGGAGGACGCCTCGGGCCGGCGGTACCTGGACGGGGCGGGTGGGGCGATCGTGGTGAACGTGGGCCACGGCGATCCCGAGCTGATCCGGGCGGCGGCCGAGCACCTGCGGCACCTGGACTACGTGCACGGGACGATGTTCACGACCGAGGCGGTCGAGGCCTACGCGGAGGAGGTGGCGCCGCTCCTCCCGGTGCCCGACGCGAGGATCTACCCGGTCTCGGGGGGCTCCGAGGCGGTCGAGACGGCCCTCAAGCTGGCCCGGGCCTACCACCTGGCCCGGGGGGAGGACCGGGACGTCGTGCTGGCCAGGCGGAACTCCTACCACGGGAACACCCTGGGCGCGCTCGACGCCTCGGGCCGGGAGCCGCTGCGGGCTCCCTACCGGCCCTGGCTGGGCCGCGCGCGCCACGTCTCTGCGGCCTACGAGTACCGGTGCCCGAACCCCGCCCACCCCGAGGGCTGCGCGGCCTTCTACGCGCGGGAGCTGGAGCGGGCGATCGAGGAGGCGGGCCCGGGCCGGGTGGCGGCGTTCATCGCGGAACCCATCTCGGGGGCCACCCTGGCCGCCGCCGTCCCTTGCGAGGACTACTGGGTCCGGATCGCCGAGGTCTGCCGCCGCCACGGGGTGCTCCTCGTCGCCGACGAGGTCATGACGGGGTTCGGGCGGACCGGCGCCTGGTTCGCCGCCGACCGCTTCGGGCTGCGACCCGACCTCCTCACGGCCGGGAAGGGGGCGACCAGCGGGTACGTCCCGTTCGGGTTCTGCGCGGCCTCGGGCGAGGTGTTCGAGGCGGTCCGGGCCGCCGGCGGGTTCGTCCACGGCTTCACCTGGTCCCACCACGGGCTCGGCGCCGCCGTCGGGCGGGCGGTCCTGCGGCGCCTCCGCGAGGGCCGGCTCGTGGAGCGGAGCCGGGAGCTCGGGGAGCGGGTGCGGAAGGAGCTCGCCGCGGCCCTCGCCGACCACCCGCGCGTCGGGGACGTCCGGGGGTCGGGGCTGATGATCGGGATCGAGCTGGTCCGGGACCGGGCGACGAAGGAGCCGTTCCGGCGGGAGGAGCGCGCGGCCGAGCGTGTGCTCGCGGCGGGCCGGGAGGTCGGGCTCCTCCTCTATCCGAGCACCGGGCACGTGGAGGGCCGGGGGGATCTCCTGTTGCTCGGGCCCCCGTTCGTCCTCTCGGACGAGGAGGCCGGGCTGCTCGTGGAGCGGACCGCGGCCGCGCTCGACGCGGTCCGGTGAGCGGCCGCGCGGCCCTCGTCGTCTGCCGGGAGGCCCGGATCTACGACCACGGCCCCGGGCACCCGCTCCGGCCGGAGCGGGTGCTGCTCACCTGGGACCTGATCGAGGCCTACGGGCTCCACGCTGCGGCGGGGGTCCGGGTGGTCGGGTGCCGGGAGGCCACCGACCACGAGATCGCCCTGGTGCATGACCCGGCGTTCATCGACGCCACCCGCCGCGCGGGCCACGGCGAGGGGGGGCCCTGGTGGCGCTACGGCTACGGCCCCGGGGACAACCCCGTGTTCGATCGGATGCACGAGGCGGCGGCCCTCGTCGTCGGGGCCTCCCTCGTGGCCGCCGAGGAGGTCCTCTCGGGGCGGGCGGACCACGCCTTCAACGCGGCCGGGGGGCTGCACCACGCGATGCCGGCCCGGGCGTCGGGGTTCTGCGTCTACGACGACCCAGCGGTGGCGATCGCCTGGCTCCTCTCCCGGGGCGTGGAGCGGGTCGCCTACGTCGACGTCGACGTCCACCACGGCGACGGGCCCCAGGCGATCTTCTACGACGACCCGCGGGTGCTCACGGTCTCGCTCCACGAGTCCGGCGAGTACCTGTTCCCCGGGACCGGCTTCGTCCACGAGGCAGGGGCGGGGGAGGCGGAGGGGACGAAGGTGAACGTCCCCCTGCCCCCGGGCGTCACGGACGAGGGGTGGCTCCGGGCGTTCCACGAGGTGGTCCCGCCGCTCGTCGCCGCCTTCCGTCCCGGGGTGCTCGTGACCCAGCTCGGTTGCGACACCCACCACACCGATCCCCTGGCCCACCTGCGGCTCACGACCGCCGCCTACCGCGAGGCGGCCCGCACCCTCCACCAGCTGGCCCACGAGGCGGCGGGAGGGCGCTGGGTCGCGACCGGCGGGGGCGGCTACCAGTGGGCCCGGGTCGTCCCCAGGGCCTGGACGATCGCGTTCGCCGAGATGGCGGGGGCGGAGATCCCCGACGAGCTGCCCGGGGGCTGGGTGGAGCTCGTCGAGGCCCGGATCGAGGGCCCCGTCCCCGATCGCCTCTCCGAGCCGCGGCTGCCCGTCGCGAAGGCCGATGAGGAGGTGGACGACGTGGTCCGCGCCGTGAAGCGGCACCTCTTCCCCGCGCACGGCCTGGTCCCGTGACCCGGCGGGTCAAGCTGGTCTGCACGCTGGGCCCGGCGACGGCCGCCGCTGGCGCCGTCCGAGCGCTGGCCGAGGCCGGGGCCGACGTGTTCCGGGTGAACCTCTCCCACGGGACCCCGGGGTCGCGGCGGGACGCCGTGGAGGCCGTGCGGCGGGCCGGGGAGGAGCTGGGCCGGGACCTCGCGGTGATGGCGGACCTCCCGGGGCCCAAGATCCGGCTGGGTGAGCTCGCCGCCGAACCGGTCCTGCTGCGGGAGGGCGCGCCCTTCGTGCTCCGAGCGGCCGGGGGGCCCGGGGACGCGACCGGCGCAGCGACGAGCTACCCCTTCCTCGCGCAGGACCTCCGGCCCGGCGACCGCGTGTTCCTCGCCGACGGCTCGGTGGAGCTCGTGGTCAGGGAGACCCGCGCCGCCGACGTCGTGACCGAGGTGGTCCGGGGCGGCCACGTCCGCTCCCGGGCCGGCGTGAACGTGCCGGCGGAGCGCCTCTCGCTCCCCGCCGTGACCGAGGCGGACCGCCGGGCGCTCCGCGAGGCGTTCGACCTCGGCGCCGACCTCCTGGCCCAGTCGTTCGTGCGCCGTGGCGAGGACGTGGCGGCCCTCCGAGCCCTCGCCGGCCGGGCCCCGATCGTGGCCAAGGTCGAGACCCGCCCGGCCGTGGAACGGGCGGGGGAGGTCCTCGCCCAGGCCGACGCCCTCATGGTTGCCAGGGGCGACCTCGGGGTCGAGCTGCCGATGGAGGAGATCCCCGTCCTCCAGAAGGAGCTGCTCCGGGCGGCGCGCGAGGCCGGGAAGCCGGCCGTCGTCGCCACCCAGATGCTGGAGTCCATGGTGCACGCGCCGCGCCCGACCCGGGCCGAGGCGAGCGACGTCGCGAACGCCGTCCTGGACGGCGCGGACGCAATCATGCTCTCCGCGGAGACCGCGGTGGGGGGAGTACCCGCTCGAGGCGGTCCGAGCGGCGTCCCGGATCGCGGAGGTCGCGGAGGCTCGCGCCGGCCCGGGGCCGGGCGTGGTCCCGCGGCGCGAGGCCGACGACCCGGCGGCCGCCGTGGCCCGGGCCGCGGCCGGCGTCTGCGCGGTGGCCGGCGCCGTGGCGATCGCGTGCTTCACGCGGACCGGTCGGACCGCCGCGCTCATCGCCTCGGAACGGCCTCCGGTCCCCGTCTACGCGTTCTCCCCCGACGCGGCCACGCGCCGGGCGCTCGCCCTCCGATGGGGGGTGCGCACCCTCCCCGCCCCCGACCCCGCGGACACCGACGCGATGATCGCGCTCCTGGACCAGGGCCTCAGGGAGCGCGCGGGCATCGCGCCGGGCCAGCTGGTGGTCCTCGTGGCGGCCTCGCCCGCGGGCAAGGCCCGCACGAACATGCTGAAGGTGCACCGGACCGGCGAGCCGGTGCGCTGACCGGGCGGGAGGCCCGCCCCGCGTCGCTACCCGACCACCACCGTGCCCCGCATGAACGGGTGGATCAGACAGAGGTACCTGAACGGCCCCTCCGTCGATGCCCGCGGGAACCGGAGCACGTAGTTGCCGTCGCCCGAGGGCAAGTTCGCGCCCAGCACCCCCGAGGACTCGAGATCGCGGCCCAGGAAGGCGCCGTTCCCCGCCGGTGGCACGAACCGGTCGTGGAGCTCGAGCCCGAGCTGGGTGGGGTCGCTGCAGAACGGCGGTGCCGCGAGGTCCGGCGGGTCGTCGGGGCCCGGCCCGGCGTCGCCGTCGGGATCGCAGGCGACGCTGTCACCGCCCGCGATCGCCCTGGCCCGGTCGATGGGGAAGGTGACCGTGTGGTCCTCGTAGGTGAGGCTGTCGAAGTGCCACTGGACGCGGTCGCCCGCGCCGATCCTGAGGCGCTGCGGGTACATCGCGAGCAGGGCGACGTGGCCGTTGTCCACGCCGGCCCACGCGTCCCACACGCGGGTCCCGTCCGGCCTGACGTGGCTGGAGCGGGCGCCGCTGAACCGCGCGTGGAGGGCGAGGGCGGAGTCCGTGTCCTGCTGGATGGCCGCGTCCACCGCGTCGGCCACTTCTCCCGGGTCCGACGCCGGCGTCCCGGACCCGACGACGTCGACCCGCAGCCGCATGTCCGGGCCGTGGACGATGCAGACGACGTAGAAGCTGTTCCCGGCGCCGGCGTTCACCTGGACGCTGAAGTCGAGCGGGCCCTCGAGCGGGACCCCCGAGTTCACCACGGAGGACCCGGCGAAGGAGCAGGCCGGGAGCCCCGGCGCCCCGCAGGTCCGGTCGCTCGGGAAGAACGCGCCGAGGCCGAACTTGTACGACGTGGGCCCGTCGTCCGGGTCCGGCTGGACCAGCGCGTAGGGCTGCGAGGTCCCCAGGGCCGCGCTGTCCTCGAACCAAGGGACCGGCCCCTCCCCCACCGGGAGGAACGTCGCGGTGTGGAAGCTCTGGCTGGAGAAGTGGAGCGTGTCGCCCTGGTGGACGTCGATCCGCCAGGGGAGGAAGCGCTGGGATTCCGCCGGCGCCCCCTCGAGGAACCGGCCGACCTCGACCTCGTAGGTCGCCTGGGCCCCCGCGGGGGCGGCGGGCAGCGCGAACGTCGCGAGGATGGCGACGAGCGGCAGGGGCCGGAAGCTGCGTCGGCGGGCCATGGGCGTCCTCCTTCCCCGCCCCGGCCCATCCGGGACGCCCGCCGACCCTATCACACGGCGCGCGCCGGCGCCGGGGCGATGGCGCGGGCTCAGGCGGTGACGACGATCCGCGCCGTCATCCCGACGTGGATCTCGCAGTGGTAGCGGAAGGTCCCGACCCGGCGGAACCGGCGCGAGAACGAGTCGCCGGGGGAGAGGATCCCCGAGTCCCAGAGGCCCGCGTCCGACGTCGTGGTGTGGGGGTTGCTGCCGCGGTTCACCCACCGCACCCTGGTCCCGCGCTGGATGGTGACGCTCCTCGGCCGGAACGCGTTGTCGCGCATCCGGATCCGCACCGTGGGGATGGCCCCGCGGACCGGGGTCCGGTCGGCGGCGGGCGCCGCCTGCGCGATCCCCGCCGGCAGCACCAGCAGGGCCGCGATGGCGGGGACGAGCAGGGCACGGGCGGGACGCATGGGACCTCCTCGGTCGGACGGCCTCGCGATGGTATACGGTGGAGCCGGTGGTCGGGATGCCGGGGAGCGCGGCCCAAGGGACGCATCCGACCAGGTACTGGCACCGCCTCCCGGACGGGCGGATCCAGTGCGACGTCTGTCCGCGCGCCTGCAAGCTCCGCGAGGGCCAGCGCGGGTTCTGCTTCGTCCGGGCCCGGGTGGGCGACGCGATCGTCCTCACCACCTACGGGCGGTCGAGCGGCTTCTGCGTGGATCCGATCGAGAAGAAGCCCCTGTTCCACTTCCTCCCCGGGACCCCCGTCCTCTCCTTCGGTACGGCCGGCTGCAACCTCGGCTGCCGGTTCTGCCAGAACTGGGACATCTCGAAGTCCCGGGAGGTCGACACGCTCGCCCAGGAAGCCTCGCCCGAGGAGATCGCGCTCGCGGCGGAACGGCTCGGCTGCCGGAGCGTCGCCTTCACGTACAACGACCCGGTGATCTTCATGGAGTACGCGATCGACGTGGCCGACGCCTGCCGCGCCCGCGGGATCCGGGCCGTGGCGGTGACCGCCGGCTACATGTGCCCCGAGCCGCGCGCCGAGTTCTACGCCCACATGGACGCGGCGAACGTCGACCTCAAGGGCTTCACCGAGGGCTTCTACCGCAAGGTCTGCTTCGGCGAGCTGCGCCCGGTGCTCGAGACCCTCGAGTACCTCCGGCACGAGACCGACGTGTGGTTGGAGGTCACCACGCTCCTGATCCCGGGGCTGAACGACTCCGACGAGGAGATCGACGCCGAGACCCGCTGGTTCGTCGAGCACCTCGGGCCCGACGTGCCCCTCCACTTCACGGCCTTCCACCCGGACTTCAAGATGCTCGACCGCCCCCCGACGCCGCCCGAGACGCTCCGGCGGGCCCGGCGGATCGCGATGGCCAACGGCCTCCGCTACGTCTACACGGGCAACGTCCACGACCCCGAGGGGCAGACCACCTCCTGCCACGGGTGCGGGGCGGCGGCGATCGAGCGCGACCGCTACCTCCTCGGGGCCTGGAACCTCACCGACGACGGGCGGTGCCGTTCCTGCGGGACCCAGATCCCGGGGGTTTTCGAGGGGCCGCCCGGGGACTGGGGGCCGCGGCGGCTCCCGGTGCTGGTGCGCCGCGCCTAACCCCCCTCCCGCCGGGAGGCGTGGAGGCGGCGGCTCGCCACCCGCACCCCCCACCGGTAGAGCGGAGGCGTGAGCACCCGGAAGGCCTGGAACGGCCCGAGCCAGCGCGGGATCGAGTACTCGGGGGCGATGCCCTCCCGGATGACCTTGACGATCGCCCGCCCCACCCGCCTGGGGCTCATCACGAGGCGGGGGTCCAGGTCGTCGTGCCGGAAGCCCTCGGTCCGCACGAACCCGGGGTTCACGGACGTCACCAGGACCCCGCGGTCGGCGAGCTCGTGGTACAGGGCCTCGCTGAAGGCCGTGACGCCGTGCTTGGTTGCCGTGTAGACCGAGGCCCCCGGGGTCGCGTAGCGGCCGGCGAGCGAGGAGACGTTCACCACGTGGCCGCCGCGTCGGAGCAGGAGCGGCAGGAACGCCTTCGTGCAGAGGAGGACCCCGAGGAGGTTCACCCGTACGATCCGCTCGATATCCTCGGGCGTGGGTTCCTCGAACCGTCCCCCGCCCGGGATCCCCGCGTTGTTCACGAGCACGTCGCAGCGGCCGAACGCCTCCTCGACGATCGCGGGGAGCCGGGCGATCTGGTCGGCCTCGGCCACGTCCAGGGCGACCGGCAGGGCCCGCCCGCCCCGGCGCTCGATGGCCCTGGCGATCGCCTCCAGCCGTTCCATCCGCCGCGCCGCGAGGACCACCGCCGCTCCCTCGCGCGCGAGGAGGACCGAGGTGACCTCGCCGATCCCGGCGGAGGCCCCGGTCACGACCGCGACCGCGCCCCGCAGGTCCACCCGCGCCCACCCCCCGGTACCATGGCCCGATGGACGTTATCGAAGCCCACGCGGCGCGTCTGCCGGCCGTCGACCACCGGTGGGTGCCCCGCCCCTTCGAACGGGCGGAGCTCGAGGCGGCGCTCGTCGAGGGCGGCGTGGCGGGGATCGTCTCGCACCCGCTCGAGAACGTCCGCCGCCACGTCCGGGAGCTGCTCCAGGGCGACCCGGACAAGCAGCTCGGGATGACCGGGCTCGGGGGCTTCACGGAGGCCCAGGTGCTCGGGCTGATCGGCGAGCTGGCGGGCTCCATCCTCGACCCCCGGGCGACCGACGGGCCCGTCGAGGTCGACCCGGCCCGGGTCCTCGACGCCTGCGAGGAGGCCGGCGAACGGCTCGCCCTGGCGTGCCGGCGCGGCGAGACCCTGGTCCTGGCCACCGGGCACCCCGTGGGGCTCGCGCTCCTCTACCTCGAGGTCGGGCGGCTGGTCGCGGCCCACGGGGCCCGGCCCATCCGGCCGGCCGACGGCGCGCGGTGGCGGGAACCGGGCCTGCATCGCACCTGGCGGATCCGCTACCTCGACCACGTCGCGATTCTGACCGACCGGGCCTCGGCCCGGCACACCCACGCGCCCGACGCGATGCACCGGATCCTCGCCGAGGCCCGACCCGACCTGGTCTTCGCCGACCACGGCTTCGCCGGGGCCGCGATCGAGGCGGGGATCGAGACCATCGGGATCGCGGACGTGAACGACCCGGCGCTGGTCGTGGCGCGGGCCCTGGGGCGGACCCGCACGGTGATCGTGATGGACGACAACGTGGCCCCGGACGCGTACTGGCCGTGCTTCCAGGCCATCGCCGCCCGCGTGCTCGGGTGGTGAAGGGGAGCGGTGGGCGGCGGACCGAGACGCCCCCGTCGGGGTTCCGGGTAGGATACGCGCGACTTGGCGAGGCGGCCCCTCACCGAAGCTCGTTTCGCGACCGTGCACGAGGTCGCTGCGCTGCTCCGCGTGTCCAGGATGACCGTGTACCGACTGATCAGGCAGGGCGACCTCCCCGCGGTGCGGGTGGGTCGCGGCTACCGCATCCGCGAGGAGGACGTGGACCGCTACCTCCAGGAACGGTTCACCGCCGCGGGCTAGCGGAGAGGGGCGCCTCCGGACCCGAGCGGTCGGGGAGGCGGGTTGAACGAGCACGAGGCGCTCGTCGGGCGCGCCGCGCGCGAGAAGCGGACGGTGCTCTTGGTCGGCGGGCTCGACACCGGCAAGACGACGCTCGCGCGGGCGCTCCTGCGCGCCGCCGTGGAGGCGGGCCGGACGGCGGCGCTCGTGGACGCGGATCCCGGGCAGAAGTCCGTGGGGCCCCCGGCCACGGCCGGGCTCCGGCTGGTGCGGGACCCCGCGGACCTCGAGCCCGGCCGGCTGGCCCGCCCGGACGCGCTGGCGTTCGTGGGCTCCACCTCGCCCCAGGGCCATCTCCTGGCCCTGGTGACCGGCGTCGCGAGGCTCACGGCGCGGGCCCGCCGACACGGGGCGGACATCGTCCTCGTGGACACCGACGGCCTGGTCTCCGGCATCTACGGTCAGCTCCTCAAGTTCCACGAGGCCCAGATGGTGGAGCCCGACCTGATCGTCGGGCTCCAGCGCGGGGAGGAGCTCCAGCCGCTCCTCGGGGTGCTCCAGCGGTTCTTCGGCGTCGAGGTGGTGGCGCTCGGGGTCCACCCCGACGTCGTCCCGACCACCGTCGAGCAGCGGGCGGAGAACCGGGAGCGTGCGATGCGCCGGTACTTCTCCGGGGAGCTTCACCGGTTCCGGGTGAAGCCGACCGTGTTCATGCCGGCCCTCCCGGAGCTCTTCGACCTCTCCTTGCTCGACCGGCTCCTCGTGGGGCTCTCCGACGGACGGGGGAACGACCTGGGGATCGGCTACCTCGAGCACTCGCGGGAGGAGGGGGTCCTCCGCCTGATCACGCCCGTGGCAGAGGCGCCCCGGGCCCTTAGACTTGGGTCCGTCCGTCTGGAGGAGAGCTTCCGCGCCAAGCGCGTCGACCTCCGGAACCTGTTCGGGACCGAGTGAGCCGAGGGGGATCCGCGTGCCGTCGCTGATCAAGAAGCGCCGCAAGAAGATGCGGAAGAAGAAGCACAAGAAGCTCCTGAAGAAGACCCGCTGGCAGCGCCGTCAGCAGGGCAGGTAGGAGCCGGAGGGGGGGCCGTGCGCGCCGGGCCCGCCGCCCGGGCCGTCGCGACCGTCGCGGCGGCGACGCTCCTCTGGGCCTGCGGCGGGGAGGCCACGGTGCCGCCCAGCCTCCTCGAGGGGTCCCGGCCGGTGTCGTTCCGCACCGACGACGGCGTGCGGCTCGCGGGTCGCCTGTTCGGGGAGGGTCGGACGGGCGTCGTCCTCGCCCACATGCTCCCCGCCGACCAGTCCTCCTGGTTCCCCTTCGCCCGGGAGCTCGCCCAGCGCGGCTACCTCGTCCTCACGTTCGACTTCCGCGGCTACTGCCCCGGCGGCGACGCGGGCTGCTCGGAGGGGGAGCGCGAGATCGCGGAGATCTGGCGGGACGTGGAGGCGGCCGTGGCCTTCCTCCGCGCCCGAGGAGCCAGCCGCGTGGCGCTCGTGGGGGCGAGCATGGGCGGCACGGCATCCCTCGTGGCCGCCTCGCACCTCGGCGAGGCGGTGGCGGCCGTGGTGGCGCTCTCGGCCCCGGTCGAGATCGAGGGGCTCGCGGCCGAGCGGGACGTGCTGGCCGGGGTCGTGGCACCGACCCTGCTCGTCGCGGGGGAGCGGGACGGCACCGCGGCGGAGGCGGCGGAGGCCCTCGGCGCCGGGGTGGCGGGCCCGGCGCGGGTCGAGATCCTCCCCGGGGGCGAGCACGGCACCGAGCTCCTCCGAGGGGAGCTCGCCGGCCGGGTCCGGGCCCTGCTCCTCGAGCACCTCGAGCGGTACGCGGCGCCGTGACCCGCCCCATCGTCTTCCTCACCGACTACGGGCTCGAGGACGAGTTCGTCGGGATCTGTCACGCGGTGATCGCACGGATCGCCCCCGGGGCCCGGGTGATCGACCTCACCCACGGGATCCCCCGCCAGGACGTGCGCCGGGGGGCCCTGGTGCTCGGCCGCGCGGTGCCGTACCTGCCGCCCGACGCGGTCCTCCTCGCCGTGGTGGACCCCGGGGTCGGGTCGGCCCGGAGGTCGGTCGCGGTGGAGGCGGCCTCCGGGCTCCTCCTGGTCGGTCCGGACAACGGGCTCCTCTCCCACGCGTTCGAGGCGGCCGGAGGCGCGGCGCGGGCCGTCGAGATCGCCGCCTCCGAGGTGGTCCTCGAGCCCCTCTCCCGGACGTTCCACGGCCGCGACGTCTTCGCCCCGGCCGCCGCGCACCTCGCGCTGGGGCGCCCCCTCGAGGCGCTGGGCCCAGGGGTGGAGCCCGCCAGCCTGGTGCGCCTGGAGGTCCCGCGGGCCCGCGTGGAGCCGGGGCGCGTGGCCTGCGAGGTCACCGGCGTGGACCGCTTCGGGAACGTGCAGCTCTCGGCCACCCCGGCGGACCTCGCCGCCGCGGGGCTCGGGGAGGCGTTCCGCCTCGGCCACCGCTGGGTGCGGTTCGCGGACACGTTCGCCGACGCGCCCCCGGGCGAAGTCGCGGCCGTCGAGGACTCGCAGGGCTACGTGGCGCTCATCGTGAACGGGGGGAGCGCCGCCCAGGCCACGGGCCTCCGGGCGGGCGACGAGGTGCTCCTGGCCTGAACGGCCGGCGCGCGGGCGACGAGGTGCTCCTGGCCTGAACGGCCGGCGCGCGGGGCGGGCGGTCTCCGCCGACGCCGGGCCGGGCTCACGGCGAGGTCACCGCCGGAGGAAGGGGCGTCCCCGGGACCGGCCCCGGGTAGGGGCCCCGGTCCTGCGACGCCAGCAGCACCTGGTAGGCGGCGGCCCCCGCGAGGAGGAGGCCCAGGACGATGAGCGTGATCGCCGTGAACCGTCGCACGGCGCGAGGCTAGCAGCCGCCGCGGCCGGGCCGGGGCCGCCCCCCGCGGCCCGTCGAAAGCGGCAGGCGGTCCTCGCAGAACGCGCGGCAGTCCCGCATCACGCGGAGGAGCGCCGCCCGGTCGTCCAGGTAGCGCCGGAGATCGAGCTCGAGGGAGACCGAGCCCCGGAACCCGCGGGCGGCGAGCCGGTCGAGGAGCGCAGCGAGCGGGAGCACGCCCTCCCCGAGCGGGAGGTGGGAGTCCCAGCCCCGCCCGGCGTTGTCCGAGAGGTGGACGTGGACCATGCGCTCCCCGAGCCGCTCCACCGCCTCCACCAGCCCGATCCCGGCCACCGCGGCGTGGCTCGTGTCGAGGACCACCGCGGGGAACCGGTCGAGGTCGGCGAGCTCCACGCTCCCCGCGTGGAACCGCACCGCCCGTTCGTTGGGGAGGCGCACGGGGAACATGTTCTCCACGGCGATCGCGACGCCGGTCGCCGCAGGGAGCTCGGCCAGGCTCCGGTCGATCCACCGGCGGTACCGCCGCTGCCACCGGTAGGGCGGGTGGACCACCACGAGGCGGGCGCCGACGTGTTCCGCGGCCTGCACCGCGCGGTAGACCTTGGTGACGGGATCGGTCGTCCATACCCGGCGCGAGACCAGGAGGAAGGGGGCGTGGATGGCCTCCACCGCGAGGCCGAACGCCGCGGCGAGGTCGCGGACCATCGCCGGGTCCTGGGTGGCGGGGTCCCGGGTCACCATCAGCTCGACGCCGGTGTAGCCGGCCTCGGCGATCGCCGCGAACGCCTCGCGGAGCGGCCGGCCGAAGAAGGCCGCCGTCGAGAACAGGAGCGTCGGTCCCTCGGCAGCCACGGGGCCCATCCTATCGGCGGGCCGAGGCCCGTCGCCGTATGCTCTGCGGTGCGATGTGGGCCTTCCCCCTGGTCGCGGCGGTGATCGCCCTCGGGTTCGCCGGGCTCCTGGGGCGGCGGTTCGCGGAGGGGCGACGTCCCTTCGACGCGCTGTGGGCCGTCGCGCTCCTCCTGTACGCGGTGGCGTCGGGGGCGGTCGTCGTCGGCCTGCTCGCGGGCTGGAACGCCGCGACGTTCCGCACCTACTGGGCGCTCGGGGCCGTCCTGAACGTCCCGTACCTCGCGGCGGGGGAGGTCGTCCTCCTGTTCCGCGACCGCCGCGTGCTGTGGGCGGTCCTCCTGGTCCTGCTGTTCGTCTCCGGGTTCACGGTGGCCCGCGTGGCGACCGCGGCCCTCGACCCGAGCGCGCTGGACCACGACCTCCCCCTGGGGCGGGAGGTCTTCGGGGCCGGCTCGCCGGCCCACCGGCTCGCGCAGCTCGTCTCCTACCCCGCCTACCTCCTCCTGCTCGCCGGGTGCGCGTGGTCCGCGTGGCGGATGCGCGGGCGGCGCGAGCTCCGGGACCGGTTCCTCGGGACCGTGGGGATCGCCACGGGCGCCACGGTGGTGGCGGTCGCCTCCGGGGTGGGGGCGGGGTTCCAGGTGGTGCCGGTCTTCTCCGTCGGGCTCGCGGTCGGCATCGCGGTGATGTTCTGGGGGTTCCTCCGCGCCGCCCGCCCGGTCCCGGCGCGGGTGTGAGCCGACCCCGGGGGACCCTCGGCCGCCGGTCCGGCGTCAGCCCAGGGCCGCCGACCAGCGCCGCGCCCCGGCGGGAGCGGGCCCCGGCGGCACCGCGGGTTCCTCGGTGATGAGGATCTCGTCGAACCGCGCGCGGTCCACCGCGAGCTCGAGGATCACCACCCCGTCCTCGGGGACGAAGTCGGCGAGCGGCTCGTACGCGCCGTCCCTCCCGGCCCAGACCCGGTACACGTGCCCGGGCGCGGGCGGTGGGACGCGCTCCCCGACCAGGACCACCCGCTCGACGTTGGGGATCCCCACCAGGCTGCCGCCGCCCGGGGGGTCCTCCTCGCGGAAGCCGAGCGGCGAGGCTCCGGCGGGCATCCCCGCGACCGCGGAGGTGAGGGTCCCGAGGAGCGAGGAGGCCTGGTCGGCCCGCCGACCGAGGTTGACCGCGAGCCCGCTCACGGCGACGAACGCGGCGACCCCGGCCGCGAGGAGGGCGGGCGCCGCGCGGGTCCGCCGGCGCGGAGCCCCCGCCACGGCGCGGCGGAGGCGGCCCAGGAGGATTTCGGGCGGCTGGACGGGGGGCGCGTCGAGGGCCAGCTCCCCGGCGACCGTCCGGAAGCCCTCCAGGGCGTCGCGGCACCGGGGGCAGCCGGGGACGTGCTCGACGAGGAGCCGGTCGGCGGCCGCGGCGTCCGGGGGGTGGAGCGCCCGCAGCGCGTAGGCCGCGAGCAGCTCCTCGAGCGCCTCGTGCTCCTCCCGCACCCCGTCCCCTCCCATCGGGTCAGTCCTCGCGCAGCAGGATCCGGCGGAGCTTGCGCATCGCCGCGAGCGTCCGGGTCTTCACCGTCCCCAGGGGGATCCCGAGCTCCTCCGCGATCCGGCTCTGGGTCTTGCCGCCGAAGTAGGCCATCTCCACCACGGTCCGCTGCTCGGGCGGCAGCGCGCGGAGCGCCTCGCGGACCTCCGCCCGGCGGGGGCCCAGGGAGACCTCCTCGACCACCGCCTCCGCTACGTCTTCGCCCACCGGGGGCTCGAGGTTCGCCGCGCGCTCGGCCCGGCCCCGGAGCCGCTCTTCCCGCCGGACGACGTCGACCGCCCGGTGGTGCACGAGGGAGAGGAGGAAGGTGCGCAGCGGGCCGCGGGCCGGGTCGTAGGCGCCGGGCGCCCGCCACAGCGCGAGGAACGCGTCGTGGACGACCTCCTGGGCGAGCATGGGCTGGCCGGTGACCCGGAGGGCCAAGCCGTAGGCGGCGGGGGCGTACCGGCGGTAGAGGGCCTCGAAGGCTTCCGCGTCGCCCTCCGCGAGGCGCCGGTGCAGCTCGAGGTCGGTGGCCTGGTCCTCCACGGGCTCGTTGTACCACCGCCGAGGCATCACGCGTGGTTGCTAGCATCGCCGCCGGTGCCCGCCCTGGTCACGATGTTCTCGCGCCCTCGCTGCGGCCTCTGCGACGAGGCACGCAGGGTGATCCTCGCCCTCCGCGAGCGGATCCCGTTCGAGTTCGAGGAGGTCTCGGTGGACGGGGACGACGACCTGGAGCTCGCCTACGGGGTGCGGGTGCCCGTGGTGCTGGTCGACGGCGAGGAGCTCTTCGAGCTGGTCGTGGACGGCGAGGCGCTCGCCGCCGCCGTCCGGAACCGGACTTCGTGAAATTGAGAACGGCCCCTCCGGCGGCTACCATCGCCCCGTGCGTGCCCCTCGGAGCCCACGTGGACGCGCGTGAGATCCCGGAGGCGACCGTGGCCCGGCTGCCGGTCTACCTCCGGGCCCTGGTCGACCTCGCCGAGGCCGGGGTCAGCACCGTCTCCTCGGAGATGCTCGCCGCCGCCGCGGGCGTGAACCCCGCCAAGGTCCGGAAGGACCTCTCGCACCTCGGGTCCTACGGGACCCGGGGGGTGGGCTACGATGTCGCCTACCTGATCCATGAAATCCGCAGGGAGCTCGGCCTCACCCAGGACTGGCCCATCGTGATCGCCGGGGCCGGGAACCTCGGCCACGCCCTGGCCAACTACCGAGGGTTCCCGGAGCGCGGGTTCCGCGTCGTAGGGCTCGTGGACGTGGACCCGGCGAAGATCGGGGAGGTGGTGGGCGGGGTCCGGGTCCGGCACCTGGACGAGCTCCCCGGGATCGTCCGGGAGCACCGGGCCGCGATCGGGGTGATCTGCGTCCCCGCGTCCGCCGCCCAGGACGTCGCGGGCCGGATGGTCGCAGCCGGGATCCGCTCCATCCTCAACTTCGCCCCGGCCCGGATCGCGGTGCCCGAGGGGGTCTCGGTGCGGAAGGTGGACCTCGCCACCGAGCTCCAGATCCTCGCGTTCTACGAGCAGCGGAAGGCGGTGCTGATGGACGTCGGGCGCCGGCCGCGGTCGGTCATCGGGACCCGAACGGCGCGGGTCGCGACGTCCGCGGAGGCCGGCGCCCCCGGGTAGCGGGCGGCCCGGCCGACCGGGGGCCGGCTACTTCGAGATCGTGATCCAGAGCCCGACGAAGATCGCGAGCACCATGAGCCCGAACAGGATGAACTGCACGCTCCCCTGCTCGAGCAGCGGCGGTTCGGCTCCGAGCACCCGCACCTCCTAGGCCGGCCCGTACCACGGCGGCGCGGTGCCGCCGGTCAGGATCTCCTTGCGCTTCCGCTCCGCCCGGTCGAGGAGCGGCAGGTGCGCCGCGAACAGCGCGATCGACCCCACCAGGAACATCACCGAGTAGCGGGGGACGCTCCCGCTGTCGTGCCGGAGGAAGACGGTGACCGCCGGTCCGCCGCCCCGGTAGAAGGCCTCGGCCGCCGCGAGCGGCGTCTTCCCGTCCTCGGCCGTCGCGAACGCGACGTCCTGCACGATGAAGTCGGCGGGCGGGATCGCGCGCACGTCGGTCTCGGGGATGCCGAGCTCGCGGTTGGCCTCTTCCGCCAGGAAGTCCTGGACCGCGCTGGTCACGGACTGGACGGAGGAGGCGAGCCCCTCGCCGGAGCGCCACGGCCCGCCCGGGTAGTCCCCGATCACCTCGTACCCGAGATCGCCGGGGGGCCCGATGGAGGCTCCGAGCGGGACCCAGGCCGGCTCGGACCCCCGGGGGCCGAGGTTCGTGGGGGTCTCCAGGCCCTGGGAGTAGAAGCCGAACAGCCACAAAGACGAGAGCAGGATCATCCAGCCGGTGAACGAGACGGCGAGGACCAGGTAGCCCATCCAACGCCCGAAGACCGCGGCGAGGAGGAGGTAGACGCTCCCGACGAACAGGACGAAGCCCATGACGACCGCGAGCGTGCCCTTCACCATCGTGTCGCAGTGGACCTCGAAGCCCAGGCAGCTCGCGGCGATCATCCGGCGGGCGAGGGGCTCGGGGAGGCCGCGGCCTCCGGGTTCAGGCACTTGTTCTGTTCGAAGGGGACGGTCTCGCGGTTGAGCTCCACCAGGTAGAGCACGATGTCGGTGATCTGCTGGTCGTCGAGGGCCCCTTGGTAGCGGATGCTCCACGATGGCATCCCCGCCGAGGGCCGCCCTTGCTCGATGGTCGTCCTGATCTCGTCGACGGTGAGTCGCGCACAGACCGTCGTCAGGTCCTTGGATAGGTTCACGAGAGGTTGGCCGGTGTCGGGGTTCACCCCGATCTGGACGGGGAGGCCACCTCGGAGCTCGGGGCCGTGGCACCGGGTGCAGCCCACGCCGAGCTGGTTCTCCTCGGTGAACGGCAGCACCGCGAGCCGTCCTCGCTCGATCGCGTCCGTGACCAGGTCCCGCTCCTGCGCGAGGTTCTGGCTCGGGTCCTGGAGCCACACGAGGGGGATCCAGACCACGAAGAAGGCGACGAGCAGCACCCCCCAGCCCTGGAGCTTCTGGAGCAGCGGCGTCTCGAGGTCGGCGTCGGAGGGTCCGGGCCGCATGGCCCGCGGGATCTCGACGCCTCGCGCCGGCCGCTCGCGCAGCCCCAGGTAGAGCGCGGCGACCACCAGGATGATCCCGCCCCCGACGGCGAGGACGATGCCCTGCAACGGGGTGAGCGCGAGCATCATCCCGCCGCCACGCAGAAGGGTCCCGCCGGGCCCTTGCCCAGGGTGTCGGTCCCCCGGGGCGGCCCCAGGATGATCTCGGAGGTGTCGACGATCACGTCGTCGCCCTCGATCCGGATCTTGAACCGGTCCAGGCCGCGGGGGGCGGGGCCGAGCTTGTACTCCCCGGCGGTGTTGTACTTCGAGCCGTGGCAGGGGCACTCGAACCACTGGGAGGCCTTGCAGAACGGGACCCGGCAGCCCAGGTGCACGCAGCGCTGGTAGAGCGGCATCAGCCCCTCGGCCACGAGCCCGTCGGCCTGGTAGTCGACGTCGTCCGTGGGCTTGCCCTGGTACTCGACGATGTAGAACCGCCCGGCGCCGAAGTAGTACGGCTCCTCGTTGTCGCGGATGAACGCCTTGATGTCGGAGAGCTTCCCGGCCACGATCTCGGCCCCGAAGCCTCCCCGCAGGTTCGGCCACAGGAACGCGACGCTCGCCGCCCCGAACTGGGCCCCGAAGACCGTGAGCGAGGCCAGCCAGGACCGGCGGAAGAAGTCCCGGCGGGAGATCGGCCGGGGCGCCCTGGCCGGCCCCTCGAGGGCGGGGGCGGGTGCCGCGCCCGCGCGCTGGGCCTGCCGGGCCCGGAGGAACGAGAGGCCGAACAGGATCGCGAACAGGTCGAGGAGCGCGACCACCACGATCGCGGCGACGGTGCCCGAGGAGATCGCGAGCGCGCTCACAGCTCGAAGAACACCCCCTGCGCCCACGGCCAGACCCAGTTGTAGCCGGTGCCGCGGAAGAACGATCCGATGATCGTGAGGGTGGCGCCGAACATGAACAGGATCGTGAACAAGGTGATCGCGAGCTTCCGGTCCCCGGGCTTGACGCTCGGGTTGCGGTCGATGAACGGGACCGCGGCCAGCCCGACGAGGATGAACGTCGGGATCGAGATACCCGCGACCAGCGGGTGGAAGTACCGCAGCAGCTCCTGCAAGCCCAGGAAGTACCAGGGCGCCTTGGAGGGGTTCGGCGTGAGGTTGGGGTTCGCGAGCTCCCGGAGGGGGGCGTTCACGAACGTCGAGAACAGGACGAGCCCCGCCGACACGACGAGGAGGGAGATGAACTCCTCGATCAGGAGGTGGGGCCAGACGTTCACGCGGTCGCCCTGTTCGCGCTCGACGCGCTGGATCCCCTCGGGGGGCACGAGCGCGAGGAGCCGGTGCTTCTCCGGCACGCCCTTCTTCGGGGTCGGGACCGCCCCCGTGGGCGGCGGGGCGGTACGGACCGGTGCCGTCACGGCCACCGCTGCGGCGGCGGCCGCGGCCGCAGGGGCCGGGGCGGCAGGGGCCGGGGCGGCAGGGGCCGGGGCCGCAGGAGCCGGGGCCGCAGGGGCCGCCGGGGCGGCGCGGGCTTCGGCCCGAGGCGCCGCCGGGGCTTCGCCGTGCTTGGCACGGTAGGCCCGGACGGCCGCCGAGCGGGCCCGGCCCTCGGCCACGCGCCGGTCGGTGCCCTTGGCGAGCTCCTCCTGGAGCACCCGGTCGAAGGTCTCCTGGTCGAGCGGGGTGTCCTCCCTCGCCATCGCGCCCCCCTCACAGCGGTCCGGAGATCCCGCCGTCCTTCCGGATCCTCCAGAAGTGGACGGCGAGGAAGAGCACCATCACGAACGGCAGCGCGAGCACGTGGAGCACGTACCACCGGAGCAAGGTCTCGGGCCCCACGACCACGCCCCCGAGCAGCAGGAAGTTGGCCTGCTTGGCGATGAACGGCGAGTAGCCGGCCAGGCTCGTGCCCACGGTGACCGCCCAGATCGCGAGTTGGTCCCAGGGCAGGAGGTAGCCGGTGAACGACAGGCCGAGCGTGAGGAACAGGAGGATCACGCCCACCACCCAGTTGAACTCCCTGGGTGGCTTGTACGCGCCCGTGTAGAAGACCCGCGCCATGTGGAGGGTCACCGAGAGCACCATGAGGTGCGCGCCCCACCGGTGGAGGTTCCGCACGAGGTCGCCGAAGAACACCGAGGTCCGGATGTTCTGCATGTCGGCGTAGGCCTGGGCCGAACCGATCTCGGCCATCGGCCGGTAGAAGAACATCAGGAAGATCCCGGTCACCGTGAGCAGGACGAACAGGAAGAACGAGAGGCCGCCCAGGCAGAACGTGTAGGTCAGCTTGAGCCCGTGGCGCTTCACCTTCGTGGGGTGGAGGTGGTACAGGACGTTGTTCATCGTCGCGAGCGCCCGGTCCCGCGACGTGTCCTTGTAGCCCCTGCGGAAGATCGAGCCCGGGCGGAAGATCGACTTCCAGACCTCGGTCTCCCGGACCCGGTCGAACGCCTCGCCCGGCGAGGGCAGCTTGAGCTTCACCGGCCTCCCCTCACCTCCTCACGCCTCGGCTCGCTGCGACATCGGGACCTCGGCCATCCGTCGGAGCCCGGCGGCGTCCTCCGGCAGCCGGGCGTAGTAGAGCGTGTCGGTGGGGCAGCGCTCGACGCACACCGAGCAGCGCGTGCACGCGTTGTCGTCCACGACGAAGATGGCCGCGGCCTCCCGGACCTCCGCCTCGACCGAGTCATCCACGGCGTCCTGGACGATCTCGGGCGAGAGCATGTAGATGCAGTTCCACGGGCAGACGTCCTCGCAGGCCCGGCAGAGGATGCAGTTGTCGGGGTCCAGCATCAGGTGCTTGGGGGACTTCACCCCTTGCGCGAGCCACTCGGGGTCCACGGCCTCGACCACGTAGTCGGTGTGGATGTCGACCTCGGTCTTCTGGAACGGCATCGCTCACCCCACCCCGCTCACCGGTACCCGCCGGTCGGCCGGACGTCGCCGGTCTGCCCGCGGAGCCTCCGTCGCCAGTTCTGGAGCACGACCGCGACCACCGCGAGCGTGATGAGCGGCCCCACCGTGAGCACCATCGCGATCGCGTCGCGGACCTGGAGGGCCACCTCCTTGCCCCAGGGGAGATCCTTGATCGCCGCCTCGATGTCGGTGGGCCCGCCCCATCCGAGGGTCTGCTCCGCGAAATACATCCAGAACGACGGGATCACGGCGGCCGTGATGAGCAGGTAGAACCAGATCGCCACCGAGGCGAGCACCGCCGTCGTCCACGTCCACTCGAAGCCCTTGAGGAACGCCTCGATCCGCTCCTTCGCCGGAGCGAGCCGGTCCTCGAGCGCGCGTGGCAGCTTCATCCCACGATCCCCATCTTAGCCCCCGGGGCGTCCGCCGGGCCGCGCGATGATAGCAACGCGACGGTCGGCGGCGGCCGGGGGTGAACCTCACCCCGGCCGCTCGTGAAAGTTTTCACGAGCGGCCTTCACACTATGGACCGCCGCGGCGGCCGTCCGCAACCCACCGGGTGAGCGCGCCTGGCCGGCGCCCTACACTGGGTCCGGAGCCGTCCCGCCCCGGGGCGTCGCGCCGATGGACGACCTGATCCGGCAGGGCCTCAGCTCGTGGTGGGCGCCCGCCCTCGCGTTCGCGGCTGGCGTGGTGTCGTTCGCCTCGCCCTGCGTGTTCCCGCTCGTGCCCGGGTACGTGTCGTTCGTCTCGGGGACGCAGGGGCGCGGGGAGGGGGGCCGCCGCCCCGTGGCCCCCATGCTCGCGTTCGTGGCGGGCTTCGCCTCGGTCTTCAGCGCGCTCGGAGCCTCGAGCGTCGCCGTGCGCCGGCTCGTGCTCTCGGGGCCGGGGGAGAAGCTCGCGGGGCTCGTGATCGCTGGCTTCGGCGCCTACATGCTGCTCTACGCCCTGCGGCTGGGGTCGCCGGGGCTCTTCGCCGAGCGCCGCCCCCTCCTCCCGAGGATCCGCCCCGGGCCGGCCGGCGCGTTCCCGCTCGGGATGGCCTTCGCGGCTGGGTGGACGCCCTGCATCGGGCCGGTCCTCGCCGGGATCCTGGGGATCGCCGGGGCCCAGGGCGGCGCGCTCCGGGGGGCGTTCCTGCTGTTCGTGTACTCGCTCGGCCTGGGGTTGCCGTTCGTGCTGGTGGGGCTCGGGCTGCAGCGCCTGGTGGGGGCCCTCGCCGTGGTCAAGCGGAACTACCACTGGATCGCCGGCGCCGCCGGGCTCGTGATGCTCGCGATCGGCGGCGCGGTCCTCACGGTGGGGTGGACGCGGCTCCTGGCCCCGATCCTCGACGACATCAACCGGTTCAGCCCGCCGATCTGAGCGAGCGGCCCCGACGCCGCCCGCCGCGCTAGCATCGGGGCGCCGGATGTCCTCCGCCCTCGCCCCGAGCCCGATCACGATGCGGCGGTCCCTGGCCATGGTCTGGCGGACCCTCCGCTCGATGCGGACCGCCCTCGTGCTGCTCCTGGTGCTCGCCGTCGCCTCGATCGCCGGCTCCCTCGTCCCCCAGGTCCCGAACTCCCCGGAAGCGGTGGCGGCGATGTTCCGGGATCACCCCCTCAGGGCGGAGGTCTACGCGCGGCTCGGCCTCTTCGACGTCTACGGCTCGTGGTGGTTCGCGCTCATCGCCACGCTCCTGTTCCTCTCCCTCGGCGCCTGTCTCCTGCCCCGGACCCGGGCCCTGGTCCGCAACCTCCGGGCCCGCCCCCAGCCGGCCCGGGAGGTGGAGGGCTTCCGCCACTACGCGGAGCGGCGGGTGGCCGCCGGCCCCGAGGCCGCCGCCGCCGCCGCCCGGCGCGTCCTCCGCCGTCGGCGGTTCCGCCTGTCCCGCCCCGACGGCGGGGCCGCCCTCGCCGCGGACAAGGGGCTCGCCCGGGAGGCCGGGAGCCTCCTGTTCCACTGGTCGTTCTTCCTGTTGCTCGTCGGCGTGGCCTGGGGGAAGGGGACCGGGTTCACGGGCCAGGCCGTGATCGTCGAGGGCCAGACCTGGACCGAGGCCCACGCCAACTACGACGGGAACCTGCGGGAGGGCCGGTACTTCGGCGAGGACCACACGGGGATCAGGATCAGGGTCAGGGACTTCGAGGACGCCTACCTCCCGGATGGGCAGCCCACCCGGTTCGTGACCCGCGCCGACCTCCTCGACCCGGAGGGGCGGCTCCTGGAGCGGGTGGAGATCAGCCCGAACCATCCGGCCGAGGTGGCCGGCCTCCGCATCTACCAGTACGGCTACGGGTGGGCGCCGGTCCTCGAGGTGCGACGCCGGGGGGAGCTGATCGCCTCCGGGCCCGTCGCGTTCCAGCAGGACCCGCCGCCCTCCGGGGTGAGCCCGCTCGCCCTGCCCTGGCGGGGGGCCCTCAAGCTCCCCTCGCTCTCGCCCCAGGTCGGGGTGGCGCTCGAGCTCTGGCCCGACGCGCGGGGCCTCGTCGGCTCCCTGGCCGGCCGCCCGATGCTCATGCTCGAGGCCCGCGACCCCGTGATCCTGTGGCGGGCCTACCGGGGCGACCTCCACGCCGACGAGGTGCAGCGGACGACCGAGCTCGACCTCCGCGACCTGGAGCTCTGGAGGAGCGGCGCCCTGGGCCTGGGCCGGACCGTGGACCTCGCCACGGGGGAGCTCGTCCGCCCCGGCGAGGGGAGGCTCACGCTCACCTTCGCCGGTCTCCGCCGCTACACCGTGCTCCAGGTCAGCCGGGACCGCGGGGTGGGGCTCGTGCTCGCCGCGGCTATCCTGATGCTCGTGGGCCTCCTCCCCGCGCTGTTCTCCTCCCGTCGCCGCGTATTCGTGCGGGCCGAGCCCGACGGCGAGGGCGCCCTGTTGCGGGTGGGCGGCTTCGCCCTCCAGCAGCGGACGCGGTTCGAGGAGGAGTTCGCCGCGCTCGTCGAGGAGATGGCGCGGGCGGCGGGGTCCCGGGCCGAGCCGGCGCGCGCGGGGGCCGAGGCGCCGTGACCCGGGCGGCCTGGACCGAGCTCTCGAGGACGGCCTTCTCGGTCGCGCTGTTCGCCTACCTCGCCGCGATGGTCGGCTACTTCCACCACCTCGCGTTCCGACGGCGGGGGGTGGTGGTGGCCGCCGCCGCCGTGGCCTGGGCGGGGCTCGCCGCCCACGCCGTCTCGGTCGTGGCCCGCGGGATCGCGGCGGGCCGGGTGCCGTGGGGCAACATGTACGAGTACTCCTCGCTGCTGGCGCTCCTCACGGTGGCGAGCTACCTGGGCCCCGTCGAGCTCCGCCACGGCCTGCGGCAGCTCGGGGGGTTCGCGCTCATGTTCGCCGTCGTCACGATGGCGATCGCCGTCGAGTTCCTGTACGTGGGTCCGGGGCCCCTCGTCCCGGCGCTCGACTCCTACTGGCTCAAGGTCCACGTGGTGGCGGCGATCGTCGGCTCCTCGCTCTTCGCGCTGGGCGCGGGCGTGGCCACGCCCCTCTACCTCGTGCAGGAGGCCCGGGAGCGGCGGCGGGGACGGGCGCCCGCGCCGATCATGGGGGCCGCGGTGGAGCTGGGCGATCCTCCGGACCGGGCGGCGTGGGCCGACGAGCCGGAGGCGGCGGGTCCGCCCCCCGAGGGGCGCGGCGTCCTCCCGCCCGCCGCCGTCCTCGACCGGCTCGCCTATCGGACGATCGCCTTCGCCTTCCCGATCTGGACCTTCGCGGTGATCTCGGGCGCCATCTGGGCCCAGCACGCCTGGGGGCGGTACTGGGGGTGGGATCCCAAGGAGACCTGGTCGTTCATCACCTGGACCGTCTTCGCCGGCTACCTCCACGCCCGGGCCACGATGGGGTGGAAGGGGAGGCGGGCCGCGGTCCTGGCCCTCGTCGGGTTCGGCTCGCTCCTCGTCACGTACTACGTCGTGAACCTGTGGATCGTCGGCCTGCACTCGTACGCCGGGGTGTGAGCGCGGGCACGGCCGCGACGCATCGCCCGCCGGCTCCCCCCCGCGCGCGGTGGTACGCTGCGCCGGGCTCCGAGCCGCCCGTCGAACGACCAGCGAGGGGTACGGCAGGCGTGAGGAAGCTGCGCACCGTCCGGCTCGCGGGCGCCGCCGCGGCGCTCGCGCTCCTCCTCGCGTCCTGCGCGGAGAACGCGCCCCAGGACTCGCTCCGGCCGGCCGGGCCGTACCAGGAGGAGATCCACCGGCTCTTCGTCCCGGTGTTCTGGGTCGCCGCGGCGATCTTCTTCCTGGTCCAGGGCGCCTTGGTCTACTTCCTCTACCGCTACCGGCACCGGCCGGGCCGGGAGGGGATCCCGCCCCAGGTCCACGGCAACACCCGGCTCGAGATCGCCTGGACCATCGCACCGGCGCTGATCCTCGCGTTCGTGGCGGTCCCCACGGTCACCACGATCTTCGACCTGGCCCGCCGTCCCTCCGGGGACGTGCTCCACGTCCAGGTGGTCGGGCACCAGTGGTGGTGGGAGTTCCGCTACACCGACCCCGCCTACGACACGGGCCAGGGGCCGCTCACGACCGCGAACCAGCTCCACGTCCCGGTGGGGAGGACGGTGGAGCTCACGCTCACCGCCGACCCCCAGGACGTGCTCGGCGCCGGGAACGCCGTGATCCACTCGTTCTGGGCGGGGCGGCTGTTCGGGAAGCAGGACGTCGTGCCCGGCCGGGAGAACCGGATCGTGTTCTCCGCCGACGAGCCGGGCGTCTACCCCGGTCAGTGCTACGAGTTCTGCGGCCTCTCCCACGCCTGGATGCGGTTCGAGATCGTCGCCCAGACCCAGGAGGACTTCGAGGCCTGGGTGCGCGCGCAGCTCCAGCCGGCCGTCGCGCCGGCGGGAGGGCTCGCGGCGCGCGGGCTCGACGTCTTCACCGGCCCCCTGTCGAGCGGTCTGGGGACGTGCATCGCGTGTCACACGATCCGCGGGGTGGAGACCGCCGCCGGCAAGGGCGGGCCCGACCTCACCCACCTCGCGAGCCGCGACTGCTTCGCGGGGTGCAAGTTCCGCCTCACCGAGGAGAACCTCCGGGCCTGGCTCCGCGATCCGCCGGCGATGAAGGAGGGATCCTTCATGCCGAACTACCGGCTCACCGACGAGGAGATCGACGCCCTCGTGGCGTTCCTCCTGACGCTACGCTGAAGGAGGAGGGGCGATGGCGACCGTGAGCATCCCGACGACGAGGGCCCGCCTCCTCGGGCGGCCCCGGGCGAAGACCGGCCTCTGGAGCTGGCTCACGACCGTCGACCACAAGCGGATCGGGATCATGTACGGCTTCGCCGCCTTCTTCTTCTTCCTCGCCGGCGGGGTCGAGGCGCTCCTGATCCGGGTCCAGCTCGCCGGGCCCGAGGGACGGGTGCTCTCGGCCGAGGCCTACAACCAGATCTTCACGATGCACGGCGTCACGATGATCTTCCTGGTCGTGATGCCGTTCGGGGCGGCTCTGATCAACTACCTCGTGCCGCTCCAGATCGGGGCCCGCGACGTCGCGTTCCCCCGCCTCAACGCGTTCAGCTTCTGGGCGTTCCTGGCGGGCGGGCTGTTCCTGTACTCGAGCTTCTTCCTGGGCGGGGCCCCGAACGGCGGGTGGTTCGGCTATCCACCGAACGCCAGCACCGATCCGTCGCCGGGGATGACCTTCTACGCGATCGGGCTCACGATCACCGGGATCGCGTCGACGGCCTCGGCGATCAACCTGGGGGTCACGATCATCAACATGCGGGCCCCGGGGATGAGCCTGTTCCGGATGCCGGTCTTCTCCTGGATGGCGCTCGTCACCCAGTTCCTGCTGATCTTCTCGCTCCCGATCATCACGGTCGCGCTCATCCAGCTGCTGTTCGACCGGCGGTTCGGGACCCACTTCTTCGACCCCGTGGCCGGCGGCGACCCGATCCTCTGGCAGCACCTCTTCTGGCTGTTCGGGCACCCCGAGGTCTACATCCTGATCCTCCCGGCGATGGGGATCGTCTCGGAGATCCTCCCGGTCTTCTCCCGCAAGCCCCTGTTCGGCTACCAGTTCGTGGTGTTCTCGGGGATCGCGATCGGCTTCATCGGGTTCGGGGTCTGGGCCCACCACATGTTCGCGGCGGGGCTCGGGCCGGTCGCCAACACCGCGTTCGGGCTCTCCACGATGATCATCGCGGTCCCGACCGGCGTGAAGATCTTCAACTGGCTCGCCACGCTCTGGCGCGGCGACGTCCGGTTCCGGGTGCCGATGCTCTTCGCGATCGGCTTCGTCTCGCAGTTCGTCGTCGGGGGGCTCTCGGGGGTCACCCACGCGGTGGTCCCCGCCGACTACAACCAGACCGACACGTACTACATCGTCGCCCACTTCCACTACGTGCTGTTCGGGGGCGCGATCTTCGCGTTCTTCGGCGCCTTCTACTACTGGTGGCCGAAGGTCTTCGGCCGGATGCTCGACGAGCGCGTCGGGAAGGCCGTGTTCTGGCTCCTGTTCGTGGGGTTCAACCTCACCTTCGCGCCGATGCACATCCTCGGGCTGCAGGGGATGCCGCGGCGGATCTACCAGTACCCCGACGGGTTCGGGTGGAACCTCTGGAACCTCGCGGCGACGGTCGGCGCCTTCATCATCGCCGTGGGCGTCCTCGTGTTCCTGGTGCAGGCCGCGGCGAGCTTCCGGCGGCCCAAGGACGCCCCGGCCGACCCCTGGGACGCGAGGACCCTCGAGTGGTCGATCCCCTCCCCGCCGCCCGAGCACAACTTCGACGAGATCCCGGTGGTGCACGCGCTCGACGACTGGTGGCACCGGAAGTACGCGGAGGACCGGGGCGGGGTCATCCACCCCGTGCCGGCCGGCGGGGCCGAGGGGCCCGGGACGGGGCACGGCGAAGCCGGGGCCGGCCACGGGATCCTCCTGCCCTCGCCCTCCTACTATCCGATCCTCGCCTCCCTCGGCCTCCCGCTCGTCGGCTACGGCGTGATGTACGAGCGGCTGTGGTGGCTCGCGGTCCTGGGCGGCCTCTGGGTCGCGGCCGCCCTCTACGGCTGGGCGCTCGAGCCCTCGGCGGAGGAGGGCTGAGGTGGCGGAGGCGGCCCTGGAGGCGCACGGCGGGGGCGGCGCGCACCCCGAGACCAGCACGGGGCTCCCGCACCCCAAGCTCGCGATGTGGCTGTTCCTGGCCTCCGACTGCCTGCTGTTCGGGGCCCTGATCACGACCTACGTCCTGTACCGGGGCCGGAGCGTCACCGGCCCCTACCCGGCCGACGTGTTCGACATCCCCTACACGTCGGTCTCTTCGTTCGTGCTCCTCGCCTCGTCGCTCACGATGGCCCTGGGGGTGAACGCGATCTCCCGGGGGGACGAGGGCCGGATGCGGGTGTGGCTGCTCACGACCGCGATGCTCGGGACGGTCTTCATCGGCGGGCAGGTCTACGAGTTCACCACGTTCTTCACCGAGCACGGCCTGTCGCTCCAGAGGAACCTGTTCGGCTCGACGTTCTACGTGCTCACCGGCTTCCACGGGGCCCACGTGACGATCGGGATCCTGATGCTGCTCTCGCTGGTCGCGATCTCGCTCGCCCGGCGCTTCCCGACCCCCGACCACCATCAGCCCGTGGAGCTCGTGGGGCTCTACTGGCACTTCGTGGACATCGTGTGGATCGTGATCTTCACGGTCGTGTACCTGATCCCGACCCCGAACCCGCCGGGGGCCTGAGGAGGGAGCGGTGGCCGAGCGGATCCACGGGGACGTGGCCCGGGCGGGGGAGGCCCCGGCGCCCCGTCGACGGCGCGGGGCGCACCCCACCCCCGGGGACTACGTGCGGATCGCGGTGATCCTCGGCCTGGTCACCGCCGCGGAGGTCGCCGTCTACTACCTGGAGGCCGTCCGGCCGATCCTCGTGCCGCTCCTGTTCCTGTTCTCGTTCCTCAAGTTCACGCTGGTCGTGCTGTGGTTCATGCACCTGCGCTTCGACAGCCGGACCTACGCCCGGTTCTTCGTGATGGGGCTGGCCGGCGCGGTGACGCTGTACGTGGTCGTGCTGCTGTCGTTCGGGGTGTTCGGGAGGTAGGGTGCCGCCCTTCCACCTCCACCTCGACGTCGTCCTCCTGCTCGGGGCGCCCGTCGTCGCCTACGTCCGCGCGGTGCGCCGGTGGTCGCGCGCCACCGGGGGGCGGCTGGGCCGGCGCCGGGCGGTGCTCTTCGGCCTCGGCGTCGCAGCCCTCTGGGTCGGGGCGAGCTGGCCCGTCCACGACCTCGCCGAGCGGGCGCTGTATAGCGTCCACATGGTCCAGCACATGCTGTTCACGCTCGTGGCCCCGCCGCTCCTGCTCGCCGGCACCCCGCCGTGGATGCTCAGGCGGATCCTCCGCCCCCTGCCGCTGCGGCGGGCGTGGGCGTTCTGCACCCGGCCGCTCCTGGCCACCGCCCTCTACGGCGGCCTGCTGCTGTTCACGCACTGGCCGGCGGTGGTCGAGGCCTCGGTCCGATCGGAGTTCCTGCACCTCGGGCTCCACGTCGTGCTGTTCGGCTCGGCCCTCGCGATGTGGTGGCCGGTGATGTCGCCGCTGCCGGAGCTGCCGGCCTTGTCCCCGCCCGGGCAGATGCTGTACCTGTTCGTCCAGTCCATCGCTCCGACCGTGCCGGCTTCCTTCCTCACGTTCGGTCGGCGCCCGCTCTACCCCGTGTACGCCTCGTTCCCGCGGATCTGGGGGATCGATGCGCTGACCGATCAGACGATCGCGGGCCTCACGATGAAGCTCGCCGGGGGAGCGATCCTCTGGGCCGTGATCACCGCCGTCTTCTTCCGGTGGTTCCGGGAGGAACGGGAGGAGGGCTGGGACGCGCTCCGCTGGCAGCGGGTGGAGCGCGAGATCGCCGAGGAGCTCCGCCGGAGGTGAGCGGCCCCGCGATGGACCGTCCGCCCTCCCGGGCGCCGCTCCCGCTCCTGATCCCCGTGGGCGGGATGCTCGCGATCGGCCTCGCCGCCGTGGGGTTCTCCCGGATCCTCCTCTCGGTCGAGCCGGAGGCGGCCACCGCCACCGCCCTCACGGTGGCCTTCGGGATCATGGCCGTGGCGGCGCTCGTCGCGCGCCGGGAGCGGGTCCGGGCCGGCGTGCTCCTCTCCTCCGTGGGCGCGGTGGCTGGGATCGCGATGGTCGCGGGCGGGATCGCGCTGGCGGTGATGCCGAAGGGCCGGGAGGCGGAGCGGCCCGCCCCGACGGAGGGCGAGCAGCCGGGGGCCGGGGCGACCGTGGTCACGCTCACGGCGCCGCCGGGCGCGGCGAGCGAGGGGTTCGCCGAGACGAAGCTCGTCGCGCCCGCCGGGCAGCCGTTCACGATCCGCTTCGAGAACCAGGACGCCGGCATCCCGCACAACGTCGCGGTCCACGCGGCCGAGGACTTCTCCGACCCGCCGATCGCGGCGACCCCGGTCCAGTCCGGCCCGGTCACCCAGACCCTCGAGGTCCCGGCGCTCGACCCCGGCACCTACTTCTTCCGGTGCGACGTCCACCCGACCACGATGACCGGGAGGATCGAGGTCGGCTGAACCCGATTCGGTCCGCCCAGGCCGTCCGCCCGGCGCTCGCCCTCCTCGTCCTCCTGCTCGCGGCCTGCGGCGGGACGGGCTCGGCCCTGTCGGGGATCCGGGAGGTGGAGCGGCCGCTCCCGCCGCTCGCGGGGGAGACCGTCGACGGCGGGAGGCTGGAGGAGGCCGACCTGGCCGGGAAGGTGGTCCTGGTGAACGTGTGGGCGACCTGGTGCGGGCCCTGCCGGACGGAGCAGCCGATGCTCCAACGCCTGTGGGAGCGCTACCGGGACCGGGGTGTGGCGTTCGTGGGCATCGACTGGCGGGACGATCGGGCCGCGGCGCGGGACTGGATCCGGGCGTTCGGGGTCACGTACCCGAGCCTCTGGGACCCCTCGGGGTCCTGGGCCGACGACCTCGGCTGGATCGGAGCGCCCACCACCTACCTCGCCGACCGCGGCGGCACGATCCGCTACGTGATCGAGGGCGCCATCGGCGACCGGTACGCGGTCCAGGAGGAGGACCTGGTGCGGCTCCTCGAGGAGCTGCTGGCGGAGGGGTGAGGCGGCGGGCGGGTCAGGGGAGGGGCACGAGGCGGTCCGCGGCCACCGCCGCGAACAGCGCCCCCAGGTAGACCACGGAGAACCGGAAGAGCCCCCAGGCCTCGGCGGCGCCCCCCTCCCGGTACAGGCGGAGCGCCCGGTGCACGAAGGCGCCGCCGAGGACGACCGCCGCCGAGAGGTAGATCGGCCCCATCCCCCCGACCGGCACGAGGAGCAAGCTGGTCCCGAACAGCGCCAGGGAGTAGAGGAGGATCTGGCGCCTGGTCTCCCGCTCCCCGCGGGCCACCGGGAGCATCGGGACCCCCGCCGCCGCGTAGTCGCCGGCGAAGCGCATCGCGAGGGCCCAGAAGTGGGGCGGGGTCCAGACGAAGACGATCGCGAACAGCACCCAGGCCGGGAGGGCGACCCCCCCGGTCACCGCCGCCCAGCCCACCAGCGCCGGCGCCGCGCCGGCGGCGCCGCCGATCACGATGTTCCGATCGGTGGTCCGCTTGAGCCACATCGTGTAGACGAAGACGTAGAACGCGATCGCCGCGAGCGCCAGGGCCGCGGCGAGCACGTTCACGGTCGTGGCGAGGAGGAAGAACGACGCGGCTCCGAGCCAGTAGCCGAACCGGAGGGCCTGCTCCGGGGAGAGCTCGTGCGCGGGGAGCGGCCGCCGGCGGGTCCGGCGCATGACCCCGTCGATGTCGCGGTCGAGGTAGCAGTTCACCGCGTTCGCGGCCCCGGCCGCGAGGGCCCCGCCGGCCAGGGTGGCGGCCACGAGCCCGAGCGGGGGCAGGCCGTCGGCGGCGAGCACCATCGCCGGCACCGTCGTGACGAGGAGCAAGAGGACGATCCGGGGCTTGGTGAGGCGGACGTAGGCCATGGCGCGCCCCCCGAGCGAGGCCTGGGCGCCCGGCGCGGGCTCCGGCTCCCCGCCCGGGGTCGGGCGGGGCGCGAGGCGCTGGGCCAGCACGGCGAGGGCCACCGCCAGGGCCCAGATCGACGCCGACAGCGCGACGTGGGCGGTCACGGCCGCGGCGGAGAGCCGGGTCCAGACCACGGCGGCCCCCACGAGCACCTGGGCCCCCACCAGCGCCAGCACGAGGGCCGACAGCGCGACCACCGACCGTCGCCGGCGGGGCATCGCCCGGGCGCGGATCGCCGTCCACAGCGCGAGCACGGCGACCGCGGCGGCCAGCACCCGGTGGAGGAAGACCGCCGGCGCCTCGCCCTCCAGGACCGGCACGATCCGCCCGTCCATCAGGGGCCAGTCGAGGAACACGAGCCCGGAGCCCCGCGCGCGGACGTACGTGCCCACGAGCAGGAGCGCGAGGACGGCCGCGGCGTTCCAGGCCGCGAGACGGGCGAACCCCCGGTCGACCGGGGGCCCGTCCGCCGCGACGAAGCTCTCGGTCGTCGCGGATACGAGGGCCGCGAGGACCAACATGGCCAGGGCGAAGTGGGCGGTGACCCACCACGGGTGCAGGCCGGTCAGGACCACGGCGCCGCCGAGCCCGGCCTGGACGAGGACGAGCACGAGGGCGGCGAGGGAGGCGCCGAACACGCGGGGCGACTCGCGCCGACGGCGCCACGCCAGGACGGCGAGCACCGCGATCAGCGGCACCACGAGGTTCACGAGGAACCGGTGCGTGTACTCGATCAGCGCGTGGTACTCGAGCGGGGGGACCCATCGCCCGAAGCACCGGGGCCAGTCCGGGCAGCCGTCGCCGGACCCGGTGGCCCGCACCAGCCCGCCCCACGCGACGAGGGCGGCGGTGGCGGCCGTGGCGGCCAGGGCGAGCTTCTGGACGCGGTTCATCGGGGGACCTCGCGGCCCCACTATAGCCGCGCGGCCGGCGGGGCCCTCCGCCGGCGCCGACCCCGGGCGCCCGTGCCGGCATCGGTGGTGAGGCACCGCTCGACACGGCGCCCTGCGATACTGCGGTCGATGGCCGCGGTACGTCCCGAGCCCGTCCGGGAACCCGGGCCCATCGCCCAGGTGCGGGCGCGGGTCGACGCGGTGCTCGTCGGGTTCCTGGGGGAGGTGCGGGCCGAGCTCGCCGGGGCCGACCCCCGTGCGACGGTCCTCGTCGACGAGCTCCTGCGGCTGGTGCGGGCGGGCGGGAAGCGGATCCGCCCCGCCCTCTGCTACTGGGGCTACCGCGCGGCGGGCGGGGCGGACGGCGAGGCCATCGTCCGCGCCGCCGCCGCCCTGGAGCTCCTCCACACGTTCGCCCTCATCCACGACGACGTGATGGACCGGACGCCCACGAGGCGCGGGGTGGCGGCCACGCACATCCGGTTCGCCAGGGACCACGGCCCTCCGCCGGAGGCGGAGCGGCTCGGCTCCTCCCTGGCCATCGTGGCCGGCGACCTCGCGATGGTCCTCGCCGACCGGCTGCTGGACGACTCGGGCTTCCCCCCGGCGGCGCTCCTCGAGGCCCGGCGCCGCTACCACCGGATGCGGGCGGAGATGGCCGTCGGCCAGCTCCTGGACCTCACGACGCCGGCGGCGGGCCCCGAGGAGGCGCTCCGGATCTCGACCCTCAAGACCGCCGCCTACACGACGTGGGGCCCGCTCGCGGTGGGAGCGGTCCTCGCCGGCGCGTCCGCCGGAGCCCTGGCGGCCCTCGAGCGGTTCGCGCTCCCCCTCGGCCAGGCCTTCCAGGTCCGCGACGACCTGGAGGAGGAGGCCCCCGAGGCCGGCGCCACCGTGCTCCTCGCGCTGGCGCGGGAGGGGGCCTCGGAGGAGGAGCTCGCGGTCCTCGACAGGGCGGCCTCGGATCCCGAGGCCGCGGCGCGCGCCCGGGGGATCGTCGAGGCCCGGGGGGCCCGCGCCCGTGCCCGCGCCCTCCTCGAGGACCTGGTGGCGGAGGCCGTCTCGGCGCTCGGGGACGCGGCGATCGACCCCGAGGCCCGGGAGGCCCTGGGCCGGATCGCCCTGGCCCTCCCGCCGTGACCGATCTCGCGGCGCTCCGGCGGGCCTTCGGCGACCTCCCGGTGGTCAGGGTCGGGTCGGTCGGGCCCGATGGGCCGCACGTGGCCCCGCTGTGGTTCGTGTGGCGGGACGACGCCGTCTACGTCTCCTGCCGCCGGCCGAGCCGCACCGTCCGGAACGTCGAGCGCGACCCGAGGGTGGCCCTCCTCCTCGACCGCGGCCACCGGTGGGTGGAGCTGGCCGGGGTCGAGCTCCTGGGCACGGCGACGATCCTCGCGCCCGACCACCCGTCGATGCGCGGCCCGATCTCGGCCTGGCACGAGAAGTACCGGGGGCTCCTCGGCGGCGAGGGGTTCGAGCGGTTCGCCCGGGCCGTCCCGGACCTCGCCTTCCTCCGCGTGGAGCCCTGGCGCGCGGTGGCCTGGGACCACGCCGCCGGCTAGGGCGCGGTTGTCCCCGCGGCGCCGGCCGCATAGGCTCTTGTGAACGGTTTCACGAGTCGGCTAGGATGCTTGTGAAAACTTTCACAAGCTCGCTGGGATCGGGGGTGGGGGTGCCAGCGCTCGAGACCGACGTCCTCGTGGTGGGTGCCGGGCCGGGGGGATCGGCCGCCGCCTACCACCTGGCCAGGCGGGGGCTCGAGGTGGTGCTCCTCGACCGGGCGAGCTTCCCTCGGGAGAAGGTGTGCGGGGACGGCCTGACCCCCCGGGCCGTCCTCGCCCTCCGCCGGATGGGGGTGGACACCGAGGACCCCGGGTTCGAGCGCGTGGTGGGGCTGCGCGTCCGCTCCCGCTACGGCGAGGTCGAGCTCCCCTGGCCCGAGCTCGAGACGTTCCCCCCCTACGGCCTCGTTCGGACCCGGCGGGACCTCGACGAGCTGCTCGTCCGTCGGGCGGTGGGGGCCGGCGCGCGGCTCCTGGAGCGGACCGAGGCGGTCGGCCCGATCGTCGAGGAGGGGTGGGTGCGGGGCGCGAGGGTCCGGGCGGTGGACGACGGCGCCCCGACCGAGGTCCGGGCGCGCTTCGTGGTCGCGGCCGACGGGGCCCCCTCGCGGTTCGCCGCCCAGGCCGGGGTCCGACGGGACGAGGCCCGTCCCTTGGGGATCGCCGCCCGTCGCTACTTCCGCGCGTCCTTCGACCCCGGCCCCTGGCTCGAGTCCTGGCTGGATCTCTGGGAGGGGGACGCGCTCCTCCCCGGCTACGGCTGGGTCTTCCCCCTCGCCGACGGGACCCTGAACGTTGGCGCGGGGTTGCTCAACACGTTCCGCGGTTTCCGCGACGTCTCCGCCCGGCGGCTGCTCGACGCGTTCGTCCGCCACCTCCCGCCGTCGTGGGGGATCTCCGACGAGAACGGGGCCGGGCCGGTCCGCTCCGGCCCACTGCCGATGGGCATGAACCGCCGTCCCCTCGCCGTGCCGGGGATGCTCGTGGTGGGGGACGCGGGGGGGATCGTGAACCCCTTCAACGGCGAGGGGATCGCCTACGCCATGGAGTCGGCGGAGGTGGCCGCGGAGCTGATCGCCGAGGCCCTGCTCAGCGGGCGGCCGGCGGTCGCGCATCTGTACCCGACGGTGCTCCGGGAGCGCTACGGGCGGTACTTCGCGATGGGGCGCGGGTTCGTCCGGGCCATCGGGAACCCCAGGGTCATGCGGACCGCCACGCGGTACGGTCTCCCCCGGCCCGTCGTGATGCGGTTCGCGATGCGCGTCCTCGCGAACCTCACCGACGGGCGGGACGGGGACGCGAACGACAAGCTGATGTGGGCCCTGGAGCGGCTGGCGAGGGCGGCGTGAGGCGGGGGGTCGGCGCGTGCTGAGGGCGTACCTCCCGGTCGCGGTCCTGGCCGCGCTGGCGCTGGCGTTCGCCGTGGCCTCCCTCGCGGCCTCGGCGCTCCTCCGCCCCTCCCGGCCCTCCCGCACGAAGCTCGAGCCCTACGAGTGCGGGATCGAACCGATCCGCCTCCCGAAGGGGGAGCGGTACTCGGTGAAGTTCTACATCGTCGCGATGCTGTTCATCGTGTTCGACATCGAGATCATCTTCCTGTTCCCGTGGGCCGTCGCGTTCCGCGAGCTCGGCCTGTTCGGCCTGGTCGAGATGGCCCTCTTCATCGCCCTGGTCTTCGTGGCCTACGTGTACGTGTGGCGGAAGGGCGGGTTCGAGTGGGAGCGGCCGGCGCCCAGGGCGGGCGGGACGGGGGCGGTCCAGGACGCCCTGGGGCGGGAGACCGGGGTGCGGGAGCGGGCGGGGGTGGCCGGTGCCCGTTGAACGGCTCCCCGGCGTGCAGCTCGGCGGCGGCGGAGGCGCGCCCCCGGTCCCGGCGGCCGAGGTCGAGGAGGAGGTGCGCCGGGGGATCCTGCTCACCACGCTCGACCGCGCCGTGTCCTGGGCCCGGGAGCAGTCGATGTGGCCGGCCACCTTCGGCCTCGCGTGCTGCGCGATCGAGATGATGGCGACCGGCGCCGGCCACTACGACCTCGCCCGGTGGGGGATGGAGCTGTTCCGCGCGTCTCCGCGCCAGGCGGACCTCATGATCGTCGCGGGGAGGGTCTCCCAGAAGATGGCGCCGGTCCTCCGCCGGATCTACGACCAGATGCCCGAGCCCAAGTGGGTGATCTCGATGGGGGTCTGCGCCTCGGCGGGCGGGATGTTCACGAACTACGCGATCGTCCAGGGCGTGGACACGGTCGTGCCGGTCGACGTGTACGTGCCGGGCTGCCCGCCCCGGCCCGAGATGCTGATGTACGGGATCCTCCGGCTCCACGAGAAGGTCCGGGAGGAGGGCCGGTTCCGGTGAGCCCGGAGGAGCTGGCCCTCCGTCTGCGGGAGCGCTTCCCCGACACGCTGCTCGCCCGGGGGGAGGTCACGGTCGTCGTGGATCGGGGGGAGCTGCTCGCCGCGCTCGCCGCGCTGCGCGACGACCCCGACCTCTCCCTCCGGTTCCTCTCGAGCGTGACCGCGACCGACCACCCGGGCTCCGAGCCGCGGTTCTGGGTCGCCTACGAGCTTCGCTCGCTCGAGCACCGCCACCGGGTCCGGGTCAAGGTGGGCCTGCCGGGCGAGGACCCGCGGGTCCCGTCGGCGGTCCCGCTGTTCCCCACCGCCGACTGGCACGAGCGCGAGACCTACGACTTCTTCGGGATCGTCTTCGAGGGCCACCCGAACCTCGCCAGGATCCTCCTGCCCGACGGGTGGGAGGGGCACCCGCTGCGGAAGGACGAGCCCCTGGGCGGGGTCGACACCCGCTACGAAGGCGCGTTCATCCCGCCCGTCGACGAGCGGATCCCGTGATGGAGCAGGGCGTGCGGTCCGGCGAGCTCCGCGAGGAGACCATGGTGATCAACATGGGGCCGCAGCACCCCTCGACGCACGGGGTGCTCCGCCTGGTCCTCGAGCTCGACGGGGAGTACGTGGCATCGGCCCGCCCGGTGATCGGGTACCTCCACACCGGGATCGAGAAGAACTGCGAGTACCGGACCTGGCACCAGGGCGTCACCTACGTCACCCGCGCGGACTACCTGTCCCCGTTCTTCAACGAGCTCGCCTACTGCCTGGCGGTCGAAAGGCTCCTGCGGATCGAGGCCCCGCCCCGGGCCCAGGTCCTCAGGGTGCTGTTCTGCGAGCTGAACCGGATCGCGTCCCACCTCGTGTGGCTGGCGACCAGCGGGATGGAGCTGGGGGCGATCTCGGTGATGCTCTACGGGTTCCGCGAGCGCGAGCTGATCCTCGACATCTTCGAGATGGCGACGGGCCTCCGGATGAACCACGCGTACATCCGCCCCGGCGGGGTGATCATGGACCTCCCCGAGGGGGCCGAGGACCGGATCCGCGACTTCCTCCGGGTGATGCCGGGGCGGATCCGGGAGTACGAGGACCTCCTCTCGGAGAACCCGATCTGGGTGGAGCGCAACCGGGGCGTGGGGATCCTCCGGGCCGAGGACTGCCTGGCGCTCGGGGTCACCGGTCCGATGCTGCGCGCGGCCGGGGTCCCGGCCGACGTCCGGCGGGACGAGCCGTACTGCGGGTACGAGAGCTACGACTTCGAGGTCCCGGTCCGGGACGAGGCGGACTGCTACGCCCGCTACGAGGTCCGCCTGGAGGAGATGCGCCAGTCGCTCCGGATCGTCGAGCAGTGCCTGGAGCGCCTCGAGCCCGGCCCGGTGATGGTCGAGGACCCCAAGGTCCGCTGGCCGGCGCAGCTCGAGGTGGGGCCCGACGGGATCGGGAACTCCCCCGCCTACGTGAAGCACATCATGGAGGAGTCGATGGAGGCCCTCATCCACCACTTCAAGATGGTGACAGAGGGCGTGTCGGTGCCGGCGGGGGAGGTGTACCAGGCGGTCGAGTCCCCCCGCGGCGAGCTCGGCTACTACGTGGTCTCGGAGGGGGGGAACCGCCCCTACCGCGTGAAGATCCGCGACCCCTCGTTCGTCAACCTCCAGGCGATCCCCAAGCTGCTCGAGGGCTACCTGGTCGCCGACGCGATCGCCTGCATCGCCTCCCTCGACCCCGTGATGGGAGGGGTGGACCGCTGATGGCCGTCCTCGACGAAGCGCTGCGCGACCTCGCCGCGTCGATCGTGGCCCGCTACCCCGAGGGCCGCGCCCGCTCGGCGATCCTCCCCCTGCTCTACCTGGTGCAGGCCGTGGAGGGGAGGGTGACCCGGGAGGGGATGCGGGAGGTCGCCGGCATCCTCGGGCTCACCACGGCCGAGGTGGAGGCGGTGGCGAGCTTCTACACGATGCTCCGGCTCCGGCCGACCGGCCGGCACGTGGTCTCGGTCTGCACCAACCTCGCGTGCGCGCTCCGCGGGGCCGCTGAGGTCTACGAGGCCGCGCACCGGGCGTTCGGGATGCGGCGCGGCCAGGAGGTCTCCGACGACGGCCTGGTGACGCTCCACGAGGAGGAGTGCCTGGGGGCCTGCGACGCGGCGCCGGTGGTGCAGATCGACTTCGCGAACCACGACCGGGTGACGCCGGAGCGGATGGCGGAGCTCGCCGAGGCGCTCCGGCGGGGCGAGGTGCCCCCGCCCTCCCGCGGCACGGCGCCCCGGGACTTCCGCCACGCCTCGTGGATCCTGGCGGGGCTCCCGGGGGAGCCGCCGCCCCGGGCCGGCGCGCCGGCCGGGGCCGAGGACGGGCGGGCGGCAGCCGCCGGCGGGCAGGTCAGGCCGGAGGGGGTGGCCCCGTGACCGAACGCGTCATCACCGCGCGATGGGGGGAGCCCGACACCGTGTGGATCGACCGGTACGTCGAGACCGGCGGGTACCGGGGGCTCCGCAAGGCCCTCACGATGACGCCGGCCGAGGTGATCGACGAGGTGAAGGCCTCGGGTCTGCGGGGCCGGGGTGGGGCGGGGTTCCCCACCGGGGTGAAGTGGTCGTTCGTGCCCCAGGACACCGGGAAGCCCACCTACGTCGTCGTGAACTTCGACGAGTCCGAGCCGGGGACGTTCAACAACCGGGAGCTGGTCGAGCGGGACCCGCACCAGCTGATCGAGGGGGCGGTGATCGCGGCCTACGCGATCCAGAGCCACCTGATCGTCGTCTACTGCCGGGGTGAGTTCCTCTGGCCGGGGACGGTCCTGGCCCGGGCGGTTGCGGAGGCCTACGACCGGGGGTTCCTGGGGGCGAACGTCGCGGGCAGCGGCTACCGGGTGGATCTCGTGCTCCACCGGGGGGCGGGCGCCTACATCTGCGGGGAGGAGACCGCGCTCCTCGAGTCGGTCGAGGGCCGGCGGGGCCAGCCCAGGCTCCGGCCGCCGTTCCCCGCGATCGAGGGGCTGTACCGGTCCCCGACCGTGATCAACAACGTCGAGACCCTGTGCAACGTGCCCCACATCATCGAGCGGGGCGCGTCCTGGTTCACCTCGATCGGGACCGAGAAGTCACCCGGGACCAAGATCTTCTCGGTCTCGGGGAAGGTCGAGCGCCCCGGGAACTACGAGCTGCCGATGGGGACGCCCCTCCGGGTCCTCCTCGAGGAGCACGCGGGCGGGGTCCTGGACGGGAAGAGGCTCAAGGCCTGGACCCCGGGGGGCTCCTCGACCCCGTTCCTCACCGAGGCCCACGCGGACGTGGGGCTCGACTTCGAGTCGATCCAGGCCGCCGGCTCGCTCCTCGGGACCGGCGCCGTGATCGTGCTCGACGAGCGGGACTGCATCGTCGGCGCGGCCCACCGCCTGCTGCGCTTCTACCAGCACGAGTCGTGCGGGAAGTGCACCCCGTGCCGGGAGGGGACGTGGTGGGTCTCGCGGGTCCTGGGGCGGATCGAGGCGGGGCTGGGCCGCCCCGAGGACCTGGCGCTCCTCTCGGACCTGGCCGACGACATGCTGTTCCGCGGGTTCTGCGCCCTGGTGGACGGGGCGGTCTCGTCCCTCGCCTCATCCCTCCGCCACTTCCGCGAGGAGTACGAGGACCACGTCCGCCAGCGCCGCTGCCCGTTCACCGGGCGCGGGCCGGCCGAGCCGCCCCCCGAGGGCGGGGCGCGCGAGGAGGCGGTCCACGGGGGGGCGGAGGCGCCGCCCGTCAGGCTCTCGGAGGTCCTGGGGTGAGCGAGCGTCCGGCCGAGCTCGTCACGCTCACGATCGACGGAAAGGAGATCACGGTCCCCGCCGGTACCCTGATCATCCGGGCCGCGGAGCAGCTCGGGATCGAGATCCCCAGGTTCTGCGAGCACCCCTTCCTCGACCCCGTGGGGGCCTGCCGGCAGTGCTACGTCGAGGTCGAGGGCCAGCGGAAGCTCTTCACGGCGTGCACGACCCCCGTGGCGCCCGGGATGGCGGTCCGGACCCAGAACACGTCCGAGCTGGCCCGCCAGGGGCAGGTGGCGAACCTCGAGTTCCTCCTGATCAACCACCCGCTGGACTGCCCGGTCTGCGACCGGGGCGGCGAGTGCCCGCTCCAGGACCAGGCGCTCGCCTTCGGCCCCGGGGAGAGCCGGTTCATCGAGGCCAAGCGGACGTTCCCGAAGCCCGTCCCGCTCTCGCCGCTCGTCCTCTTGGACCGGGAGCGGTGCGTGCTCTGCACGCGGTGCACGCGCTTCTGCGACGAGATCTCCGGTGACCGGTTCATCGAGATGTTCGCCCGGGGCGCCGGGCAGAACGTCGCGATCGCCGCCGGGGAGGACTTCCGCTCGCCGTTCAGCGGGAACACCATCCAGATCTGCCCGGTCGGGGCCCTCACCGCCACCACCTACCGGTTCGTGGCGCGTCCCTTCGACCTCTCGAGCGCGGACACCGTCTGCCCGCACTGCTCGGCGGGGTGCAACCTCCGCGTCGACGTCCGCCGGGGGGCGGTGGTCCGGCAGCTCGCCCGCGACAACGTCCTCGTGAACGACGCCTGGGCCTGCGACAAGGGCCGGTTCGCGTTCCGGTGGCCGGACGCCCGGGACCGCGTCACGACCCCGTTCCTCCGCGAGCACGGCCTGGAGCCGGCCTCGTTCGCGGAGGCCTTCGACCGGATCGCGGGGTGGACCGAGGGACGGCGGGTCGGGATCCTGGCCGGGGGCCGGCTCACCGACGAGGACGCGTACGCGCTCTCCAAGCTGGCCCGGACCGTGTTCCGGACCAACGACCTCGACCACCGCCGGGAGGATGGCGGGGCGGCCGAGGTCGTGGCCGCCGCCGCGCCGCTCGCGGTGACCTACCGCGACGTGGAGCGGGCCCGGGTCATCCTCGTGGTGGGCCTCGACGCCGAGCAGGAGGTGCCGATCCTCCACCTCCGGATCCGGAAGGCCGTGCGGAAGGGCGGGGCGAGGGTCTTCGTCCTCCATCCGCGCCGGACGCGCCTGTGGGACGTGGGCGAGCACCTCCTCTGCCTCCCGGGGGAGGAGGCGTGGCTCCTCGACCACCTCGGGGAGGACGGCCGGACCACGCGCCTCGCCGCCGCCCTCGCGGAGGCTGGGCCCCAGGCCGTGGTCCTGGCCGGGGCCCGTCTCGGGGCGGCCGGGGCCGAGGCCGCGCTGCGCCTGGCCCGCAGGACGGGGGCCCGCTTCGCCTACGTCCAGCGGCGCGCGGGGGACCGGGGGGCGCTCCGCGCGGGCGTCCACCCCCGGCTCCTCCCGGGCGGTCGCAGGGTCACGGATGCGGCGGAACGGGCCGAGGTGGAGGCGGTCTGGGGGCCGCTCCCGCCCGAGCCAGGGCGCGACTGGCGCGGGATCCTCGAGGCCGCGGCCCGGCGTGAGCTCGACGTCCTGTTCCTGGTCGGCGTCGACCCCCTCCGCGACTACCCCGACGCCGCCCTCGCCCTCCGGGCCCTGGAGAACGTCCGGGTCAAGGTCGTGGTGGACCCGCGGCTGGACCCCGCGCTCGAAGCGTTCGCCGACTGCGTGCTGCCGGCCGCGCCGTTCGTGGAGAAGGACGGCCACTTCACGGACTGGGAAGGCAGGGCTCAGCGGCTGCGGCCGGCTCGGGACCCGCTCGGCCTGGCCCGGCCGGACTGGGAGATCTTCGTCGGGCTCGCCGCGGCCTGCGGCGGCGACCTCGGGTTCGACACGCTCGAGGCGCTCCGGGAGGAGGCAGGGCCGCTGCTCGAGCCGCGGGAGGCCCCGGAGGTCCCGCTCGAGGCGCCCGCCGCCGCCTGCCCCGAGCCGGGGGACGGCCTGCTGCTCTTCACCTACGCGTTGCTCGTCGACGAAGGCAGGCTCGTCGACGACGCCCCCGAGCTGAAGGCGACCCTCGCCGAGGGCGCCTTCGTCGAGGTGCACCCGGCCGACGCGGCCCGGCTGGGGCTCGAGGACGGGGGGCGGGCGGTGGTCCGGACCGCCGCCGGCGGGGCCGAGCTGCCGGTCCGGGTGACGCCCCACGTGGCCGAGGGCGCGGCCTTCGTGCCGTTCAACTCCCCGGGGCTCCGGGCAGGCGTCCTCCTGTCAGGCGGGTTCCGCACCACCGCGGCGATCGAGCCGGCCGGGGCGCGAGAGGCGGCGGCCATCGGCGAGGGAGGGCAGGGCTGATGGACCTCCTGGACTGGGCCCTGCTCGTGCTCCGGGTCGTCGTGGTCTTCTTCGCGCTCCTCCTCGCGGTGATGTTCCTGATCTGGGTGGAGCGGAAGGTCGTCGCCGACATGCAGACCCGGATGGGGCCGATGCGGGCCGGCCCGCGTGGCGTGCTGATCACCCTCGCCGACGGGATCAAGCTGTTCTTCAAGGAGGGGATCACGCCGGTCCAGGCGGACCGGGTCGTCTACCAGGTCGCGCCGATCATCGCGATGCTCCCGGCGTTCCTCGCGTTCGCCGTCGTGCCGTTCGGCACGGGCGTCACGCTGTTCGGGCGGCGGATCCCGTTCCAGATCGCCGACCTCGACATCGGGGTCCTGTGGGTGCTCGCGATGGGCTCGATGGGCGTCTACGCGGTCGTGCTGTCGGGGTGGGCGAGCGGGTCGAACTACCCGCTGCTCGGGGGGGTCCGGTCCACGGCCCAGATGATCTCCTACGAGGTCGGGATGGGGCTCGCGCTCGTCGCGGTCCTCCTCTACTCGGGGTCGCTGCGGATGTCCGACATCGTGGAGGCCCAGGCTCGAGTGTGGAACGTCGTGCCGCAGTTCCCGGCGTTCCTCGCCTACCTCGTGGCCGGCCTGGCCGAGACGAACCGGCCGCCCTTCGACCTCCCGGAGGCGGAGTCGGAGCTCGTCGCGGGGTTCCACACCGAGTACTCGGGGATCAGGTTCGCCATGTTCTACCTGGGGGAGTACCTGAACACGATCACGGTGGCGGCGGTCGCGACCACCCTCTTCCTCGGGGGGTGGCGGGGCCCGGCCCCGGAGGCCCTGCCGTGGCTGTGGCCGCTGCTGTGGTTCTCGGCGAAGGTCTTCGGGGTGATCTACCTCTACGTGTGGGTCCGGGCCACGCTGCCCAGGATCCGCTACGACCGCCTGATGGCGTTCGGGTGGAAGGTGCTGCTCCCCTTCGGCCTGGTCTGGGTCCTGGCCACCGCGGCCGTGGTCGCCCTGCCCGAGGTCTACGGGCGGCGGGCCGTGGTGATGGGCACGGCCGCGGTCGTCGGCGCGCTCGTGCTGGTGTCGCTGCTCTGGCCGGCCTCGGGCCGCGCGCGGGGGGAGGTGCGCGCGTGAAGACGGCGCGGTCGCCCCGCGGACCGGCGGACGCCGCCCGGGCCATCCTCAAGGGGATGGGGGTGGTCCTCCGCCAGGTCTTCCGGCCGGACGTGACCGAGGAATACCCGCGGGAGGTCGTGCCGCCCCCGCCCCGCTCGCACATCGGCCGGCACCAGCTGAACCGCCACCCCGACGGGCTCGAGAAATGCATCGGGTGCGAGCTCTGCGCCTACGCCTGCCCCGCGGACGCGATCTGGGTCGTGGGGGCGGAGAACGACCCGGAGCACCCCGTATCGCCGGGCGAACGGTACGCGAGGGAATACCAGATCAACTACCTGCGGTGCATCATGTGCGGACTCTGCGTCGAGGCCTGCCCCACCCGCGCGCTCACGCTCACGAGCTACTACGAGATGAGCTTCCTCACGCGGGAGGACGCGATCCTCACGAAGGAGCAGCTCCTCGAGCCCCCGCCGCCCCTCGGGACCACCCCAGGCACGGAAGAGGGGCGGTGATGGGCGCCGCGCCCGGGGGAGGGGGTCCGTAGGGTGGCTGCCGACCTCGTGGTGTTCTGGGTGTTCGCGCCGATCTCCGTGGGCTCGGCCGTGGCGATGCTCCTGCAGCGGAACGCCATCCACGCAGCCCTGTTCCTGGTGGTGAACCTGTTCACGCTGGCCGTCTTCTACCTCGTGCTCGGCGCGCCGTTCCTGTTCGCGGTCCAGATCATCGTGTACGCCGGTGCCATCATGGTCCTGTTCCTGTTCGTCATCATGCTGCTCGGCGTGGACCGCCGCGAGTCGCTCGCCGAGCGGCTGCGCGGCCAGCGCGCCCTCGCCGTCCTCCTCGGGGTGGCGCTCGTGGCCGAGGTGGCGGCGGCCGTGCGGGCCGGGATCGGGTTCTCCGCCCGGTTCCCGGGTGGGTTCGGGGCCGTGAACCGCGGAGGGAACGCCCGGGCCCTCGCCCGGGTGCTCTTCAGCGACTACCTCTTCCCCTTCGAGGTCACCTCGGTGCTCCTGATCGTGGCGGCGGTGGCGGCGATGGTGCTCGCGGCGCGCCGGACCCGCGCAGGGAGCCCGGCGGCGGAGCCCAGGGGCGAGGCGGCCGAGCGAGCGGAGGTGGCCCCGTGAGGACCCCCGTCGCGTACTTCCTCGTGCTCTCCGCGATCCTGTTCGCCCTGGGTACCGTCGGCGTGCTCGTCCGGCGGAACGCGCTGGTGATCTTCATGGCGGTCGAGCTCCAGCTGAACGCGGTCAACCTCGCCCTGGTCGCGTTCTCGCGGATGCATCGCGACCTCGTCGGGCAGGTCCTGGCGTTCTTCTCCATGGTGGTGGCGGCGGCCGAGGTGGTGGTGGGCCTCGCAATCATCGTGGCCGTGTTCCGGCTCCGTCGGAGCGCGGACGTTGACGACGTGAGCGTCCTGCGGGGGTGAGGATGGCGGACGCGGTCTGGCTCGTGCCCGCGCTGCCCCTCGCCGGCGCCGCGGTGAACCTCTTCGCCGGCCGGCGGCTGGGCCGGGTCGCGGGCTGGCTCGCCTCGGGCCTCGTGGCCGCCTCCTTCGTCCTCGGCCTCGGGGTCCTGCGGGACCTCCTGGCGGTCCCCGCCGAGGAGCGGCTCGTGGTGGTCCGGGTCCTGGAATGGTTCCGGGCGGGGGACCTGCGGGTCGTGGCCGACCTACGGGTGGACCCGCTGTCGGCCACGATGATCCTGGTCGTGGCCGGCGTCGGCACCCTGATCCACGTCTACGCGATCGGGTACATGGCAGGGGACCCCCGGTTCGGCCGGTTCTTCGCCTACCTGAACCTCTTCGTGTTCTTCATGCTCACCCTGGTCCTCGCGGACGATCTCGTCCTGCTGTACCTAGGCTGGGAGGGGGTCGGGCTCTGCTCGTACCTCCTGATCGGGTTCTGGCACGAACGTCCCGCGGCGGCCCGGGCCGCGGTGAAGGCCTTCGTCACGACCCGGATCGGCGACACCGCGATGCTCGCGGGGCTCGCGCTGATCTTCCTCCGCTTCGGGACGTTCGACCTCGGCAGGGTGCTCGGGGGCCAGGGCGCCGGGGCGCCTGCCTCGGGGGCGGCGTCCACCGCGATCGCGCTCCTCCTGTTCGCCGGTGCCGTGGGGAAGTCGGCCCAGCTCCCCCTGCACGTGTGGCTCCCCGACGCGATGGAGGGGCCGACGCCGGTGTCGGCGCTGATCCACGCGGCGACGATGGTGACGGCCGGCGTCTACCTCGTGGTGCGGTCCCACGTCCTGTTCGAGGCGAGCCCCGTCGCGCTCGGGGTGGTCCTCGTGGTGGGGCTCGCCACCGCGCTGTACGCGGCCACCGCGGCCCTGGCCCAGGACGACATCAAGCGGGTGCTCGCGTACTCCACGATCAGCCAGCTCGGGTTCATGTTCCTGGCGGCGGGCATGCGGGCCTACGCGCTCGCGATCCTCCTGCTCGTGGCGCACGCGTTCTACAAGGCCCTCCTGTTCCTCGCGGCGGGGTCGGTGATGCACGGGCTCGGGGGAGAGACCGACCTGCGGCGCATGGGTGGGCTGGCGCGGGCCATGCCGGTCACGGCGATGGCCTGTACGGTCGGGGCGCTGGCGCTGGCCGGGGTGCCGCCGCTGTCCGGGTTCTTCGCCAAGGACCACATCCTGGCGTTCGCGAGCGAGAGCGGCCGGGCCGCGGTGTGGGCCCTGGGGACCGTGGGGGCCTTCCTCTCGGCGTTCTACGTCTCACGGCTGCTGTTCCTCGCGTTCTTCTCGCCGCCCCGTGGGGAGGGCCGGGCCCACGAAGCACCCCCCGTGATGACGGCCCCGCTCGTGGTGCTCGCGATGGGGGCGGCGGCCGGGGGGCTCCTCGGGCTCTCCGCGGAGGCCGGGGTGCTCCCGCGGTTCCTCGAGCCGGCCCTGGGGGCCGTCGAGGCCGGCCGCGCCGGGCCCCCGGAGGGCGTGTTGGTCGGGGTCTCGGTGGCCGTGGCGCTCGCCGGGATCGGGCTCGCCTGGTGGCTGTACGGGTCGGGGCGGGTCGACTGGCTCGCGGTCCGGGCCGCGCTCGGCTCCGTCCACCGCTTCCTGGCCCGCGGATGGATGGTCGACGACGCCTACGCGCGGCTCGTGGAGCTCCCCGGGAAGGGCGCCGCGGCCGCCCTCGCCCGCTTCGACGCCGAGGTGGTGGACGGCGCCGTGAACGGGATCGGGGCCCTCTTCCGGGCCCTCGCGGCGTGGGGGCGGCGGATCCAGACCGGGTTCGTGCGGAACTACGCGCTCGGCTTCCTCGCGGGGGCCGTCCTGATCCTCGTGTACCTGGGGCTCCGGCTGTGATGCGCTGGCTGTCGCTCGTGACGTTCCTGCCCCTCGTGGGGGTCGCCCTCCTCCTCGCGTGGCCCCGGGCCGGTGACCACGCGGCCCGGTGGGTGGCGCTCGGGGTGTCGCTCGCGACGTTCGCCGCCTCCCTCGGCGCGTGGGCGGCCTTCGAACCGGGGCGGGCGGGGTTCCAGCTGGTCGAGGAGGCCGACTGGGTGCGCTCGCTGGGGGTCCGCTACGCGGTGGGCGTGGACGGGATCTCGCTCGTGATGGTCCTGCTCACCACGTTCCTCGTGCCGGTGGCGATCCTCGCCTCCTGGACGATCGAGCAGCGGGTGCGCCTCTACATGGCGGCGATGCTCTTCCTCGAGACCGCCATGGTGGGGACCTTCGTCGCCCTCGATCTCCTCTTGTTCTTCCTGTTCTTCGAGGGCCTGCTGTTCCCGATGTACCTCGTCATCGGGGCCTGGGGCGGCGAACGCCGGATCTACGCCGCGGTGAAGTTCTTCCTGTACACGATGGCGGGCTCCGCGCTCCTCCTCGTCGCGATCCTGTTCCTGTACCTGCGGGCCCAGGCGGAGCTGGGGCAGGGCACGTTCGACCTCCGGCGACTCCTCGAGCTGCCGCTCCCGGTCGGGACCGCGCGCTGGCTGTTCCTCGCGTTCTTCGTGGCGTTCGCGGTGAAGGTGCCGCTGTTCCCGCTCCACACCTGGCTCCCGGACGCCCACACCGAGGCGCCCACCGCGGGCTCCGTGCTCCTCGCCGCGGTCCTGCTGAAGGTGGGGGCCTACGGCCTGCTCCGGTTCAACCTCGCGCTGTTCCCCGAGGCCTCCCGGGCCTTCGCCGGGGCGATCTCCTGGCTCGCGCTGATCGGGATCGTCTACGGGGCCGTGGTGGCGATGATGCAGCGGGACCTGAAGAGGCTCGTCGCCTACTCGTCCGTCTCCCACCTCGGGTTCGTGGTCCTCGGGACGTTCGCCTTCCAGGAGCAGGCGATCGCCGGCGGGGTCCTCCAGATGGTGAACCACGGGCTCTCGACCGGCGGGCTGTTCCTCCTCGTGGGGATGGTCTACGAGCGCACCCACACCCGGGAGCTCGAGCGGATGGGGGGCCTGGCCTCCCGGATGCCCTGGCTGCTCGGGTGCTTCCTGTTCGTGGCGCTCTCCTCGCTCGGGCTCCCGGGCCTCAACAACTTCGTGGGGGAGTTCCTGGTGATCGTGGGGACGTTCTCGGTGAACCGCCTGTTCGGCGCGCTGGCCGCGACCGGGGTGGTGCTGGCGGCGATCTACCTCCTGTGGAGCTACCGGAGGATGGCCCACGGGCCCCTCCCCGAGGAACACGCCGGCCACCCCGATCTCTCGCTCCGCGAGGCCCTGGTGCTCGCGCCGGTCCTGGCCGCGATCCTCTGGATGGGGGTCGCCCCGGGGGCGGTCCTGGATCGGGTGACGCCCGCGACCGACGCGGTCCTCGCCCGGATCGCCGCAGGGAGCGCCCACGTCGCCTTCCTCGCCGCTCGGGGGGTGGGTTCGTAGGTGCTGGCCCAGGCCGTGCCGACGCCGGAGCTCGACCTCGCGCCGATCGGGCCGGAGCTCGTGCTGGTCGGGGCGGCCGTCGCCGCGCTCCTGCTGGACGCGTTCCGACCGTCGCGTTCGCGGCGGACGCTCCTCGGCATCGCGCTCGCGGGCCTGGCCGGCGCGGCCGTGGCCTCGCTCGCGCTCTGGGATCGCGAGGGCCCGGCCACGGTCCTCGGGGGGATGGTTGCGGCCGACCGGTTCGCGGTCGCGGCTCGCCTGGTTTTGCTCGCGGCGGCGACCCTCGGGGCCCTGTACGCGACCCACTACTTCGAGCGGCTGGGCGAGGACCCCGGGGAGCTGTACGCGTTGCTCCTGTTCGCTACCTCGGGGATGACGCTCATCGCCGCCGCGGCCGACCTGCTGGTCACGTTCCTCGCGCTCGAGGTGCTGTCGCTCTCGCTCTACGTCCTGACCGGCCTCACGTTCCGGCTGCCGGCGGGCGAGGCCGCGATGAAGTACTTCCTCCTGGGCGCGTTCTCGTCGGCCTTCTTCCTCTACGGCGTGGCCTTCGCCTACGGGGCGTCGGGGACCACCTCGATCGGCGGCCTCGCCCTGGCCCTGGCCGGCCGGACCGGCTCCCCCGGCCTCGCGCTCGCCGCCGCCGCCTTCCTCGCGGTGGGGTTCGGCTTCAAGGTGTCGGCGGTCCCGTTCCACATGTGGACGCCCGACGTGTACCAGGGCGCCCCGACCCCGATCACGGGCTTCATGTCGGCCGCCACCAAGGTCGCCGCGTTCGCCGCGCTGATCCGGGCCTTCGACGTCGGCCTGGCCCCGCTGGCCTGGGACTGGACGCCCGTGGTCTGGGCCCTGGCCGCGGCATCGGTGGTGCTGGGCAGCGTGGTCGCGATCGCGCAGACCGACGTCAAACGCATGCTGGCCTACTCGAGCATCGCCCACGCGGGGTTCATCCTCACCGGGCTCGTGGCCCCCGACCAGGTGGGGATCCGTTCGGCCCTGTTCTACCTCGTGGCCTACGCCGCGATGATCCTCGGCGCCTTCGGGGTCGTGATGCTCGTGTCGGGCCGGGGGGAGGAGCGGACCGGCCTCGGGGCGTACGCCGGGCTCGCGCGGCGGAGCCCGCTGCTCGCGGGGCTCATGTCGCTGTTCCTGCTCTCGCTCGCCGGGATCCCGCCGACCGCCGGGTTCGTGGCGAAGGTCGGGGTGTTCCTGGCCGCGGTCCGGGCGGGGCGGTGGGAGCTCGCGGCCGTGGGCGTCCTGGCCTCCGTCGTGGCCGCCTTCTTCTACCTGCGGGTGATCGTGCTCATGTACATGCGGGAGCCGGAGGGCGAGGGGGAGCCCGACCCGACCCCCTGGCCGCGGGCGGCGGTCGCGGTCCCGGCCCTCGTCACGCTGGCCCTGGGGGTGTTCCCCCAGCTGGTCCTGGGGCTCCTGGAGCGGGCCGCGGTGCTCAGGTGGTGAGGCGTGGGTTGGAACCGGCGCCCCCCCGACCGGTAGGCTGGTGCCCGGCATGAGCCGCCGCGTGATCCCGGGGCTCGAGGCGCCCGACGCCCGGCTCGAGGCGGAGATCCGGGCCCGCCTCGACCAGGTGGAGGAGGCCCTCGAGAAGGCGGTCCGGGCGGACTCGGACCTGCTCGCCGAGACCTCTCGGTACCTCCTCGCGGCGGGCGGCAAGCGCTTCCGGCCGATGCTGGTCCTGCTGTCGGGGTACTTCGGGGACCCAGCCGACCCCCGGCTGATCCCGGGGTCGGTGGCCATCGAGCTGGTGCACCTGGCCACGCTCTACCACGACGACGTGATCGACGAGTCCGACTCGCGGCGGGGGATCGCCTCGGTGAACGCGCGTTGGAGCAACACCGTGGCCATCCTCACCGGCGACTACCTCTTCGCCCGGGCCTCGGAGATCTCGACCGAGCTCGGGACCGAGGTGTGCAGGATCCTGGCGCGGACGATCGCCGTCCTCTGCGACGGGCAGATCCGCGAGGTCGAGGCCTCCGGGCGCGTCGAGCAGACCGAGGAGGCCTACATGGAGGTGATCCGGCGGAAGACCGGGGCGCTGATCGCGACCTCCTGCCGCCTCGGCGGGCTGCTCTCGGACGCCCCGCCCGAGCACGTCGAGACCCTCGAGGCCTTCGGCGAGGCGTTGGGCCTGGCCTTCCAGCTCTCGGACGACATCATGGACGTGACCGCGAGCCAGCTCGAGCTGGGCAAGGAGCCGGGGGTGGACATGCGGGAGGGGGTCTACACGCTCCCCGTGCTGCACGCGCTCCGCCACGGCGAGCGTCGAGAGGAGCTGGCCCGCCTCCTCGCGCACGGCCCGCCCACCGGCGAGCGGCTCGACCGGGCCCTGGAGATCGTGCGGAGGGATGGGTCGCTGGCGCATGCCCGCCGGGCGGTGGCCCGGGAGGTGGACCGGGCGAAGGGCCTCGCGGCCCACCTGCCCGACGGGCCCGCACGGGCCGCCCTGCTCTCGTTGGCGGAGTTCCTCGCGATCCGGTGCGGTGCCCGGGACGTGGGATGAGCCGGCGAGGCGGGGGGGACGGGCGGGGGCGGGGGCGCCGCCGAGGTCGCGCGCCGTGCGGGAGCCCTCCGTCCGCCGGGGGCCGGGCGTGCGGCGGTTGCTAGGATACCGGCCGTGCTTGAGAAACCGTTCACAAGCGCGCCCCGCGCCGAGGCGGGGGTGACCGGGTAGGGGGGCGGTGGAGCGCTACTACTGGTCCTACGGGGCGGTCCTCGCCGTGCTCGCGGCGGGCGCGGGCCTGGTGGCCGTGGCCTTCCTCGCGGCGAAGCTGATCGCGCCTCGCCGGCCGCTCCCGGCCAAGCTCACCACCTACGAGTGCGGCATGGACCCCGTCGGCGAGGGATGGTCCCAGACCCAGATCCGCTACTACGTCTACGGGTTCCTGTTCGTGATCTTCGACGTGGAGGCCGTGTTCCTGTTCCCCTGGGCCCCGGTGTTCGAGGGGCTCGGGATGGCGGCGGTGGTCGAGATGGCGATCTTCATCGGGATCCTCGCCGTCGGCCTCCTCTACGCGTGGCGCAAGGGGGTCCTCAGGTGGGTCTGATCACCGAGCAGCTGCCGCTCCCCCAGCCGGTGAAGTTCATCTTGAACTGGGGCCGGCGCTACTCGCTCTGGGTGATGAACTTCGGGCTCGCCTGCTGCGCGATCGAGCTCATCGCCACCTCGACCTCGAAGCACGACTTCATCCGCCTGGGGGTGATCCCCTTCGCCCATGGACCTCGACAGGCGGACCTCCTGGTGGTGGCCGGCACCGTGACGGACAAGATGGCGCCGGCCCTCAAGCGGGTCTACGACCAGATCCCGGACCCGAAGTACGTGATCTCGTTCGGCTCCTGCTCGAACTGCGGCGGGCCCTACTGGGACTCCTACTCCGTGACGAAGGGGGTGGACCAGATCATCCCGGTCGACGTGTACGTGCCGGGCTGCCCGCCGCGCCCGGAGGCGCTCCTCCACGGGATCGTGCGCCTCCAGGAGAAGATCGCGAAGGAAGACATCAGGGAGAAGTGGAGTGGGAAGCTCACCGCGCCCGCTGGCTCCCGGTGACGTCGAGGCGCGCCTCCGAGCGCGGTTCGGCGACGACGTCGTGGCCTTCGAGGAGCAGCACGGGCACGCCGTGGCGACCGTGACGCGCGCGCGGTACCGGGAGGTCGTGGCCTTCCTCCGCGACGAGCCCGACCTGGCCTGCGACTACTGCGACTTCACCACCGGCGTGGACCTGCGGGAGCGCGGCCTCGAGGTCGTCACCCACCTCTATTCGACGACCCACCGGCACAACGTCCGGCTCAAGGTGCTCCTCCCGCCGGAGGACCCGGTCTGCCCGACGATCTCGGACCTGTTCCCCACCGCCGACTGGCACGAGCGGGAGACGATGGAGATGTTCGGGATCCGGTTCGAGGGGCACCCGCAGCCGGTCTCGCTGCTCCTCCCCGAGCAGTTCGAGGGCCACCCGCTCCGCAAGGACTTCGTCCTCATGACCCGGGAGGCCAAGCCCTGGCCCGGCGCGGTCGAGGGGGAGGAGGAGGAGGAGGAGTGACCGGGCACGGGGCCTCCTTCCTCGATACCCTGACGCCCGACCCGTGGCTCGCGCTGGTCCTCAAGGCCGCGGTCGTGCTGGGGTTCTTCCTCGTGGCGCCCCTGGGCGTGGGCTACGCCGAGCACAAGGTCCTGGCGCACATGCAGGCGCGCCTGGGGCCCATGGAGGCGGGGCGGTTCCACGGCTGGGCGCAGCTGATCGCCGACGGCGTGAAGTTCGTGCAGAAGGAGGACGTGGTGCCCCGGGCCGCCGACCGCTGGGTGTTCTCGCTGGCCCCCGCGGTCGTCCTGGTCCCCTACATCGCGACGGTCGTCGTGATCCCGTTCGGCCACACGCTGTTCGCGGAGGACCTGGACCTCGGGATCTTCTTCGTGATGGCGATGTCTTCGGTCTCGGTGATCGGCGTGCTGATGGCCGGGTGGGCCTCGGCGAACAAGTTCTCGCTGATCGGAGCGCTCCGGGCGGCGGCCCAGCTGATCGCCTACGAGCTCCCCCTGGTCCTGGCGGCGGCGGCGGTCGTGATGGAGGCCGGGACCCTCTCGCTGATCGGCATCACCGAGGCCCAGGAGGGGCACTGGTTCGTGCTCACGCAGCCGGTGGGGTTCTTCATCTTCCTCGTGGCGTCGTTGGCGGAGTTGACCCGGCCGCCGTTCGACATGCCGATCGCGGACTCCGAGATCATCTTCGGGGCCTACACGGAGTACACCGGGCTCAAGTTCGCGTTCTTCCTGCTCGCGGAGTACGGGGGGATCGTCGTGCTCTCGGCGATCGCGTCGGTGCTGTACCTCGGCGGCTTCCGGCCGCTCCCCGGGCTCGGCGCGATCCCCGAGCCGCTGTGGATGGCGGCGAAGGTCGGGGCCCTGGCCTTCTTCATCATCTGGCTCCGGGCCACCTACCCGCGCCTCCGCGAGGACCAGCTCCAGCGGTTCTCGTGGCTCGCGCTGATCCCGCTGGCGCTCCTGCAGATCGTGGTCGTGGGCGTCGTGAAGGTCGCCGTCTGAGGGGGGAGGGGATGGCAAGCGTCGGAACGCAGCCGCGGTCGGAGGGGAACGGGACCGGCCTCGGGCTGCTCAAGGGGCTCGGGGTGACCCTGAAGACGATGCTCCGGCCCGCGGTCACCCAGCAGTACCCGCACGTGAAGCCGAAGCTCCCGCCCCGGACCCGGGGCGTGATCGCGCTCAAGCAGGAGAACTGCACGGTCTGCTACAAGTGCGCGCGCGAGTGCCCCGACTGGTGCATCTACATCGACGCCCACAAGGAGACCCACGAGCCGGCATCCGGGGGCCGGGCGCGGTCGGTCAAGGTCCTCGACCGGTTCGCGATCGACTACGCGCTCTGCATGTACTGCGGGATCTGCGTCGAGGTCTGCCCGTTCGACGCGCTGTTCTGGAGCCCGGAGTTCGAGTACGCGGTCCACGACATCCAGGAGCTCACCCACGAGAAGGAGAAGCTCGAGGAGTGGACCTACACCGTGCTCCCGCCCCCCGAGCTCGAGGAGGGGGCCGAGCCGACCGGTGGGGAGGAGGGGTGAGCCGCGGGTGACGCCCCAGGAGGTCGCCTTCGGCATCGTCGCGCTCCTCGGCGTGGGCGCCGCGCTCCGGTTGGTCACCGCCAGGAACGTGGTGCACGCCGCGCTGTACCTGGTCGTCACCCTGGCGAGCGTGGGGGCCGCCTACCTGGTGCTCGCCGCCGAGTTCGTGGGCTGGGTCCAGATCCTGATCTACGTGGGCGCGATCGTGATCCTGTTCCTCTTCGGGCTCATGCTCACGAAGGCGCCCATCGGCCGGGAGGCCCTGGACAACCAGCAGCGGGGCCTCGCCGCCCTGGTCGCCGTCGCGGTGCTCATCGGTCTCGCCGCGCTGGTCCTCGCGGCCTTCCCCTGGTCCGAGGCGCGCGTCCAGACGGTCCACGTCCGGACCGCGGACGTGGGCGCGGTGATCTTCTCTGGCTACGTGCTGCCGTTCGAGGCGGTCTCGTTCCTCCTGCTCGCGGCGCTCGTGGGGGCGGTCGTGCTGGCCCGGAAGGACGAGGGGGAACGGTGATCCGCCTCCCGCTCGCCCTCCTGTTCTCGGCGGCGCTGTTCTCGATCGGCGTGTACGGGGTGCTGGCCCGCCGGAACGCCGTGATGGTCCTCATGGCCATCGAGCTCATGCTGAACGCGGTGAACCTGAACCTGGTGGCGTTCTCCCAGTACCTCGCCGATCTCGCCGGGCAGGTCTTCGCGCTGTTCGTGATCGCCGTGGCCGCCGCCGAGGTCGGCATCGGGCTGGCGATCGTGATCCTGGTCTACCGGAACCGGGAGACGATCAACGTCGACGAGGTGAACCTCCTCCGGTGGTAGCGGCGGAGACCCTGACCGCGGCCCCGCCGGGCGTGCTCTCGCTCGCCTGGCTGATCGTGCTGCTCCCGCTGCTGGCGTTCTTCCTGATCGTCTTCCTCGGCAAGCGGATGCCGGCCGGGGGGGCGGAGTTCGGGATCCTCGCGGTCGCCGCCGTGCTGGTCCTCTCGCTCCTCACGCTCTGGCGCTTCGTGCAGGGGGGCGGGCCGTACGAGCGGAGCTTCACCTGGGCCCCCGTGGGCTCGTTCACGCTCGAGATCGGCTGGTACGTGGACGGCCTGGCCGCGGTGATGTTCGTGATGGTGGCCCTGATCTCGTTCTGCGTCCAGGTCTACTCGCTCGGGTACATGGCCGGCGACGTCCGCTTCACCTGGTTCTACGCTGCGCTCTCGCTGTTCACCGGTTCGATGCTGAACCTGGTCGCGGCGAACAACCTGTTCCAACTGCTCGTGGGCTGGGAGTTGGTCGGCGTGTGCTCCTACCTCCTGATCGGCCACTGGTGGGAGGAGCACGTGAACTCGAGCTCGGGGATCAAGGCCTTCATCACCACCAAGACCGGCGACGTCCCGTTCGTCTTCGGCATCTTCACGCTCGTGTTCGCCACCGGCACCGCGAACATCCCCAGGATCACGGGAGCGGTGGAGCGGGGGGAGGTGGCCCACGGGCTGCTCCTGGCCGCCGCCCTGCTGCTGTTCGGGGGCGCGATCGGGAAGTCGGCGCAGTTCCCGCTCCACGTCTGGCTGCCCGACGCGATGGCCGGCCCCACCCCGGTCTCGGCCCTGATCCACGCCGCGACGATGGTCGTGGCCGGGGTGTACCTCGTGGGGCGGATGTTCGCCGTCTTCTCGGGGGCCGCCGGTGCCCTGGGGTTCGTGTCGACGATCGCCGCGATCACGATGCTGATCGCCGCGCTCCTGGCGATGGTCCAGGACGACATCAAGCGGGTCCTGGCCTACTCGACGGTCTCGCAGCTCGCCTACATGATCGCCGGGCTCTCGCTGGGCGAGGCGGGCTACACGCCGGGGCTGTTCCACATGTTCACCCACGCCTTCTTCAAGGCGCTCTTGTTCCTCGCCGCGGGCTCGGTGATCCACGCCGTCCACTCGAACGACATGAGCGAGATGGGGGGGCTCCGGAAGGTGATGCCCGTGACCTTCTGGACCTTCCTGATCGGCTCGGCCGCGCTCGCCGGGATCCCGCCCCTGGCCGGCTTCTGGTCGAAGGACGAGATCATCACCGCGGCCTTCCGGGAGGGGAACCTGGGGCTCTGGGCGGTGGCGATGGCGACCGCCGTGCTCACGGCGTTCTACATGACCCGCGCCGTGCTGCTCACGTTCTTCGGCGAGTACCGCGGCCACGGCCACCCGCACGAGTCGCCGCCCGTGATGACCTGGCCGCTCCTGGTGCTCGCGGCGGGGTCGGTGCTCGTGGGGTTCCTCGGGGCCCCGCAGCTCGGGGCGGTCTTCGCGGACTGGGTGCACGTCGGGACCCGCGCCCACCACGAGCCGTTCTCCTACGGGTTCGCGGCGATCTCGGTGGCCGGTGCGGTCCTGGGGATCGTGGCCGGGTACCGGCTGTACGCACGTTGGCGGGAGCGGGAACCGCTCCGCGCGCTGGGGCCGGCCTACACGCTCCTGGAGCGGAAGTACTTCCTGGACGACCTGTACTGGCGGGGCATCGTGCAGCCGGTGCGGGACCGGCTGTCGGCGGCGGTGGACTGGTCGAACAGGGCGATCCTCGACGGGATCGTCCACGCCTTCGCGCGGGCGGCGCGGCTCCTCGCGGCCGTCGTGCACCTGGTCGACACCCGGGCCGTGGACGGCGCGGTGAACGGCGTCGCGCAGACCACGGGCTTCACCGGCGGGCTCCTCCGCTACGTCCAGTCCGGCAACGTGCAGCGCTACGCCGTGTTCCTCTTCACCGGGGTGATCCTCTTGGCGTTCCTCTTCACGAGGTTCTGAGGCGAGACGGGGGGTTCGATGAGCGGCTGGGAGACCTGGGCGATCACGGTCGCCACGTTCCTGCCGGCGGTGGGGGCGCTCGTGATCGCGTTCGTGCCGGGCGAGCGGGACCGGACGGTGCGGGCCCTCGGCGTCCTGTTCACCGGGGCAGCGCTCGTCGTCGCAGCCGCGATCGCGATCGGCTTCGACTACGGACGGGCGTCGGGGCTACAGTTCGAGGTGGACGTTCCCTGGATCTCGGCGATCAACGCCCGCTACCACGTCGGGATCGACGGGATCAGCCTGCCGCTCTTCGTGCTCACCGCGCTCCTCTCGTTCCTGTGCGCCGTCTACAGCTGGCGGTTCGTCCCGAGCCCCGGACGGACCAAGGCCTTCCTCGCGCTGCAGCTCCTGCTCGAGACCGGGATGGCGGGGACCTTCGTCGCCTTCGACCTGATCCTGTTCTTCGTGTTCTGGGAGCTGGTGCTGGTCCCGATGTACTTCCTGATCGGGATCTGGGGGAGCGCGAACCGGGAGTACGCGGCGATCAAGTTCTTCCTGTACACGCTGTTCGGCAGCGTGTTCATGCTGCTGGGGTTCCTGGGCATGTTCTTCCGCGGACCCGAGCCGCACACCTTCGACATCCCCGCGCTCCAGGCCTTCGCCGCCGCCGGCGGCTTCAGCCGCGGCTTCCAGATGGTGGTCTTCGCCGCGGTGTTCCTGGGCTTCGCGATCAAGGTGCCGATGTGGCCGTTCCACACGTGGCTCCCCGACGCCCACACGGAGGCGCCCACGGTCGGCTCGGTCCTGCTGGCCGGGATCCTCCTGAAGATGGGGACGTACGGGTTCGTCCGGATCGCCCTGCCCCTCCTGCCGGACGCCGCCGTGGCCTGGGCGCCCTGGATCGGGGCCCTCGCGGCCATCGCGATCGTCTACGCCGCCCTGGCGTGCCTCGCGCAGCGGGACCTCAAGCGGCTGATCGCGTTCTCCTCCGTCGGGCACATGGGGTTCGTGATGCTCGGGATCGCCACCCTCACCGACACGGGGATCAACGCGGCGGTCTTCGGGATGGTGGCCCACGGGGTGATCACGGGGATGCTGTTCTTCTGGATCGGCTCGGTCTACGACCGCTACCACACCCGGATGATCGCGGACATCGGCGGCGGGCTGCTCCAGAAGGCGCCCCGCCTGGGGGCGATCTTCAGCTACATCGCGATCGCGTCGCTGGGCCTGCCGGGGCTCGCCGGGTTCTGGGGCGAGGTGATGGCGCTCCTCTCGGCGTTCAACCCGAACACCGAGCTCGGGCTGCCGCTCGGGTGGTTCCGGGCCTTCATGGTGGCGGGCGGGATCGGCACGATCCTCACCGCCGGCTACTTCCTGTGGACGATCCAGCGGGTGAACCTGGGCACGGTCCCCGAGCGGTGGCGGGAGGAGCCGATCCCGGACGTCCTCCCCGTGGAGTGGCTCTCCTGGGCGCCCCTCCTGGTGCTCATCCTGGCCCTCGGGGTCTTCCCGCGCCTGGTTCTCGGGATGACCGACGAGGCGGTCCGGGCCCTCACGGGGCTGCTGGGGGGCTGAGGCCAGATGCCCCAGGCCATCGACTACCGCGCGATCCTGCCCGAGCTGGTCCTGGCGGGCACGGTCCTCTCGGTCGTGGTGGTCGATGCGTTCCTCCGGCCCCCGCGGAGGTGGCTCGCGATGCCGCTCTCGCTCGCGGGGGTGCTGGGGGCCCTGGCCGCGGCGCTCTCGCTCGTCGGCGAGGAGCGGACCACGTTCGGCGGCGCGTTCGTGGTGGACGACTTCGCGCTCCTGTTCAAGGTGTTCTTCCTCGTGGTGGCGGTGGTGGTCCTCGCGATCTCGCTCCGCTACATCCGGGAGGGCCGCTACTACCAGGGCGAGTACTACTTCCTGCTGCTCACCTCGTTCCTGGGCTGCCTGTTGATGCCCTCCTCCCGGGACCTCCTGATGCTGTTCCTCTCCCTCGAGCTGGTCTCGGCCCCGGCGTTCCTGATCGCCGCGTTCCGCAAGACCGACGTCCGCTCCACGGAGGGCGGCCTGAAGTTCTTCCTGATCGGCGTGCTCTCGACCGCGGTGATGCTCTACGGGATGAGCCTGGTCTACGGCCTCACCGGAGCCACGGGGCTCGGCGAGATCGCCGGCCGCCTCGCGGAGCTCCCGGCGGGGCAGGGGAACCTGGTCCTCGCGGCCATCCTCCTCGTCGTCGCGGGGTTCGCGTTCAAGGTCTCCGCGGTGCCCTTCCAGTTCTGGGCCCCCGACACCTACGAGGGAGCGCCGGTGCCGGTGGCCGCGTTCCTCGCGGTGGCGTCGCAGGCCGCGGGGTTCGCGGGGCTCCTCCAGCTCATGTTCCAGGCCTTCGTCGGTCAGGCCGACGCTTGGGCCCCGGTGTTCGCGGCGCTCTCGGTCGCCACGATGACCGTGGGGAACCTGATCGCGCTCCAGCAGCGGCAGGCGATCCGGCTGCTCGCGTACTCCGGGATCGCCCAGTCCGGCTACATCCTGCTGCCGTTCGCGCTGGCGGGGGCGGGCCCGGCGACGGACCGGGCGGCGTTCGCCGCCACCGTCACCTACATCCTGATCTACGCCGTGATGAACCTGGGGGCCTACGCGGTGTGCGTGGCGGTGGCCCGGGAGCGGCCGGGCCTCCTGTTCCGGGACTTCGCGGGGATCGTCCGGCGGGCGCCGCTCCTCGCGGTGGGGATGACGCTGTTCATGGTCTCGCTGGCCGGGGTCCCGCCGACGGGGGGGTTCTGGGCCAAGTTCTTCGTGTTCACCGCGGCGATCGAGCGGGGCGGGATCGGCGTGTGGCTCGCCGCGGTGATGGTCGTGAACTCGGTGATCAGCCTGTACTACTACCTGGCGATCCCCCGGGAGATGGTGTTCGCCGACGGCGAGGAGCGCCCCCTCGTCGCCCCGGTGCTGGTGCGAGGCGTCGTGGCCCTGGCGATCGTCGCGATCGTGGCGCTCTTCGTCTTCCCCGATCTCCTGGCCCGGGCGCCGCAGGGCGCGACGCTCGTCGGGCCCTGACCCGGGCTCCGGGGAGCCCGGCCCGGGCTCCGCGGCGCCCGGCCCGGGCTCCGCGGCCTCCGGCCCGGTCCGCTCCGACTCTCGAACCCCCCGTCCGCCCGCGGCGAACCCACTGTGAGACACTTCCCGTCGGAGGGAGCGTCCCAGGAGGGTCGAGCGGTGATCGGGATCAACCGGGTCAAGAGCTGGGTGCTGATCGCGGCCCTGGGCGGGCTGTTCGTGCTCGTCGGGGCGGCGGTGGGCGGGCGCGGGGGAGCCACCACGGCGCTGGTGCTGGCCCTCGCGTTCAACTTCGCGATGTACTGGTTCTCGGGGAGCATCGCGGTGCGCTCGACGCGCTCCCGGCCGGTGACCGAGCAGGAGTACCCGCAGCTGTACCGGATCGTGCGGGAGCTCACCCAGGAGCGCGGCCTGCCGATGCCGGGGATCTACGTCTCGGACATGCTGCAGCCCAACGCGTTCGCGACGGGGCGGAACCCGCGGAACGCGAAGGTCGCGGTGACGAAGGGGATCCTGCAGATCCTCGACGAGCGCGAGCTCCGCGGGGTGCTCGCCCACGAGCTCTCGCACGTCGCGAACCGGGACATCCTCGTGTCGTCGATCGCGGCGGCGATCGGGATGAGCATCACGTTCCTCGCGCGGTTCGCGCTGTTCTTCGGCGGGGACCGCGAGCGGGGGAACGGGCTGGCGCTGCTCGTCGCGTGGCTGCTCGCGCCGCTCGCGGCGGCGATCATCCAGCTCGCGGTGTCGCGCTCGCGTGAGTACCAGGCCGACGAGTCGGGTGCGCTGCTCTCGAAGGACCCGGAGGCGCTCGCGAGCGCGCTCCGCAAGCTCGAGGAGGCCACGCGGCGGGTCCCGGCGCCGGCCTCGGTGAGCCCCGCCGAGGCGCACCTGTTCATCATGAACCCGCTCCGGGCGGGGAGCGCGGCGCGGGGGTTCGCGAACCTGTTCTCGACCCACCCGCCGACCGAGGCGCGCATCGCGCGGCTCGAGCAGATCCGGCGCGAGCTCGGCGCCGGCTGAGCTCGGGACGCGGGTCCGAGCGAGGGCTGGAGTCCCGAGCGAGGACTGGAACCCGGGCGAGGGCTGGAGTCCGAGCGAGGGCTGGAGCCCGGGAGGTCGGGTGAGCTCGGTGCCGCGCGAGTCTCGTGTGAACGGGTTGACGGCCGGGGTCTCGTGTGAACGGGTTGACGGCCGGGGACCCGTGCACCGCCGCAACGTGGCAACCCCTTGTCAGCATCGTCCTCGGACGATGCCGTGAAGGGGTTCACACGCGGCGGCGGCGAAGGCCCCACCAGCCGTCAACGGGTTGACGCGCGTTCGACCCCGACGGGGGACGCCCCGCCAGCCGTCAACGGGTTGACGCGCGTTCGACCCCGACGGGGGACGCCCCGCCAGCCGTCAACGGGTTGACGCGGGCCTGCCGACCGGGCTACCGCACCAGCTCCTGCGTGAACTCCGCGAAGGCGTCCACGTACCGGGCGATGTCCCCCTCGTCGTGCTGGACCGAGATCGTCCACTGCTCCTCGTCCCCGGGCGTCATGAAGATGCCCCGGTTCACCATCCAGGTGAACGAGGCGTAGAACAGCTCGGGGATCGTCTCGAGGAAGTCCCGGTAGTTGGTCAGGGGCTCCTTCCGGTACGAGACGCAGCCCTTCGCGCCGAGGTCGACCGTGTGGGCCGGGATCCCGGTCTCATCGATCGCCCGCTGGCACCCCTCGGCGAGCAGCGAGCCGAGCTTGCCGAGGTGGTCGTAGGCGTCCCTGGTCAGGACCTGGGTGAGCGCCGCGAGGCCGGCCGCTGCCGAGAGGGGGTTCCCGTTGAACGTCCCCTGCTGGGCCGCGCCCTTCGTCACCCACTCCATGATGCTCGCGTCGCCGCCGAAGGCCCCGATGACCGAGCCGCCGCCGATCGCCTTCGCCCAGCAGGCGAGGTGCGGCTTCACGCCGAAGCGCTCGATCGCGCCGCCGTAGGCGATCGTGCCCCCGCACTTCACCTCATCGAAGATGAGCACGACCCCGTACCGGTCGCAGAGCTCGCGGAGGGCCTGCAGGTACCCCGGCTTGGGGATCACGATGCCGACGTTCATCATCACGGGCTCGAGGATGAGCGCGGCGATCTCGTCGGCGTGCTCCCGGAACAGGTCCTCGACGGCCCCCGCGTCGTTGAACGGCACGATGATCGTGTCGTTCCACATCGACCGCGGGATCCCTCGCGAGGTCGGCTGGGTCGTGTACGCGGCGCCGCTCGCATCGGCGGCCTCGCCGCCCACGCTGTAACGCACGCCGAGCGTGTCGGCCTCGGGCACGACCGAGAACAGCAGCGCGTCGTGGTGCCCGTGGTACGAGCCCTCGATCTTCACCACGCGGTCCTTGCCGGTCGCCGCCCTGGCTACCCGGAGCGCGTCCATCGTGGCCTCCGTGCCGGAGTTCACGAGCCGCACCTGGTCGACCCCGAACCGCTCGCAGATCGCCTCGGCGAGGGCCACCGTGAGCGGGGTCGTGACCGCGAAGTGGATGCCCTGGTCGGCCACCTTCCGGATGGCCTCGACGATCTTCGGGTGCGCGTGCCCGACCACGTTGACGCCGAAACCGCCGTGGAAGTCCACGTACTCGGTCCCGTCCACGTCCCAGACCTTCGATCCGCGCCCGTGGTCGAGGTACACGGGATAGGGGTCGCCGGCCTGGAAGTTCGAGGCCACTCCCTTGGGGAGGACCTTCGCCGCGCGCTCGAACAGCTCCTTCGACCTCGGTGTGCGCTCGAGCAGGCGTGCCCGCTCCTGCTCCGAGATCTCCGCGGCACGTGCCTTCAGACGCTCCACATCCACCCGTACCACCTCCAGTGCCCGGCAATCTACCCGCGGCCCCGAGGGGGCAGCAATACGCCGGAGCGGCACCCGCGAGGCCCCGGATGCGACGCCCCGGCCGGTCCCCGGCGCGTGCCCGGCTTGCCTCCCGGGTGCCCTCCTCAGGGCCGGAAGTTCACGAACTGCAGGGCGATGCCGAAGTCCTGCTCCTTGATCGCTCGGATGACGGCCTGGAGGTCGTCCTTGTTCTTCCCGGAGACCCGGACCTGGTCCTGCTGGATCTGGCTCTGGACCTTCAGGCCGGTCTTCTTGATGAAGCGGACGAGCTCGCGGGCCTTGTCCTGGCTGATGCCGACGTTCACGTGCAGCACCTGCTTGTAGGTGCCCTTGGCCGCCGGCTGCACCGGCCCGAAGTGGATGGCCTTCAGGCTGATCTCGCGCCGGACGGCCTTCTCCTTGAAGACCTCGACGGCGGCCTTCAGGCGATCCTCGGTGCTGGAGCGGAGCTCGATCAGGGTGTCGTCCTGGCTGATCGAGGTTCCGGTGTCCTTGAAGTCGAACCGCTGGGCGATCTCGCGCCGGGTCTGGTCCACGGCGTTCGCGACCTCGGGCATCGAGACCTGGGAGACGATGTCGAAGGAGAACTCGGTCTTGGCCATAGCCCCATGCTACGGCCTGCCCGCCCCCGCCGCCGTGCGCCCGCCAGGTGCGCACCCACCGCTCCGCCGGCCGCGGGCGCGGCGGCGCCGTTGCTATCCTTGGAGGCGTCCGGGGGGATGCCCGAGCGGCCAAAGGGAGCGGTCTGTAAAATCGCCGGCGTAGCCTACGGAGGTTCGAATCCTCCTCCCCCCACCAGCACCGGGCCTGCGCGTGGGTTGCGCCTGGCGGGCCCTGCCGCCTAGCATCGAGCGGTGCCGGCCGACCTGCGTCTCGCCGCGCTTCTCGTCCCCCTCTCCCTGGCGACCGATCTCGGGATGGGTCACTCGCGCGAGGAGGCGATGCGCTCGTGCCTGCTCGCGACGGGGCTCGCCCGTGCCGCCGGTCTGAGCGAGGAGGACGTCGCCACCGCCTACTGGACGACGCTGCTCCGGCACATCGGCTGTACCGCGAGCGCCCACGAGGAGGCGGCGCACGGCGGGGGGAACGAGCTCGCCACGCGGCCGCTCGCGTCCCGGACCGACTTCCGCTCCCCGCGGGAGGCCCTCGCGCTCCTCGCCGCGACCCTCTCGGCGGTGCCCGTGTCCCGTCGCCCGAAGGTGCTCGTGACCTCGCTCGGCTCCTGGGGGGACCTCGCGCTGACGGCCACGTGCGAGGTCGGCTCGACGATGGCCGAGCGGCTCGGCCTTGGGCCCGGCGTGCGCGCCGGCCTGTACGAGATGTTCGAGCGCTGGGACGGCAAGGGCGTTCCGCGGGGCATCGCGGGAGAGGCGATCTCGGTCGGCGCTCGGTACGCGCAGGTGGCGACCTCGGCGGTGGCGTTCCACGAGCTCGGTGGGCTCGAGCTCGCCTCGGAGGTGGTGCGCCGGCGCTCGGGTCGGATGCTCGACCCGGGGATCGCGGCGGCCTACCTGCGCCACGGGCCGGAGATCCTGCACGAGATCGGCGAGGCCGATCCCCTCGTGGCCGCCGTGGCGGCGGAGCCGGACCCGGTCCGACGGATCTCCGAGCGCGAGCTCGACGGGTGCGCGCGCGCCTTCGCCGACATGGCCGATCTGAAGGCGCCCTTCCTCCACGGCCACTCCTCCCGTGTGGCGGAGCTCGCCGCCGACGCGGGACGCTCGCTGGGCATGTCGGAGGAGGACGCGGTCGGCCTCAGGAGGGCGGCGTGGTTCCACGACCTCGGAAGGGTCGCGGTGCCGGACGGGGTCTGGGAGCGGCCGGGCCGGCTCTCCGAGGGCGAGTGGGAGCAGGTCCGTCTGCACGCCTACCACACCGAGCGGATCCTCGCGCGCGCCGAGCCCCTGGCCCCGCTCGCGCGCGTCGCGGGGATGCACCACGAGCGTCTCGACGGCACCGGCTACCACCGGCAGGCCTCCGGAGCGGGGATCCCGCCGGCGGCCCGCGTCCTCGCCGCCGCGGACGCCTACGACGCGATGACGCACGATCGTCCGCACCGCCCCGCGTTGCCGCACGAGGTCGCCGCGGCGGAGCTCGGGGCGAGCGTCCGAGCCGGAGCGCTGGACGGCGACGCGGTGGCCGCCGTCCTCGGCGCCACGGGTCGGCGGGTCGGCCGGGCGGGCAGGCAGCGGCCGGCCGGGCTCAGCGAGCGCGAGGTGGAGGTGCTCCGGCTCCTCGCCGAGGGGCTCTCCAACCGGGGCATCGCCGAGCGCCTGTACATCTCGCGCCGCACGGCCGAGACCCACGTGCAGCACATCTACGGGAAGATCGGCTCCTCCACGAGGGCCGGCGCGGCGATGTTCGCGATGCGCCACGGCCTGCTCGACTGAGCGAGATCTCGGTAGTCCTACCGATGCGCGCAAGGTCCGCGGTGCGTGATGCTCGCAGCTGCCGGCCGCGGTTCGACGAGGAGACGGCCGGGGAGGGAGGTCGTCGATGTACGCACGGGTCAGCACCTATGAGGGTACGAGCGAGAGCGTGGAGCGCTCGCTCGCCCAGGGCGACGAGCTCGTGCCGCTCGTCCGGGGGATGCAGGGTTCTCGCGGCCTGCTCCTGCTCGTCGACCGCGACCGCGGTAGGGAGGTCACGATCACGCTGTGGGAGGACGAGGACGCGATGCGGGCGAGCGAGCGGGCCGCCGACCGCCTGCGTCGGGACTCGGCCGCCTCGGCCGGTCAGACGATCGCCTCGGTGGACCGCTACGAGGTCGCGCTGCTCGACCTGAGTCGACCCTCGTGAGGGCTCGGGGCGCGCTCGCCCCCGGTGAGCGAAGGGGCCGGTGGATCCCACCGGCCCCTTCGTCCTTGCCAACCCCTATCGCACGACCACGCGGCCGCGCATCCACGGGTGGACCAGGCAGAGGTACCTGAAGGGCTCGTCGCCCGACGTTCTCGTGAAGGCGAGGTCCCAGTTGTCGTCCCCGAGCGGGGACAGCAGCCCCCGAACCCCCGAGCTCTCCAGGTCGGCGCCCCGGAACGTCCCGTTCCCCCCGACCGGAACGAACCGCGGATCGAAGTTCAGCTCCAGTTGGGTGGGGTCGGCGCAGAACGGCGGCGCCTCGAGGTCGGGCGGGTTGTCCGGCCCCGGCCCGGCATCACCGTCGGGATCGCACGAGGGGTAGAAGCTGCCCCGCACGATCTCCTTCCCGACGTCGACCGGGAAGGTCGCGCTGTGCGGCTCGTAGTTCAGCGAGTCGAAGTGCAACTGCACCGTGTCGCCCTTCTCGAGCACCAGCTTGCGCGGGTACATCGCGAACAGCGCGACGTTGCTGTTCTCGACGCCGGCCCAGGCGTCCCAGACCCTCGAGCCGTCCGGCCCCTTGTGCCAGGTGCGGAGGGCGCTGAACTTCTCGTCGAGGGCGCGCGCGCTGTCCGTGTCCTGCTGGATCGCGGCGTCGTTGGCGGCCGCGAGGTCGGCGGGATCGGAGGCGGGCTCGCTCCTTGCCACCACGTTCACCTCCATGCGCATCTTCGGCCCGTGGATGACGCACACGACGTAGAACGAGCTCCCTCGAGGCGCCGTGACGGTGGTGCTGAAGTCGAGGGCGGCCTCCTCCGGCGTCCCGGAATCGATCAGCGAGGAGCCGTCGAACGTGCATGCCGGTTGCGCCGGGGCCCCGCAGGTGAAGCTGCTCGGAAGGAGCGCCTGGACGCTGAACTTGTACGACCCGTCGTCGGGGTCGGGCTGGAAGATCGCGTACGGGTCGGACGTGCCCGGCTCGGCCATGGTGTCGAACCACTCGACCGGCCCGTCGCCCACGGGCAACAGCGTCGCGGTGTGGAAGCCGAAGCTCGAGAAGTGCAGGGTGTCGCCCCGGTGCACGTCGATCGAGCCCGGGAGGAACCGCATGGATTCCGCCGGAGCCCCCTCGAGGAACCGGCCGATCTCGACCTCGTACGTGGTCGCGGCCGACGCCGTCGTGGCCGGCGCCAGCACGCCGATGAGCAGCGCGAACGTGACGAAGACACGGACCCGCAACACCACCACCCCCTGTCCCCTCCGATCCGGTGCGAGCCGGATCCCCCCACCTCGGCGGTGCGCCGCGGTCGTACCGACCGTATACCCCGGTTACCCGGAGGTCAAACCCGGCTCGGTCAGGTCACGATGACCTTGCCGGTCATCGAGGTGTGGACCGTGCACACGTACCGGAACGTCCCACTGCGTCGGAACACGCGGCTGTAGGACTCGCCCGGCTCGAGGAGCCCCGAGTCCCAGAGCCCGCGGGTGGAGGTGGTGGTGTGGACGCTGCTGCCGACGTTCACCCACCGGACGCGGGTGCCACGCGAGACCGTGAGCACCCGCGGGCGGAACGCGTCGTCGACGATGCGCACGCGAGCGGTCGTCGCGCGGGCTCGCGGCTCGGTGTCGATCAGGACGGGGGTCACGTGCAGGGACAGGGCGACGAGCAGGGCGATGCCGACGATCCGTCGCATGGCGCCTCCGTTCGGGGCGGGAGCGTGCATGCTACCGGATGCGAGCGGTTCGGGGCGCTCCGCGCCGAGGAAGGAGCGACGGCCCGAGCCGCCGCGCCTCAGGCGCCCCAGCGCCCGGCGAGCTCGCTCGCGGGGTCGAAGAACCCGCCGGCGGGCCGGGCGTGGGCGTGCCAGTGGTCGGGGATCCGCCGCCGCTCCCGGTCGATCCAGTACCCCTCCTCGCCGTAGCGGGCGGCGGCCACCCGCTCCAGCCGCGCGAGGAGCAGGGCCTCCCGGTGCGGGTCGGGCAGGCCGTGGGTGCGCCAGACGACCATCGGGGTGGCGCAGACCATGCAGTCCGCGATCCAGCACTCCTCGTCCTCGAAGTGCCAGGCCGTGATCCGCTCCGCCCGGCAGAGCAGGCAATCCGCAGCGGCCTCAGCCATCGCCCAGGTCACCTCCGAGGGACACGGTATCGCCGAGCGCGACCCCGTGCTCGGTGAACCAGCCGGCGTTCGCCTCGGCCGCGCCGAGGAACGGCCGGTCGGGGCCGTAGGTGGGGCAGGGCTCGGCTCGGCAGGGCTCCATGTCGAGGATCGCGATGATCCGGCCGCGGGCGTCCCAGAAGGCGATCTGCAGGGGGATGAGCGTGTCCTTCATCCAGAACCGAGCTCGGACCGGCTCGCCCCACACGAAGGCCATCCCGGCGTCGGCGGGGAGCGCGCTCCGCCCGGAGAGCCCCAGGGCGCGCTCGACCGGGGAGTCGGCGATCTCGACCCGCAGCGTGACCGGCCCGCGGGCGGTCGAGATCGTGAGCACGGCCCGCTCCGGGCCCGACCCGGAGGACCCGCACGCGGCGAGGATCGGCGCGAGGAGCAGGGCCAGCACGAGCACGCGGCGCACGACCCCATGGTGCCACGGGGGAGGGCCGCGACGGCCGGTATGATGGCCGCGGCGCCGGAGTAGCTCAGTCGGCAGAGCACCTCCATGGTAAGGAGGGGGTCAGGGGTTCGAGTCCCCTCTCCGGCTCGGCGGGGTTCGGCGCGGAGGCGTCGGCGGCACGGGGTCGGCGCGGAGGCGTCGGCGGAGGTCGGCGGCGCAGGTCAGGGGTGCCGTGGGTGCCCCGGGGCCGGTAGACTTGCCAGCGCGCTGAGGCGGGGTAGCTCAGTGGCAGAGCAAGCGGCTCATAATCGCTGTGTCGCGGGTTCGAATCCCGCCCCCGCTACGGAGCCACCCCAGGACACCACCCAGGGAACCGGAGGAGCACGAGATGGCCAAGCAGAAGTTCGAGCGGACCAAGCCCCACGTGAACATCGGCACGATCGGGCACATCGACCACGGCAAGACCACCCTCACGG
>Ga0101943_1000421_pt1 | contig 74573 bp, 57 predicted proteins | sample DewCreD2012metaG_5_FD_75244 | JGI IMG/M metagenome (GOLD analysis project Ga0101943, IMG submission 75244) | Hot spring sediment bacterial and archeal communities from British Columbia, Canada, to study Microbial Dark Matter (Phase II) - Dewar... ... | reverse complement strand
ATCACCCAATAGCCGACGTACTTCCCCCTCCTGCCACCCCTCCAATCCCGCTACCTCCTCGACTTCAAAACCGTCATACCGCACCAACTCCCCCAACGGCTGCACTTGATCAACCCCACCCCGCAACCCCAACACCAGATGACCCACCAACCGCCGCAACCCCTCCTCACCACTCCACCACAGACCCCGCAATAAACCCGACTTCCCCGGCTCCTGAAAATCCCCCTCCGTAAACAAAATGTTGTCCCCCTGATCATACCGCTGCCACAAATCCCCCCGATCCTCACTCGCCGCCAACGCATACAACGCCGTGTACATCACCAACAGCGGAAAATGATCCATCGCTGGTCCATAGTAGCCCCGACGCTGCGGATGCTGATAATGCCGATGCCCATACTCCCCCGACGCTACCCCCGCCACCGCCGGGACCCACATCCCGTCATAATCGACTAAACGCAAAAATTTATGCTTGCCATCTGTGGTAATCATTATATTCCCGTGTTGTATATCCCCATGAGATATATCATTTTCATATAATACACGTGACAATTTCCACAATAGATACATTAGCCCCAAAATAATTGATTTATCTTGAAGGTTGGAGGAGAGAAACTCCCGACACGTCAGACCCTGCACCCACGCCATCTTCACCACCGGATACCACTCATTCCGCACACGAATCCCCCGCTCCAAATACTCAAACGGCACCATGCAGGACAACGACCGACTCTGCAAATGCCTAGCGATCGCCGCATACCGCTGCTGCAAATTGGCCACCGGACGTGTGAAACACTTCACCGCCCACTCCTGCCCCTGCCGACTCCGCAGCCGAAACACCACGGCAAAGTTACCGCTACAGGAGACAGGCAGCCCCATACGGTTAGTCACCGCTTCAGCCTGCTGCAACTCTGGGTCGGCAAAGCGCGTCGGCGGGGATTGCACCGCCTCGAAATAGTCCACATCAGTGGGCCACATGCTCCTTCTCTCCCACGCTCCTCGCCACCTGCTCCTTAGAACCGCACCTAACAGTCCGTCCTTAGAAGGGGTCAACAGGACAAATTATTGTAACTCACCTTTTCCGCCTGCGGTAGCAGAATGGAGCTTGCTTTTTATGTTCGTTTTTCAGCTAGTGGATTTGGTCAGGCAGGAGGCAGACTGTGGTCGAGACATTCCAGCGGTGGGAAAAGGTGGAGGCGGCCAGGCCTTTGTGTCCCACCGCTTCGCCAACGCAACGCAGGATGGTGAACAACATGGGCATGCACTCCGCCGAACAAACTACCTCTATCCCGGTTATTCGTTCAACCTTCCATCATATCACGCCCAATTCGGCGCACAAACGGGCGGCTCTAGCAAGGACAAGGGATAAAGCGGCCAAGAGCAGGATGGGAACGCCCGGAAGAACAAGAGACCGATTGGTAGAATGAGATGGGACGCGAGAACATTGCATGAGGGATGCGAGAACACGGACCGAGAGCGGAGCAGGCAGGGAGCGATGGAAGGTGTGGCGGGGTGGATTCTGCACGAGGACCGGCATATTGTCGTGGTGAACAAGCCGGGGGGACTGGCGACGCAAGCCCCGCCGGGGATACCGAGCGTCGAGGGGGAGGTGAAGGAATACTTGCGGCAGAAGTATAACAAACTCGGAGGTGTTTACTTGGGGGTGCCGCAGCGGCTGGACCGGCCTGTCAGCGGTGTGCTGGTGCTCGCCCGACAGACCAAGGCGGCGCGGCGGCTTCACGAGCAATTCCAGCAGCGCACCGTCGAGAAGGAATACTGGGCGGTGGTGAGCGGCCGCGTCGAACCGGCGGAGGGAAGCTGGCAGGACTGGCTGCGCAAGGTCCCGGAGGCGGCCCGAGTGGAACGGAGCCAGCCCGGAGACACCGGGAGCAAATGGGCCGAGACCCGCTACCGCGTCCTGGCCTGGGAAGCAGAGCTAACGTGGCTGGCCTTCTACCCCCAAACAGGCCGGATGCATCAATTGCGCGCCCAGGCAGCCTGGCGGGGCCATCCCATCCTCGGCGATACGCTTTACGGCAGCACGTGCCGCTTTGGCCCGGAAGTGGCCGACAGCCGGGGACGATGCATCGCCTTGCATGCCCGGCGGCTGACCTTGCGCCATCCCTTGCACGGAGAGTTCGGCCAGCGCTGCACCTTCATCGCCCCGCTGCCGGGATATTGGGACCTGTTGAACGAGCTATTTCCATCACTGGGGGAAGCCACCACCCTGTGAACGCAACTCGATGGGGACGAAGCGGCGGAGGCCACAGGTCGATCGGGATCCGCCGGAAAACGGGCGTTCACCCCACGGGGATCAGCGATGTTGGAAAACTTCGACAAGTATGGCTATGTGGGGATATTCGTGGCTTTGATCGCTGCGGGTTTCGGCTTCCCCATCCCGGAAGAGTTGCCGGTCATTACCGCGGGCATCCTCGTGGGGCACGGGGACACCAATCTGCGCTGGTATATCATGCTGCCGGTGGTGATCGCCGGGGTCGTCACGGCGGATGGCCTGCTCTATGGGGCGGGCCGGCTCTGGGGGCGGCGCTTGCTGGAGATCGGCTGGGTCCAGCGCCGGCTACTTCCCCCGGACAAGCGCGAGCAGATCGAGCGCAATTTTGCCGCCCGCGGGATTCTGGTCCTCCTGGGCGCCCGCCTTCTCCCCGGCATCCGCACACCGATCTTTCTGATGGCCGGCGTGCTCCGGGTGCCGCTCCTCCGCTTCCTCATCGCTGACGGCATCTACGCCATTCCGCTAGTGAATCTGCTGTTCTGGCTGTCCTACGTGTTGACCGATCAGGTGCTGGTGGTTTTCCGCCAGATTCAGAAGGTGCAGGAGGAATACCGGCCGCTGGTGATTGTCGCGGTGCTGTCCGCCGTGGCCGGAGTGCTCGTGCATAAGTATCTGCTAAGTCGGCGCGTGGTGGTCGGGGACCCGGCGGAGGTTCCCCCGCTGATCGCCCGGCCCGCCGAGGTCCTCACCCATGCCCTAGAAAGTGCCGTGGAAAGGGTGACCCGCCGCAGCCACCACGAGGCGCACGTCGAACATCTGCCCCCCCCTGCCGCGCCCCCGGCAGCCGAAACCTCTCACGAAACCCTGCCCAGGATGGAAGCGGAGGCTGGCCCGAAAACTCTCCCTTCCGCCACACCCCCCGCTGGCACCGCAGAACGAGACGGTGTACCGGCCCGCGGTGACAGCCCAACACCTCCGCTTCCCGCCGCACCTCTCTCGGCGACCGCGCCGCTCACTCCTTCGCCGGAAAGAGCGAACGGAGGAGGCGCTCCGACAAGTCGTACTGAGGAGTGAAAGCGAGTTCCGCCGCCGCCACGGCACTGAGGCGGATGTCCATCGTGCTGACCGGCCCCAAGGGATGGCCATCGAGGAAGCCCCGGACCGGCCGCTTGCCGCGCTCGTCCAGGTTGCAGATGCGGACGTGGGCCGTTTCTGGGAGGGTGACCGGTTTCCAGAAATACGGCTGGAAGACGTTGGAACCGGCCAGGGTGAGAACCGGCGCGGACAGCGGCACGGGGGTAGCCCCCATGGCTCGCGCATAACCGGAGGAACCCGCCGGAGTGGCTACGAGCAGGCCATCGCCGACCAGCTTGGGGATTTGAATGCGGCCATCGACTTCCAAGCGCAGCCAGGCCGCCTGACCGCTATCCCGCTCCATCCAGGCGTCGCAATAAGCCAGACCTTGCTGGCGTTGGCCATCCGGCGCGGTGGTTTCTACCCGCAGCATCGGCATGCGATAGAGCACCAGTTCCAAGTGATCGAGTTCTTCGGGCAACTCCTCGTTCATCAAAAAGCCGAGAGTGCCGGCATTCAGACCCAGAAACGGCAGGCGTTCCCGCCAGTGGCGGCGGATGGCGGACAGCATTGTGCCATCTCCCCCCAGGACCAGGATGGCGGTGGGCGGTTCCCCCTGCCAGCGTTGGAAGCGTTCGGCGAGTTTCTGAGCAAATGGATTGCCATCATCCCAGAGGATACGCAGCCGGACATCGTCGAGCACGACACGCGTCTCCCGCGGCGCGGGAACACCGGTGAAAAGGCGATAGCGCCGGATGTAGGCATACACTGCTTCCGGCACATACGGGCGAATATCCTTGCCTTCAAAGACCCGGCGGCGAATCTCCGCCGTGGGAATGTGATCGTCCACGCTCAGGACCAGGGCATGAGGCGGTAGATCATCCCGTTGCGGCGGAGCCGAACGCGCATGGAGCACCACGAAGCGGCCCTGCTGCCACCAGACCGGCCCCTCTTGCCAGCGGCTCTGGATCAACGAAGCCCCTTGCTGCCCCCCCCGCACGAACTCGGCAGACACCACCTGCCACACTTCCCCACGCTGAGCATAAGCCTCCGCTAGGAGATGATCCGGTAGATGCTGCCCGTGTTCCAGCTCCGCCAGGTCCACAACCACCCCCGGCAGGTCCCGGAAGGCCAGGTCTGCCATCACGGCCCGATGCAGCGGCTCGGCATGTTCCCCGTCCGGCGTCTCCGCACGAGGCACCACCGGACGCACGATCACCTCCGCGAAGCCAGCCTCGCGCAAGCGACGAACCACCTCGCGATGATAATTCGTCGGCGGATCAAAACTGCCCGTAAAAACAGCCACGCGCCGCCGAGACTGCAAACCCTCGCTCCCAGGGATATCTCCGCTCATCATCACCACCCCAGAATGGTCTAACTTGCGCCGCGCCTGTCTGCTTCCATCGTATTCCGCCATCCCGCTGCCGCGAACGGCCCCCCAGGAAACGGTCCCCCTTCTGCCCTCCGCTGGCCATCCCATAATCTCCCATAATCCCCACGCTGTCACCGCTCCCCCCTGCATGCTGTCTTCACTCTAATTTCCGGATTGCGATCACAAACGGTGGCTAACAGCCGAAGGGAATCGCATGCCACCCTTCGGCCATCGTGGCGACATGACTGCCGTCGCTGTTGGTGTCGCGGTCGCGGAGGATGAGGGCATCGACGTAAAGCGGCGACCACACGTACTGCACTGTGGTCTCACCGCCGGCCCGTTCCTCCAACATCAATAGTACGAGGTTCCAATGTGCGGTGTAATAGAATAGTTTGTAGCGACGTTAGGGGTCCCAAAGTTAGATTGAGCATTTCCATCACCAAATCTATTTTGCGATTAGAAGCATTTCCCGCACACGTTCAGGACTGAGTTCGTTGATCCTGAAACTGCCCCTACCAATCGTGCATACGAAGGGTCCATATCTGTTGTGCTTGCTGGATATGCTTGGTCGTGTCGGGTCATTCACTTCGACACTTAGTGTTTCCCAGTCGAGGTCCCTCGGCTCCATCCAATGCACCCCCAAACCCACCGCCTCAACAATAAGAATCGTTTCCTCATGGGGCCTCTGGATGTCGGAGAGCTTCACCGTCTGTGCACCGGGGAAAACTGTCCCAGGACCGACCACCACAAAGTAATTCGTCTGTCGCTTCCTCTTTGCCTTGGAATCGGCTGGACAAGCATAATAGAAGGGCATCTTGTCTGCAAGCCTCCGATTATTCGGTCCGTCCCACGGCTCGTCAAATCGGTATTCATGATATAATTCTGGCTCCAGGAACTCGAGCAACAGGACTCGCCAACTATGGGCTGGTTTCCCATCAGGACCAACAACATATGCCGGGGGTAAATGTCCATATTTATCATGATAACACTCCATCGCCCTGCCAATCCTGCGCATGGATGCCGAGCAAATAGCTGCCTTCATTCCAATAATGTGCTCTTGCATTTTTACACGAACAAATACCGACATTCCAAGTATCAATATAACCATTAAAATAATACAACATCCAATTATGAACCGCCAGCGTTTCATAATGAATCCTCCAGAATATCGCATCTTGTAAGGGATTCTTCTCTGGACCAATATTCTCTGCAAATTTTCCATATATCGTAGAACTGTCGCGCATTCACTCTATCCCTACATGTGTCAGAGTGTTTTGGCGCAGCACCTTCCTCTACTACTTGGCCTTCTTAGGGGGAAATCCGACAGGTGGACCGAAAGCGTGACTCTGATACCAAGGTATATCATCAGGGAAAAACACTTTATCACCCTTACCCCAATTGCCATCATCAAGATAAATGTAGCTACCATCCCGTAAAGTAATACGTACTGCCGTATGTCCGGCACCCCAGAATATTGGAATACAGTGAGCGGGCACGTTGTACCAACACTGGTTATCTACATCAATGAGTTTGCCGAGTACTCCTTCCTGACGCAACCGCGTCAAAAGTGCTGCATTTCTACGGTTATATTCATCCACCCATTCATAACATTTACCCCGAAATCCAACAGGCAGTCCCACTCAAACTGCGCGCCCTCGATTAATTGGGCAAAGCCTTTTTAACCTGCTTCTTTTCTTCATCAGAATACTGCGGAATACCGTCTATGTGGTGACCTAGAGATTTAACAATTCCTGAAACTCGAACATTATTCTTGCGGAACCACTCAGTTATCTTATTCGGATCTTCCCGCCGTTCTCCACCATAAGCGACAGTGAATGTTCGCTCAATTGCCTCTTCTACTTCATCGAGCGGAACCCAATACTGGCCGTGCTGAACATACCGAACGCCCTCATGTTCAATCAGCGTACCAATCCAGTAGGTGCCACCGTTCTTCCATAAAGTGACATAGTACCGTCGCTCAAAGTATACACTGTTACCTTCGATAACGATTTCATCCAGGCCGCTTGGATTGAGGGAGTTGATCGGGTCATTGCCGTGAGAGCGGTAGAGGTTCACATCTCCCGCGGCGTAGGAGAGGGGGTCGAGGCTCGTCCAACGGCCGAGGGTCGGGGAGTAGTCGCGATAGCGGAAGTGGTACAGGCCGCTCGTGGCATCGTACCGGCCACCCTGATGCAGATAGTGCCAATCGTAGGCTCTGCCACCGGACCGAACATTCCATTCCCCATCCAGCACCGTCGCCTGGCCGAAGGGGTCGTAGATGTAACGTTCGACAACATTCCCACCGTCATCCACCACCGCCGTCACATTGAAATTGGCATCCTGACAAGCGCTGGTCCAGTGTCCCATCACCGTCGCTGTCCCGATCGCGCAAAATCAATGCATCGACGTACACCGGACTCCACACATACTGCACCGTGGTCTCACCGCCGACCCGCTCCTCCAGCACCTGTCAGGAATCGGAGTAGTAGAAGTCCGTGATTACTCCACCCGCCGTCTCGCTGATCCGCCGATGCAGGCCGTCATATTCGCCCTAGCGATCCTATTGGAGGGACCTTAACTCCCAGATTTGAATCGTACCGTCATCGCTGCCGCAAGCAAGAAGTTGGCCATCCGCACTAAACGTGACCGCAAACACGCCTCGTGTATGAGTATGGAGTTTGCCCTTTTCCCTGCGGCTAGATGGATTCCACAGTCGAATCGTCCCGTCATAACTTCCCGAAGCTAGGATTGTGCCGTCGGGACTGAAGGCTAATGAGCGGACAGTCGCCGAGTGTCCACGCAAGGTAGCGATCTGTTTCCCCGTTTGTGGATCCCACAACCTTACGGTATTGTCCCAACTCGCTGAAGCCAGAGTCTTACCATCCGGACTAAACACAACCGACGCCACTTCCCTCTGATGACCCTTCAATGTCGCGATTTCTTGCCCGCTTGTCAAATTCCACAAAGTGATTGTGTCGTCTAAATTACCTGAAGCCAATGTCTGGCCGTCCGGACTGAACGCAACGCTCATAACTCCAATAATCTCATATTTTCTCAACACTTTTTTGCCAAAGGTAGATATCTCATTTCCTGTGTATGGATCCCACAGTTTTATGGTCTTGTCACAACTCCCTGAAGCTAAAGTTTTACCATCTGAGCTAAAGATCACTGAGTTCACCACTCTACGATGACCTTTCAACGTAGTGATTTCTTTTCCGTTTATTGGGTCCCATAATTTGATTGTCCCGTCTTCTCCCCCCGAGGCCAGAAGTTTGCCGTCCGGGCTGAAATTGACACTGTAAACCCACCCAACATGTCCCTCCAGTACAGCTTTCTCTTTCTCCGAGGCTAACTCCCAAAGGCGAACTGTCCCATCCTCACCCGCTGAAGCGAGCATCTTACCATCTGGACTGAATGCCAGTGAAATAACTCCCTCCTTGTGCATATAAGCCTGACGAAGTTGTGCTACTAGTTCCTCCTGGCCAGCGTTGGTTATTATGTACAGACATACGCCCAAAAGCACCAATATGGCTATCCCACCAAAAAAGTAAAAATAACGCCTACGCATAATGGCACCTCCGACATATGTTGATTTTTGCCATCATCTGGAACAGATTTCCATCTGTTATCCTTTGCTCATTTACCGAGATGAGCAGAAACCTCACGTGGCAACCTGCTCCTCAGCACTATAGCAAACCGAAAACCGTGTAGATTCTCAGGGACGTTTATTCAATTCCCGCTGCAGAATAGTTAACTTAATCAATTCCACCATATTTATGGCTTTTCCTAATTTTCCACTAGTAACCATTTCAATCATCGATTGCATGGCCTCAAATGTGACTTTCCTTTCGAGTACCAAATACATGATGATTTTCCGCCGAGCTTGAGGCGTCAGAGATTCCAACGGTATTAATGCAGCATCCTTCAATACTATGTAAGCTTTGTACCAGTTCTGCTCGAGAGAATCTAAGGTCTTGCCACCACCTTTTACGAATCGTTTATCCCATACGTTTCCCAAAAGATCGATATCATATGGGCTCTTTCCATCCTTTCCTACCCATCCACTAGCCTCACCTGCGTCGTATAAAAGATCAATAATCTGACCAAGTAATCGGCCGGCAGTGCTATTCCAACTACTGTCAATCCAAATTGTCTTATGGCCGAAATCTACCGCCCAGCCATCGTGAACCCATTGGATATCCCTGCCAGCGAGGAGCATTTTGAGCATTTTCTCATCCGTTACCTCCACACGTACAGTTTCGTTACTATCAAAGCCGACCTTCTTCCACTCCCTTCCTTCCGCAAACGGATTCCACCACCAACTTTCCTGATAAAGTCACCACCCTTGCTCTTCCAACTTTTTCCACTTCCTTTGCTGTTCTTCAGTGAGGTATTTCCAAGCCTCTTGCGGGGTGTAGAGTCCTAAAGGGTCAGTCACACCTACCGGACGGTTTTCCATGACCCGATATAGGTTCACATCCCCGGCGGCGTAGGAGAGGGGGTCGAGGCTCGTCCAACGGCCCAAAGTCGGCGAGTAGTCGCGGTGACGGAAGTGGTACAGGCCGCTGGTGGCGTCGAACCGTCCACCTTGATACAGGTGGACCCAAGCATAAGCGCTCGCCGACCGCACCGCCCAACTGGCAGTCAACACCGTGACTTGGCCGAACGGGTCGTAGATGTAGCGCTCGACCACGTTACCCGCGTTGTCAAAGAGCGCAGTGACATTATAGTTGGCATCCTGCACCACCCACAAGCGCTCGTCCCGCGTGCCGTCGCCGTTGGTGTCGCGGTCGCGGAGGATCAGGGCATCAACGTACACCGGACTCCAGACGTGCTGCACCATGGTCTCACCGCCGGCCCGTTCCTCCAACACCTGCCACTGGTCGGAGTAGTAGAAGTCCGTCGTCACCCCACCTACCGACTCCTGCGCCCCTCGAACCGGATAAGGGAAAATGGCTTCCGTATAGGTCGCACTAAGAGGTAATTCTCCTGAACCTCGGATAAAGAGGGCTAGTTTCACCAATTCGAGCTAGAGCTGCCTTGGCTTGTGTTCTTTATTGGGACTCTTTAGCTGGTACTAAAATGACGTCTGAGAATTGACCACAACTCTACTTCTGAAAGAGAACTATCCATAGTGATAAGACTGATGACTGCGTTGGCAAGACCTCGGAATACCCATCTACTTGATCCAATCTCCCCATGAGCGCCTATGAACCGAAGACAACCTGGACCAAGTGTTTGGGTTTCAACATTTTCCGATGCAGCGCTAAGGATTTCCTCTGCCACCCAAAGCGGAAGGCCATTCCTCACGACATCAAGACCGCGGGCCAAGGACCAGTCAGTTATTATTTGGCCGCCTTCGCCACTGGTGACCTGCACGACCAATTGCTTAGAGTCACTTGGGGTAAATTCACCCCCCAGAAGGCCGTAACTGAATCTTCCTCCATAAGGTATAAAGATCTCGATCGCAGCCATTGACCTGCTACTCCGCGGTGGTTGATGGAGCTGTATTTCTCTCTGCAGTACCTGCGACAGCCCAGTGGGCAAACTAGGTAACTCGCCTAGCCAGACCCTGGCTCTAGGTGGAAAAGCGGGATCGAGGTTCAAGAGAAGTTGCATGACGTATTCCAAATTACGGCTTGATTCCACGTCGTGCCATTTCTTCCCAGAAATCATACCAGTTGATATTGAACCGGCCTGGGTTTGCCCTGATCACTTCTGGGTGATAAACACTGTAGGCGGATACACCGTACCGTTCTAGCGCAGCGTCGTGCGCTATCCTGTATGGCATCCCTCGCTTCATCAAGGTGGATTCATAAATCTCATGAAGGTAGAAAATCGCATCTGCACCCCTCGCTCTTTCCCCACTTGCTAAAATGTACCGCAGTCGCCGCATCATAGCAGCATTCGCCGGGTCCGGATCAAACCGGGTCATGTGTTCTTCAATTATCCGAAGCCCTTTTTCAGTCACAGCGATCTCTCGGTTCGCAAGCTTCCCAAGACCACGTTCAGCAAAGCCAGGGTAGCCCTCCTGAAATGCTCCGGTGATAAGTCTAGTAGATGATGAAGGTGGCGACGGGTGAAATCGGAAATGGCCATTTCTCAGGAAAGCTCCCCCCCGCGAGATAGCCGCCGGACATTCGGGCCACATTCCGCCAATCACCCGCATCGATCGCCTCAACCAAAGGCTTGATACCAAGGGTGACTACACCCAGTTCAACTTGCAAGAGATACTCGTCCGCACGACCTTCATCACACGATTGGAACCAACCTTGGAACAACCAACTATGCGGTTCATACTCATAGATACCCGTCACTCCCAGAGCATGGGTCCCCAACGACACGGTTTGCAGTCCCGCCCGGATTAGGCCGCCTCCGATGCATATCGGTTCACAGGCTCCATCGAGGATGTCCCCGATCAGGCTACCTTCGAGAGTGTGGCGAGCGTTGGGATTCCAGGGTGCCAAGTAACCGGAAGAGGATTCATTCTGTTGCAAACCACGTAGAGCCAGGTGAGGTGGAAGGGTGAGTAAAATGGGGAGTCGGGGTTTAGTGAGGGGCACGGCGACGGCATCTGGCAATGGAATGTCATCATCCAGGCCGCTTGGATCGAGGGAGTTGATCGGGTCATTGCCGAGGGAGCGGTAGAGGTTGACATCTCCGGCGGCGTAGGAGAGGGGGTCGAGGCTCGTCCAGCGGCCGAGGGTGGGCGAGTAGTCGCGATAGCGGAAGTGGTACAGGCCGCTCGTGGCATCGTACCGGCCACCCTGATGCAGATAGCGCCAATCGTAGGCGCTGCCTAATCCGTGAGGAAGCGAAGCAGCGCCGCAGGGGTCCGGGAAATCTCCGCTCCAGGAGCTGGGGCCAGTTGCAACACCGTCTGTCCAGGAATGACTCGGAGCACTTGTAAGGCCCACACTCCTCCCCGCGGCGGGCGTTCCAGACCGAGTTCCTTCCAGGGAATAGCCCATTCAACTACCCAGGCGTGTTCCTGAGCTTGACTGGCCAAATAGTATTTGGGGTTCCACCGGGGATCACCCGAGCAATCTTCGGCGGGGGCACCGCGTTGATCGATGCGGAAGCGGTAAGCCGTCTGGCCATCCCGGTCCAGGTCCAGGAGGATTTCGACCCGATCGCGTCCCCGCACATCTGCATCCCGCGGGCGAGGCCGGATCGGCTCCTGCCGGTGGCCAACTGGATGGGCACAGCGCACGGCCAGGTAAAGGTACTGATCATCCCAAGAAAAACGAGCAACCGTCTGCCAGTTGCGTTCGGAAATATTTTGGTCCGCTTCATACGAACGAAGCGGTATCGCTTCGGCATGCTGCCAGCAAGTGTCTTCCAGTTGGCCGTCCAGCAAGGGGCGAGTCTCGGTCCGCCGGGCAGTCACGATAGGCAGAGGCGGTGTGAGGAACCGCCGGGGTTCAACCAGCCAGACCTCCGCTGCTAGGGCAGCATGGGCTGGGTCGATTGCCGCCCAGGCCGAGGCTTTTTCCGGGATCGAAGGCAACCAGCGGCGTGCCAGTTGAACCGCTTGGTCCGTCCGGCCCAGATGTCTTCGAGCTGCCAAAAGACTGAGGCGGATAGCGGGGTCCTCTGCTTGGAGCGGTCCCCAAGCTGTCCAGCGCAACTCCTGCTCCAGATGGCGATGGAGGCGAAACAACGGCGAGCGCTCGTCCCAATCGATCGCAGTGAAATCCACTCCACGACGGTCGTTTGAAACGGGATGCAGCCAAGTCATACCTGGGATTTCACGAGAGGCTGCCGCGGGTACGCCGCCGGAATTCGGCCAGAGTTGCTGCCGGGTTTCTATGCCGACTTCGTAGCGCAATAACCAGCGGGCGGCCGCCAGAGCTGCAGGATGAGCCGGCCATTGCTCCCCCACCCATTGGTACAAAGCCTGGGCTTTGCGCCACTCACCGGCGTGATGACAGCGCTCCGCCAGCAGCACGGCCCAGCGCGGCGCCTCCATCTCCGGCAACTGCCGCAGTTCGCGCTGGCATGCGGCCAACCAGGATGTCTCGTCCACCCCAGCCGGACCCGCAGGAGAGCACAATCGTTCCAACCGGCGGCGCACCAGGACCAGACGCTGCTGTTCCTCGGTGATTTCTCCCGAAGCCCGCCAAGCCGCTGGAGGGCGCCGGGCTGCTCCTCCCGCGGTCAATTCGATTCCCTGCCAGACATCCGAGGGGGAAACTGCCGGAGTTAGGCGATCTGCCCCTCCCCCTGCCGATGCTCCTGACCTCACGTCGGAGCGCCGGTGGGCGACCAGCGTCCATCCTCGCCGCGGCCAAGGGAAGCGGCCGATGTGCCGAGCGGCCTCTGCGATCATATCCGCCGGGGCCTCGCCTACGTGGGGATGCACTGCTGTCGCTTCCAGAGGGCTGGTAACGCTGCCCGACCCAGAAGCCGATGAATCCACGCTGTCATCCACCCCAAGGGTCAGGGCGTAGAGTCGCCGGGCTGCCCAGGGTTCCACACCCAAAATCCGCCACTGTTCTGGGAAAGACTCCGGATCGGCTGCTCGGCGAAAGGCCTCGTGAATTGCCTGGAGGATCAAACGCTCTCCGGCGGGACCACGGGGGTCGACGGCATCGGCTAGAACTACTTCTGGCTGCCACTGGCGAAGGGCGAAGACCAGCCGCCGCAATAGCGCGTCCTGAGCTGGTGCTCCCTGATAGCGGTCCCAGAAGGCGAGGAGTTGCCGCGGGGTCAGGTCCTGGGCGTGCAGAGGCAAGGGGAAGGCCCACTCCCGGTTCAAAGCCACGCCGCCGCTCTCCCGCCAGGCTTGCCGCCAGCGTTCCTCCTCCGCCTGCTGCCAGATTCCAGCGGAAGATTCCGTGGCCCGGGTCACCACCACCGCTGCACAGCGATAGCCCTGTCCGCCTCCCCACACGGCTACATGTTCCAGGGGCAACTGCTGGGCGCGAGCGTGCACACTCAGAGCTGCCGCCCGTGTTCCCCCCACACGCTGGACCTTCCAGGTTTTCCCGCCGTCAGTCGTCCCATGAATGACTCCCATTTCCCCCACCAGCCAACCGATCTGATCCGTGAGGAAATACATCCCGTGGATACTCAGGGGCACTTCCAGCCGCTGCCGCTGCCAACTCTGGCCGCGATCGGGGCTGTAGAGCACCACTCGGCCCGCACGCCCCGCTACCCAGACATGCTTGCCAAAAGCAGCACAGGCCCGGAAGTCACAGACGGCTAAAGCCTCTTTCGGCAGGTCCGGTACCAAACTGTGCCAGCTCTGCCCGCCGTCCTGGCTCCGGCGGATGGCTCCGCCATCCCCCACCATGTACCAAGTTCCCGCCCCCGGCATCTGACCGTCATCCGCGGCGGCATACCAGTTCCGGGAAGGCCCAGTGTCCCGTTCCCCGATCCGGACTCGCCCGCTCTTCGGTTCCAGGCATCCCCATCGCCCGCCCAAGCCGACGATCAACCCCTGCGTCCCGTCAGGTCGAAAGGCTGCTCCCCGACACAGCGGCCAGGCGGTTTCCGGCACACCTTGCCAGCTTTTGCCGCCATCGTGAGTGATGAAGACCCCGCTGGGAAATGCCGCACTGCCATCTCCCCAGACCACGCCATGCCGCTCATCGAAGAAGCGCACCCCATGCAACGGTGGTAACTGATGCCAACCTAGCTCCTCCCAGTGCCATCCCCCATCGCGGGTCTGCAAGATGACTCCCACCGCACCGACACCCAGTTCCTCGCGCCGACCCACCGCCCAACCGGTGTACGGCGTCAAAAAGTGCACACCCCGCAAGCTCGCCCGCGTTCCCGACTTCTGCCGCTCCCAGCTCTTCCCGCCATCCACCGAATGCCAGATCACCCCTTCATCACCCACTGCCCAGCCCTCGTCGGCATCCACGAAATAGATGCCGTAAAGGGTGGCATCTTCGTAAGGCGGCGGTGCTCCCGGCACCGGAGTTCGACCGCTCCCCTCGCCACACACTCCCCAGACAACAATCGCCGCTAGAATCACCCACCGCTTCCAACCTCTCTGCCAAACTGCCGCTCCCGCCTCCCTCACGCCGCGATTCCGTCCGCTGCGCTCGCTCTCCAATCGTGCATAGCGCGATTCCATTCGTTCCATTCGTCCTCTCCCTTTCCCACGTGGAAATGCCGCTAGCTTGGCCGAGGCCGCTAGTAAGGCCGCCGGTCGGAGACTTTCTGACTTCCAGGTCGCTGCCGCAATTGGGCGAACCGCCGGACGGCTAGTGTCGCATACTGCCACAACCTGCCTGCGGCTGCTCCCTAAGGTCTGAGATCGCTTATCCTCAAACTCCGCACCTTCATAGTCGAAACCTGCCGATCCCGCCAGAGGAATCTGCCCGCCCCTTGGAAGTTGGGAGTTGCCGATGGCACTGGGGTTTCCGCGCGCAGACCACGAACCATGCCGGCTTGTTTGTGGTCAGTCCGGCTTCTGCCTTCCACGTGACGCCAATACGGGTACAGGACGCCAACACGCAAAACTTCTCTCCAAGTATGGGACACCAACTCGCAGAAGGAGTGAGCTTCGGCAGGACTGGTTGACCCGTCGAACACTGCATACCACAATGGGCAATAGGGGAACTTTCCTGTCTTGTCGCTAATCCAATCCCTTACCCGTCCTGAGGGGAGAGGAGAGGGACGAATTCTCATGATGCCGGATTCAAGAGGCGGACATTCGCCTCAGGAAAGGCTCGCCATCCGGGCATTCCAAAGACTGGGGCACAAGGGAGGGGCATAGGGCATGTACGATCGTCGGCGTTTGGGATGGGGAATAGTCTTGATCGTGACGCTGGTGGGTTTGAGCCGGGCCGAGCCGCCGTCCCCCTTCGAGTTGGCCCGCGGCTTGCGCCAGAGCGGCCGAGCCGACTTAGCCCTGGAATACCTCCAGGAAGTGGAAAAACGCCTTTCTCCCGAAGATCAGAAGGCCCTGCCCCTAGAACAGGCACTATGCTTGCTGGCTGAAGCTCAGGAACAAGCCGAGGAAGGCAAGCGCGACAGCTTACTTGGGGAAGCCCGCTTGCGCCTGGACCAATTCCTGCAAGCCCAAACTAAGCATCCGCGCGCCGTGGAAGCCAATCTTGCCCTGGCCGACGTGCTAGCCGTGCAAGCTCAGGCCCAGCTCAGCCGCAGCTTGCGGATCGAACTCCCGCCCCTTCCTCCCGAAGGTTCGCCCGATTTCGATCGCATCATGCAAGAGCGCGAACGGGCTTTGCAACAGCGGCGGAAAGAGGCGGAAAAGGCCGCCCCGCTGTTTCAGGATGCAGCCAAGCGATACGATGAGGCGGCAAAACTACTCAAAGCCCAAGCCGACGCCGGCGGTATCTCTCCCCTGGAAAAGCGCCGCTTGAACCAGGAAATTTTTGACGCCGAATTACGAGCCGGTATCAACCTCTCCCGCCTGGCCGAAACTGTATTGGGCGACACCCCGCAAGATACCAAACTCCGCAGCGATCACCGTGAAAAGGCCCTGAAAAAATTCGAGCAACTCGCCACGGGGCCGTCCAGTGGCCGAAGCGCCTGGATTGCGCGCGCCTGGAAAGCGGAAACCCTCTTTGAAATGGGCAAGCCTAAGGAAGCGGAAGCCGAATTCGCCGCCATCCTCAAGACCAATCTGGCAGAGGCCTTGGATGGGAAGCGGTTGGCCGAGTTCTTCCAGTTGCGCAGGGATTATCTGAACGCCTTGCGGGAACGCAATCCTACACAATTGGAAACGGTGGCCTCACGCCTGCGGCAGTGGCTGGAGCGTTATGGGCAGCGTCGCCGCGTCTCGTCCCAGGATGAACAGTGGGCCGTCCGTTTCTATTTGGCCTTCACCCTCCAAGTCCGTGCCGACTTGCTCCTGCCTGCTCCGCCCAAAGGGGGCGGCAAAATGCCGGAATTGCCACCCCGCGCCCGCGCCCTGTACCAGGAAGCCGAAAAACATTACCGCCTCCTCAGCCAGCAACCCAACGACTACCAGGGCCGGGCCGAGCGCTACCGCCTCTATGTCCTGCGGAGGCTCATCGGCGAAACGGTGCGGCCGATCCAACAATACCAGACCTTCGAGGAAGCCCATGTGGCCGCCATCGTCCAACTGGCCCGCTTGCGTGAGCTGGAAGAACAAAGCGCTGGCTCCGAGTCTCGCTGGCAAGAACGAGTCCGGGAGCTGAAGGACCAAGGGCGTGCCTGGGCCTTGTTGGGTGCGGAACTCCAGCGGCGCGCCGCCGCTCTCCGGCTCACGGCTCAACGCCGGATCGTGGTGACCCTCCTGGAACGTGCCCACCAACTCGCCACACTCCAGGACAACCCGAATGATGTCATGGATAACATGCTGCGCCTGGTCTTCTTCTATCTCACCAGCGGCGAACCTCAGCGGGCTGCAGTTCTAGGCGAACACATCGCCCGCCATATGCGAGCACCCAGCCATAAACTGGCTGCTGCCGGCCTGCTCGCTATCAATGGTTATCTCGCTGCCACGGCCCATCTCAAGCCTGATCTGTCTGACCCGACCGCGGCCCAGCAATTCCAGGAACAACTGCAACGGCTCCGCCAAATTGACCGTAGCCATGCCCTGCGCCTGGCCCAGTATCTCGACCAGCGTTTCCCGGATGAACCGATTACCGATGCGATCCGCCTGCGTCTGGCCCTTCTGCTCATCGATGACCACCAGGAACGCGAAGCCTACAAGCTCATCATCCGCGTCCGCCCCGGCTTTTCTCAAATCTCTCAAGCCCGTCTCATCCAGGCCTTTCTCGCTGTCAACCTCCTGACTAACGAACAGTCTCCACTTTCCGATAAAGACAAACAGGAAGTGTACCAGCGCACCGTGAAGGACCTCAGTCAGCTTCCCGTTCCTGTGGCGGCTGCCAGCGGTGAACAGGTGCGCGAATACTACCAGGTCCAGGCCCGACTCGGCCAACTCTATCTCCTCCAAGATCGTTTCCAGCCCCAAGCCGAGAAAAAGCAACCCGGCTACGAACGCGCCTTGGCCCTGGCGGATAAACTCCTCAAAGACTTGACTACCTTCAAAGGATTACAAACCAACCCACCGGACAAGAAAGGAACCCTCAACCTTGACGGTCGGGAAGCACAACTGCTCGCCCGCGACCTCCAGTTGCGTGCTAGCCTCATCCGCATCGCCCGACTGTTGGATCAGGAACCGCCCCAACTGGATGAAGCGGAAAAAACCCTCCGCCCCATCGTGGACGAGCTGCTCCGCCTCGGGCCTCTCCTAACCGATCAGCTCAAACAGTGGAGCACAGGCGAAGGCGATCCCGGAGACGATGAAGCTGTCAAACGGCAAAAGGCCCAAATCGCCAATTTAGCCGCCACCTGCGACCGGACCCGGCGGGAGATCGGCCTGCTCGGCTTCCGCCTCGCCGTGCAGCAAGGGAATATCGACGAAGCCAAGCGACGCCTCGAGGCTCTCAAAAAATTCGGCCTGACCATCGAAACCAGCCAGGACATGTACGAACAGTTGGCCCGGCAACTCGCCGTCCGCCTCTCCCGACTCCAGAGCCAGAAGCGCGAGGCTGAAGCGGAAGTCCTGTCAAAAGGAGTCCAACTCGTCCTTCAAGAACTGCGCAGCAGCCAAAACTTATCACCCCGCACAATCCTGTTTATCGCCCAAACCCTCGCCACCATCGGAGACTACGACAACGCCTTGCAAGAAGCTCGAAAAATCGAAGTCCCGAAAGTGGCGGACCTGCCGGGAATCGAGAGCAACACGGAGTGGTGGCAGGTCGATGTCACAAAAATTGCCGACAATCAGGTCCGCACTCGCTTCCAGGATGCCTGCCGCGACTACCGCGTGGCTACGTTGATCCAGGCCCGCTGCTTGCGGCAATCAGGCAAACTTCAAGAGGCCGAAGCGCTCCTCGTCAAGGCCATCGGGGATCAGAAGAACCGCGGCTGGGGCTTTACCAGTCTGGACCTGCGCCGCGAGTTGGCCTACACCTACGAAGCCCAAGCGGCGAAGGCTGCTAGCGAAGGCGACCTGAAAAAGGCCAATCTCCTGTGGCGCAACGCCCTCAATGAATGGACCACCCTTTTCCAGTACGCTCGCGCAGAAGTACAGCGACTCAACGAGGATACCCCCGCGGAACAAGTCCGCCGCGTCAAAAGCGCCTTCTTCGACGCCTTCTACGAAGTGCAGCGCGTCCTCATCGCCGCTAATAAACAGCTTCAGAAAGATCAGGCTCTCCAGCGCAGTCTGGAAACGGTGGGCCGGCGCATCGCCGAAATGGAAATCACCAACAAAATCGCCGAGCAGGAAGCCCAGGGCCACAGCATCATCCTCCCCGAAACCTGGAACCGCTACTACGAACTCCTTTCGAATGAACCGATCGTCAAAAAGGCCTACCAGGACAACGGGGGGAAACTTTTCTTGCAACCCCCACCCCAGTAAGCGGCGCTCACCGCTTCCACTTCCCTCACTCGTCAGGAAGAGCGGCTGAGCAGCATGGCCCTACAATGGCGTCACCGAAATAAAATAAGCTCATTCCACGGCTGATACGGTGTTATGATGGTCCTTCTCCTAGGAGAATCTCCGATGCGACATTCCCCGTGGCTGCTGCGGTTGATGCTCACGTGCGGCGGGTGCCTCGCCTTACTCTCCGGCTCGGTAGTGCTGGCTCAAGCTCCGACCCTGGATCGGGTGGAAATCCGGGACCGAAAGGATGGCAGCACCCGCACCCTCACGGGCAAACTGATGTTGACCAAGAACGGCCTGCAACTGGTCTCCAGCGACAAGAAAGCCACCCTGCTCAACTTTGAAGAGATTCTCCGCATCGAACCTGGCGATCTACCCGATGTGGACCGCATCTCTTTCAAGGCTGCCTTCAACAATGAGGACAAGAAGACGAAAAAGGATTACGATGCAGCGCGAACGACTTACGCTGATCTGCTGAAAAAGGCCAAGGACCCGGCCGCCCGGCGCCACTTGGAATACCGCCTGGCGCTCATCGCGACCCGCGTAGCTGATCTCGAAGCGGACAGCCCCCGCTGGAAAGAGCTAGCCGAAGCCGCCCTCAAGGAGTGGGACAGTTTTCTGACGACGCATACCAGCGGCTGGGAAGTCTGGCTCGCGGCCCGAACGGCCAGCCGCCTTCAGGTCGAACTCGGCCAGTATGACGCAGCCGCCCGCCTCTGGTCGAGTATTTCCAAACTCAGCGATCTGCCCGCGGATTTGCGGCTCGAAGCGGCCATTCAGCAAGTTGACGCTCTCTTCCGCAGCAAAAATTATGCTGCCGCCGCCAGTGCCCTGAGCGCTGCCCTCAAAGATGCCAAGCTGGGAAGCGCCCGCAACCGCCTGGAACTGTATGACCTGGCCATCCAGGAAGCCCGACAAGGACTATCTCCCGCCGCCATCGACAAACTGGCCAAGCAGATCGAGCAGCGCCTGGATAAACTGACTGATCCCCAGGTGCGAGCGACTGCTTTCAACATCTTGGGCGAACTCTATCGCCAGGACCCCCAGCGCTTGCGCGACGCCATGTGGGCCTATTTGTGGGTGGAAACAGTTTATAACACGGATAAATACGAGGCCCACAAAGCGGCGGTCCGGCTGCTAGACATCTTCCAGACCCTCAAAGATGAGGAACGCCTCCTCTCCCAGCGGGATCGCCTCCGTCAACTCCGGGAAAGCCTCTAAGAGCGGGAAAGTCTCTGACGAGCAAAAACTTTCTTCCCTGTGGCCATCATCCCACGCCATCCCCACAGTAGCAACAACTGCAACGCCGCACTCGGCCGCCTCGGTTGATGGACCGAAGGGAACAACTGCTTCAGCACTGGGTGGGAAAGCCACAGGATGGGTTTGATGTGCAGTAGCAAATGGTTTCACGGCACTCTAACTTTCAGAACTTTCGGGGAGATGGGATCATGACATCGTGGTTTTGGCTTCGGCGATTTGTGGAGCTAGCTCTGCTGGTTTGCGCACTCGCAGCGGCGGCGGCCTCCTCCTCAGGACAGCCTCCCCAAGCGCAGGGGATTCCGGCCCAACAGCCGTTACCGGCTCCGAAGGCGGTGCTCCATCCGGAGAAGCTCGCGGCCATTGCGCCGGCTCTGCAACGGTTCGTCCAGCAAGGGGAGATCGCCGGGGCTGTCACCGTGGTGGGGCGCTCCGGGGGAATTATCCATCACGAAGCGGTCGGCTGGCGCGATCGGGAAGCCCGCGCGCCGATGCCCAAAGATGCCCTCTTCCGCATCGCCTCCATGACCAAGCCCATCACCGCTGTTGCGGTCATGATCCTCGTCGATGAAGGGAAACTGCACCCGGACGACGACGTGGCCAAATATCTGCCGGAATTCAGCCGTTCGATGGTCTTGGTCGAACAGTCCCCCCAGCGCGTGGTACTCCGCCCCCCTCAGCGACCGATTAAGGTCCGGGACCTCCTCACCCATACGGCGGGTTTGGCCCCCTATCCCCCCGGCGTCAATGATGTTTATGTGCGGCGGCACCGAACCCTGGCCGAGACTACTTTAGCCGCCGCCCTTTCCCCTCTGCAATTCGATCCCGGCACGCGCTGGAGCTACTCCAACCCCGGCATTGACACCCTGGGCCGGCTGATTGAAGTGGTCAGCGGTCAACGTTACGAAGAGTTCCTCCGTCAGCGGATCTTTCTGCCCTTAGGAATGTATGACACGACCTTCGCACCCACTTCTGAACAGATGCGCCGCCTGGCGGTGACCTACGGTCTGGACAAAAATGGGCGGCTTGTACCCAATCCGAATACCCTCATCGCCTTGGTACCACAACCTCGCCATCCCGTGCCCGCGGGCGGCTTAGTCAGCAGCGGAGCGGACTTGGCTCGCTTCTACCGTATGATGCTGCGCCAGGGGGAACTCGATGGTACCCGCATTCTCAGTCCCAAAGCAGTCGCCGAAATGACCCGGCTCCAAACAGGTGAGTTGAAAACCGGTTTTGTGGAGGGCATGGGCTTCGGCTACGGCTGGGCCGTTGTGCGCCAACCGCAAGGAGTCACGAGCATGCTCTCAGCCGGCAGCTACGGCCACGGCGGCGCTTTTGGCACCCAAGGGTGGATCGACCCTCAGCGGGACTTGTTCATCATCCTGCTCATTCAGCGAACGGGTTTGCCCAACGCCGATGCTTCCCCGATGCGGCAAGTGCTCCAGGAACTCGCCGTCGCTGCTGTGTCACCCTGAGCACCGCCCAAAGACCAGCCGAGGCGTCGCCGATTCCTTCCCTGGAGGAATGCGGATTTCCATCCTCGGAACCACCCGCTTGATACCCCCCGGCTTCCTGTGATCCCGCCGCGAGTTTTGCCTCATGCTGACGACAGAGCCGGTCCAAGGGGCTATGATGACATTAGGGCGGGTCTCGCTCCGCGTAAGGACAAGGCCAACGGCCAGCAGTTCCGGCGAAGGAGCATGCCCTGCTTGGGTCCAGCCCGGACTACCCTTGGAGAGGTTCTATGCGTACCTGGTTCCGCAATGTCGGCCTGGCCGTCAGCACCATTGCCCGCAGCATGTATGTCACGTTGCACACCTTTGTGCAGTCCTATGTCCGCCGTCCTTTCACGGCTTATTTTCAGTACCCCGAACGCCCGGTTCCCATTCGCCCGCGCTATCGGGGCTTTCATCGCTTCGATTTGACAACCTGCATCGGTTGTGACAAGTGTGCACGAGCCTGTCCCGTCGACTGCATCTATATTGAAAAGGAAAAAGCCCCACCCCCTCTGAAAGGCTTCGTGATCAAAGGGTTCAAGATCGATTACACCAAGTGCATGTTCTGCGCCCTGTGTGTGGACCCTTGCCCCGTCGACTGCTTGTTCATGAGTTCCACGTACGATCTGAGCACGTACAGCCGGGACGGTTGCATTGTCGATTTTGCCAAATTACCGCTGGATGTGGCTTGGGGCCAGGATACGCTCAACCCGACCGCAGTGCAGGAATCCAAGCGGATCACCTTGCCGGTGTGGACGAAGCAAGCGCCGGCAGCCAGCGGCACCCCTGCGGACGGTTCCACTTCCGAGGGGTCGGGAGGAAAGCCGGGAGCACCAAGCGAGGGACGCTCCTGAGGGTGGCGGATCAAGATAGCGAGGCGGCATCCATCCACGCCAAAGTATGATGGAGCGGAGGAATCTGCCATGCCGGAGGTGGTGCTGGTCGTTCTCATCTTCGTCAGCGTTGGGGCGGCCCTCTTGGGGTTGAATCTGCTCCTAGGCCGATTGATTCGCCCCGATCGCCCCAATCCCATGAAGACGCAGGTGTACGAATGCGGGGAGCAACCTGTGGGCAGCGCCTGGGTGCAGTTTGATCTGCGTTTTTACGTCGTGGCCCTGCTGTTTGTCGTGTTTGATGTCGAGATCGCCTTCTTTTTCCCCTGGGCAGTGATCTTTGGCAGTGCGCAGCGCGCGGCAGACCCAACGCTCCCCCTGGCCGAACGTCAGGCAGCCGCCCGTCAGTTGCAGCTTCACCCTCCTGAGCCAGAGGCCGTCTTGCCCACGGCGGATGCCTTGCAGCGGTTTGCCACCCTCGCCCTGGCGGATCTGGCCGTCTTTTTCGGCGTGCTCCTCGTGGGTTATGCCTACCTGTGGAGACGCGGCGATCTGTACTGGGTTCGCAGTACAGCGGCCCAGCAAACACCGGAGCCGACCTTGTCCCCCGCCTCCCCGCCTGTTGTCGCTACCTCAGCCGCTTCTCCTCAGGAGGTTAGTACTACCGCTGCCTGAAGAAACATCCCAACTGTTCCTACCTACAATTAATCGTAACTGCTAACGGTTGAATCCACGATGTTCTGGAAATCCCGGCCTGCACCGACCTTAACCGGAGTCCGCCATCATGGGCTTGCTTGAAGGACGTCTGGAAGACGGCTTGGTCGTTACCAGTCTGGAGTACGCCATCAATTGGGCGCGTGAGTCGAGTCTCTGGCCGTTGACCTTCGGCCTGGCCTGCTGCGCGATTGAGATGATGGCCACGGGCGCCCCGCGGTATGACATCGACCGTTTCGGTGCAGGAGCTTTCCGAGCCACTCCCCGGCAAGCGGACCTGATGATCGTGGCGGGAACCGTCAACATGAAGATGGCCGAGCGGGTCCGCCGCCTCTACGAGCAGATGCCGGACCCGAAGTTCGTCATCGCTATGGGAGCGTGCACCTGCGGCGGGGGACCGTATTACAAGTACGGTTACAACGTGGTCAAAGGCGTCGATCTGGTCGTTCCCGTGGACGTTTATGTGCCGGGCTGCCCCCCACGACCGGAGGCCCTGTTGGAAGGACTGATGCGGGTGCAAGACAAAATCCGCCGCATGAAAGAGTTTCACAAAAAAGGCCAAACAGGAGAGGAACTGATCCCTCAGCGGACGGGCCGCCCGCAGTTGCCCCCAGAACTAGCAGAACCTGCCAAAGCAGTTGAATTCCTCAAGGCCAATAAGGAGCGAGCCGTTCCTGTAAAGTGATCTTCCCTTCCCTGAACTCGGCCTCTCTTCCTCCGAACGCAGGAGCTTGAGGAAACATTGGCCAGCTAAAAACCCTTCCTGCCCAGCAGACTTTCCTTCTGAGCAACAAGGGCATTGCCAGCCGCTACAACCCTACGCTACGCGGGGTCACGGAGAACGGCCTGTTTTTGGTAAGGTCAGTTGTAGGTTTTCCGTCCCTTCGCGCACTTCGGCAATCAGCGACCCTTCCGCGGCTTCTCGACTGACATACTTGTAGAACTCTTTTTCCGCCTCGCGAGGGGGGAAGACCTGAACCATGTATTTGCCAATTTCAACGCCGGAACGACCGGAGACATGAATGGCTTGAAAGCTGCCGCCCGCCTCCACTGTCGCCGTGGCCGTTCCCGTTCGTCCCTCGGCTGGCTCAAACTTCAGGGTCGTCCCTGCGGGTAGGGGTTGGCCGTCAGAAAAGCGGATCGTACCACGCACCGGAACAATCGGCTTGCGTTCTCCCGCACATCCCACTGCTGCGAGCAATCCTGCCAGCAGTCCCATTCCCAGCATTCGACCCAGCGCCTTCGGAAGGGGTCGCTTGTCCGTCATGGCTCTGTTCGTCATGCTCTGTCCTCCGCCAGTGTCCAAGGCCATCTCTGGGAAGGGAAGTTCATTCTTCGTTGAAGATTTCACCGCCGTCGCGAGTGCTCAGAGAGTATACGGTCCGCAGGGAGATTGTATCGCGGAAGAAGCGCACACTGCCATCGGCCATGCAAGCATTGGCCCCGCCGCTGTGGAAGCTGAACCACTCGTTATTGGGACCACAGTCGTGATAAATCCAGGGACAAGTGGGCGGACCGCCACGGGGTGAAGGATTGTTATTGATGGTTTTGGAGCAGCCGGAGGTGTTGTCTGGCTCAGCCCAACGCCAGTGCCGCCGCCCATGGCCATCTACAGGGTCCAGATAAGAGTTGGGCGGAAAGCTGCCCGCCAGAGTGTACCAACTCGGATTGTAATCCGGGTGCATGGTCTCATTGCGGCCGGCATCCTCGTAAACGAGAATCGAATTGCTTGTTCCGTCGATACACATATTGAGCGTCGCCCCGCCACGGAAAGGATCGAATCCCATGGCTGCCAGTGCAGTCGAGGGCAGCAGTTGCAACGATTTTGAGGGGGACACGTCGGCAGCGGCCGGGGTATAAAACTGGTAAAAGTTACTCGGATAGGCTGAGGAGGACATAGCCGAGTTGAATCGTCCCGCCGGCAAGCCCGTCAGAGTGGACGCCGCCGTACTGATCTCCACGTACGGCAGGATTGCATAATCTGAAGCGGCATATCCCTCCGCATCGCGATCGTTCTGCCGCAAACTCTGGCTGGGGCACAAGTAAGTCTTAATGACCGCTCCAGGACCTTGACCCCCCGCCGCCAGCAAGGCATTGGGACCTTCATTGTAACGAAATTGCAAATTGAACTGACGATACACATTCTCCTGCTCAATGTACGGCAGAATCATTGTTAACGGACTGTGTAAACATTGTGTTTTGTAAACCACACCTCCGATGGTTACCAGATGCTCGCCCGAACGGGGGAACCGTCCTTGAGCCGAGTGGAAATTGTGGATCGCCAAACCGATCTGCTTGAGATTGTTCTGGCACGTCATGCGTGCGGCGGCTTCCCGCACTTTTTGCACCGCCGGCAGCAACAGGCCGATCAGGATTGCGATAATCGCAATCACCACCAGCAACTCGATCAGGGTAAAACCACGGCGACTCTGCACGTCTGTCTCCCCCTAAAAGCGAACCACTCAGGCCACTTACCTTCTCCAGGACCACCCTGGATTGGAGTAGCCCCATCAAGTTAGGCTGGTATTCGCTGGAACGTCACTCCAACAGCAATACCGCCCAGTAATCTTGACTTTGTTTATTTACTGCACAGGCAAATGTCTGAAGTGAAATTCATGTGAAATTACCAAGAGCTTTATCTTCACTTTCTCTGATAGTAATTTCACAGCAATAACACAAAAAATTCATCACTCGGTACTGCTCCACGTGGAACTCCTTGGATCAACACGGGGGTTCTGACCACTGTAAATCGGGAACTACTCTGGCATTCCGATGTTTGGGACTGGAATAGCGTTGTGATTGTTTGAAACCAGAACCAGGCGATGATCGGGTAGAGGGGGAATAGTCTGACGCTCGCCGATGGAATGTGGACCGACCGTTCGGATCGGAAGGGAGAAAGCTCCGCCTTCAGGAGCGGGTGGGTGGACGCCCTTTACGCCTTTCCGGCTCCAGGAGCCACTCCAAGACCCAGCATCCCCGAATGTGAGGGTGTTTGCCGCGCAGGTGCTGCAAAGTGACGGCACACTGGCATCCCGCTTCCTCCAGAGCGTCGGCGAGAATGAGGAAGTCAAGGCGATCGCAGGAATCGTAGGCTTTCTGAGCCAGTCGCCGGACAGTCTCCGTTCGCCATGGGACAGGAATCCAGCGGCGGGCAGCGACATCAGGCGGTGCAAAGACATCCCGGAGCAACTCGACCGAATGATACTCGGCGGGAATTCGCCGGAAGGGCGGAGTCCGGGGATTGTAAGGGGCAAAGATCAACTCCGCATAAATCTGCCATTCCTCATGAGGAATATCGCGGGTCAGGAAGAGATGGTTAGGCAGGCTCCATCCTCCCCCCACTAGCCGCTGGGCCAACCGATTGACACGTTCCGCCTCCCCACGGGCATGAATCAACTCTTCGGCCAACGGATAAAGCTGGTCGCGGAGAGCCGTGTCGACGTTCCACGGATGATAGAGCCGCTCGCCTAACACGAGGAGCGCCTGGCACACTCCCGGCAGGACATACCATGCTCGACGGCCACAGGCCAGATAATACAGCCGTGATGAGCGCGGCTGGGGTTCCGTACTATCCATCCCGCGCATCGGGAAGAGGTATTCCAACAATTCGTAGGGATCCGTGGACCGATTCCATCGCTGGCTATCCATGATGCCGCATCCCCGGCATGTGCCCGAATACCAGAAACTGCACCTACGCTCCAATCCCTGTTTTACCGTGTCTCAGAACCTCAATCAATTTTCTATTTCACCTCTCCAGGCCACACGAGACAATCTCAGTTGCCTGCCGCAATTCCTCAGCTCCGCTCCCTTCTCAGCAACTAGCCGCGCCCCCTCACCCGGCATGATGCCTTTCCATCACACCGAAAACACAGGATCAAGCTAACAAAACCTTAGCATTGAAAATCTGGACATGACGGAGCAACTCCATCCGACTTGGCCTCTCCGCAGCTCAGACTCGATGCATTCACTCTTTTGGCAGAAAAAACGATAGGACCAGCAACCTCGTCCTGTCTCGTCATCTTCACGCAACTGCGCACTGGCGACGAAGGCAGTAACGGGTGGGCGGCACTGTCCGGCGTTTCCACCGCACTATCCCGACGGCACTCTTCCGACGGAGAAAGTCGAGTGAGAAAGCCGTTCAGTTCAGACGGAGGAAGTGGAGTGAGAAGCGGTATCTGGAGCGGCTGCCCCGCCACTTTGGCCCAATAGCGCTTCGAGGCGTTCGACCCGGCGTTGCAATTCCTGGACTGCCGCCGTCAAAGTTTCCAATTGCTCCTGGAGCGCAGGCCGCGCCATGCGTGTTTTTCCGACGGTGCTAGCAAGTTCGGATGCAGCCGGGGATGGCACGGTACGGTCCGGCGGCCCGCCTTCCTGGTCCGCTTCCTCGGCTGCCACGGTTTGAGACAGTCGAGCCAACTCCTCCGGCGTGTGAAAGCCGTGAGTGACCACTGCGCCACGGCGTTGCGGAGGGGTCAGGAACACGACCAGCCGCCGTTGAGCCAGTCGTTGCAATATCCCATCCAGCTCTTCTGCATTGGAGATTCGGTCCATCCGGGAAGCCCGCGCTCGCAATAAACCCCGGCTTTGTGCTCCCCGCAGCAGCAATTCTGCCAAAACGGCGAGTTCCTTGCCATCGGGTGTCCATTTCTCATAGAGCTTGTGGCGGTAGTGCGTGACTCGTCCACCCTGCACCGCTTCCACGAGGTCCTTGCGGATGAGTTCTTCCAGGGTCGCTTCCACTTCCTCTTCCGTCACATGCATCACTGGGTCGCGGTTGTCCTTTTGATTGCAACCCAGCACCAGGCTGTTCAATGACAGGGGATAAGCATAGGAAAGTGTTTTCTGCTTCTCGACGAGAACGCCGAGAATACGCCGTTCCAGGGGAGTGAGTGGCTCCCAGGAAGGCGGAGCCGGGACAGTTGAAGCCGGCGCCGCTGCCTCTGCTTCAGTGGAGGCTGGATGTGAAGCTTCCGCCGCCGACTGGCCCTCTGACCCCGCTGGGGAAGCGGCCGATGAGTGCCCGGATGACCCCGCCGACGGGGACGGTTCAGCCGTTGGATCAGGCTCGCTCCATTCCAGGGGGAGGCGATTCGGTTCTGTCATTTGGGATACTCCTACCGTGTTTGCATCGATCTAGTTTGCCCCTGGGTGCCGCCACGCTTACCCTCTCGCAGTGGTCTTATTCCCCCATATTCCGCATCGGATAGTTTAGGCGATACAATATCTTTCGGTAGTACCGCCTCATTAAGAACCGCTCTCCGGACTCAACGGGAACCGTTCTCCGGAGTGGAGTTGTTACCTTCCCGCCTGAACAAGGTTGTTATAGCAACTGGCAGTGAGTCGTTATATATTCCGAACGCTGAGCGGGTGAAAGGCGGCTGGCCCCGTTTAGCCGGTTGGTTCTGCCTGTGATGTTCGTCCGAGCCGGCCAAGTGGGGCGCTTGAAACACCCGAGGAGGGCAAGGACATGCGTGGGCAGTCCGGGACCAGTGTTTGGGGTCGGGGCAAGAGATGGACGTGGGTCGGTTTGGCAGCGTTGATCGGGCTGAGCTTAGGTCCCGTAGCTGCACAACCGCAACCTGCAGGCAAGGACAAGGATGCTGATCTGGACAAACGGGTGGAAGCCGCCGTGGAGCGCGGCCTGGAATGGCTCAAGCGCACCCAAGCTCGCGATGGTTCCTGGTCCGCTCAAGGGGGACAATACCGCGTCGCCATGACCGCCCTGGCAGGAATGGCCTTCCTGATGGAGGGAAGCAACCTCAAGGAAGGGAAGTATTCCGACCAGTTGCAAAAGGCGATGGAGTGGTTCCTCTCCCCCGCCCGGCTCCAAGCCAATGGCCTGATCGGTGATGCAGCGGGCGGAAACTTCGGCAGTTACATGCACGGCCACGGATACGCTCTAATGTTCCTGGCTTGCTTATATGGGGAAGAAGAAGACCCAGAACAGCGGGCGCGGCTTGAGCGGGCCATCAAAAAGGCGGTCGATTTCACCTGTAAGGCCCAAACCAGCAAGCGGCATCGCAAGCCGGAGGGGAAAGAGGTCGAGGTCGGCGGCTGGGGCTACGTCAGCGCCACGGAACGCAATAATTTCGACGAAGGCTCCGTCACCGTGACGCAATTGCAGGCTCTGCGCGCCGCCCGCAACGCCGGCATTGCGGTTCCCAAAGAAGCGATCGATAAAGCCGTGGCTTATCTGGAAGCCTGTACTACACCCAAGGGGGGCATCATCTACAGCTACGCCAACTCCGGCGGCGTGGCGATGGCCGGCCAGGAGCGGCCCCCGCTGACCTGCGCCGCCGTCACCTGCGGTTTCAGCGCGGGCCAATACAATAGCGAACTGGCGAAAAAATGGATCAAGTTCTGCAAAGATCACATTCCCATCGCCCAAGGCCGCCAAGCCCATGACGAATACCAAAGCTACTACTTCGCGCAGATGGTCTATATCCTCGGAGATGACCGCTACGGGCAACTCTTCCCCAACGAGCCGAAAGAAAACTGGCTGACCTGGAGCAAATACAAGAAAGCGGTCTTCCCCTATCTCCTCGAACAGCAATCGAACGATGGCTCCTGGACCAGCGGCTACATTGGCCCCGTCTTTACCACTTCCGTCAATCTGGCCATTCTGCAACTGGAAAAAGGCATCTTGCCTCTCTACCAACGTTGAGGTCGAAGCAGGGACAGGCCTTGACCCCAGGGCACAGCGGTTTTTCCAAGTTAGGGTGGAGAAATACCCCAAGCGGCGATAGCCCGGCGGCGGGCTGCCTCTGATTTTGGGAACCCTCTGCATTCGCTGGACTGGGTTGGCTGATTATTTTCCTTGACTGCAAGCCTATGGAAAACACCCCCAAGTCCTGCTACCCTTTATGTACCTTGCCGCTGTCGCCCGCATAGCCTTGCTGCCGGGCGTCCGGGCAACTTAGCAGGATGAGCCTGTCGGGGGTATTTGCGTGATTTTGACGTTGCCTCCCTTGCCGGAACTGCTCGCGGAACTCGTGCGTCGACCCTCGGTCAATCCGATGGGCCGCTCAGATTTGCCTGCGGATATTCTCTATGAGCATCGAGTGACAGACTATGTAGCTCATCTGCTCCAAGGGCTGAACTGCATCGTAGAACGGCAAACCGTGCAACCGGGCCGGGATAACTTGCTGGCCCACTACGATCCGGGGCATCCCGCTCCCTGCCATCTCCTGTTCGAGGCCCATCAGGACACCGTGCCTGTCGATGGGATGACGATTGAGCCATTTGCCGCCCAGCGAGAGGGCAACCGGCTGTATGGACGCGGGGCGTGTGATGTCAAGGCAGGGCTGGCCGTTATGCTGGCCGCGTTTGTCCGACTGGTCCGGGAACGTCCCGCAGGGTCAGCCCGCGTCACCCTGGCCTTGACCGTCGATGAGGAGCACAGCTTTCTGGGAGTCCAAGCCCTGGTCCGTTCCGGTTTCCGGCAAGGCCGGCCACACGTGGCGATCGTCGCCGAACCAACCCGGCTCCACATCGTCTCGGCTCACAAAGGCGTGATCCGCTGGACCTTGGAGACAACAGGCCGGGCCTGCCATAGCTCGCGCCCGGAAGACGGCATCAATGCCATTTATCGGATGAGTCGCATCCTGCTAGCCCTGGAACAATACGCCGAGCGATTGCGCCAGCGTCCTGCCGACCCGCTGCTGGGACCACGAACCTTGGCCGTGGGACGGATCCAAGGCGGAGTCTCGCCCAATACCATCCCGGACTTCTGCCGCATCGAGATTGATCGGCGGCTCATTCCCGGCGAGACGGTGGCCGAAGCCGAAGCCGACCTGCTCGCCTGGCTGCGACACGCAGTCGGAACGGATGTTCCGTTCACTTTACAAACCGCTCATTCTCCTTGCCCGCCGCTGTCGCCGCAAGCCTCGATGGAATGGGTGGAGCGCTTCGGACAGATCATCGACGCGGTGGTCGGACATCATACGGTCCAGGCGGTCCCTTTCGGCACCGATGCCGCCACATTGTCTCAAGCTGGCATCCCTGCCATCGTTTTCGGACCCGGCGATATTGCCCAGGCCCATACGCGCGACGAGTGGATCGACCTGGACCAACTCGAACCTGCCGCCGAGATACTGTACCGCTTCGCCACTCAGGCCGAGGCCCTATCTAAAACCCTATCCGCCGCCCGAACATAAAACCCGTTGACATAGGACCACCATGATCCGACGCTGTCATTCCTCCTGAAAGATAATCGAGGTTCGGATTCGATTCCAGCGAGGGTGGACGTGCTAGCCGATCTTTGGCTCCAGCAGGGTCGAGGACCAGGCGGAGCAACGCAGTAGCAGCCGATGAGGTTGAGGCGGAAATGTGGTTGAAGCCAACGGTCAGGTACCTAACATCACTATAGCTGTCATCTCGGCAGGGGGAGTCGGTCCGGTATGCTGGAACGCAAGTATATTTTTCCAGGTGTTATCGAGCTGAACTTGCAAGCTGGGCGGTCGTTCGGCGTCAACCTTTATTTGCTGGATGGAGGTCAGGAGTGGCTTTTGCTCGACATCGGGGAAGAAGAAACCCTCGATGAGGTGATCGAACTGATCCGAGCCTTGGATTTCCCACTGTCAAAGTGCAAGATGATCGTGGCGACGCATGCCGATGTGGATCACGTCCAGGCGTTGGCCCGGGCGCGGGAGCGCCTGCGGACTCGAACGGCAGCCCATCCCCGTGCGGCGGCGGCCATCGAAGCCGGGGATGCTGTTGAAACCTATGCCCATATCTCGGCCCAGAATTTCCATGTGCCCATGCCCCCGTGCAAGATCGACATCAAACTTCAGGAGGGAGACGTGATCCGGGTGGGCAAGCTCCGTCTGCATGTGTGGCACACCCCCGGCCACACACCAGGACAACTCAGCTTCAAACTCGGTTCCCTGCTCTTCAGCGGAGATAACATCTACAGGGATAGCTGCGTGGGAGTCATCGATGCCCATCATGGCTCCCACATTCCCGATTTCATCCGCTCTCTGGAACGCATTCGAGACGACGACGCCGAGTTCCTGCTCCCCAGTCACGGCCCCATCTTCCGTAAAGATCGGGCTATTATCCAGCGGGCCATCGATCGCCTCCAGCAATACCAGTACATGGCCGATTTCGGCACCTGTGCCGTCCGCTGGCCGCTGCAAGAAGAATGGGAACAAATCATTCTTTCCGGGCAGTGGCCGCCGCAATGGTAGCTCGGTTCATTCCTACACGAGACCGCCCAGCTTATCGGAACTTGCTCGCTCTGTTGGCCTTTGCCCTCCACGTTCCGAAGATGGGCGTCTCTATTGGCCGCCGCCTTCGGCCCGGAGGGTACTGGCGATCTGGATCATCATCTGTTCCAAGGCGAGACGGTCATTCCAGTTGCACCAGACGTGCATCGCCACGACCCGGCCATCCGCCACTCGCACTGCGGAAAGTACATGTAAACGGTTCTGATCGAGAGCATTCTTCACCGTGCTGCGTAATCGCAGGATGGGAGCAGCAGTCTCAATGCCGCCAACGGGGGGTTCGCCTTCGGGTGGTTCGGTCCGTTCCTGAAACTCCACCTTCAAGTCCGGATTGGCGGCGCGTAGCTCCTGCCTCCGGCTGTCTTCGACGTACTCGCGGGCCACCTGAAGCGGTTCTCCGCCTCCCGGCAATACATAAACCAGGAGGAACGCCTCCTTGGGCAGATCGCGGCGCTGGCCAGGAGCATGCAGCTTGAGGCTCAGATATTTGTCCGCTTGGGGATCGCGGGCTTTGATCGTTTCCTCATCGGTTTCTTCCTTCCACATCTGAGCCAGGTCGGAGAAACTGTAGCCCACTTCGAGATTTTTGTAAGGCACAGCAGAGGGTAAGGTGGGTTGCCAGTTGTCCCGCAGTCCGAGGGAGCGGCACCGGGATCGCCAGTGAGCAAATTCCGGCTTCACTTGTTCGTAAGCGGCCTCGCTGGTCCAGCCGATGAACCAGTATGCGACTCCTTGGTGTGCTGCATAATAGGCTTGACCGCTGATGACCGACTGATCATCCCGTGCTTGGGCACGGAAACGATAGCCTTTCAGATCCAAACCCATCCACTTCTGATCCTGTTCTTCCGGAGGCATCAGCGTGAGTGTGTCGGCTTCCACAATTCGACGGAGCAAGCGCCGCAAAATCTCCTCCAGCTCATCGAAACGCGGATTGCGCTTGTCGAAGTTGCGGGCTGCCAGGAGGACAACCGCTGCGGGTTCCTCCCGTTGATACGCCGCAAACACGGGCGATCCCAACTGAGCACGCAGATCGTCGGCCGGTACCCAAGGCTCGCCCAGGGGTGTCAGAGCGAGATTGAAATCGCGGTAATGCAAGGCGCTGTCCGTCCGGCGCGTCTGATTCAAATTGAGATTGTAATAAACGGCGTAACCTGCCAGGCCGATGGCCCCCAACACCAGCAGAGTTAGAAGGGATGTTTTCAGCCAATCCACGGAACGGCGGGGTGTGTTTGCCGCATCAAGAGGCGAAACGATCACATTTGCAGGCACCGGCCCCGAAGAAACGGCCGCTGGTGGCGGAGCGATAACAGGCGATCCCCCTGGAGCAGGGGCGGGAAAATTCGCCGACGAAGGACCGCCGCCAGGTACCGCAGGATTGACTCCCGTCTGCGGAGCGGTCGACGGCAAAGGCCCCAGGGCAAAACGCATAGTACATCGCGGACAAACCAGTACCATCCCGGCTGGCAAGCCAGTGGCATCAAAGACATACGAGCAACTCGGATTGGGACATTTGAGCAACTGACTCATATGCGACTCCGCGGAACAGCAAGCGGCGGACTTATGGCAATGCAGACTCTCTTAGAGCCATCCGGGCTAGCATTCCCTCCTTTGTTTCGGGGAGTCCGTAGTATGTAGCTACACCGGAACAAAACTCGTCTCTCCCGCGTCCTGGCTCAGCTCGGTGTTCTACGTGATGATGGAGAAACGGTAACTTCCTCAGAGGATGCTACAGAACCAACGGGAAGAGAGGAAGATACCCCATCCCCCGGCACCGACGTCAGGGGGAGTCGGATATCGTCCTCTGGCGTAGAAGCATCCGGCGATGTCGAACAACGATGGACCGGGATGGGTGTCGTATCTGCCGCCGCGTCCGAAGAGGGAAACCCTGGACCATCAGCATCCGCTAGAGGCGCGAGTGAATGCTGGGGAGTAGGGGCAGGGTGAGGAAACGGGAGACCAGTGGGATCATCCCAAGCGATGATTCGCAAGGGAAAGCCGTGGGAGCGATGCGGATTGACCGCCACCCAGCGCCGCCCTTCCAGTACGGCCTGGAGTTCGGGCAGAAGGGCTTGGGCACGCCAACCGCGGAATAAAGGCATTTCTGGAGCTGGCCGCCGCGCCAGTTGATAGTAAGCGAAGGCTTTCAGGTCCGCAGGCGTGGCTGCCAGATTGCTGGCCACCTGGTAGCGGGAGCACCATTCATGCAGGACAATCTGCAAAAGCTGACTGACGGCAACCACTTCGGCGGTTTCATGGATGCGCGGCGTGGGTGCAGGACAAGCCGCCGGCGGCAGAGCCAAAGCCTGCTGAATCACTTCCAGAATCTCCGCCACGGCATTCTGCGGCACGCCTCGCAACGAAGCGAGTTCCTTGCGGCAGCGGGGTTTGAGCCGAGCGATCCGCACGAGCAAATGATCCGATAACACGTGCCGGGAGGGACGATTCCATCGCTGGCTCCACTCCTCCCGCCACTGGTACAGCTCTTTCACGATGGCCAAGCCCTGCCGATCCAAGCGGCCCAGCCCTTTGACCCGCCGCCAGTTCTCCGCTCCCTGATCCTCGGCCAAGGCGCGCTGAACCAACGCGGCAAACTCCTCCTCCGCCCAGCTTTCCCGCTGCTGCTGCTGAAGCCGTCCCTGCAACAGAACATACGCCGGCAACAAATACCGCACGTCATCGAAGGCATAACGCAATTGGGACTGGGTGAGCGGGCGCTGGCGCCAATTGCTCAGCGTCAGCTCCTTATTCATCGCGACCCCAAAGAGTTCTTCGACCAGCTTGCCATAGCCCAAAGGATAATCCAGACCTGATAGGCCAGCAGCGAGCTGAATGTCGAAAATACGGGCCGGCGGTTGCTGAGCATGATGCTGGCAGATGCGAATGTCTTCTTTGCCGGCGTGAACCACCACCAAACGGCGTGGGTCCTGCAATAGCTCCCACAGACCCTCCAGCCGCCCCACAGCGTATGGGTCGATTACATAGAGGGTTTCCGGCGTGGCGATCTGAACCAGGCACAATTCCGGCCGATGCCGGCCTTCCCCAACAAACTCGGTATCCAGACCCACGACACTGGCTTGAGCCAAATGCTCCCGACAAGCCGACCACTCCCGTGCATTGGTAACCATCACTTCGGACGGCTTGAGGTTCAGTTGCAGCGCCACGGGTCGTCTCGCATTGGGTCCGCTGAGGATTCCTGCCCCCTTCCACACCCCCCTCATTACCATAATAATTGTAAACCAATGTTCGTTGGCCGATACAGCCTTTTGAGCTTTTTCGTTCCCTGGCGTTGGCGCGAAGGACCACCATGAACGCGGATATTCCTCGGCCCCAATCGCCCTCGGTTCCTCCGATGGCTTCCATGCTCGACGAACTCCTCGATGCCAAAGTCGTGATCGACCTGGTCAGTCCCTACGTCTGCCTCGGGCGCCTGGTCCGTTACGACGAGTATTACATCGAGGTCCGAAATGCCGACTTGCACGATCTGCGGGACACGGACACCACCCGTGAAAATTACATCGCGGAGTCGGTCGCCACAGGGATCAAGCGCAACCGCAAGCGCGTGTTGATCCGCCGCAGTGAGGTTGTGGCCATCTCCCGCCTGGAAGATGTCGTCGATGAATGACGGTCCATCCTTGCCTGATACTTCCCCCCCAGAGAAACTTGAGTGGTACGAGCGAGGGTCTAACCTCTCTAATGTCTGGGGAAGGTCGATCCATCCCTTTGCTTTGTTTCCGGCGCCACAGCCGCATCTTCCCCTGCTCCCAGTCAAACGCCGCTCCTGCTCATCAGATGCCGAAGAGGGCACGGGCATTGGCTGTGGTGACCTCCGCGAGTTGTTCGCAGGTCAGTCCCCTCAGGCTGGCGATCTGTTGGGCCGTGTGAACCAGAAACGCGGGTTCATTCCGGCGCCCCCGCACCGGTTGGGGAGGCAAATAGGGGGAGTCGGTTTCCAAAAGCAACCGCTCCAGCGGTACTTCTGGTACAACCTGCCGCAAGGAGTCCGCCTTCGGGTAGGTCACCATCCCCGCGAAGGAGATATGCAGTCCCATCTCCCAGCAGTTTTGAGCGGTGATGCGATCGCCACTAAAGGCATGCATAATCCCGCGGATCGGACCATGCCGGTCATACTCTTGACGGAGGAGACGCACGACCTGTTCCTGAGCTTCCCGGCAATGGATCACCACAGGCTTACCCAAGCGACGGGCCAAACCCAGGTGATATTGAAAGTAAGTTTCTTGAACGGGAAGCGGAGTATCCTTCCAGTAACGATCCAGCCCGGTTTCCCCGATGGCCACAACGCGCGGTTCCCGCTCGGCCAACCGGACGACGTCATCCCAATCTCCTGGCTGGACCGCCTGCAAATAATTCGGATGCAGCCCTACTGCAGCCCAAACCTGCGGATATTTCTGGGCGAGTTGGACCGCCGTATGATTGCTCTCCCGGTCGATCCCCAGGCAGAGAATGCGGCTAACCCCCGCGGTACTGGCCCGTTCCAAAACGGTAGGTAAATCCGGCTGAAACCGCTCATCGAACAGGTGGGTATGGGTGTCAAAAAACATGATCCTTCACGGCCCGATCAGTCGGCTAGCCAGAGGCATCATTTCCTTTTGGCCAGCCAGAGACCCCCTTGTCAAACAAACATCTGGGCTGCTATCTGACACAAGCGGATCAGCGGAGACCAGTAAACCCCCAGCAGGAAAACCGCTGCACCGAGCAAAAGCAGGTAGACGGTTCCGGCGAAGGAGGGTGTCTGCTGAACCGAACTGGCTTCCCCTCGGACAGGCAGCGGTTCGTCGAAAGTCATCCAACGGATAATGCGGAGGTAGTAATAGGCGCTACAGACGGTGTTGGCCAAGGCGAGAGCCAGGAGGACATACCAACCAGTTGCTAGGAACGGTGCGGTGGCCGGGGCGGACTGCCCCGCTTCGTAAACTGCCAAGAAGAGCTGGAACTTTGCGGCGAAACCCACCAGCGGCGGCAAGCCCAACAGCGAGGCGGCAAAAATCGCCAGCGCTACAGCCGGCAGAGGATGGCGGAAGACCAAGCCGCGGATTCCTTCCAAATCCAATCGGCCCGTGGCTTGCCGGACCCAGGCCACACTGGCGAAAGCGCCGAGATTCATCAGCACATATGCCATCAGGTAATACAACACCGCTTGCAACGCTACTGGGGTCATGACAGCGATGCCCAGCAGAATGTAGCCGGCATGGGCAATCGTGGAGTAGGCGAGCAGCCGCTGGAGATGGGTCTGCCCGAAGGCGGCGAGGTTGCCCACGGTCATGCTCAAGGCGGCGACGACTCCCAGAGGCAATCCCACCATCATGGGAAGCTGGCTGGCATCCGGTTGTAACTGCTGAAGAGAGTGAACCAGGCGGAGCAGCACCGTCGCTGTGGCAGCCTTGGACACTGTTCCCAGAAAGGCGGCCACCTCGGCGGCTGCCCCCTCAAACACGTCCGGACACCAGAAGTGGAACGGCACCACCGACAGCTTAAAGCCCAAACCGATGAAGAGCAGCGCCGCCCCCGCCGCAACCGGCAAGTCGATCCCGCGACGCGCGATCCCATCCAGAATGTTGGGCAAATAGCCGGTACCGAACACACCGCACAGCAAGGTGATTCCGTAAAGCATCAGGCCGCTGGCCGCCGCTCCGAAGATGGCGAATTTGAGCGCTGCTTCACTGCCCCGGCGCCACAGCTTCGGAAAGCCCGCTAAGGCATACGAAGGCACCCCTGCCATCTCCACCGCGATGAATAACATCAGCAGATGATGGGCCTGGACCATGAGCATCAAGCCCAGGGTGCTGCCGAACAAGAGCACCTGCAGGTCCACAGCATCCCACGGTTCGCTTAAGTTCGACCAACGGGTGAGCAGGATCACCAGCAGGCTGCCGCCCAGTAGGACCAGCCTCATGACGCCGCCCAAGGGGTCAGCCAGCAGCATCCCCTGGAATATGCTTCCTGCATAAGCTTCTTCGCTGACCTGATATGCCGCCAGCAGCAAGGCCACGACCACGAAAGCCGCGGCGGTCGTGGCACTGGTATGACGTTCTCCCCCCGGCAGAAGGCGTAAAAAGAGGAGTGTGATGATCCCCGCGCAGAGCACCAACTCCGGCACAAACTGCAGCAAGCTGCTGCCGAGCGACCAGGTCAAGGCATCCAACTGGGCCGGAGTCGGGAACATAGGGATCACCGCCAGCAGGAGGGAAACGGAAGACCGGCTGCGACAGAGAAGAGCCAGGATCAGCCTTTGAGCATTTCGTCATGCCGCATGCCCGAAGGCGGAAGATCGGCCCGCCGGCAATTGGCTAGCGCTGCCTTGGCCCCCGCAAGCTGATGGGCATCGTTGTCTTCCCATTCGATCGAAACTGCGCCATCGTAGCCCACACGGTTCAATTCGATGAAAATCTCCTCAACGCTGTTGGCATCGCGGGCACTGCCTGCCGTCACAAAGTTCCAGCCGTTGGCCCAGTGACCCATCGGGCGATGGCCGCCCAACAGCCCCGCCCGGCAATGCTCCCGCGCCACCCACACTCCCTTGATATGGGCACAATGGATGAAATCTGCAAACTCCCGGATGAATTGAATTACTGACACGTTCTGCCATTCCATATGCGAGCCGTCGAGGTTGAAGCCGACGACGCCTTCATACCCCGCCTTGCACATGTAGTTGATGTAATCACTGGCGCTTTCCAGGTCCCCCATGGCGCGCTCGCTGGGATGGCATTCCAAATCAAAGGTCACCCCGTACTGCTTGCACAGATCCCAGACCGGCCCGAAGCGTTCCACCAGCAATTCCAGAGACACCTGACGGACATCCGGTATCTTGTACCCTTCCATCTCCGTGGGTAAAGGCGGGAACAGGAACCAATGGCTCCAACAATGGGCGGGGCTACCGACAAAGCCCGGCAAGGCCACCTTACGATTTTGCAGGCGGGAGAGGTGGCCGGCATAGCGCACGCAGGCCAGCAAGTCCCGTTGGGCTTCCTCGTGGATCAGCTTGCCCACTTCCGGCGGCACGTAATAGGGATCGGTACGCGGGGGCTGATTTCCCGCCTGCCGCCAGGCCCGGTAGGCCGCCCGTGCCTGACCCTTGCTGGAACAGAAGTTGAGCGTTTTGACGCTCGGTTCATCCCCCAACGCCTGGCCTTGCAGATGCACCGCTACAGTAAAAATTTCCAAGCCATACTGCCGGGCCAAAGCCACCCGCTCCTCGGCATACGCCTTTGCTCCCTCGTCGGTATCACAGCGGCGCAAATCCAATTCCCACGACGCCTCTTCCCAACCGTCGAAGCCGGTCTCCGCAATAAACTTCAACCACTCCGGCTCCGGAATGTTTCCGAACTGACCCCGGACCAGGCCGATCTGGTGATAGCTCCCCTTCCCGTTCTTGTGTTGCGGTGTCTGGCGGAAACCCATGGCTTATTCTCCGGGAAAGTCACGGAATGATTCCAAGAGTGGGTTCTGGTTCGCAGCCGCCCGCGTCTCACCCCGAACGACGCGGTTGATCCCACGCAGGCCCAACCCTGGTCCAGCTAAGCTGGACACCCTGTAGCTATCGCAGACTTTACAACCCCGCGGCATGGCAGGCAAGCGGCCAGTTTCGCACGTCCGGCCAGACCGGGGAGCACACCGGCGATAACTTCTCGACTCGACTGCCGGTTTCCGCCACATCTCCTCTTTCTGCCGATCTACCCCCGGCGTCGCATCCTAGCGAGAATCCGCTCGATGCCGCAAACAGCGCGACGTGCAAACGGCACCCGCTCCACTCCTCCTGTGCCGCTCGTTCAGGTCCCGGCGGGTCTGGGCGGAGAATGTTGGAAGCTGTCCGCTGCATTGTCTTAGCGGCGGAGCTGGGCGCGGAGATATTCCAAGGCGCGCAGCAGGGGGCGATCCTGGAACGGTTGGCTTTCATCCCAGAGCGGCTTGCCGTTTTTCTGGGGCACAGGAACGGGAAACGGCGGCGGCTGCGGACCGACGACGTCGGGCCGACCAGGCACAAAGCGGAGTTTTTCCATTTCGTATTCGTAGCGGATTTTTTCCTCGGTGGTTGTGGCCACCTCCAGGTCTTTGTCAGGATGGACGCCCCATTCATCGGGCCGCTCGCGAGGCGCCGAGGGACGATCGATATTTTTGCCGCTGGGCCGCCAGTAGGTTTGCGTGGTCAGTTTGACAGCCGTTTTCTGATCCGGAGGCAAACGGAAAACGCTTTGAACACTTCCTTTGCCGAAACTCCGTTCACCACAGATGGCAGCGCGATGATGGTCCTGCAAGGCGGCGGCCACGATTTCACTGGCGCTGGCGGAACGATTATTGATCAGGACCACGATCGGCTTCTGATCCGCAGGGAGAAACAGGGTGCCAGACTTGCGGGCTTTGAAAACCTTTTCTCCTCCCTGGCGATCACGAGTCGTGACGATCACGCCTTCTTCGAGGAACAGGTCCGCGACTTCAATGGCTTGGGTGAGCAGTCCGCCGGGATTGTCGCGCAGGTCCAGGATTAGCCCGCGCGCACCCGCGGCTTCGATCTCTTCAACGGCAGCCCGCACCTCAGAGCCAGTGCGGACGTTGAACTGCTGCACCCGGATCAAAGCAATTTTGTGGGGGGCATCCACGAACCATTCCCATTTCAAGGGGTCTTCCGGGCGGCGCGCCACTCCCGCAACCGTATGCAGCTCTACCCGCCGGCGGATCAAAGTCACAGTGAACTCCGGCGGTTGTCGCCCTGGCCGGCGAATGGTCAAGCTAACTGAAGTGCCCGGTTCTCCCATGATTCGCTTCTGCGTCTGCTCGCTGCTCCAGCCCTCGGTAGGTTCCCCATCCACCGCCACAATCAGGTCGCCCGTCATCAATCCCGCCTCGTAGGCCGGAGTGCCGAGCATCGGGTACTCCACGCGCGGCAACTGCGTCTTCTCATCCCGCACGAACCGAACTCCAATCCCTCCGAAGCTTCCTTCACTCTCAGACTCGAACAGTTGCAACTGGCGGGCGTTGAAATACTGGGAGTTGGGATCGAGGCTGTGCAACCCGCCGTTGATCATGTTTTCGACAAGTTGCTGCCATTCGTCGTCTGACAGCTCCCGCACGTAATGGGCGTCGACTTCGGCCAGGACAGCGGCGATCTGGCGGATCAACTGGTAATCCCGATCCGGCGGCGGTGCTGTTGCTCCCAAAGCCAGCATCAGAACCACCAGACCGGGAATCACCAGAACCCAGAAGAGATTGCGCAAGGGCATGGCTGGTTCCCTTCGTCACTGGGCCACTGTAGCAAGACGCGGAGCATTCTCCCAGAGCACGGAACATTCTCCGGGACTGGCATAGCAACACCGCTCCAGAAATACCAGAGCGGTACTGCCCTTCCGCCAGAAATAGCCGAGCGGTACCACCCTCCCGGATGTTGTCACGATTCTACCGATTGTACCCAGGGCGCCTAAGAAACGGAAAGGACACAAAGGCGATCGAAACAAGTTGTAAAGAATTCCTCAAGCCACTTTGACCGCTTTTGGCGGCGCCTTTACCTTGCCAATAGCGAGGCGTTGCAACTTACCCAGACTTCCTGGAGCACGCAGCCATGTACAGTCTGGTTTTGATGTCAGCTTGGGCAACACTTCCTGAGGCGCCGGGATTCCACGGCTTTTTCCGCGACCTTTGGGCACGCTGGAGTACAGCAGGATGCCAGGGAATGTCCGCGGCCCCACGGTACGGCTGTGAGGGAGGGTGTCGCGGCAGGGTCTTTGCGGGGGGGTGCAGCGGTGCCGCCTATAGCGTCGGTTGTTATGGAACTTCATACCCTGCCGGCTGCAACGGCTGCCAGGGTGAAGGCTTGTTGGCACGCCTGCGTCGTATCTTTGACCGCAGCGGTTGCCAGGGAGCTTCTTACTCCGCTGCGTGCTACGGTTGCTATGGTTCGTTCAGCTACGGCTGCTGGGGATCAGCCTATCCTACCGGAGGCTATGGTTCCGCCGCTCTCGCTTGTTACGGTAGTCCGAGCTTGCAATACACTCCAACGTTCAACGGCGGCACCTCCTGCCAAGGAGGATTGATTCCGTTGGCTCCACCGCCCCAGTTCGATACGCCTGGCGGCGCCGCGCCACTGCCGAGTGTTCCTCCTCCTACGATCCCGTATGCTCCGCCCGAGGCGGCTCCGCCTCCGGGTTCTGCTCGCGGGGGTCCCGCAATCTCCCCATCGGCTGGTTTTCCGGCAGTTCCCACCGCAATGGCTTCTGCTGGCCAGCGCGGAACAGTGGTCGTTCGCCTGCCGGCCGATGCCCGGCTCTTTGCAGAAAATCGACAACTGCGGCAAACCGGTGCAGAGCGTACTTTTATCACTCCGCCGCTTCCCCCGGAGCGCGAGTACACTTATCGCTTCCGTGTGGAATATGAGCGACAGGGGGAAACAGTCAGCATCAGCCGGCTCGTCAAAGTCCGCCCAGGTGAGACGGTGCAAGTCACTTTCACCGATCTGACAGCCCGCAATGCTTCCGAGGGCGAGGTTCGATCCCTCGAGCATCTAGCGGGTAGTCCCCCGGCACCGGACAAGCCTCGTAGCCCCACACCTACCCGTTCGGAGGGGACTACTGCTACTTCTACCAGCGGAGAGAAGGAGCCGCCCGCTCATTCCCAACCCGCCACTTCGCCTCACTCTGATCCCTCTTCCCAACAGCAACGATCCGGCCCGGAGCCGGGAAAGACGGCCAGCCAGCCGTCGGGCGCACCTGCCAGCAGTACTACGGCCCATTTCGGCCAGCCCGCGGCATTCTCGCAGCCGGCAACCTCTCTCTCGCGAAATTCCACCACAGCCTCCGCCACGCTGATCGTCAAACTGCCTGCGGGTGCCACACTGTTTGTCAACGACCAACCCCTGCCTTCCAGTCCGCAAACCGTTCGCCGCTTCCGCACTCCGCCGCTCCCGGTCGGGCAAGAGTACGCCTATTTGCTCCGGGTGGAATATGTCCGCAACGGTCAACGTGAATCCCTCACGCAAAAGGTTCCCTTCCGCCCCGGCGAGCAAATCGAATTGGACCTGACCCACAGCGGTCCATGATCCGTGCGCCGCCTCTCTACGGCCATCTTTCCCGCCCTTCTGGCTGCTCCTGGCTATCCACCTGGATCTGTCCTCCCGGATCGCGGTAACAAAGGACGTGATCTTGCCGGAGACGCTCGCAGTATCACTGGGGCATTTACTCCTAGAGAACCCCATCCTCCTCCCATCTTGCCCCCGACCGCATCCCTAACGGCCACCGCGGGTTCCACTGCTCCCTCCAGTGGAATAGCATGATATGAAAATATGATCACTGATAAAATGATTTCCGAATTTCTGAGAACGGCATGAGACTTGCGCAACAAGGGCGTGACAACTTCGCCGCAGGTCCGTTATGATCTATGGAAGAGGGAGCTATCCGTGCCTTCGGCTGGGGAAATCATCATGCGGTGGATCAGTGCGTTTTCTATCTTCGCTCTGGCAACAGGCCTGGTGCTTATCAGCTCCGAGGCCGCCGCGCAATTCCAATTCCCCGGCGGCAGGAAAGGACGTTGGGAGAAAGGTACCTTTCCCCCCAGCGGTGGGGGATTTCAACCTGGCGGTGGTTTCCAGCCCGGCGGCGGATTTCCTTCCGGCGGTGGATTCCAGCCAGGCAGCGGATTCCCCTCCGGCAACGGGTTCCAGCCGGGCAGCGGATTCCCCTCCGGGGAATGGAAAGGCAAAAAAGGCAAAGGGGGTGATCGCGGCGCGTGGGGCAGCGGTTTTCCTTCGAGCAGTGGTTTCCCCTCCGGTGGAGGTTACCAACCCGGCAGCTTCGGTAGCGGACCTCCCGGTAGCTTCGGAGGCGGACCTCCGGGTGCCTTCGGCGGCCCAAGCACATCATGGAATGGCCCAACCAGCTTTCCGACTCCTCCAGGAGCTGGCCCCTCCGCCCCCCTGAGCGGCACCGATGGCCGCGGCGGTCCCCCCGCTGGGTTTGGCGGTCCGGCCGGCGGCTTTGGCGGCGGACCTCCCGGTAGCTTCGGAGGCGGACCCAACGGCTTGGGGAATGGTGGACCTGCTGGCGGCTTCGGTGGCGGACCTCCCGGTAGCTTCGGAGGCGGACCCCCTGGCGGCATGATGCGCGGAATGGACCCCGAACGGCTTTGGGAAGTCCTCAAACAGCAAACCGGCAGCTCAGGAGACACGATTGACTTGAGCAAGCTGCCCGAATCCGTGCGCCGGATGAATCGGATGATGGCCGAACGCTTCGGAACCGAACCGCTCCCCGAAAGCGGCATCATGACTAAGGAGCAATTCATCAGCCTCAGCCAACGGAACATGCAGCGCATGGCTGGAGGAGGCATGGGAATGGCGGGTCCAGGCGGTAGCGGATTTGGCGGCGGACCACCTCCTTGGGGCGAACGCAACGGAGGACGCGAGCGTGACTCCGGCGGCGATCGCGGCGGCAATGGCTGGGGCGGCTTCGGCGGCGGGCCCCCACCTTGGGCGGGTGGCTCCTCAAGCTGGGGCAACCCCGACAATCCCCAAGACCCCCGCAACCGCAATCGGGATGGCCGCGCGACTCAGGAAGAAGCGAAACCCGTCGCCCTCCGTTACGGCAAGCTCCCCAACGGACTGCCGGACTGGTTCGAGAGCGATGATACCAACAAAGACGGCCAAGTGTCCCTCCACGAGTGGATCAAAGCTGGCAAGTCGATGGAAGAGTTTCTGGAGATGGACCTCAATCGGGATGGCCTGTTGACCGCCGATGAACTGCTCCGCTATCGCCGCCTCAAAGAGGAAGAGGCCCGGATCACGGCGATCATGGAAGGCACACCACCGTCGCTTGCCGGAGGCGGAAGTTTCGGAGGCGGGCGCGGTGGACGAGGGGGCGGGCCTCCTACTGGCGGTTTCCGCCCCGGTTCAACTTCCCCGCAGGAACCGGCCATGACCGTCCGCTTGCCTGGCTCCTCACCGGACGATTCCGCGAGCAACAATAACTCCTCCCGCAACGGCGGCAACGAGCGCAATGAGCGGACCAGTGGACGGCCCAATCCCTTCCAGAACGGTGGTCGGCGCTGAACCGGGAGCAAACGGGGGATAGACGGCCCCATTGGCATCCACCCTGAATTGAACCCGTGCCGCTCTGAACCCCACCAAGCTTGAACCGAACCCGCCCAAGCGCGCTGGAATCCTCCTTGCAATCCTTACAATAGGCCGGTGAGGTAGGTACCTCAGACGATAAGGCCCCAATCTTCTACCTCTTGGTCCCTTAGCTTGATGCCGACTGAGAGGCGGGCAGGCTTTACCTTGCAGCTTTCCAGCGTGACCATGGCAAGAAGCATCTGGGAAGTCTCACCCCCTTAGGATTGTCAGATCAGGATCACAAGAACGGTGTTCCGGCGGTATCTTCGAGTCGCGTTGGTAGGGCTGCTAATCCTCCTGGCGCTCCTGCTAGGACGCTGGTTGGAGCAGAACGGCTGGTTGCTAGCGGCGTATCGAGGGTTGGAAAATCTGGATCGTCCAGCCGCGGCGGTGCTTTTTGTGGTGTTCTACATACTGGCAGTGCTGTTACTGTTACCAGCTTGGCCGCTGGCCGTGGCAGGAGGAGCGTGGTTCGGCTTGGGGTGGGGGTTTGTGCTCTGTACGATCGCGGCAAATCTGTCGGCCAGTCTCGCATTTCTCCTGGCCCGTGGGTTGGGGCGCGGCTCTGTGGAACGCTTCCTGAAGCACCGGCCAGCTTGGCAGCACTGGGATAGTGCCTTGGGGCGAAGCGGCTGGCGCCTCGTTGCCTTGCTCCGCCTTTCACCGGCCATCCCTTTCAACCTCCAGAACTATCTCTACGGCCTGACGGCCATCCGTTTCTGGCCTTGTGCCGCCGCTAGTTTCCTGGCGATGATGCCGGGAACCTTCCTTTACGTCTATCTGGGCTACTGGGGGCGCTGGACCTGGGCAGGAGCCACCACCGAGCAACGCAGTCTCGGAGAATGGTTCCTGTTCGGGCTGGGTTTGGCGGCAACCGTCTTAGTGACCATCTACCTAGGACGTTTAGCCCGTCAGGCTCTCCAGCAGCACATCCCGCCACAATCTCCAGCGCCATCCCCCTCCGCCGGCTCCTCTTCCGGTTGAGGCGACTCCGCGACCATCCGCCACGTTGTTCCAAATAGCAGCCAATTTCGGCGGCTTGACCACGAGGCGTAAGTACAGCCTGCTCTCGTCCCTGGCAAACGCTTGCTACAATGACGGCAAAGGCCAACAACGGCAGAACACGAAGGGGCAACGAACCCCGCAAACCCACCGACAAGCTCGGTTCACGAAGGAAGGGTCCGGTCTATGCCAGCGATGACGATGACAGAAAAGATTCTGGCCCGTGCCGCCGGAAAAGAGGGTGTTCAGCCGGGCGAGAATGTCTGGGTGAACGTCGATGTGTTGATGACCCATGATGTCTGCGGGCCAGGAACTATCGGAGTCTTCAAAAAACATTTCGGGCCGCAGGCCAAGGTGTGGGATCGCCACAAAGTGGTCATTATACCGGACCATTACATTTTCACGCAGGATGCCATGGCCCACCGGAATGTGGATATTCTGCGGGAGTTCGCACGGGAACAAGACTTGCCATACTTCTACGATGTCGGCACGCCCCGGTACAAAGGGGTCTGCCATATTGCCTTACCGGAGGAAGGCCACACCCGTCCCGGCGAAGTGCTCCTGGGCACGGATAGCCATACTTGTACCGCCGGCGCATTTGGAGAGTTTGCCACGGGCATCGGCAACACCGAAGCGGGCTTCGTCATGGGTACCGGCAAACTTTGGCTGAAAGTCCCGCCGACACTTCGCTTCATCTTCCACGGACAGTTGCCCCCTTACCTGATGGCCAAGGACCTCATCCTCGCCGTCATCGGCGAAATCGGCTGTGATGGCGCAACCTACAAGGCGATGGAATTCGACGGTGAGGCGGTCTTCGCCCTCAACATTGAAGAGCGCATGACCCTGTGTAACATGGTGATCGAGGCCGGCGGAAAAAACGGCGTCATTGCCCCGGATGCCGTCACCCTGGATTATGTCCGCAGCCGCAATAAAAGCGGTAAGAGTTTTACGCCGGTCTATTCCGACCCGGATGCTCGCTATGCCGCCGAGTATGTTTTCGATGTCACTCGATTGGAACCTCTCGTAGCTCAGCCTCACTCCCCGGACAACAAGGCTCCGATTTCGCAGGTCAAAGGAACGAAGCTGGACCGGGCCTACATTGGCAGTTGCACGGGTGGCAAGCTGACCGACTTCCGAGCGGCTGCCCGGCTGCTTCAAGGCAAGAGCGTCAAGATTGATACGTTTGTTGTGCCGGCTACGACCGAGGTGGCCCAAGGTTTGGACCGAGAGCGGCTCAACGGCCAAACCCTGCGGGAGATTTTCCTGAATGCCGGCGCGAAAATTGGCGATCCGAGTTGCGCGGCGTGCCTGGGAGGACCTGCCGACACCTTCGGCCGGCTCAACGCCCCCCTCTCCTGCATCAGCACAACCAACCGCAATTTCCCCGGACGGATGGGACACAAGGAGGCGCGTGTCTTCCTGGCTTCACCCCTGACGGTTGCGGCAAGCGCCCTGGCCGGTGCCATCGCTGATCCCCGCGACTGGCTGAGCTGACCGGCATCACTGGTCCCGTTATCGCTTGAGCTTTGTGGAGCTTTGCCTGTGCGCATTGCTGGTATACGCGCTCTGACCCTGGCTCTGATGGTTCCTCCTCTCATTTCCCGCGGAGATGCTCCGTTCCATAATCTCGTCAGCTCGGAGAATAGGGTTCCGTCTACCGCTTTCGCTCATTTCCAGCCAGACCCCGCGGAACCACCTCTGCCTCCAGAAACGCTTCGCGAACTGGTCACCGTAGAACACGGGACCTTGCCCATCATTCTGTCCGTGCCCCATGGCGGCACCTTGCCGATTCCTCAAGCTGTGGAACGGCAAGGGCGCGGTTTGTCCGACTTCCAAACTGTGCGGGACGCTTGGACTGCAGAACTCGCGGCGGCCTGCGTCATCGAGCTGGAACGGCAACTCCGCGGTAAGCCCTGGCTCATTCTGGCCCGCTTTGACCGCAAGTTCCTCGATGTGAATCGGCCCGCTGAACGGGCTTACGAGTCCCGCAGCGCCAAGGTTGTCTATGAATACTATCATCGTTCCGTAGCGGCGGCGTGCCAGCAAGTGCGACGGCGCTGGCATTGCGGACTACTTCTGGACATCCACGGCCAAGGCGAATACCCCGAAGCCATCTGCCGCGGCACCCTCAATGGCCGGACAGTGCGGCGGCTCCTCGACTGCCACGGTTGGGCTGCCCTGGTCGGCAAACATGGCCTCTTCGGCTATCTGCAACGACAAGGATACAAAATCCTGCCGGACTGCCTCGCCGACGTGAAAACGCGCGAAATCTCCAACTATCAGGGAGGGTACATCGTCGCCACCTATGGCAGCCACACCGATTACGGCATCGATGCCATTCAGGTAGAAATCGGCTTGCGCCTGCGAGAACAGGGACGATGGCGGCAAACAGCCCGCGACCTGGCCACCGCCATCGCCCTCTATACGGAAGAGTTTCTTTCCCCCTGACCGCCGCCGGTCCACTCGCCGGATCATGCCAGTCCGCCGTCCATCCAACCTCGGCCATTCGTACAACCGGTCGGCTTCTCCCCTCACTTCTCCCCCAATCTCTTCTCTTGGTCCCCTGAGCCACACCCCGCCTCGCCTCACAGCTATCGACGCTCTGCCATCATGAGACATCCCGCCGAGAGTACAATAGGGTCCGGGGAGTACGAGCGGATCAGAGAGTGCAATCGGATCCAGGGAGTACAATGGGGAATGAAGGAAACGAGGAAGGAAGCGGTTTGTACAGTGGTGAGTCGAGACGGAAATTGATACAGATGTCCCGGATGGAGGAATGCTGCCGTCATCGCTAATAGGATCGCCGATGGGAGAGGTGGCACCGCTTTCGTTTTCCGGGATTTTAAGATCATCGCCTCAGGCGGAAGGGCATTCATGTTACGCTGGCTCTCGCAGAAAATCCGGTCCGGATTGGCCAAGACCAAAGGCGTATTCGCCGGAGTCTTCGACCTGCTCCGGGGCAAGGGGAAGGTCGATCAGGCTTTTCTCGATGAACTGGAAAAACGCTTGTATTTAGCTGATGTGGGAACTCAGGCAACCACTCAGATCGTGGAGCGCGTGCGGCAGGCCTTCCGGGACAAGGAGATCACCGGAGAGGTCGAAGCCTTCGTCCAGCAGCAGTTGCGGGAACTTCTGGGGAACGAGGATCGGGGGATTCGCTGGTCCGCCACTCGACCCACGGTCATCCTGATCGCGGGTGTGAATGGTTCGGGCAAGACCACCTCCATCGCCAAGCTGGCTAAATATCTGCAAGATCAAGGAAAGAAAGTGCTTTTAGCTGCCTGTGACACCTTCCGGGCTGCTGCCGTGGAACAACTGACAGTCTGGGCTCAACGCCTCGGTTGCGACATCGTCAAGCAACAACAGGGAGCGAACCCTGCCGCTGTGGCGTTCGATGCCTGTGAGCGCGCCAAAGCCCGCGGTTACGATGTCCTGATCGTCGATACTGCTGGCCGGCTTCACACCCAGACTCACCTGATGAAAGAACTGGAAAAAATCCATAACGTCGTCGCCCGGCAGATTCCGGGTGCCCCCCATGAAGTGTTACTGGTGCTCGATGCCACGACGGGGCAGAACGCCCTGGCTCAGGCCGAGCAATTCTCTAAATCCGTCCACTGCACCGGCATCATACTGACCAAACTGGATGGCACAGCCAAAGGCGGCGCGATCTTCACTATCAAGCAAAAATTGGGATTACCAGTCAAGTTTGTCGGAGTCGGCGAGCAACTTGATGATCTGGAGCCGTTCGATCCGGAAGCTTTTGTCGCCGCTCTCTTCGAGAAATAGCAGCCATTGCAGGATGGCATCCCCTGCCAGGTTTACGCATAATAGAACTACCACAGGCCAACCGCGGGGCAGTTGCTCCTCGAATAGCCCCTTCTCTGTTCATAGCGGAGAAACCGGATCATGCTTCGGCGCATCGCCAGAGCCTGCATGCTCATCGCGCTATTGTCCGCGAGCATAGTTGTGGCACGAAGCGGTACTGCTGGCGGCCAATCCAGACCGCCTGTTGCAGAACCCGCTGTCACTTCCCCGCTTCAAGGTGCAGAGGTTTCCTCCGCTAGCAGCGAGAAGCCGGAGGGTAAGGCCCTGCGTCTCAAAGACGGCGATCGCATTGTGCTTTTGGGCGGGACGCTCATCGAGCGGGAGCAGCGCTGGGGTTATTGGGAAACGGCCTTGGTGGCGGCCCATAGCCACTTGCGACTGCGGGTACGCAATCTGGGATGGAGCGGGGATACGGTCAGCGGCGAATCGCGCGGCCGCTTCGAGTTCGCCAATCCGACTTACCGCCTCCGTCAGATCGTGGACCAAACTCTAGCGTTGCAGCCGACTGTCATTCTGCTCCACTATGGGGGGAACGAAGCCTATGCCGGTGAGGCGGGACTCGCCGACTTCGAGAAAGGATTGGAAAAGCTGCTGGATGCATTGCAGCCGTCCGGAGCGCGGATGGCCCTGCTGACACCCCAGGCTCAGCGGCCTTTTGCCGGGTTTGATCCGACTGCCATCAACGCGCACCGCCGCCGCTACGGGCAAGTCGTTCAGGCGGTTGCAGCCCGGCGAGGTCTAGTATGCGCGGATCTGTATCCTCTCCTGGAGCAAGCGGAGGCTGCTGCCGCCCGACTTTCTGATGTCCCTGAACCGGTCAGCGAGTATGGCCTGCATCTAACCGCCACCGGTTACCGTCTCACCGCCTCCTGGTTCCTGTCTGCTCTCGGCATAACGCCGGCTCAACATTCCCCCGAACGCTGCGAACCCCTCCGTGAGGCCATCGTCGCAAAAAACACGCTGTTCTTCCACCGCTGGCGCCCCCAGAACGAAACCTACCTCTTCGGCTTCCGCAAGCACGAGCAAGGCAAGAATGCCAAAGAGGTAGCGGCGTTCGACCCGCTCATCGAACAAGCCGAGACCCGCATCGACCAGCTTCGCCAGCAATTGGCACGCCCCTGAACCTTCTGCCTTTGCTGGAGATACTGGCACACTGGCTTTGCTAGAAATACTGGCACACCGGCCCTCTATCCCCTCGATGAGGTGCTACGATTGGATGATACCGCTGGATGACATCGCCATGACAATGTACCGATTTCGCATCGTTTGGATCAGCAGCTTCATCGTCGCAGGTATTCTGTCGCCAGGAGCAGTCTGGGCCCAAGCCAACGCCCAGGTACCGGACCCTGACCCGGAGCTGGAGCGCCGGACCTTCGTCCTCCCGCCGGGACTGGAAGTCCAGCTTTTTGCCGCGGACCCGATGCTGGCCAAGCCCATCCAGATGAACTTCGATCCACAAGGCCGGCTGTGGGTAGCCACCAGCGAAACCTATCCACAACTCCGACCGGGTGAAGCCGCCAACGACAAAATCATCATTTTGGAAGACACCAACGGCGATGGCCGGGCTGACAAAACGACCGTTTTTGCCGACAAATTGCTGATCCCTACGGGGGTTCTGCCAGGCGACGGCGGGGCCTATGTCGCTAACAGCACCGAGTTGGTCCATCTTTCCGCGTCAAAGCCGGGGGGAAAAGCGGATCGCGTCCGCGTCCTGCTGTCAGGCTTTGGTACGGAGGACACCCACCATATTCTGCACACCTTCCGCTGGGGACCGGACGGCAGTCTCTTTTTCCACCAATCGATTTACATCCACTCGCACGTGGAGACGCCCTACGGCGTCCAGCGTCTCAATGCTGGCGGTGCTTGGCGCTTCCGCCCCCCTACGGGTGAATTGGAAGTCTTTCTGCGCGGCTTCATCAACCCTTGGGGCCATGCATTCGACCGTTACGGCCAATCGTTCCTTACGGACGGTGCCAACGGGGAAGGGATCACCCACGGCATCCCCGGCGCCTATTATCCCACCGCCCAAGGCCCCCATGCCCAGCGTATCTTGCATGGCCTCAATCCGGGCAGTCCAAAACATTGCGGCTTGGAGATCATCAGCGGCCGGCACTTCCCGGACGACTGGCAGGGCGACCTCATTACCTGCGACTTCCGCGGCCACCGGGTCTGCCGGTTCAAAGTTTCTGACAATGGCTCGACTTTTGCCAGCCGTGAGATGCCGGAAGTGATCAAAAGCAGCCATCCCGCCTTTCGGCCTGTGGATGTCAAAATGGGACCGGATGGCGCCCTCTACATTGCCGACTGGTATAACCCGATCATCCAACATGGCGAGGTGGATTTCCGCGATCCGCGCCGGGACAAAACCCACGGTCGCATCTGGCGTGTCACGGTGGCCAACCGGCCCTTAGTCCCCCGGCCCGAACTGGTCTCCGCCTCAAACGCGGCCCTGTTGCAACGGCTATCCGACCCGGAACAGTGGACGCGCGACCAAGCCCGCCGTGTTCTTTTCGAGCGCGGCGCGGAAGCCGTTCTACCTGCTCTGAGCGAACACGTCCGCCGCCTCGACCCCAAAGCCCCTGAGTACCCCCAGCAACTTCTGGAATGTCTGTGGCTTTATCAGGAACTCGGGGCGTTCCGCACCTCCCCTTCCGCGAACGCTCAAGGCAGATGGACGGAGGCGGAGCGCCGCCTGGCCGAGCAAACGTTGTTGCGAGCCTTGTCTTCCCCGCTGCCCGCAATCCGAGCCGCTGCGGTGCGAATCGCAGGGGAGAGCACCGCACCGCTGGCCGAGCAGTTACAACGGCTCCGTCGTGCTGTGACGGATGAGTCCCCCCGCGTCCGTCTGGAAGCGATCCGCGCCTTGTCTCGCCTAGCCGATCCCCAGGCTGTGGAAATTGCCCTGCTCGCGCTGGACCAGCCGATGGACCCCGTGCTTGATTACGCCCTCTGGCTGACCGTCCGCGAATTGGCTCCTTCCTGGCTCCCCGCCTTCCAAGCCGGACGCTTGACCTTCGCCGGCCGAACCGCCCACCTGAGTTTTGCCCTGCAAGCTGTCGGAAGCCGAGAAGTCCTTACCCCCTTGCGGCAACTGCTCCGCCGCGAGTCTCTCGATCCGCGCCAAGCGGATGAACTCCTGCTGCTCCTGATCGGTATCGGAGAAGCAGAGGATGTGCAGCGGGCATTGGAGGTCGCCGCCGGGCTGATTTCGACTCCGCCGGGCCAAAGGTCATCCGGGGAATCCTGGGAGCGGGCCGCCCGCCTCATGCGCCAAGTGGAGGAAAGCGTGCTCTCCCGCAAAATTCCGGCTCCCGCGGAGGCCGCGCGGTTGCTCCAAGCTCTGTTACCCCTGGGTGAAGAGGAACCTGCGGTGTACCGCCTCGTGGGGCACTGGCGGGTCCAGGCTCTGCGTTCCACTTTGCGCGCCTGGGCTATGGCGGCCGTGGAACCGGCCCACCGACCCTCCCTCCCCAGTTCTGCCCCTGAGAGGCCGCCTTCCCCAGCAACCCTGCCCGCCGTTTTCACGGCCCTCGCCGCCTTCGCCGATCCGCAAGCCAAGCAGGACTTGGAACGGATCGCCGAGCACGGTTCATCCCCCGCCATCCGCATCCACGCTGTCATCGCCTTGTCGCAATTGGACCTCCAAGCCGCCGCCCAACGGGCAATTCCCCTTTGCCAACTTACCTCTCCGCCGCCGGAACTAATCGGAGGCTTTACTGCCTTTCTCCAGCGCCGCAGCGGTCCCGCCGCTTTGCTCCAAGCGTTGAAAGGAGCGAAAATTTCCCCCGAGGCCGCCCGTCTCGGCCTGCAAGCTATCCGGAACTCCGGCCAAGACTTGCCTTCCCTGCGCGAAGCGTTGCGGCGTGCGGGAGGGCTGGATCAGCCCCGCCCTGCTCCAACCCCCGAACAAATCCAAGCTCTTGCCGCTGCTGCAAGCCGGCAGGGAAACCCCGCCCAAGGCGAGCGTATCTTCCGACTCAAGGAGTTACAGTGCTTCTCCTGCCATGCGATTGCTGGCGCCGGAGGAAAGGTAGGCCCCGATCTGTCCAGTATCGGAGCCAGCGCCCCTGTCGATTATCTGGTCGAATCTTTGCTGATTCCCAACAAAGCGGTCAAGGAAGGGTATCACGCCCAACGGATCGTGACAGCCGATGAAAAGGTCTATTTGGGCATCCCCGTCCGCCAGGCAGAAGGGCGGCTTTTCCTGCGGACCCCAGAAGACAAAATCCTCTCCCTACCTCTGGCGGACATCCTCGAACGGACGCCCGCTCCTTCCCTCATGCCGGAAGGACTCGTGGACTCCCTCAGCCAACAGGAATTGCTCGATCTAGTCGCGTTTCTGGCCCAGTTAGGCAAGGTCGGCACACCCTATGCCCCCTCGATCGAACCGGTCATCCGAACGTGGGAAGTGCTAGAAGCCACACCTGCGAATTTGCAGCAATTGCGGCGCGAACGGGTCGCCATCGCCGCACTACCCCAGTCCCGCTTGAGCTGGACCACGCTCTATACCTTGGTTCAAGGAGATTTGCCTCTGCAAGAAGTGCCCACATTCACCGTCTGGAACAAGAGCGCCCCGCAAAGTGTCGTCCGCACCCACCTGTTGATCACCAGCCCCGGGCACCTCCATCTCCGCTGCAACGACACCACCGGCCTGACCTTGTTCGTCCAGGGTCAACCGATCGCTCTGCAAAGTGTCACGGATTTGAAGCTCGCGCAGGGACCAGTCACCTTAGCCTTCGTGATCGACCGCTCCCAGCGGAAAACTCCCCTGCGCATCACTTTGCATACTCCCCCAAACTCCCCGGCTCAATGGAGCCTACCCCCAGAACGTTGAAAGACTGCCCCAATCTTGAAAGGGGGGATGCTGACCTCTAGGGTAATGCCGCCTTCTGCTTTCCCTGGGACCAGCAAATCCAGGCCCATGAAGGATCGGGGCAAGCCGCTGGCAACTTCACCCCATCCCCCGCAAACTTACTGAGGTTTCAACATGCTCCGCTATGTTTCAGCCGAGCAGTTACTGGCGGAACCATCTGCTCACCGCTACTTACATGTATTGATTCTGACCGCCTTGCAAGACGGAGCAAGCCGCCTGGAGTTACGTTACACCTTGGATGGAGTTGTTCCTTACTACCGGCTGGAAGAGCGTGATTGGGAGTTGGCCCCGCCTCCACCCCTGGTCGCCGAACAACTCAAGGAAACTGTCCGGCAAGTCAGCCGCCTGGTCACTCCGGAGCGTCCCGACACCACTGTCCTCGTCGGTCCTCCGGAAGGCCGTTATGAACCACTCCAAGCCGGCTGGCTGACCTACGAGCTGCAAGGCCGCTGGCTGGACCTGCGGGTTTACATCGATCCGCGGGAACCGTTCGGTGTCATGCGGTTCGACATCGAAGGAGCGTCGGAGTTCTCGTCGGCGGCCCAAGCTGCCCTGCGAGACTACGCCGAACAGCTAGCCGCTCTCCAGGATTCTATCTCGGCTCCGGAGGAAACCCTGCCCTGACCCAGCGTCGGACACCCTGCCTTGATCTGACGCCGACGCAAAACCGGACCAATCCCCCCTCCCATAACCACTACCATAATGGTGAAGGATGATAAAGGGAGGCCACGGGGAAAAGCGACACAAGGAAGAGCGGGACCAAGCGGGATGCATCCTCGAATGGATAGCTCCGAGCGCGATGAACTATTGGCCCAGTTGCTCGAACAGCTCCACGCAGCGGCGCGGGTAGGTCAAACTGCGGATGTCCAGGCTTTGGCTCGCCGGCACCCGGAGCTAGCAAGCGAATTGGAGCAACTCTGGGCCGTCGCTCAAGTGGCGAACTGCTACTCGCGTCTCTCCACCCCTCCGCTGGACCCGCCAGTCTCCCGACCATACCCGCCCTCTTCTCTCTCCTCCACCCCGCAGGTACCACCCCCAAATACACAATTGTGGCAGGACAAGGCCAGTCTCGCGGAGATATTTCCGTCCGACGCAGAGTCAGAGACGCAGGAAACGTTTCCTCGTTCCTTTGGGGATTATGAACTGCTCCGAGTTCTGGGGCGGGGCGGGATGGGCGTGGTCTATCTGGCCCGGCAGAAGAGCCTATCCCGGCTTGTCGCTCTGAAGATGCTGACCGATGAAGGCAGCTCCAGCGTCACGGAACAATCCCGCTTCCAGATGGAAGCCGAGGCGGTGGCCCGCCTGCAACACCCCCACATTGTGACCCTGTACGAAGTGGGTCTCGTGGGAAGGCGAGCCTATCTATGCATGGAATATCTGGAAGGGATAACCTTAGCGGAATGGCTCCGCCGTTATGGCCCGGCTCCGCCCCATGCAGCCGCTCGCTTGTTGGCCACCGTAGCACGCGCTGTGCAACATGCCCATGACCAAAACGTCCTGCACCGGGATTTGAAACCCTCGAACATTTTGCTCGCCACTCCTCCCGCTCCTTCTCCGGAAGTGTCCTTCGATCCGCGGGAACTGGATCACTGGCACCCCAAGATCACCGATTTCGGGCTAGCCAAACGGATCGACGCCGATGAATCCCTGACACGGACCGGCATGGTACTGGGCACACCGTCGTACATGGCCCCGGAACAAGCGGCGGGGCGTAAGGAACTGACCGCCGCCGCGGATGTTTACTCCCTCGGCGCCATCCTCTACGAACTGCTCACCGGGCGGCCGCCCTTCCAGGCTTCCCATCCGGTAGACACTTTGCTGCTGGTGCTGGAACAGGAGCCGGTCCCTCCGCGTGACCTCAATCCGACCGTCGATCGAGAACTGGAGCTGATTTGTTTGAAGTGCCTTCAGAAGCCGCCGGAGTTACGCTATCCCACTGCCGCCGCTTTGGCTGCCGACCTGGAAGCCTATCTCAGCGGCGCCCCTCTCCACGCTGCCCCCAGCGGCCTGCGTTACTTCCTGGCACGTTTTTTCCGCGAAACCCATCATGTCGAAGTGCTGGAAAACTGGGGTCGGCTCTGGATGTGGCACAGCCTCATGATCCTGCTGCTGTGCCTGGTGACGCAACTGATGGCCTGGAGCGGCTGGCACCACCACGTGTGGTATCTGGGATGGTGGTCGGTGGGCTTGGTGACCTGGGCCACCGTCTTGTGGCAATTGCGCAAGGCGGCCGGACCAGTCCTGTTTGTCGAGCGGCAGATTGCCCACGCTTGGGCGGCCGGCGTCTGTGCCAGCATCGCCATGTTTGTCATCGAATGGGTCGGCGGCTGGCCGCCCCTCACTCTCTCTCCAGCAGTCGCCGTCGCCGCGGGTATGATTCTGATTATGAAGGCCGGCATTCTCTCGGGCCGCTTCTACCTCTGGGCCGCCCTCAATTTCGCCGCCGCCATCGCTATGACCCTGCTTCCCCAGGTCAGCGTTCTTCTCTTTGGCTTTGTCTCCGCCCTTTCGTTTTTCCTCCCCGGCTGGAAATACTACCGCCTCCGCAAAGCCCGCCACCCGGAATCCCTACCCCCTTGACACTCCTCACGCTCTTCCACCACGCTGGGTCTTCCGCCTCACCTACTCCCACCCTTGACTCCCTGAATCACTCCACTCCGCGCACTATCAATCCCAAATCAAACAGGGACAGGTTACTCCCTGCCCCTGCAAATGGAAGCGCGTTGTCCCAGCAGATACGGTCTATCTATCGTAGACGAATCAAGAGCGGAAGCGAAGAATGGCCCTCCGCCCTTTTTCCTTCAGGGGTAAATACCCGATGCGAGCTAGCCTTACCGTCCGCCGTCGTCCTCCGGCTTGATCATCCGCTGGATGTTGGCTTCGCTGATTTCGCCGGTCAGAGTAACTTCTTTGCTCTTGGTATTCACCTTGATGGAATTGACCACGTCCGTCAGCGGCTTGGTCCGGGGGTCCGCTGCCGTGGCCAATTGCAACAGCGGCTTGACATCGTTGAGCAGATTCTTGACAGCCTTGCTCATGTCGTCAGCGCTGTCCTCGTTGTTCATCCCCATGCTGATTTCCATCTTGACGTCCTTGCCGATACGCAAGGTCATGCTCATGGTCTCCATCTTGGGGAGCAAATCCTGGAACTTGCTGAGGTCCACCGGCGCCCCTTGGGGAATGTTGACATCGTCAAACTTCCCTTTGACCAGAGCACACACATACATAGATGCTTTCTCATCCATCTTTTTGATCAGAGCAGCCAACTCTGGTTTGATTGCTGATTTGGGCTTTCTACCCGACTTAGATACGTTCACGGCATCGAGAATGATCTTCTTATCCGAACCGGCGATCACTGTTTTGTCGTCCAGCACGGTGGTGTAGACGGGCAACTGCCCATTGTCCGGCTGGAACTTGAACATCACCGTCTCCCCTTCCCGAATCAGGCTGAAGCGATCCGGATTCTTTTTGGAGTAAGCCTCCGCTGTAGCAAACAACTTTTCAGGATCAAAGCTGCCGTAACCGATCATCAAATAGCGGCTGTCATCGCGCCCTTTCATTTCTCCTGCGACGATGATCCGGTGAATGTCCTTGAGAGGGTCTAACCCCAATTCATCCAGGATTTTCTTGGCATCCTGATTTTGCATCACCTGTTTAAGCTGCTCCAGGGCATACTTTTTGAACAGGTCCGATTCCAGAATCTGCTTGAAATTGATCTGGATGACAATCTCTGATTCCTGAGGCAAGAGCTTGTCCGGTTCCGCAGCATGGGCGGCCAAGGGCAGACCAGCCATCAGTCCAAGGACGCCAAAGAGCAAGCATAACCTGTGAGGAGAAAAGATACGCAGCATGGTCCGGGTTCCTTTCCTGATAGAGACCCACAAGCCAGAAGTCCGCCGGGGATAGCCAGACACCCCACACCGGGCGGCTTGCCAGGGTGTACCCTGAGCCGAGAAGGAAAGTTTCAGACCCCCTGAGGCGAACCTTCGCTCTCTCTCCCGTTACCGAACGAAGTCGTTCGCCACGATCATCACCGACCGAAGTCGTTGGCCCAAGAGCTACCGGGCTGGGTCTGCTGTTTGCAGCGCTGTCCGTCTCTGCAGCTCGGGTTTCACTCCCGGCTCTTCCCCGCCCTACCCAGGGTGTCCCAGCATCAGGGAAAAACCCTCAACCTGTCAAGGCGAACTCTTCCACTTCGCCAACCCAACGTTTGGATTACTGGCCTTATCACCAGAGGGCGTTCCGCACTTCCCTCCGCATCCAATCTGAATTCAGCGGCGCTGGTCCGCAAGCTTCAGTTCCACGGGGATGACTAGCTGCCCCTGCCTGCGGAAACTACGCTTCCCCTCTCGTGCATCAGGACATACTCTAAATATGATTGGTTCACTTAAGAAACCAATCTCGGCGTTCCCTTTTGTAACAACGGGAACGAATTGGCCAATCTGCCACCGGGAGTCGTTCGTCATAACATTGCTACTGGGGGTTTCCCTGGGAAATCCTGGATATTTACTCCAAATCCAGGGAGGCCACACTCGCGGGAACGAGGCGGACAGCGAGCAGCAACAGGGGCCGTTGCTATCACCCCTGAAAAACGACGAAGGTTCGAGGAGGAGTGCCTATGCGTCATCCGTTTGATGGGATCATCCTTCCCCCAAGCGAAGGTCAGGATGGGGCGAACGGCGAGAATCGACCCGTTGAGGGAACCGTGAGCCGGCGGGATTGGCTCCAGCGCCTATTGGCGGCGTCCGCCGGAATGTTGGCATTACCGTTGGCTGGCAATGCGGTTCCACCTCCCGCTCATCCGCCGGGCCAGCAGGAACCAGCACCTGCTCCCACCACCTTAGCCCTCAAGGAAGAAGGGAACCCACCGCCGAAACCCAACCCGACGGACCCCCAACCGGAACCCAAGCCCACGACTCTAGCCCTCGGCGAGGAAGGCAACCCACCCCGTACCACCCTGGCCTTGGGTGAGGAAGGCAATCCCCCGCCGAAACCCAAAGATCCTGGCCGACCCACTACCAAAGCCTTGGGCGAAGAAGGGAATCCACCCCGTACCACCTTGGCCTTGGGTGAAGAAGGCAATCCCCCGCCGAAACCCAAAGATGGCCCTCCCAAACCAACGACTCGAGCACTCGGCGAGGAAGGCAACCCGCCCGCGCCTCGCAAAGGTTGATCCCACACTCCTGTCATAAACCAGGGAGCACGCCGGCTGGCAGACGGCCATCATGAGCTAGCCCTACGATGGCCGTGGTGAGGTGGAAACATACGTGCACCTCCTTCATCGCTGTTTTCTCTTCCTCCCCCACGGTATGACGTTCTTAGGCCAAGCAAGGGACGTAACCCAGCCTGTGCTTTCTTGCGCTTTACGAGGCGATCCTCCACCTCCGGAACTACGAGCAGCACGGGGAACCAGGCGTCTGCCGTTGGGAACTGAAGTTAGAGAAGTAAAGCGGCGAGGGCCTCGGACAGCGGCAGACCCGTCGCTTGCTCGAATCCTAGAAACATTGGACTCGGATTAGCTTCGAGAAAGACGTATCGTCCCTCCGGTGTTAGGCGAAAATCGATGCCGGTCCAGAGCAACTCCAGCGCTTCAGCAATCTGACGGCACTGCTTGATCATCTCTTGAGGAAGCTGGTGAACAAGCAGGAGGGGGCAGGGATCATCCCGGTAATCCAGATGCGAGGTGCGGATTTCACAGGCCAGCACCTCTTTCCCAGCCACAAAGACGCGAACATTGGTGCCAGGGACTTCCTCTTGGAGGGTTACCGGGGCCAAACGGAGATGGGCCAGATGCTCTTCGTCCATATGGCGGGGTTCCAGGCGCTGGGCATGGGCGCCCCCCTGCACTGGCTTGAAAATACTGCGGGGATGCTCTGCTGCGAACTGCTTCACTTGGGCGGGATCATTGGTGACAATCGTAGCAGGAATGGCCACCCCCAACTGCGCCACGCGCGCCAATTGCACCGGCTTGGTGCGATGAAGTTGTTGAGCCTGCCAACTATTGACCCAGCGAGCCGGCAGGTCCTTGAGAATGCTGTCGAGCAGTCCTTGAGCATCGTATTCCGCGATGTACCGTTGATCCAGGTCCGGCAACGGAGGTACAGCCGCACCGTAACAGCAACGCCAATAGACCGCTTGAACTTCGGCCAAAGCCAAGCGTCGGCCCGACGGCAATCGCAGATAACCCTCCCGACTCACCGGCACGTAGTGGATGTGCATCTGCGTGGGGAACCAGCGGCTATCCACCAGTTCCACATCCGCTGCATACCGCTCCTTGAGATAGTGGTACATATGACAGGCATGCTGGTCGTCATAACTGCCCAGGATCACGATCGCCATGGAATCACCTCAGCCGAAGATGCCCGTTCCTCATCACGTCTCGTCGGAGCGGAGAATGATGCCTTCCACCCCTAACCGATTGCCCAAGCGTTTTCTACAGAAGCCTAACGGACTGATACAGAACAACCGCTCCGGTCTCTCGAGGGATAAAGGAGGGACGATTTGTTTCGGGGGAAGGAATTGCGACAAACTTTCCGGAATGAAACCGGGGAGCCCAAAAGGCACGGTACCGGGCACAAGTGGAATGGATTGGTCCCGCAGTAGAGAACAGATTCAGTTGGGTGGAGCCGTTACGGTCGGGGAAGGTTGTGGCTCAGCGGATGACGCCGGGGGCAGGTGGCTGGGATTGGGAGTCGGCAAGGCGTTCGATGCCGTCATGGAAGTTTCGGTCGCTGGAGGAGCGGGTGAGGCCGGAGGGGTGTCGGTCTCTGTTGAGGCCGGAGCAGCGGGCGAGATAGGGGTTGGCGCGAGTGGTGGAGGCAAGTCAGGCAGCAGTTTCAGGATTTGATCCTGGCGGAAGGGTTTGTAGAGGACGTGCTTCATACCATCGGCACGGGCTTTGAGAATCGAGTGAGCGGTATCGTACCCGAAGCCCGTGGTCATGGCAATCAGGGCACGGGGTGAGGCGCTCCGAAGGCGGCGATAGCATTCGTAGCCGCCCAAATCAGGAGGTTTGACTTCCTGCAAGATGACGTCGTAATCCGAGCTGGCAGCCATTGCCAAGCCATCGCTCGCAGTGGCAGCGGTTTCCACGATCGCTCCCAGTCGGCTGAGCACCAGATGGGCCTGCCGCCGCATCTGTTCGTCGGAGTCGATGACGAGGAAGCGCCGTCCGCGCAGCGGGCTTTCGCCGGTGGGAGCTAGGGGACCGAGGAGCAAGTTCTTTCCGACCTGGGCAACCCCTTCCTTGACGGCCCGCGCCGCGGCCCGCATCTTACGCAACCGCTCTGCCACTTCTGGATGGGTCGGCTGGAATTGCTCCAGGAGCACACTCGCACCTGCCACCACCTCATCCAGCGGCAAGGCGATCTCTTTGTTGACGGCGTCGATGGATTGGGAGGCGGTACAAATCTGCTGGGCGCTGAGTAAATCCAGGGTATGGAGGGCTGCGGCGATCTCCTTACTGAATAGCTCAGTGAATTGCAAGTCTTCTGGGCCAAAGCCGTTGACCCGCGGGCTTTCCACATTGAGCGTACCGATGACTTCATCGTGAAACTTCAAAGGCACTGTCATCGAACTCCGCGCGCCAGGAGCACCCTGAAGATAAAGCGGGTCTTTGGTGGTATCCGGGCAAAGGTAACTCCGGCCTGTATAGGCCACGTAACCAGTTACGCCGTTATCTGTGGGCCGGGCATACAGTTTGCGATGGGCCGCTTCCGGAAGCATCCCGTCTTGCAAAAGGGGAATCAGTTCCCCCGTCTTGCGATCCAAGAGGCGGACCTCAATAGTGTCGTAGTGCAGCAGGTCATGGATGCAATGGCGGAGATTCTGCTTGAGTAGCTCAATCCGGGAGCGCACATCCATTTCCGCCAACTGTTCTGGACTCAGACCCGCCAGTTCCCGTCCGGCTTGATGAAGTGCGTCGAGCTTCTGCTGTTGGACAATTTCCGGCGTGACATTGCGGAGCAGAACGACCAACTGCGTGACCTGGCCATCTGGCCCCAATACAGGCCGAATGTCGGCTTCCAGATACGGCTGGTCGCTACAGGTGGGGCAGAACAACCGCAAATGCACGACACGGCCTTGACGAGCAGGACCGAGCGGATCTTCTAAACGGGAAGTGCTGGGGGAATGCCAATCTGCTTCCGCCCGGCGTTGCGGGTCCAGAAAGTCCCCAACGGCGGCTACGCGCGCCTGCAAGGCCTCCAAGAACGGCCGACCCACCGGATCCCCTTGGGTGTAAAGCCGCAGAGTGGGATTGGCCCAGAGGATGCGCCCCTCAGCATCAAGGACGGCCAGACCTTTATCGATATTCTGCAGGATCAGTTCATCCCGCTGGAAGCGTTCCAAAAGCGGAGTCAGAATTTCCGGGCGTGCGATGACCGCATCGTATTTTCCCGCGTGCAAACGCTGGGCCACCACCGCCGCTTCTGCCGGTACATGTTCCACGGCGGCCTGAGGCCACATCTCCCGCTCCCAACCAGGGGCAGGACCAATCAGCAATACCCGCGGTGCGTCTGACACGCTCCCTCCCTGGCCTTTTATTACCTCATCGTGCAGACAATTATAGCTTCCTTGTCGCTCTCGTCACAAGCATCCGCCAACCAGCGGCCTCATTCGCTCCCTCTTCCAATCCATCCTATCGCTTCCCTCAATCAATCCCATGCCCATAAGTAGTACTCAACGCAGGTGTCCGCTTCCGAGCATGGAAATACCCTGCCCTTGCGTCAAGACTCCTCAGCTAGCGCACAAGCACACCTCCTGAGAAAAGTCAATCCGTATAACCCAAGAACGCTCGTCCTAACTGAATCCTCACACCCAATCCAGGCCCACTCCCTCAGCACCTGATTATTTGGACACCTGGAGTTGGCATAATGTTATTGCCTGCACAATCCCTCCGGTTGACACGAGTGTATCCCCACATGGACAATAAGGGAAAAGGCAAGATTTTGCGCAAGAATTAGAAGTTGTGACCAACGAAACGTTGCATTCTCTCGTCGTATCTAATACAAGTGGCGAAGTACAAGTAGCGAAGGGAATCGCACCGGTGGGAACAGTAGAAGAGGAGGCATGGACATGATGAACAGGCAATACGTCCAACGTTGGCTAGCGGCAATGATGGTGGTAAGTTGCGCGGCGCTCCTGCTCGGCTGGGGTGTCGCCTGGTCCACCGCGGACGAGCCGAAAGCAGCGGTATTAGCAGACTTGCGGGATGCCGTGCAGATGGCGGACAAGCGCGGCGTGAATGTCACAGAGATTCAAGAGGCACTTCAGAACTTGGAAAAGGCGTTACAGCAAGGATTGAAGATTGCACCGGATCAAACCAATCCCCCGAAGGAGTTACTGGCTTTACGGGAAGCTGTGGAAGCAGCGGCTCGCAAAGGGGAAAATGTCGATGCCATCCGCAAGGAGTTGGAAGCTGTCGAAAAGCAGCTCATTGGCCGGACTTTACAAGCCGAGCGTCCGCCCGTGCGTCCCCTGGACCCGCCGCGGGATCGCCCCGGTCGACCTCTGTTCCCGCCAGGGGACGGAGGGGTGATAATGCCCCCAGGCTTGGTCCTGCCTCGTTTACCGGGCAACATCCCAGGCATTGATCGGGAGCTGTTCGACAAAGCGCAGAAACTACGGGAGGAAGCCTTCCGCCAACTTTTGGAAAATCCCAATGACCCCGAAGCGATCCGCAAACTGGAAGAAGCGACACAACTGATGCTCCAAGCCATCGGCCAACCCCGTGTTCTTGTCGGCCCAGGATTGGGAGACGACCTGTTCCCCTTCTTCCCCGCGCCGGGAGACCGCCCCCGTCTGGGCATCCGCATGCAACGGATTCCGGAAGCCTTGGCCGAGCAGTTGGGGCTGGAGCCGGACCGGGGCATTCTCGTGACGGACGTTCTCCCCGACACACCGGCGGAAAAAGCGGGCTTCAAAGTCCATGACATTGTGCTGGAATTCGCCGGTAAGCCAGTCCCGGATGACCCCGAAGCCTTCGCCCGGTTGGTTCAAACCATCAAGGCTGGGGAAAAAGTCACCGCGGTAGTCCTACGCAAAGGCAAGCGCGTGGAACTGAAAGATATCACCTTGCCAGAGATCAAGCGGGAAGATCGGCCGCGTCCTCGCATTCCCGATCTACGACGGGGCGGTATCGAGCCGGGTTTCGATTTCGAGAGATTCCCCCTCTTCCCGGACCCAGCTTTCCCCCTGCCAGGCGGTGGCAAAGCCCGCAGTGTTTCCATCACGTATTTGAACGGACAGTTCACCATCAAGGCCGTGGATAATGGCGTTCAATACACCATCACCGGCTCGCAGAACGACTCCAAACCCATCGAAAAAATCCTCATCATCGATGGGGACAACAAAGTGGAAGCGGACAAGCTGGACCAAGTCCCCGAAAAATACCGGCCCGTGATCAAGGAATTGCTCCAGCAAATTGGGCTTCCGGGCTTGAAGAACCAGCAATTACAACCTCGACTCCGTGACAAAGATTCAGCTCCGAAGGAGGACAGGGAAAAGAGGAAAGACTAAAGCCCACCGCCCTTGGATCGGTTACGACTGCAACAGCGAAAATCAGGGGGAGCCGGGGAGCGCCGTGAGCGGCAAAGATAGGCTCACGGGATGCCTGCCACCCGGCCTTCTTTATTTATGTTTCAATCTTTGCCCCTTGGGGACAGGCCACGGGGCGAAGCGGAAAAAAGCCCCGCTGCTCTAAAACAGAAAGTTATTCCCGCAGTCAGAGCTTCTTTTAGATCAAAGTATTTCCACCCCATCTCCTCGTAACGCATCCTTGACAAAACCAAAATATCCGTGACAAAACCAAACCGGTCTGTCTTCGTCGAATACTGTAGCGGGAGGTTACGAGAGCCACATCAGGAACACCGCTCCCTCCACTGAGGGGAGTCAACTCGACGGAGGACCTGTTATGCAGCGAAAACCTGGGTGGTATCCAACATGTGCCCGAACTTGGGGCTTTGGAGTGGTGTCAGGATTGGTCGTGAGCCTGGCGGTGATCGCGTCGCCCCGCGGCTGGACGGAGGAACCCCGTGCGGTACCTCAGCAACAATTGAGGCCTTTGGTGGAAGGCAACACCCGCTTTGCTTTCAATCTCTACGCCCAACTCGTAGCGAAAGACCCGAAAGGCAACCACTTCCTCTCGCCGTTTAGCATTTCCACCGCGTTGGCGATGGCCGCTGCCGGTGCTCGCGGTGAGACACAAGCCGAGATGATCCGCACCTTGCATCTGCCCGACCAGGCCTATGCCACCTTTGGTGCGTTGTTGCGTGACCTTAATGGAGGCGACCCGGCCAAGCGAGGTTTCACCCTCAGTACTGCCAACGCCCTTTGGGCTCAACAGGGCTATCCCTGGCGGGCGGAGTATAAGAAGCTCCTCCAACAAGATTTCCGAAGCGGACTGTTCGACGTGGATTTCATCTCTGAGCCAGAACAAGCGCGCAACACAATCAACAAATGGGTCGAAAATGAAACCCGTGAGAAGATCAAGGACCTGATACCCCCGAGAGCTATCACACCGCTCACAAGGGCGGTGCTGACCAATGCCATCTACTTCAAAGGGGATTGGCTATCACAGTTCGACAAAAAGAAAACCCAGGAGCAGCCGTTCACCCGCCTCGACGGCAGTCAGGTCAAGGTGCCTTTGATGTACCAATCCAATCCCAAGGACTGCTTGTATGCAGAAACTCCTGACTTGCAGGTTCTGGACCTGCCTTATGTCGGCAAACGGTTGAGCATGACCATACTCTTGCCGAGGAAGCACGACGGGTTGCCGGATTTGGAAAAGCAACTCAGTGCTGAAAAGTTGACGCAGATTCTGGGCGCTTTGAGGCCTGCCGGGAAAGTTGAGGTCTTCTTGCCGCACTTCCGGTTAGAAATGCAACAACCGTATTTGCTGAACGAGCCGCTGAAAGCACTGGGCATCAAGAAGGCTTTCACGACGAAGGAGGCCGACTTTAGCGGTATGCACAGCGGTCCGGAGAAGCTGTTCATTTCCCATGTGCTGCACAAAGCCTTCGTCGAAGTCAACGAAGAAGGGACAGAAGCCGCAGCAGCCACAGCGATTGTGTTCGCCCTAAGTGCTACGCGTCCTACTCCAAAGATTTTCCGAGCCGATCGGCCTTTCTTGTTCCTGATTCGTGACCAGCAAACCGGGAGTATCCTGTTCCTAGGCCGATTGGTGGACCCCCCAAGCAGCCAGAAGTGAGGGAGTTCGCTCGCTCTATCGTACCGCAGACTCAATCGCTGCGATCTGACCGCACCCCTCGGTTCGCTTTTAGAGAACCAAACCTGCTCGTCGCCGCTGGTATCATCGCCGGCGGCACAGCATTTTTGGTGCTTTCATTTCCTGTTAGAAGCGGGCCTCTAAACCCAAGCTGAGGGATTGCAGCCACAGGTCTGTCAGTCGGGGAGTGGTCCGGGGATCCAACGCGTCGGCTAGGCGGATGGAGCGACTCAGGTAATGAAAGGTATAGCCAGCATACAAGCGGAGGTGGTTGCCCACTTGCCGGCCCACGGTCACCTCCAACGCAGGCAGGACGGCGAAACGCTCTCCCCAGCGGCTATCTAGCCCCGCAGGGCGTTGCCAGGCAGCCGGTCCCGGTGCGAACGTGCCGGTGAACAAGCCGGTGCTTTCGATCTTCGGGGTGACCACTCCCCAGGCCACTTTCACCGCTCCCGCGACGAACCATGGCCCGCCACGATATTCCCCCGCCAGTCCCACTTGCCCCCCGTGGAACGGATTGGACGCTGCCAAACGATTAAAGCGATGCTGATCAACCGTGCTCCCATCTGGCGGTTCGCCGAAGTATAACTCGTCCTGAGCGAAGGCATGACGGTAACCCAACAGCAGGTCCAGGCGGTACTGCGGTGTGCAGAGCAAATTGTGGCGGTAGTTCACATCCGCCGTGATGTACCAGGAGGTGTAGGTGAGCGGGAAGACGTCGAGCAGAGGGGTTCCCGGTGGAAAGACGAGTAACTGAGGCGCACCACCTCGCACTCCGTCCGGGAAGAGCACGAGCATTTCCGGGGCGTAACCTGGAAAAATCGTGGCGTTGCCGCCGAGCACGAACAAACCCGCTTCCACTCCCCAGCGGTTGAGAGAATCCAGCCAGAACCCCCCATTAAGAGAGAACGCAGCTTGAAACGTGGGTACATCGCGGCCGGCTGTCAACAGATACGGGCCGAGGAAAGCCGAGCCATCTTGGTCAGGGATGGCCAAGCGCAGGTTCTGTTGCAGGGGCGGAACCGGCCACCAGGCCAACTCCAGGGCCGGGCGAACCCACCAGCGGCCCGGCGGGTAACATACGTCGGGACCACGCCGCGGTGCTACCGGTGGCAGATAGAGATAGCGGGGATCATACTCCAGCCCCGGCGGAGACGACGTGCCAGGAACGGTTGCGGGATCGTCTGAACCCGTCGTTGCTGGGGGAGGGACTAGAGGCAGAGGAGCATCGGAAGAGGGCGGGGTTGGAGCCAACGTGCTGGCCGGCGGCGTAGCACCAGGCGGCGAGGTATCCTGAGCCCAGAGGAATGTCCCCGAAAACACCACACCCCCCAATACCCCCAGGCTTAGCAGCAGATGCACTCCCACCGTGTTCCCACGATCACTGCGCCGTTTCGCTCTGACCAGCATATCTTCGGCTCCTGGCAAGCAGCGGATGAACCGTGTGATCCGCCTGCAAACCTCACAGCGGACAGGTCCATGAAACGCACGGCGGAGGTGGAGGGGTCATTGACCCAGGATCAACGGCATGAGAAAGGTATGGATGAATCCTGGAGCGTGCATGCCATGATGGCCGCCGTGATGCCCCGTCCACGCCACCTCCGGAGACCAGAAGTGCTGCCGCAAGCGGCGGGCAATCAAAGGATCTTGGGCGGCCTGCTGGGCTTGGCGAAAGCCCCATCGGCCGGCGGCGGTCCCCGACCAGAAATTGTCAGTTGTTCCCACCACCCGCACAACGAAGCCTAAGGCTACCCAATCTCGCTTGCTGCAGAAAACGTCTACTCCTTCCCGTGCGGAGAGTAAAGTCGGGCGCAGATCATAACCCGCGGACACGCTGGGAGCCAGCAACAAGATACGATCCAGGCTATCCGGTGGGAGAACATCACCCGCTCCCAAAGCTACGGCACAACCCGCGCTATGAGCCACCAGGACCATTCGCCGGTCCGGCTGCCGCTGCCGCTGGTCCCAAATCGCCTCAGCTAGGCGCGCTCCCTGCCGCCGTGCATGTCCGCCGTCTATCTGATCCTTCAGCAGGCGGCGATAGCCATGGGACCAGGGAAATACGGCCAATTCCACCGGATTTCCTGCCACGGCATTCGCATGCGCTAAAGCCGTCGAGCAACCTTTCAAGTCTCCGGCACCATCCACCACCCACACCAAAGGCTTGCCGGCTGGGAAGCGGGATGGTTCCGCAGCGGCGGCTGACCAAGCCAGGCAGTACGTCTGATGCACAATCGGAACCGCAGAAGGCGGAAGTGATACTTGGTGCTTCTCTCCCCGCCAGCGCAAGGGACCCGCCCAAGCGATGGCCGTCGCCAATAGACCGATTCCCACTGACCCGATTACCCAACGTCCCATAACCGTCTCACTCCTCATCACTCATGCGCCTGCCCGCATTCCAAATCTTCAAACGGATCAGGGCGACAGTTTCTCGCCGGCACATCCTCTGGAATCGCTTCGATAGCTCAAGTCAGGCACGAATCCGTTCCACCGAATCGGTTCCCTGCGTTTCCGAAAGGTGTTTGGGGTGTCGTCCAAGTCCTCTCGCTTTTTTCTCGATGTTGGATACTATCGGCCCGTCCGGGATGCAACTGCATTTGTCCGGCCCCAGCGGGACAAGCTAGCACGAGTATGCAGACCGGGTAAGCGGCGTCGGATTGGGAAGTGGGCGGACAATTTCCGCAGATTCCTTATTCATTTCACGGAGAGACAAAATGGGTAAGATGGACTGGACTCCACCGGCCACCCTGTTTCCTGCCCCCGTTGGCGAGGCCATCGGCTCGACACCCCCCAGGAAAGGACGAAGGATGCGGTACTTACTGCTTGGAAGCATTTTGGTGCTAACGGGTGGGGTGTGGGCGTGCTGGACCTGGTTCCGTCCCGCTCCCCCCCTGGCAGAAGGCGAAGAGTTTTACGACGACCAGAAACCCCTGCCCGAAGCGGAAGCCTTCCTGCGCCTGCTCCTCGATCACCAGCCGGTCGAAGCCCTGGAGAAGTGCCTGGCACGCTACCAGCGGGAGGTACGACACGGCATGACCGCCACCCTGATCAAGAAGGAACGGATATACGGCCAACCTGCGCCGCCGCAGGAACCCGTGCAGGAAGTCATCGACCTCGCTGTTCGCGGCGATGTGCCGGATGAATCGGGCCGTACTCACATCCAGGTCCGCATGATCTGGCGCGAAGGTGCACGCCAGGTGCTTGGTAGTCCCGTACGCGGGGTGCTCTTTGTCGAAGAACAAGGAGGTGGAAAAGATAAAATCCTAACTTACCGGCCGCAGGCCCTGCTAAGACCCGAACACTACATTGCTCTCAATGACGTAAGCGCTCGCTCCTCCTCTCGCTACTGCGTGCGCGATGCGGGTCTTTATCGCGGCATGCTGCGAACCTACACCGTCTGGAAGCAGCGCCACCAAGCCGGCCGGCTCCAGGTCCATTACCTCGCCACCGAAGCCGTCGATTTTCTCGATGGACGCGTCTGCCACATCCTGGAACGGAGTTGTCCCGAACCGGAAGTCGATCCTTTTGAGATTGGCGGTACGCCCAACATCCGACCCGGCGATCAGCCAGCCGATTTGGGCGTCGTTCGCGTGCGCATCTACCTCGATGCCGAACGCTGGCTGCAACTGGGAAGCGAATTGTACCGCGCTGATGGCCACCTCCTTGCCAGCTACTACTTCCGCAACGTCAATCTTGAACCAACTTTCGCACCGGATGAGTTCACTCCAGAAGGACTCAAACGCCGCGTCGCCGCCCTGGGGAAATAGCGCCGTCAAAATCTATTCTGTACGAAGCAGGGGTGGTCAGGCAGGATCCAGCAAGCCTGATGCTCCCTTTGCCTCCCTTTCCCTAACAGTCAGCTTTTTTGGAAGAAGCAGGAACCGAAAACAGCCTCCCACTGGCACAAGAGAATATCATCGCCCTTGGACAAGGGCAGTGCGGAGAGTGCCAATTATGCGGCTTCCTTGCTACCGAGCAACTGACGCACCAAGGCCATCAGCTCTTCCGGACGAAACGGTTTTTGCAAGAAAGTGATACGATCGGCTCCGCTGGGCAGAATGCGGCCATCTGTATACCCGCTGGTCATAATCACCGGCAAGGCGGGGGACAACTGGCGCAGGGATTTGAGCAGTTGATCGCCGGACATGCCGGGCATGACCACATCCAACACGGCGAGGACAATCTGGGGCAAATACTGGCGGCAGAGTGTCAATGCCCCTTCCGCTTCTGCGGCCAGCAACGGTTCGTAACCCATCTCCTGAAGCGTCGAGGCGATAACTTCTCGGATGTAAAGCTCGTCATCGACCACCAGAACCTTGGGCGGGCCAAGTGGCGTGGCTTCGCCGATCTGCAACGGCTTAGCAACTTCCCTCGGAGTGATCGGCCAGTAAATCTCCAGGAGCGTGCCTTGACCCATCTGGGATTCCAGACGGATACCTCCTTGGTGCGAGCGCAGAATTCCCAATACAGCGGCCAACCCCAAACCACGGCCAGCAAATTTGGTCGAGAAAAAGGGGTCGAAGACGCGGCTGTGCAACTCCGGCGGAATTCCGATCCCGGTATCCTGGACACAGACGCACACATACTCCCCCGGTGGTGGCAAGAGCACAAAGCCTTTCGTCGCTTCTCCTTTTTGGATTTGCCGCCGCTCCGTGCTGATGGTCACCACTCCCGCCTGGCCTTCCAGAGCTTCCAATCCATTGGTGAGGAGATTGAAAATCACCTGCCGCACCAGCGCAGGGTCCGCCCGAATCAGAGGCAGATCCGGCGCCAGTTGCATACGCAATTGCTGCCCCGCTCGGCAATGCCCAGACAGCATCTCGACTACCGCCTGTATCACAGCGTTGACATCGTTGTCCGTGCGTGCCAGTTGGCTACGTCCCGCATAGGCCAACAGTTGGCGGCAGAGTTCCGCAGCGCGATGGCAGGCTTGTTCGATCTGATCCAGATACATATTGACCACCGGGGAAGCTCCCACCGCCCGGCGTGTCAAGCCGGCTCCTCCCAGGATAACCGTCAGGAGGTTGTTGAAATCATGGGCGACGCCACCCGCCAAGACTCCGAGGCTTTCCCACTTCTGCGCTTCGAGCATTTGGCGATAAAATGCTTCCCGTTCTGCCTCCGCCCGCTTCCGCTCCGTGATGTCACTGGTCACGGCAACAATCCGCACAGGCCGGCCCGCGTCGTCATAAATGACCGTTCCTCGCGTGGCGAACCAACGAGTCGAACCGTCGGCGGCTGGAACGCGGCCCCGGAACTCATAACACATCGGCTCTCCAGTCTCGATGGCCCGCTGCCGCCCCGCTACCACCAACGGCACATCGTCCGGATGAACAGCTACTAGCGAACCCGCCGCACTGGTAAAATCGATCTCCTCCACTGGCACCCCGTAAAACTCTTCTACTGGTGCGGTTGTTACCCAACGTCCGGTGCGCAGGTCTAGGTCCCAAGCGAACATCCGGGCACTGTCCAGGGCGACCTTCAAGCGGGCCTCGCTCAAAGTGAGCGCTTCCACCACCTGACGCAGTTGAGCCTCTGAGCGCTTCAGGTCTGTGATGTCCGTCATCAGCCCGGACCAGACAACGCTACCATCCTCCAGACGCCGCGGCATCCCGTGGATGCGCAGCCACAACTCCCGCTGACTGTGCGGATTGACGATGTTCAAATCCCTGACCCACGGCGTCAATTGCCGCGCTGATTCGTAAATCGACGGCAGAAAATCCTCGGTGAGATTGCGAATATACGGAAATTGTCCGCTGGCGAACGAGGCGTTCACATCAGCATCGCTTAGCCCCGTCAACTCCTTCAAATTGCCGGACACAGTGTCATAATGCAGCCGGCCGTCGGGATATAGCCGCAGCTCATAAAGACAACCCACCGCCGCGGGCAGCGTCACTCGAGTTCGCTCCACCTCAGCCATAATCCCTCACGATCGATTCCTCAGGATGCGTCGATCGGCTCAGCTCTGACTCCAAGTATGCCCGAACGTGTTCTGCAAATCGACTTTTCTTTCAGAAACAGCAAAGCCGTGCTGTCCATCATCCTAGAATATCCACGGATCGCATCCCAGAAAAAAGTGCGCTTTGGCACGAGATTGTCCTTGGCCTATCCGCAGAGTTTTCGATTCACCGTCGAAATTGCAACTTGTCCTTAGCCTCTGCCTGTTTTCGAATCATCCCATAATCGCATGCTTTGATCTCAAGGTTTGCCTGGGCAGGTAAACGGGGTCTGACAAATAAATCTGGCGCTGGGTGGGGAGCTGTGGCAAAATAGATAAGCCCATTCCTGTTGTTTCAAGGAGTTCGCTATGGACACAACGCCGAAACTGAATCGTGCGGAACTGATGCAAGAGTTGCGAGCCGATTTCGAGGAGTTGCTGACCAAGGTGGCCGATGCCGTCGACCACGCTCGGCCAGGGCGGATCATCGCCGACAGCGAGGAACCCGCCCGCGACGCCTTCGCCAAGTTCCGCGAAAAGGTTTACGCCAAGGCTCTGCAGAAGCGACTGGATGCGGCGGAAGCCGCTTTTCCCCCCTCCGACGGACGCGAGCGGTAAACGGCTGCGTCAGAAAGGGCGGCAGTCGTTCACGGTGCTGACGGTCAACGGGCGGGTGCGGTTGAAGCGGATCCGTTGGCAGTCGTCTACGGGTGCCCAGACGCCGATCGATCGCTGGCTGGACGTGGCGGAGGCGACGATCAGTCAGGGGGTGCGGGAGTTGGTGTGTCGGCTCAACGCTGGCAGTTCCAGCTTTGCGGCGGCAGCGGAGAATCTGAAGCGGGCGGCACAGCTGAAGTTGAGCCGGGAGACGTTGCGGCAGGTGGTGGAGCAGGAAGGTCGGCAGGTGTTGGCCGCCCAGAAGTCGGGGGCATTGACACCGGGCTGGTCGGCTGCCGATTGCGTCGTGACCGAGCCAGCGGCGACTTCGACCTCAAGCGCT